>Ga0153956_1002008_pt1 | contig 16031 bp, 15 predicted proteins | sample TSFL040MetaG_FD_104704 | JGI IMG/M metagenome (GOLD analysis project Ga0153956, IMG submission 104704) | Attine ant fungus gardens microbial communities from Florida, USA - TSFL040 MetaG | ecosystem: Host-associated > Fungi > Mycelium > Unclassified | place: USA: Florida, Wekiwa Springs... | reverse complement strand
GGTGTCGGCTATCTGCGCGACACGGAAGGAACGCGTGAAAATCTCGGTTTCAGGAAGGATCGCCGCGAGTGGAAGGGCAGCGCCAGCCTCATTCACAACCCGACCGGCCTGTTCGTGACCACCGCCTTCGTCAATCGCCAGTTCCGTGGTTTTGATTCATCGAACCAGGCCACGTTCGGCGAGAACATGGTCAATGTCCTCGGCAACGTCATTCCGGGGACCCATCGTCCGGATCTGCGCTACGGATATTTGAAGACCGGTCTGCGCAAGCAACTCAACACGCTCGGCGACACCAAGTTCTACGCCGAGACGGCGCTCGCCAAGAACGGCATCACCGGCTTGCGCGAAGGTGGCCCGGCTCTCGTGACGGCGAGCCAGTTGAACATGGTGGGCGCGGGCGTGATGCAGGACATCGATGGTTACAACACCCAAGTGTATCTCGGCTATCGTCACTACTCCTTCAACATCGAGGGCCTGCGCGACAGCAGCACCCAGCCCGGAGGCGGGATCGCATCGCCGGCGCCGATCAAGGACATCAATCTTGTGTTCTCGGGCGTGCGGATCAAATTCTAACCGGGACAGCAACGGCATCGTTTGAGTCAGGGCAAGACACATGATCAAGACAAAGAAGTTGGCTTTCGCCGCTTGCGCCGTTGTGTTGGCGTCATGCATCAGCGGGATGACGCAGGTTCGCAGCGCCGCGGCGCAGACGAGCGATCCCTTCGCGGAAAGCGACAAGACCATTCCGGTCGGCGAAGGCGAGTTCAGGCTCGTCGTCAAGCGCGGGCCGGTGAACGTCTTCACCTATCGCCCGAAATCGTTCACCGCGAACAGCCCGATCTGGGTCGTGATCCACGGCCAGAAGCGCAACGTCGCCGAGCACAGCGCGTTCGACTATTACGATGTCTGGGCGCCGCTGGCGGAGAAGGCAGGCGCATTGCTGCTGGTGCCGGAATTCGTCGAGCAGTCCTGGCCGACATCCTGGCAATTCCAGTTCGGGAACGTCATGACGAAGTCCCTGAAGCCGGTGCCGTGGGACGATTCAGGCTTCGCGGTGGTCGAGAAGGCGTTCCACCGGGCCGTTGCCATGAGCGGCAGCCAGCGTCAGCGGTTTTCCATTTTCGGCCATGGCGGCGGCGCGCAATGGGTGCAACGCTATGTGCTTCATAGCGGCGGCCGCTATATCGAGCGCGCGGTGGCCGCAAATCCCGGCTGGTACATGCTGCCGGATGACGAATTCACCTATCCCTACGGCCTGAAAGGCACGTCGATCACGCCAGCCACGCTGCGCGGCGCGTTCGCGACCGACTTCGTGCTGCTGCTCGGGCAGGGCGACGTGCAGACCGGCGGCGTGATCCGCAACAACCAGGAGACCCGCGCCCAGGGCAAGACCCGGTTCGAGCGCGGCCACTTCTACTTCAACCGCGCGGCGTCCGACGCCAAACGCGTGGGCGCGAAGTTTGCATGGCATCTTCGCGAGGTCCCCGGCGCGGGGCACGATGACGCGGACATGGCGCCGCCCGCGGCCGAGCTGTTGATGACGCCAAGGTGAATCGGCGGAAGGAACGTCGTCCCTATACTATAACGGCTCAGCATCCGTTGAATAGCGAGGCTGAAGCCGCACGTGTCTTGTGAAGGATGCTAGTCCGGAATCACGAACGGATGACTTTAGGCAGCTCTCGCGATCTGCTACATCGGCTTCCTCGATAAATATGGGAAGCAGGCATGAAGATCGCAGTGATGGGAGCCGGAGCCGTCGGGTGTTTTTACGGCGGTATGCTTGCGCGTGGCGGGCATGAGGTCACGCTGATCGGCCGTCCGGCGCATGTCGAGGCCATGACCAAGCGTGGCGGGTTGCGCTTTGAAAGCGCGATCTTCGACGGCGTCATTCCCATTGGCGCGGACACCAAGGCTTCCGGCGTCGCTGGGGCCGATGTCGTGCTGTTCTGCGTGAAGTCCGCCGACACCGAGGAAGCGGGCCGCGAGATTGCGCTGCATTTGAAGAACGATGCGGTCGTCATCAGCCTGCAGAACAGCGTCGATAATGCCGAACGCCTGTCGGTCGTGCTCAAGCGGAATGTTGTGCCTGCCGTGGTTTATGTCGCGGCCGGAATGGGCGGCTCTGGTCATATCGTACATCATGGGCGTGGCGATCTTACCATCGGGTCGTCGCCGCGCAGCGAGGAGATTGCGAAAGGCTTCACGGAGTCCGCGATTCCCACGATTGTCTCTGGTGATGTGCTCGCGCGGCTGTGGGACAAGCTCATCATGAATTGCGCCTACAATGCCCTGTCGGCGATTGCGCAACTGCCTTACGGCCGTCTGTTCGAGGTGGATGGCACGAAAGAGGTGATGGACAGCGTCATCACCGAATGCATTGCGGTGGCGACGAAGCTTGGCATCGCGGTCTCGCCGAATATTCGCGAGGCAACTTTTGCGCTGGTCAACGTGATACCGGACCAATTGTCGTCCACGGCGCAGGATCTGGCGCGCGGCAAGCCGAGCGAGATCGATTTCCTCAACGGCCATGTCGTCCGCAAGGGTGCAGAATTTGGCATCCCAACGCCCTCGAATCGAGCACTTCAAGTTGCCGTGAAGTTGCGCGAGCTGGAACGCACGGGAAAAGCACCTAGATAGACGCTGCGGCACGGCCGCCGCATTGACGATTTGCGACGGAGGTGCCCTTGCTCGAGATGGGACTGGATACGTTCGGCGACGTGACCGCCGATGCATCGGGATCGCTGTTATCCCATGCGCAGGTGATCCGCGATGTGATCGAACAGGCGGTGCTGGCCGACAGTCTGGGCATCGATTTCATCGGCCTCGGTGAACATCACCGTGCCGATTTCGCGATCTCCGCGCCGGAAACCGTGCTGGCGGCGATCGCGGGGCGCACGAACCGCATTCGCCTCGGGACCGCCGTCACGGTGCTGTCGTCGGACGATCCAATCCGCGTCTTCCAGCGCTTCGCGACGCTGGACGCCGCCTCGAACGGCCGCGCCGAGGTGATCCTTGGCCGTGGCTCATTCACCGAATCCTTTCCGCTGTTCGGCTTCCCGCTCGACCAATATGAGCGGCTGTTTCAGGAAAAGCTCGATCTGTTCGTCGAGGTGATCAAGCAGGGGCCGGTCAACTGGGAAGGTACGATCCGCCCGCCGCTCGTCAACCAGAGCATCTTTCCGCCCATCGAGCACGGGCGGCTGAAGACGTGGATCGGTGTCGGCGGAACACCTGAGTCGGTGGTGCGCGCGGCGTATTATCAGCTGCCGCTGATGCTGGCGATCATCGGCGGCGATCCGCAGCGCTTCGCGCCCTATGTCGATCTCTATCGCCGCACGCACGAGCAGCGCAAGACGCCGATGCAGCCGGTCGGCGTGCACTCGCCGGGTTATGTGGCGGCGACCGACGCGCAGGCGCGCGAGGAATTCTGGCTGCCGTATAAAGGCATGCGCGACCGTATCGGCGCGGAGCGCGGCTGGCAGCCGATGGAGAAGGCGGAGTTCGAGCACGAGATTGAACACGGCTCGCTCTATCTTGGCTCGCCGGAGACGGTGGCGCGCAAGATCGCGGCGACGGTGAAGGCGCTCGGCGTCTCACGCTTCGATATGAAATACAGCGCGGGCACGCTGCCGCATGCGAAGCTGATGACATGCATCGAGTTGTACGGCCGCGAGGTGATGCCGCGCGTGCGCGGCCTGCTGGCGTAAGCCTACCGGCTGCACAACTCCACCAGCGTTTCCGTGAGGAGACCGTCCGGCTTCGCCAGTTCGTCGAGGATCGAATAATGATGATGGCCCGGCGGCACGAAAAGCCTGGCGTCGAGGCCGGCGGCCTGCGCGGCGCGCGCATAATCCGCCGATTGCCGCTGCAATTCGGGCAACTCGCGTCCGCCTGACATGATGCGCATGGGCGGCAGGCCCGCGCGTAACTGATGCAGCGGGCCGAGGTCGCGGATGTCGCCCGGCATCAGTTTCAGCGGGTCGTTAAGGTAATTCAGCGACAGCGGTTCGAGATCGAAGATGCCGCTGATCGGCATGGCGCCGCGCACGGCCGGATGGTCGGCCGTGAGCGCGGCGAGATGTCCGCCCGCCGACCAGCCGCCGACATAAATCTGTTCGGGGGCATAGTTGAATCCGCTCGCGCCTTGCAGATGCGTCAGGCCCTGGCGGATTTCATCGACAATGTCATTGAGCCGTACCTCCGGGGCCAGCGTGTAGCCGAGGGCCGCGAAGTCGATGCCGCGTGCGTTCGGTCCCTCAGCGAGAAACGAAAACATCTCGATGGCGTTGCGCACCCAATAGCCGCCATGGATGAAGACGAACAAGGGCGCATGGACACGGCCCGAGGGAAAATAATCGAAGCGCTGGCGCTCGCGTGGTCCGTAGGCGGTGCCGAGCACGGCACCGGAGCGGCGGCGGCTTTCAGCGCTTCGCTCCACCCATTTCACCAGCCATTGCGGGCTGTCGGCCACGGCCTTGCCGTTGTTGTAGGCGTCATCGAGTTGGGCGCGCGTCATGCCGCGATAGATTTTTGGCGAAGTGTTCATGGGAGACATCAAGAACCCGTTCCGGTTGGGACAGAAACAGTAGCAAAGCGGCTCCGTCAGGCCAACGGCCATTGACGGCGCATCGGGACGGCGGCTTGATGGTGCGATGACGAACGTCTCTCCCGACTCAAAATTTGTATCGCGCTTTATCGCCTCACCGAATGTCGATGAGCGCGGCGGCAGCCCGGTGGATGTCGTGGTGCTGCATTACACCGGCATGCCGGAGGCGGAGGCCACGCTGGCGCGGCTGTGCGACGCGGACGCAAAAGTCTCCTCTCATTATCTCGTGCGCGAGGATGGCGCGATCGTGCAGCTCGTGGCCGAGGACAAGCGCGCGTGGCATGCGGGCGTCTCGCGCTGGCGGGAATGGACCGGCCTCAATGCGCGTTCGATCGGCATCGAGATCGTCAATCCGGGACATGACGGCGGCTGTCCGGCGTTTCCCGATGTGCAGATCGATGCGGTGATCGCGCTCACCCGCGACATCGCCGTGCGCCGGTCTATCCCGCGCGATCTCGTGCTGGCGCATTCGGACATCGCGCCGCTGCGCAAGCAGGACCCCGGCGAGTGGTTTCCTTGGGATAGGCTCGCGGCGGAAGGCGTCGGCCTGTGGGTCGCGCCCGCGCCGCTGTCCGGCGACAGCGTTGAGGCAAGTCCGCGCGAACAGGCTGCCTTTATCGAGTCGCTCGCGGCTTATGGCTACGGCGTGGCGCTTTCCGATTCGTGTGAGATGAAGCAGGCCGTGGTCGCCGCCTTCCAGCGGCATTTCCGCCCCACGCGGGTCGATGGGAAGGTGGATCGTTCCAGCATCGACACGCTGTTGCGGCTCCTGTCGGCGCGGCAGGCGATGGCGGCGGAGTCGTAAACCATTCGTCAAGCAATTCATGGTTACCAAAGTGTCAAACAGCTTTGGGATCAGCGCCATGAACGAGCAGGACAACAGTCACCATACCGGCAATTCGCAGGGCCATGACGGTGGCCAGTCGCTCGTCCCCGCCGGTACCGGGCCCGCTGGTGAGGACAGCCCGGAGCATCAGGCTTCATCCGGCGATGCATCCAGAAGCATCACGCTGCAGCGGTTGCCCCCGCAGGGCTCCTGGGAAGATGTCGTGTTCGGCGATGCACAACCGCAGCCGCAGGCCACGCGCCAATTTTCCTCGCTGGCCCTGATCGTCGGGGTGGCGGCGCTTGTCGGCGTGATGAGCAGCGTGGGCACCACTTGGTTCTCGACCAAGCATTTCGGCAAGGACGACAAGGTGCAGGCTGCCGTGACGGAGCGCAACCGCGCGATCGACGACGCCTTCGCGCAGGTCAATTCCGAACTGCAGTCATTGAAAAAGTCGGCTGAAAACGCGGCCAAAGCCAATGCCGGCAAGATCGCCAAGTTCGGCGAGGCGCTCGACAAGCTGAAGGCAGCGGACGCGACCGGCAGCATTCCGGCGCCTGCCGCGCCTGCGCCGGTTCCGGCCAAGCCCGCCCCGCAGATTGCCCGGTTGCCGACCATCGATGGCTGGGTCGTGCGCGCTGTCGCCAATGGCGGGGCGCTGGTCGAGAGCCGCGCCGGCATTTTCGAGGTCCATGCCGGCGATCCGCTGCCGGGTGTGGGTCGGATCGATGCGATCCGCAGGCAGGATGGCCGCTGGGTGGTGGTGACGAGCCGGGGCCTGATCGTGGCCCGATAGGTTCCTCTCTGACCGGGGAGTAAACCCGGGGTCGAAAATCTCCGATAAAATTTGAGCCTTTGCTTGAACGCTACGGCATGATCTTGCTGGCATGGTCCGCCTCATCGACAATGAGGTACATGCATGACGGGCGATATAAATTCTTCTCAGGACAACGTCGTCAAATTCTTTGCCGCGGAAGTGCGCGATGCGCAGGACGATGTCTGGCCCCCGCATGCCAATGACAATGCCTGCCCGTATTGCGGCGGCGTGCTGATGCCCGGCGACAAGGCGACGGATTGCTCCAGCTATGATCCACGCATGCCGCGGATGTCGCCGCGTGCGTGGCGCGCGCTTGAAGACCGCATGCTGGGTCCCTGTTCGTATTGAGCCTGTGCCCCATGGCGCCGTTGCGCGCGGGGCATATCAAGCAGGCAAAATAAAAAGGCCGATCGACCGGATGACGGTCAATGGCCTTCGCGGGACGTGCCCAGTCGATTTGATTTAGTCGATCAACGATCTTGTGCCGAATTTAGCGCGGACCGGAAGAGATTCCAGGTTCGCGAAGGCCGGGATCAAACCTTCAGGTTTTCCGCCGACGTCTTGCCGCGATTGGCAACTTCCTCGAACTCGATGGTCTGCCCTTCGTTCAGCGAAGTCAGTCCCGCCTTTTCAACCGCCGAGATGTGCACGAACACATCCTTGCCGCCGCCTGCGGGCTGAATGAACCCGTAGCCTTTGGTCGGGTTGAACCACTTCACAGTCCCTTTAGCCATTCGTCACTCCCAGAAAGATATCGTCGGTGCGCGGGTGCGCGTTCGACGGCGCACACGATACGCAATTTATGCATGGGGTAAAGCGGCAAAGCCGAATTTGACGGACGGTATCGCGGCCGCGCGGGTTCTTCCGAGCGTATATTGCAATGCGAAGAGATTGCCGTCCGGCCGTGGACAGGGCCGGGCTGATCCGATCATCGCCGGTGGCGCGCGCCGCCGGGGCAGGTTCATTCCGTGCCGGGGGATTCGGGATTTTTGTGCGCCTCGATCCGGGTAGACGGATCGGCGCGGCGCATCAAATCCTTCACCAGATCGGACAGCACCGGGCGGGGCAGCGCCGAAAACGGCAGTGGCCGCGTCACGTCCACGGCGGCGAGCCCGAGCCGCGCCGTCAGAAGGCCGTTCAGGATGCCTTCGCCGAGCCGCGCCGAGAGCTTGGCGGCGACGCCGTGCCCCAGCACCTGCTGGATCAGGCTGTCGCTTGCCGCCATGCCGCCGGTGACGGCGAGATGTGCGATGACATGCCGCATCAGCCGGACCATACCGAGCGTGCCGGGGCGCCCGCCATAGAGCCGCGCGAGCTGGCGCACCAGCCGCAATGCCGCGGCGAACACGAACAGCATGTCGATCACGGCACCGGGGCTCACGGCGGTGACGATGGAGACGCGCGATGCCGCGCTTGAGATCAGCCGCCGTGCTTCCGCGTCGAGCGGCGCCATCAAGGTGCGCTCGGCGAGCCGCAGCATGTCGGCGCCGTCGATGATGTCGTGGGTGTGACTCTGCATCACGGCACGGGCGTGGGCGAGCTGCGGATTGTCGTGCGCGACTTTCAACAGGTCGCGCACGATGACGTCGCTTGTCTTGCGGTCGTCGGAGACGAGCACGGCCTCGGCGTGGGCATGCAATTGCTCGATGGTGTCGAGCCGTGCCAGCGCCAGCACCTCGCGCGCGACGATCACGGCGAAGGCCAGCGCGCACAGAATTGCCAGCGCGATGCCGGTAAAGCCCAGCGCCTCGCTGCGCGCGAACAGATCCTCGATCAGGTTGGCGGCACCAAGGCCGAGTCCGAGCACGACGAGGCCACCGAGCGCGGTCCAGAACAGCCCGCCCCACGGAAAGCGTTTGTGGCGCGGGCGGATCGCCTCGACCGGCGCGGGCAGGGCCGGCGCATCCGGCTCCGGCGTGATGCGGATGCCGCCATGCGGCGCGCGGCCGCTCTCGCCCGCTTCCGCGAGCGTGACGCGCGGATCGTCGAGCCGGAACGAGGCGGGTTTGCGCGGATGGCTGCGCTCGCTCATTGCAGTTTGTCTCCGATCAGGAATTGCAACGCACGGTCGAGGCGGATGTGCGGCAGCGCGGGCTCGCCCTGCGCGGGATCGAGCCGGGGCGGGCGGAAACGCAGGAAGCGATAGTCGGCTTCGCCGGGGGCTGCGGAGCCCGAGCCCTTGAACGTGCCTTCGCTGAACAGGGCATCCGGCGATGCCGGAAGATCGCCGGGGAAGGTCGCGACCTCGCTCTCGCCGTCGAACGTCTCCTTGCCCGCGACCTCACCCCGCATCGGCGTGCCGATGATGGATGGCAGCGTTTCGCCGTGATGCTGCACGCTCGCCTCGCGGGTGGCACGCACGGCGGCGAGCGCCACCACGTCGGTGGCCGCGCCGGCGAATTCCGCGCGCGTGGCGGCGCGCTCCACCATTTTGCGCAGGATCGCCTCCAGCCGGTCGTGGCTCAGATGGTGCAGATGGTCAGCTTTGGTCGCCGCGAACAGGATACGGTCGATGCGCGGGCGGAACATGGTGCTGAGCAGTGTGCGCCGCCCCGCGTTGAAGCAATCGAGGATGCCCGCGAGCGCGCCTTCGAGGTCGCGCAGCGCCTCCGGCCCGGCATTGAACGCGGCGAGCGCATCGACCAGCACGATCTGGCGGTCGAGCCGGGCGAAGTGATCGCGGAAGAACGGCCGCACCACGATGTCCTTGTAGGACTCGTAACGCCTGCGCATCATCGCCCACAGCGAGTTCGGCGGCGGCGTGCCGCCCGCGGGCAGATCGAGCGGCGCGAAGGTGAGGGCGGGCGAATTCGCGAGCGCGCCGGGCATCAGGAAGCGGCCGGGCGGCAGCAGGCTCATGGCGAACTGCTCGTGGCGGCAGGCGCGCAGATAGTCGGTGAACAGCTTGGCCGCCGTCACCGCCGCGGCTTCGTTTTCCGGAGCGACCGGGGCGAGGCTTTCGAGATGTTCGTGCCAGGGTCTGGCGAGCGCGGCGCGGGGCCCCTGCCGCGACAGGCTGAGGCTTTCCGCCGACCACGCCTCGTAGCTCTTGTGCAGCAGCGGCAGGTCGAGCAGCCATTCGCCGGGATAGTCCACGATGTCGAGCGTCAGCGTGCGCATCGCGCCGTTTTCGCGCTGGTAGTCGATGGCGAGCCGCAATTCGCTGATGTCGGTGGTCGATTGCGGCCACAGCCGCTCGTCGATCAGGGTGCGGAGATGCTGCTCATAGGCGAAGCGCGGAATGCCGTCGTCCGGCTGCGGCTCCAGCCTTGCCCGCGCGATCCGTCCGCTGGACAGCGATTCGAACACCGGGAAGCGGCCGCCGCGCAGGAAGCCGTGCACCAGCGCGGTGATGAACACCGTCTTGCCCGCGCGCGACAGGCCGGTGACGCCGAGGCGGACCGTCGGGTTGAGCAGGCTTTCGCTGTAATCGAGCAGCGAGCGGGCCGACAGCCGCAGATCGTCGAGAATGTCAGACAGGCCTCGTGGCATCATGCGATCAGGCGAGAGGGAGGGACAGGGCGGACGTCCTGAAAAGCTGGCGACGATGGAACCCGAAATCAAGTTGCGAAATTGACAGGAATGGTGATCGGTCCGTCATGAGACAGCCGGATTGAGCCGGTAGGGTTTTGTTGTGGGTCAGGGCGTAGAGTGGAATTGCAGCGTAGTGGTTGGCGTATGACGATATTCCGGATGAAAGAGCTGGTGGCCTTGCCCGTGGCACCCGGGCGCGGGGCGATTCACTGGACCTATGACCGCGCTGAACTGATCGCCGACAGCGTCGTCCACATTGCCGGTCTGTCGCTAGGGCTCGTCGCCGCGGTCACGCTGATTGTGCTCGCGAATGTCTACGCCGCCCCCCGCGATGTCGTGACCGCCTCGATCTACGCCACCGGGCTCGTGGCCATGCTGGCGTTCTCGGCGGTCTATAATCTGTGGCCGGTGTCGCCGGTGAAATGGATTCTGCGCCGGTTCGATCATTCCGCGATCTATGTGCTGATCGCCGCGACCTATACGCCGTTTCTGACGGAGATGAATGACCGCTCCCTCGGCCTCGCGCTGCTGGCCGGGGTCTGGTCCGTGGCGCTGCTCGGCATTGCGCTGAAGGTGTTCTATCCCGGCCGCTTCGACCGCCTTGCCGTGGTGCTTTATCTGGCGCTCGGCTGGAGCGGGGTGGTGGCCTACGATTCCATCGCGGCCTCGCTGTCCGGCACGACGCTGTGGCTGATCGCGATCGGCGGCGTGCTGTATTCGGCAGGCGTGATCTTTCACGTCTGGCAGCGGTTGCGCTTCCAGAATGCGATCTGGCACGGCTTCGTGCTGCTCGCGGCCGCCTGCCATTACAGCGCGGTGCTCGATACGGTGCTTGCGGGCGGTTAGCCGCGGATTTCCCCTTTATCTTGTGCAACGAGATTCGTGCGCGGACGTTGAACTTTTTCGCACCTCAACGGTTGACGGATATGCGCGCCGGTTTCCGGCGCGGTTTTATTATGCCGTTTAGGGGGCGTTTTGCCGTCTTCCATCGAAGATTATGCCCTGATCGGGGATTGCCTCACCACCGCGCTTGTCAGCCGCAGCGGCTCGATCGACTGGCTGTGCTGGCCGACATTCGATTCGGATGCCTGTTTCGCCGCATTGCTCGGCACGCCGGAGCATGGCCGCTGGCAGATCGCGCCGAAGGACAAGCCTGCCGAGATCAAGCGTGCCTATCGCGGCGAGACGTTGATTCTCGAAACCACGTTCATCTGCGAAAGCGGCACCTGCACGCTGATCGACTTCATGCCGCCGCGCGGCGAGGCGTCCGACATCGTGCGGATGGTGCGCGGCGACAGCGGCTCCGTGGACATGCGGATGGAATTGCTGCTGCGCTTCGGCTCCGGTGCCGATGTGCCATGGGTCAGGCGGCTGGAGGACGGCACGCTGCAGGCGATTTCAGGCCCCGACATGGTGGTGCTGCGCGCCAGCATCGAGATGCACGGCGAGGGCATGACGACGGTTTCCGATTTCACGGTGCATGAGGGCCAGACGTTTCATTACGTCATGACCTACGATGCCTCGCATCTTCCGGTACCCGAGCCGATCGATGTCGAGGTGGCGCTGGAGGAAACCGAAGCGTTCTGGAGCGAATGGTCGTCGCGCGGCAATTTCACGGGCAGGCACCGCGACTTCATCCAGCGCTCGCTGATCACGCTCAAGGCCATGACCTATGCGCCGACCGGCGGCATCGTCGCGGCGCCGACGACATCGCTGCCGGAAAAGATCGGCGGGGTGCGGAATTGGGATTACCGCTTCTGCTGGCTGCGCGATGCCACCTTCACGCTGCTAGCCCTGATCAACAGCGGTTATGTCGAGGAAGCCATCGCCTGGCACGAATGGTTGCTGCGCTCGGTCGCGGGGTCGCCCGCCGATATGCAGATCATGTACAGCATCACCGGACGGCGGCGCCTGCTGGAATGGGAGGCGGATTGGCTGCCGGGCTACGAGGGTTCGACGCCGGTGCGGTTCGGCAACGCCGCGCATGCGCAGTTGCAACTCGATGTCTATGGCGAGTTGATGGATGCTTTCCATCAGGCGCGCGTTCACAAGATCGAACTCAATGGCAATACCTGGCCGGTCGAGGTCGCGCTTCTCAAGCATCTTTCGAAGATCTGGACCGAGCCCGATTGCGGTATCTGGGAATTGCGCGGACCCGGCCGCCATTATGTCTTTTCCAAAGCGATGTGCTGGGTGGCGTTCGATCGCGGCGTGATCGGCGTGGAGAGATTCGGCAAGAAGGGGCCGGTCGCGGAATGGCGCGCCATTCGCGATCGCATCCATGACGACATCTGCACCCATGGCTTCGATGCGCAGGAGAACAGCTTCGTCGAATCCTATGGCTCGACAATGCTGGATGCGAGCTTGCTGTTGCTGCCCGCCGTCGGCTTTCTCAAGCCGGATGATCCGCGCATCGTGGGGACCATCGCCGCGATCGAGCGGCGGCTGATGAAAGATGGCTTCGTGCTGCGGCATGACCCCCGAAGGGCGCATGACGGCGAGGTGCAGCCGATCGAAGGCGCGTTCCTGGCCTGCACGCTCTGGCTCGCGGATGCCTATGTGCTGCTCGGCCGTGTTGACGATGCGCGCGAGCTTTATTTGCGGGTGCACGGCATCGCCAACGATGTCGGGCTGTTGTCGGAGGAATACGATCCCGGCTTACGGCGGCAGACCGGAAACTTTCCGCAGGCGCTGACGCATATCGCCATGATCAACACCGCGCAGAATCTTTTCGCGGCGCTTCACCCGGACAAGCCCGCCATGCAGCGCGCGAAGAAGAATTAGGCGAGCGCCAGAATTTTATCGATGGCGGACGCGACGCCGTCTTCCTCGTTGGAACGTGTCGTATATGTCGCGCGCGCCTTCACCGTGTCGCTGGCGTTTCCCATCGCGAACGACACACCGCTTTTGAGAAACATCGGCAGGTCGTTGCTCATGTCGCCGATGGTGGCGACATGGTCGAGCGCGATGCCGAGCCGGTTGGCGATGGTCTCGACGAAGGTGCCCTTGTCGAGGCCGGGCGGCGTCACGTCGAGATAGTAATTCTGCGAGCGCGCGGCGTGGGCGGCCTTGCCGAGCGCGGCTTTCAGGTCGGGCTCGCATCCGGCCAGCAGGTCGAAATCGCCGCTGACGCCGACGATCTTGCAGATAGCGCCGAGATAGGGCGTCACGTCCTCGACCACGTTCGGGGCGGTGTCCACGGTATGGCGCTCGCGCGTCACGTAGGGCGTGTCGCCCCGCGTCACCAGCCAGCGGTCGTGGGTGAACAGCCAGATTTCAGCCCCGCATGCCGTCAGCATCTCCAGCGCGACATCGACCGCGTCGCGTGGAATGGTGTGCCGTTCCACCAGCGACAGGTCCGGATTGAAGATCGTGCTGCCGTTGAAGGCACCCGTCGGCAAGGTGAGCTTCAGTGGCGCGGCCAGCATTCGCATGCCGAAGGGCGGGCGGCTGCTCACCGCGGTGAAGGCGATGCCGCGCGCATGCAGTTTGTGGACCGCAGCGATGACGGCGGGTGTAAGATGCTTGTCGCGTGCCACCAGCGTGCCATCGACATCGGAGACCACCAGGCGGATCGAGGTCATGAAGCGTGCGCTCCTGCGATATCGGGCAGATGCAAAGCGGCAATGATGTGATCCACGATGCGTTCTACCGGTGCGTCGATATTCACCGTGAGAATATGTTCGTCCGGCTTTGGCGGTTCCAGCGCGTCGATCTGACTCTTGAGCAAACCCGGCGGCATGAAGTGGCCGCTCCGATGCGTGAGGCGTCGCGCGATCAGGCTGGCCGGTCCTTCGAGGTAAACGATGCGGACATCCTTGCGCCCGTGCACCAGAAGGTCGCGATAGGCGCGCTTCAAGGCCGAGCAGGCGATGATGACCGGCGTGTCGTTGTCCGCATAATTGTCGATGGCCTCCGCGATGGCTTGCAGCCAGGGCAGGCGGTCGGCATCGGTCAGGGGAATTCCGGCCGTCATCTTCTCGATGTTGGCGGCGGGGTGATAGTCGTCGCCGTCATCGTCCGCAAAGCCGGTTCGTTTTGCGAGTGCTTGCGCGATGGTGGTCTTGCCCGAACCGGACATGCCCATCACGATGATGACCTTGGGGCCGGGTTGTGTCGTCATCGGGCGTCACGCGGCTCAGGCGCTGCGTCCTTGTCGATCAGCCACCATGTTTCGCCGCGCGTGGATTGCGCGCGGGCGGCGGGCAGGTCCTCGCCCGCGAATACGCGGGACAGGATCGCGCGCTTGCCGGGGCCGGAGGCGAGCAGCAGCATTTCGCGGCATTGCGCGAGGCAGGGCAGCGTCAGGCTGACGCGCGGCACGAAGGGCGCGACGTGCGCTTGCGGCACGCCGACTGCCCAGCGTCCGGTTTCGGACGCCGCCGGATCGCCGGGAAATAACGACGCGGTGTGGCCGTCCGGTCCGACACCGAGCAGCACGAGGTCGAACAGCGGCGCGCCGTCGGTGCGGTGGCGGGTCTGAAAGTCGCGAAGCATCTGTTCGTAAAGCCACGCGGCCTCGTCCGGCGAGGCTGCATCGGTCGGGATCGGGTGAACATTCTGAGGCGGCGCGCAACTGTCGAGGAAGGCGCGGCGCGCCATGCCGATATTGCTGAGGCCGTCATCCGGCGGCACGAAGCGATCGTCGCCGATGAACCAGTGCACCCGTTGCCACGGCAACTGGTCGCGCCATTCCGGTGCCGCCAGCAATTGATAGAGCCGTTTCGGCGTCGAGCCTCCGGTGAGGCAGATCGCGGGCTCGCCGGTGTTTTCCCGTGCCCGGGCCACGAGGTTTTGCGCGGCGCTCTCGGCGAGGGCGGCGGTATCGGGTTTCACGATGATGCGCGGCCGGGACATTGTCATTCGCCGTCGATGGCGCGCCAGCGGCGGCCGTCACGCTCCAGCAGTTCGTGGGCTTCCTCGGGGCCGTCGGTGCCGGCCTGATACATCGCGAGCCCCTTGCCGCCCGCCTTTGCCCACGCATCGAGGAAGGGCTGCACCGCCTGCCATCCGGCTTCGACGCCGTCGGCGCGCTGGAACAACAGGTTGTCGCCGATCATGCAATCGTAGATCAGCGTTTCATAGCCGGTGTTCGGCGCGGCCTTGAAGTAGTCCTTGTATTTGAATTTCATTTCGACGCCGTCGATCGTCACCTGCGGTCCCGGCACCTTGGTGTTGAACTGCAGCATGATGCCCTCGGTGGGCTCGATGCCGATGACGAGATAGTTCTGCGACAATCGCTCGACTTCGGTGGTGCGGAACATCGAGAACGGCGCCTGTTTGAAGCGGATCGCGACTTCGGTGCGCTTGGCGGCGAGCGCCTTGCCGGTGCGCAAGTAAAACGGCACACCCGCCCAGCGCCAATTGTCGATGGTGAGTTTCAGTGCGGCGTAGGTTTCCACCGTGCTGTCGGGCGACACATCCTTGGTCTGGCGATAGTAACCGACCTGCTTGTCGCCGATGCGCCCGGCAAGATATTGCCCGCGCACCGAGTTCTTCAGCGCGTCGGCCTCGCTCTGGATCTGGATTGCCGCCAGCGCCTCGCCTTTCTCCGAACGCACCGAATGCGCGTCGAAACGCGAGGGCGGCTCCATCGCCACCAGCGCCATCAACTGGAACAGATGGTTCGGCACCATGTCGCGTAGCGCGCCGGTCTGCTCGTAGAAGCTCCCGCGCGTGCCGACATCGATGGTTTCCGACACCGTGATCTGCACGTGATCGATGTGGTTGCGATTCCAGATCGGCTCGAACATGCCGTTGGCGAAGCGCAGCACCAGAATGTTCTGCACCGTCTCTTTGCCGAGATAATGATCGATGCGGTAGATCTGGTGTTCGTCGGCGAGCTTGAGCAGGTCGGCGTTGAGTTGCTTGGCGGATCGAAGATCGATGCCGAACGGCTTTTCGATCACCAGCCGCCGCCACGCGCCGTTTTTCTCCTTTAGCAGCCCCGCCGCGCCCAGCATCTCGCTGATCGGCTTGAACGCGCCGGGCGGCACCGCAAGATAGAACAGATGGTTGGTGACGCCTTTATCCTTACGGGCCTTGTCGAGTTGCGCCTTCAGGTTCTCGACTGATTTCGGGTCGCCCGGATCGGCATGGATCGAGGTGAGGCAACCGAATAGCCTGTCGGCGATCTCTGGCTTCACCGGGCGGGTGGCGTATTTTTCCAGCCCCTTCATCAGATCGGTTTTCAGGGTCTTGCTCTGCGTCTCGGTGCGCGTGACGCCGACGATGCAGAATTTTTCCGG
>Ga0153956_1002007_pt1 | contig 16031 bp, 17 predicted proteins | sample TSFL040MetaG_FD_104704 | JGI IMG/M metagenome (GOLD analysis project Ga0153956, IMG submission 104704) | Attine ant fungus gardens microbial communities from Florida, USA - TSFL040 MetaG | ecosystem: Host-associated > Fungi > Mycelium > Unclassified | place: USA: Florida, Wekiwa Springs... | reverse complement strand
GCAAGGTCGGCGCCAAGTCCACCGCGACCCGCAACACCAAGCGCAATCGCCGCGGCATGGTGGCCGCGCTCGAGGACTCGGCCACCGGCAAGCCCTCGCGCAAGAGCACGCGTCGCAGCCAGAACCGCGCAAAGTCCGGCTCCAAGCAGGGGCGCGCGGAGGTCCGCCGGCTCAAGAGCCCGCAAGCCCGGGCGCGGCGCGCCAAAGCACGCGGCGCGCGCACACGCTGAAAAACGCGGAGCCCGCGCTATGCGCGCCACACGCGGTGCGCACGGGCGGCGCCGTGGCGAAGCTCCCGAGCCTCGCGCGTGGGCTCGTCCTCCATGCGCTCCGCCAGCCACTGGAACCACTCGCAGAAGGTGGGGCCCAGGGTCGCTCGGCGCTCGGTCACGTAGGGGCGCAGCCGATGCCAGCTCGCGCGCACGTACCCGCCCACGAGCTGGTCGACGAGGTACATGGGCAACAAGCGGTGGAAGACCATGATGCCCAGGCTCTCGAACGCGTGGGCCACCACGTAGGCCGCGCTCGAGACCTCTTCGTTGGCCAGCACGCCCCCTGCGTCCGTCTCTTCGTGGAGCCCCAGGATGACCCGGATGCTGCGGGTGAACTCGACGTCTTGCAAGGTCTGCACGAGCTGCACCGCCGTGGTGAGGTAGCGTGTGCGCTGCCAGAGTCGGTAGGTCAAGAAGCCCGACAACAGGCTCACGAGCACCATCATCAACGTGGCGTACGGCGCGGCGGCCGCGAGATACTTCAGCACGAGCGAGCCTCCTCTGATTAGCCGAACCAACCACCGGTGAACAAGCTCAGGAGCTGCATCCAATCTTCCCTCGGCACGCGCGTGACCAACATGGGAAGCGTGGGCACCAGCGTGGCCACGAGCAGCTTGATCATGTCGTTCCTGTCGAACATCACCACGCGCATCTTCTCCACGGTCTCTCGATAGCTGTGGACCGTGGCGGCCAGTCCCTGCACCTCGAAGCCGTAGGAGCGTCCGCTGCGGTCGCGCCCCTCGATCCAACGCTGATGGAAGCGCCTCCCGGCCTGCGTCGCCATCCTTGCCACCTCGATCAAGCCGTCGCGGCGCGCCTTGTACAGCATGGGGCAGAAGAACAGGAGAGGCCCGAACGCGACCAAGGTGGCGAGCGCCCCGTAGACGATCAAGATCGGCTTGAAGCCCGCGAGGGACGTCCCGATCTCGAAGTGAGCCCCCCATTCGGTGCACAGCACCGCGGTCATCGCGAAGAGCAACATCGCGCAGTAGTCCACCGAAGGAAGGCGTATGAAGGCGATGCCGCCGCAGCGGTCCGGGTGCGTGGGCACCAGCGAGAGCTTGAGCCGCGACAGCCTGAAGAGGACGCTCATCCAAATGAACCAGCGCCACAGGGAGCGCCAGAGCAAGAATTTAAACAGCGGCACGTCGACGAGCGCGTACCAGGTCTGCGCAGGGGACACGGGCGCCCTCAAGGCGAAGCCGCTCACGGGCAAACGCCCCTGCAACGTGAGCACCCCGACGATGCCGCCCAACGCGGCCAGCACGAGCTCCGGGAGCATCGAGTCGGTCGAACGCACCGCCTTCCGCAGGGCGCGATCGAAGCGAAACTGATCGTCCTGCGGGATGAAGTCCTGCCCGGTCAGCAGCTCGAGGACGTGCCGGCAGACCTCGGGGAAGACGTGATCCAACACCAACAGCATCGGGATCGCGACCAACAAGCGCACGTGCATCGCGGCCTGATAGAACAGCGGCTCGCGGGCTCCGGAGCGGAGCTGTGCCGTCAAGCTCAACACGCTGATGGGCACCCACGTCAGCAAGATGGCCCACACGATCTGGAGGCGTGGTCTGGTGAGTCGACAGGCCGCCTCCACCCGGCGCAGGAGCCCTCCCTCACCGAGCCGAGACTCCAACACGAGCGTCATCTCACTCACCACGGCGCCCTCCTTCCACGTCCCAACGTGTCGAGCGTGCGCACGATCAGAGGCGCCGCAACGCCCGCACGGACCCACGCGGTCGCCGAGCAGCAAGACCTCCACGACGCCGTCGCCGCGCGCGCGGAACGATGGCGAGCGCGGTGCCGCCGACCGTCACGGAGATCGACCGACAGGCCCTCAACCGCGCGCGTGGGTCCAGCCGGAGGGGGTCTTGAGCGCGGAGCCGAAGAGCGCGATACCGAACACCAGCGCGTAGATGCCGAGCAGCCAGACCAGCGTCAAGAGCCCCACGCCCGGGTTGAGCAGCAACATGACGCCGAAGGCCAGCGAGGCGCAGCCCGCGATCCAGAACGGCCACTCGGCCTCTCCGGTCTCACGGCTGAAGAACCTGCCCGCGGCGATCTCGGCGACGCCGGTGCCGAGACAACGCACGGCGATCAGGAACAGCGCTCCCACGGCGAACGCCGCCGGGCGTCCGAGCGCCAGCAGCCCCACGGCTACGCTCAGCACGCCATCAAAGAAATACGGCCAAGCGCTGCCGTTCTTGCGAAACACGTGGATCAGCGCGGTGATCAGCGCGAAGACGCCATCGATGAACAGGTACACGCCCACCACCGCGACCACGGTGCCGAGCGTCTTGCCCGGGAAGGCCAGCGCCAACAGGCCGGCCAACGCCGCGAGGATGCCGCGCAGCACGAGCATGGGTCGCGAGCGACGATGGCCCTCGAGCTCGAGGGCCGTAGAACGATACGCGACGACGTCCATGATCCAACTCCGTGGCTAAATGGCGGGACCGCAGCTGGCCCCGCTCTAACAGTTGACGCCGACGCCGTCGTGACAAGTCCGACGCCCGCGCAGACGCCTCGCTGGCTCGAGACTTCGTGCTCGGTCAGGCTGTCTAGCGATGCACCCGTCGAGTTGGGAGTCGCGTGATCCGCGCTCACTGCCGCACGCGCGAACCGCAGCGCTCGTGCTCGGGGGAGCCCTCGTCGTCGCCGTGTTGTCGTGGCTGATCTGGAACGGCGACGCCGTCGCGGCGTTCAAGCGCGAGGCCGGGCCGCTCACATTCTTCAGCGCCATGGCGCTGCTGCCCGCGCTGGGCTTTCCGCTCACGCCGTTCTTCGTGATGGCGGGGGCCACGTTCGGCTCGCGTGCGGGCTTGATCGGCTGCGCCATCGCCCTGAGCTTCAACCTCGCGCTCTGCTACTGGATTGCGCGCAGCGGACTGCGCCGCCCTCTGCTCTCGCTGCTCGAGCGCTTCGACTACGACATCCCCAACTTCGAGAACGAATCCCGCAGCGCCCTGCGCTTCGTCGTGCTCGTGAAGGTCACGCCCGGACTGCCCGGCTTCGTGAAGAACTACATGCTGGGCCTGATGGGCGTACCGTTTTGGACCTTCTTCCTCGCCTCCCTGGCGTTCACCGGCGCTTACGCCCTGGCGCTGGTGTACCTCGGCGACTCCTTGCGTGATCACGACATCAGCAACGCCACGCTGGCAGTGCTCGCCGTGCTGGTGCTCGCGCTGGTCGTGTGGTTGTGGTGCAGGCACAAGGGCCAGGGTGCGTGACGACCGAACGAAGTCGCCGACGCGATCGTCACAGCCGCTGATCTCAAGTAGGGTGTGCGGTCCACAGGGCGTGATGACGTGCGCGCCAGCGCGAGCAGAGGACGCGCAACCCTCATGGCTTTTTGCCCGTGCACACGGCGCGGCGCGGGCTCAGTCTGGACTGTCACCTTGTGTCACTCGAAACACGTGGAGCGCGTGGGCGACAAGGCCCCTCACCCAGCGCTCATCTTCGTCGGGCGCGCGGCGTCGCGCTGCTCTCTCACGGTATCTGCTCGGGCTTCCCTGGAGACTTGGAGCGCAACGTCGCAAGCACTCGGGCCGCTCACCTGGGCCCGCGTCACGGAGGAGGGCAACGTCATGGACATGCAAGTTCTGCGGTCGGCCGCGACATCGTTCCGCACGGGACTCTTGGTGTTGGGTGTGTACTCCGAGGGGACGCAGCCGAGCGCCACGCAGGAGGTCGACCAGGCCTCCAAGGGGAAGCTCACGAGCTTGGTCGAGCGCGGGGACCTCGCTGAGCAGGCCGGCTCCACGCTGCTGCTGATGGACGTGCCTGGGATCTCGGCCGAGCGCGTGCTGCTCGTGAGCCTCGGCAAGCGCGGTGAGCTCGACGAGCGGGTGTTCCAGAAGGCCCTACGCAAGGCGGCGCGCGCGCTGCGTGACACGGTGGCCAGCAGCGCCGCCGTGGCGCTGGCGGACGTAGACCTGCCTGAGCATTCCATCGCGTGGCGCGTGCAACAGGCCGCGTTGTTGCTCTCCGACGGCCTCTATCGCTTCGAAGCGCCTCGCACCTCGGGCAGCGTCGTGCCGCGCGGCGCGAAGGACGTGACCTTGCTCGTGAGCGAGGCGGTCACCGAGCACATCGAGCGCGCCCTGGCGCGCGGCGTGGCCGTCGCGGCGGGCATGGCGCTCACCAAGGACCTCGGCAATCTGCCGGGCAACGTGTGCAATCCGAGCTATCTGGCGGACACCGCGCTGGCCCTGGGCAAAGAGCTCAAGTTCGACGTGGAGGTGCTGGAGCGCTCCGACATGGAGCGGCTCGGCATGGCGTCGGCGCTCTCGGTCGGCCGCGCCTCGGCCCAACCCTGCAAGTTCATCGTGATGAAGTACCACGGCGGCAGCAAGGCCAAGCCCGTCGTGCTGGTGGGCAAGGGCGTGACGTTCGACACGGGCGGCGTGTCCCTCAAGCCCGGCGCCGACATGGACGAGATGAAATACGACATGTGCGGCGCCGCCGCCGTGTTCGGCGCCATGAAGACCGCCGCGAGCCTCGCGCTGCCCATCGACCTGATCGGCATCGTGCCGGCGGTCGAGAACATGCCCGGCGGGGACGCCATGCGCCCTGGCGACGTCGTGAAGTCGATGTCGGGCCTCACCATCGAGATCCTCGACACGGACGCCGAGGGGCGCCTGATCTTGTGCGACGCGCTGACCTACGCGGAGCGCTTCAAGCCCGCGTGCGTGGTCGACGTCGCGACGCTCACCGGGGCCTGCGTGATCGCGCTGGGCAACGTGACGAGCGGCCTGTTCGCCAACGACGACGGCCTCGCCGACGAGCTCTTCGACTGCGGCCAAGACACGGGCGACCGCGCCTGGCGTCTGCCGCTCTACGGCGACTACCTCGATCAGCTCAAGAGCAACTTCGCGGACACGAGCAACCTCGGCGGAAGCGCCGCTGGCGCCGTCACCGCGGCATGCTTCCTCGGGCGCTTCACCAAGAGCTACAAGTGGGCCCACCTCGACATCGCGGGCACCAGCGCGCTCTCGGGCCCCGAGAAGGGAGCCACGGGGCGCCCGGTGCCCTTGCTCTCGGAGTTCTTGTTGCGGCGCGCAGACGCGAACGGCCCAGCCTACGCCTCCTGAGCGTCATCTTCACCACGCCTCCATCCCACGTGACCCTCCTCGAGCATCGCCATGCTGCACCATCATTCGTCTTCCAAACGGCGTGAAGCCCCTCCGATCTCCACCGGCTACATGCCGTCGGCCGACAGCGTGCGCGCGCGGGTCGAGGAGGCGCACGCGAAGTTCGCGAGCAACCGCGACGGCGCCGTGTCCCAGGTGTATCCCGCCCTGGCGGAGGTGCCGGCCGACCTGTTCGGTGTATGCGTGGTGTCGACGCACGGGGAGGTCTTCGGGGTCGGGGACTACGCGCACGAGTTCGCCATCATGAGCGTGTCCAAGCCGTTCGTGTTCGCGCTCGTCTGCCAGCACGTGGGCCCCGACGTGATCCGCGAGCTCATCGGGGTCAACGGCACGGGGCTGCCCTTCAATTCCCTGGCAGCCGTGGAGCGCGCCACGGACGGACGCACCAACCCCATGGTCAACGCCGGTGCCATCGCCACCACGGGCCTCGCGCCAGGCGCCACGCATGGGGCACGTTGGTCGTTCATCCACGAGGGGCTGTCGCGCTTCGCGGGCCGCACGCTTCAGCTCAGTCAAGCCGTTCACGCTTCGGCGATGCAGAGCAACGACCGCAATCACAGCCTGGCACGGCTATTGAATAGTTTGGGCCGGCTGCAAGGGGATCCAGGCGAGGTCGTGGGCATGTACACGAGGCAATGCTCGCTCAACGTGAGCGCAAAAGATCTGGCGGTGATGGGCGCCACGCTGGCCGACGGCGGGGTCAACCCGCTGAGCAAGCAGCGCGTGATCGACGCCGAGGTCTGTCACTACACGCTGGCCGTGATGGCGACCGCGGGGCTCTACGAGACCTCCGGAGACTGGCTCTACGAGGTGGGCCTGCCCGGCAAGAGCGGCATCGGTGGCGGCATCGTCACGGCCGCGCCTGGCAAAGGAGGGCTCGGCACCTTTGCGCCGCGGCTCGACAGCGCCGGCAACAGCGTCAAAGGCGAGTTGGTCGCCAAGTTCCTCTCCCGCGAGCTGGCGCTGGACCTCTTCGCTTCGAAACCCGAGTAGCCGAGGCATGCGGAGTTCGAAGTTCGTCCTCACGATGTGCTTGGTGTGCAGCGCGGGCTGCGCCCACGTGGTGCCGCAGCGGGCGCGCAAGGTCAGCGTAGGAGGGCGAAGCACGACCGTCACGCAAGCAGAGCTGCAGCAATCCCTGCAACGCGTGACCGGCGTGATGTCCCAGCGCGTGGCCCAGGCCGCGGAGCCCCTCGGAGGAGCCGAGGACGCGCGCGTGACCGAACAGGCGCTGCGGCGCGCCCTGCTCTACCAGGCCTCCGCGCTCGACATCGCGAGCGGGCCCACGCCAGAGGTCAACCTGCTGGACATGCTGGTGTTCACCACGCTGACGCGCGACGCCTTCGCGAGCTATTGGGTCCCCGAGGTCTTCGGCGCCGATGGACAGCCCATGCTCGACGCGCTCGTGGCCTCGGAGCGTGACGTCTGGCGCCTGGCCGACAACGTGCTCGACGACGACCAGGAGAACCAGGTGCGCGACTACATCCGCCGCTGGCAAGCGGAGCACCCGCGGCAAGTGCAGGTCGAGGCCGTGCGACTGTCCGAGTTCGCCAAACAAGCGGGCAAGAGCGCGGAGGCGCAGAAGACGCGCGGCCTCATCTCGAGCGTCCGGCTGGCGGCCAAGGCGGCGGACGAGGCGCTCTTGATGGGCGAGCGCGCGCTGTTTCTCGGGCAACGTGTGCCCTTTCTGTTGCGCAGTCAGGTGCGCCTGGGAGCGCTCGAGGTGTTGGGAGACAGCCTGGGCCAGCTCGAGCAGGCAGAAGGTCTCCTGCATCGAAGCGAGTCGCTGGTGACGCGCGTGAGCGAGCTGAGATCCACCCTGCGAGACGCCACGGACTTGACCGAGCGGACCGAGCGGGTCGTGGCAGAGGCGCACGCGCTCCTGGATGCGCTGAGTCCGCTGCTCGATTCGTTCGCGCCGCTCATGGAAGCAGACGCCGGCCCCGGCGGGGCGCACGTCACCCGCCTCGAGCTCCTCGCCGACACCGCACGTCAGACCGTCGGCGACTCGCTGCGCACCGTGCGGACGCTGCAAGAGCTCGCGCCTGCCGGCACCGCGGAGTGGAACCTGGCGCAGAAGCGGCTCGACGCGAGCATCGGGCGCTGGCTCACGTACCTCGCGCTGGTGGGCGTGCTCTGGATCGTCACCGCTTGCGTAGGGTACGTGGGCGTGAAGCGCGCCCTGCTCGCGCGCCCCAAACGCAACTGAGCAGCGCCAGACCGGCCCTCAGCGGTCACCGGACTCGCGCGCAGCGCGGCCTGCGCCGCGACTCAGAGGATCGGGCTCTCGGCGATCTGGCCGCAGGTCTGGTCCTTTTGCGAGCACACGCTCGCGGCCTGCTGATCGTGGCGCGCCTCGCTCATCACGCTCTCGTCACCGGCGCGCCGGCACGACAGACGGTTGAGGATGTCGTAGACGAAATCGAGGTTCACGTTCACGCACCCCTCGAGGTCCACCACGCTGGTGGCGCACGTGTCGAGGCTCGCGATGCAGGCGGCCTCGTCGTGCACGCGCGCGTCGACGTTGCCCGTGACCAAGAAGTTCTTGGTGCAGTCGTTGAGGTATTCCTCGCAGCTCTGCTCGGTGGTGCCGCCCAGCAAGAGCGACGTGGGCAGGCACACCGCGCGCGCGATCATGTTGAGATCCAGGTGCGCATCGATGTGGGCGCCGTAGGTCTCGCAGATCTTGCGCTTGTCCTCCGTGGAGAGCTCGGACACCGGCGCGTCCGACTTCACGCCGCTCTCGTAGGGGGGCGGGTCGCGGGTGTCGTCGCCACCACAAGCCGAAGCCAGGGCCAAAACTCCGAACAGGCACGCATGGGGAAAGGTCGTCTTCATCGGGGCGAACTTCTCCCATCTCGGGCCAGCGCGCAACCTGGCGGGCCCGGGCGGTCACGGCTCGCGGCCTCGACAATCAGTTCAAGAGAGGCTCGACGACCCGAAAGTACAGCGTCAAGGGCGAACCACAGTCACGGCATACCAGGTCGACCGCGCGCACCAAATGGCCATCGCGCTGGCTCACGGTCTGCTCCTCGCAGCGCAGAGGACCGTCGCAATCGGGGCAGCGAAAGGACTCGGCCCGCGGCTCCACCACGGCCGCCGAGTCCACCTCGAGGGGTCGCTCGGGCGCACCTCCGCGCTCGAGCACGAGCAGCTTGCGGCGCGCTCCAGCCAGCTTTTCTTGGCCACGCTCCAGGGTGCGGCGCAGGGTGCGCGTGCGCGGCGGGCGCTTCTTCTTGGTCATGCGGCGATCGTTCTATCGCACGCCGCCCCCTCACGCAGCGACGGGGCACCACGAAGCGCAAACAGGGAGCGACCTCTCGGCCGCCCCCCATCACGCCATCGTGACCAGGTTGCTCAGCGCGTGCCGGGCAGGTTCTTCGGGAGCGAAGGCTGCACGGGCTGCGGCGGCGTCAGGCTGGAGCCAGGCATGGTGCTCGGCATGTTGTTCATGCCGGGCGCGTTCATGCTGCCGCGCGGACCACCCTTGTTGGAGTTCTGCACCACGATCTCCACGCGGCGGTTGTTGGCTCGCCCCTCGGGCGTGCTGTTGTCCGCGATGGGGTGCGAGAAGCCCATGCCCTCGGCCTCGATCTGATCCTTCGGGATGCCGTGCGACGCCAGGTAGCTGCGCACCGACTCGGCGCGCTTCAGCGAGAGCGCGTCGTTGAGCTGCGCGGAGCCCGTGGAGTCGGTGTGACCTTCCACGAGCAGCTGCGCGTTCGGATCGTTCTGGATCACGGCATCCGCCACTTCCTTGAGGCGACGCTTGGCGGCGGGCAAGAGGTTGCTCTTGCCGCTCGCGAACAACAGCGATCCCGACAAGGAGATCACCGTGCCGCGAGCGTCCGCCGACACCTTGCCGAACTTGGCCAGGTTGTCGTAGGCGTCCTGGGCCCTGCGCTCGGCCTCTTCGCGGCGCAGGCGCTCGCTCGCGAGCTCTTCCTTGGCCTTGTTGGCCTCGTTGCGAGCGTGGGCGATCATGCGCGCCTCGGAGACCTCCGCCTGATGACGCCACTGCGACGACTCCTTGTCCGCCTGCAGAATGCGCGCCTGCACCTCGGCCAGCTGCGCCTTGCGCATGGCCACGTACGAGCGGTCGCGCGCGCGGAACGAGTCACCCTCGTCCTCGTAGGTCTGCTCGGCGAGCACCAACGTCTGCTTGGCGACGTGGAGCTGCGCCGGGTTCACCTCGGCAGCAGGACCGGAGGCCGCGCGATTGTAGGCAGCGCGCGCGTCCGAGAGCTCCTTGGGCGGCGAACCCGCGCAGCCGATGAGCGTGAGCCCTGCCAGCGTCATGATCGATGTAGCTTTGAGTTTCATGCTGTTGCTTCCTATCTTCTCGGTTTGACGCTTCACTGGGACAGGTTCTGCTGCGCCACGCTCTCACGCTCGCGCTCGGCCGCGAGGCGCGCCAACTCGGCCGACTGCTGCGCGCGACGGCGCGCGGTCTCCTCGCGGGTCAGCGCCAGCGAGAGCGCGGCGTCGTTGTAAGCACGCAGCGTCATGTAGTCGGCGTGCTCGTTGTTCCCCTTGGCCATCAGCTTCTTGGCCGTGGCGATCTGCTCCTCAGACATCTTCAGCTGCAGCGCGGCCTCGGGCACCTGAGCGGCGCCAGCCTCCTGAGCGCCCCGCGCCGCCGCGACGGAGCTCGCGAGGTGCTCTGTTGGAGCCGGGTAACTCGCGCAAGCAGCCGTCGACAGCACGAGCGCACACAGAAGTTTGGTTTTCATTGAAGGCCCCCCTCCTAGCGAAATCAGTTGGTAAGTCCGCAGCTCAGCTGAGCGAACTTCGTGCCAAGCGCTTACTCGCCGAAAAGGCGCGAAAACGAGCACTTCTTCGGGGCAAAAGCGACGCATCGTCGTCCCACCCGCCTCACCTCAACCCCTTGAAACAGCACGCTTTCGCGCATGTGCTCGGGTGAGCGCGCGGCGCCGAGGCAGGACGCGCCGTCGCTTGAAGATCCGCAAAGGGCCGGCGGAAAGCGCGCGCATCGCCGCGTTTGGCAGGCAGCTTGCACAACCCCTCCCCCGCGGGCCGCCATCCTGAACAGGCCAGCATTGGAGAAAGCACATGCGTCAGTCTCTTCGTTTTCTTGTGAGCCTGTCGGCTGTTGCGACCGTCTGGGGCGCGAGCATGTCTCTCGCCAGCGCGCAGGAGTCGCAGCCACAGACCAACATCCCAGGTCCAGGTCCCACGCTGCCAGCGACGCCTGACACGAGCGCCGTGGACTCCGCGACGGGCACCATGCCGTCTTATCAGCCGCCCTCCCCGTACATGACCACCACGGAAACGCCAGCTTTCACCATCTCGGATCCGAACGAGCCAGTGATCGACGCCAGGACCACGCGCACGCGCCGCCCGAACGTGCCCTTGCTCGGCACCAGCAGCGTGCTGTTCTTGGGCGGCTACGTCCCCACCATCATTTATCAAGGGGCCAAGGATCGGGACAGGAATCTCTACATTCCCATCGCTGGCCCGTGGATGGACATGGCGGAAGGTCACAACAGCACCAAGGAAAAGACCCTGCTCTCCTTGAGCGGTGTGGCTCAGGGCCTCGGCGCGCTCGGCCTCGTCAGCAGCTTCTTCGTACCCGAACGTCGGACCCGCAACTGGTCGCTGGTCGGCATGCGCCACGAGGGCAAGCGCGCGTCGTTCGCGCTCGAGCCTCGGATGGGCCGCGGTCAGTACGGCGTCGGCGCGATGGGCCGCTTCTGAGCCCTCTCTCGCGGCCGGCGCGCGGGTTTTCGATAGCGCACGGCCGCAAGGCTTGGCATATGAGCGCTCGATGAGTGCTCAGCCCAACGCCAAAGCGCTGCTAGACCAACTGTTCGAAGCAGATCGGCGGGTACGCGAGGCAGAGGCCTCGCTGCTCGCATCTGCGTCCGTGAGCTCCGACATCGAGCGCGCGCTCGAGCGCGCCGCGGACGACGCAGCCAGCCTCAAAGACGCCACGGAGGGCGCCGCGCGCCTGATCCGCCTGAGCGATCTGTGCGCGCAGGTGCAGGGCCCGCGCATGGCGGACACGCTGCTCAACATCCTGAACCACGAAGAACCCCAGGTGCGCGTGGCGGCCGGGGAAGCGCTCCGTGATTTCGCTTACGACCGCTACGCCGAGGTGGCACGCGCCATCGAGCGCCTGTTCGATCGCGACGTGCGCGGTCCGGCCCTGGCCGAGGTCCCATGGATCCTCGCCGAGATCGCCGAGCCCAGCGCGGTGCCGCTGATCGCCCGCTGCCTCAAGCACAAGGACCCCGAGGTCGTGGCCTCCGCCATCGAGGCGCTCGCCGAGATGGGCGATCCAGAGGCCATCAGCCTGCTCGAGCCGCTCTCCAAGGACAAGCGCGTGGTGGAGCTCGACGAAGGGGAGACCGCGTTCTCGACCACGCTCGGGGAGCTGGCGCGCGAAGCCATCGGCGAGCTCGACGGGCGATGAAGTCGATCAAGCAGACCTGGCTCATCACGGGCGCCGCCAGCGGCATCGGGCGCGAGCTGGCCAACCAGCTGGCGCGCAGGGGCGAGCGGCTCGTGCTGTGGGACCGCGACGCCGAGAACCTCGAGCGCGCCGCGAGCTTGCTCGGGCCGGCCGTGCGACACGCGCACACGGTCGACATCGTGAACTCCGAGGCCACGCGCGAGGCGGCGCAACTTTCGGTGGACGCCGCTGGCCCCATCACCCGCGCCATCCATTGCGCGGGCATCCTGCGCGTAGGCTCGGCCTTGACCATGTCCGCCACGGACTACCGCGCCATGATGGAAGTGAACTTCCTGGGCACGGTCCACGTGGCGCGCGCGCTGGTCCCCGTGCTGATCGACGCGGGCAAGCGCATGGGCGGCTCCAAGCTCGTGTTCATCTCGAGCATCGCCGGGCTGCGCGGCATCCCCACGTTGGCCGGTTACTCCGCCAGCAAGTACGCGGTCATCGGCTTCGCGCAGGCCCTGCGCGACGAGCTCTACGACGAGCCCCTCGACATCCGCGTGGTGTGTCCGCCGCCCGTCGACACCCCCATGGTCCACAACCTGCCGGAGCTGCCGGCGGTGTACCGCCTCTCGCCGCCACAACCGGTCGACCTGGTGGCCGGCCGCCTGCTCGAGTCGCTCGAGCGCCCCGACTGGATCGCCACGCTCGACGCGCCGACCAAGCTCCTGTGGCGCATGCAACGCGCCCTGCCGAGCGGCCTCGACTGGGCGCTGCGCAAGGCGAGCCGCCGCTGAAGCCCTCAGTGGCGCGGGCGGGCGCGGGCGCGCAGCTTCGCCCGCGTGGCGCGCGCTTTGTCGCTCGGCAAGAGCGCCATGTAGTCGAGCGGCTCGTCGAGCCTGGGCGGCGCGGGCTCCTCGTCCGGCTCCTGGGCGCGCAGCGCATCCCCCAACGCCGTCATCGCCTCGGCGCCCTCCACCGACGCGGGCTTGAAGGCGGTGACCGCAGAGAGCAGCGCGCCGTGCGTGCGCGTGCCCACCATCCTGCGACGCGCCAGATCGGCGTAGCTCGCCGCCAACGCCTCCGGGCTGAACGCGTGCGAGCGCACCAGCTCGAGCCCCACGCGCATCACCACGTCCGCGTCCACCAGGCCGTCTTCGAGCAGCACCACGGCGGGCTGGAAGTAGTTGTGGAACGCGCACACTCGGCGCCCGAAGTCGGCGAACACCGTGCTCGGCTCCACGCGCTCGAGGTGGATGAAGATGCGCCGCGCGACGTCCTGCTTGGGCACCGCGCGCGCCAGCTCGAGCAAGGCCGCCGCGTCGTCGTCGTAGGCCCGTGACGCCTCGAGGATGCTGGCCAGCACGTTGAGCCCCACCGCGCCGGAGCACAGGTCCGCGTAGAGCGAATACACGAAGGCGTCCGCCTCCGCGTCGTCCCCGAACATCACCTCGTCGCACTCGTCACCCACCGCGAGGCGGGAGCTCAGGAGCGCGTGCAGCTTGTAGCTCACCTGATCGCGCAAGAAGCGAAAGCGCCCGCGCAAGAGCTTGTTGAGCGAAGGCTTGAGCACCAGGCCGTCGTAGGTGATGCCGTCCAGCGCGAGCTTCTCCACGATGACCCCGCGCATCTGCTGCGGGCTCCCCGAGAGGATGTACACGCCCTTCGGGTTGGTCGCGCACAGCTCGCGCAAGAGCACCTGGGCGCCCGGGAACGTGCGCTTGTCCGCGGCCTTTTCGAAGGCTGCCCGGACCAGCCCCTTGAAGGAGTCGAAGTCGGTGCTCAGATAGGTCTTGTCGAGATCCCAACGATAGACCGTGCCGCTCGCCTTGAGCTCTCGCTCCGTTGCCTCAGCCTTCACCTCGCGAGGCTACCGCGGGAGGCCTTTCGGGGCCAAGCTGCGCGAGTAGAATGCGTCTCGGTTCACGCTCGCGCGCAGGTGCGCATGCGAACGGGACTCCAGAAGGTCAGCGTATGCGTCCATCCCAGGGAATGCCTCAATCGCCCCCCGACGTGCTCGTGCTCGCGGCGCACCCGCCCGAGTTCGTGGGACTACGTGCCCACCTCGGAGACTCTCTCAGCGGCTCTCTGCGCGGGCTCAGCGTGATCGCCAAGACGATCGGCGTGGGCATGGCCGTCTCGGGCGCAGGCACCGCCAATCGGCTCATGCAGCTGAGCCCGCGCGCGGTCATCTTGCTCGGCAGCTGCGGCATCTATCCGAGCCCGGGCGACTATCGCCCGCTCGACATGGTGGTGCCGCGGAGCTGCCACCTGTTCGACCCCTCCGTGGCCGCGGGCAAGGCCGAGTTCCCGGATCCGATGCAGACGGCCCTCGACACCCACCCTGCGCTGAGCGCCGGGTTGCTCGCCGCGGCCGGCCCGCGCTCCCACGGCGCGCGCGTCGCGACCACGCTGGCCATCACCACCGACGACACGGTCGCCCGCGCGGTGCACCCGGCCACGGGCTTCGATGCCGAGAACCTGGAGCTGTTCCCCGTGGCAGTGGCCTGCAAGGCCGCGGATATCCCGTTCGCCGCCGTGCTCGGAGTGACCAACATGGTGGGCTCCACGGGGCGCGTGGACTGGCGACAATTTCAGCGAGATGCGGCCGTCGGGTCCGCCGAGGTCTTTCTCAACTGGGTGTTCAGCGGCGCGTCTGGGCTACCCAGCGGGCCGCTTCGCACCTCCTGAAGCAGTTGACACTGCTCATGCGACCAGCGACGATGCGAACGTCGCTTTCGGGAGCTGTCGTACACAGGCTGCATCCGGTTGTGGAGTCGCAGGACCGGCCCGTGTTATCAAAAAGGGACTTGGCCATGCCAGAGACGCCGTTCCCGCACATCGAAGACCTGGAGCATCTGGGGGTTGCCCCGGATTCACGGGTCCGTCGTCGTCCGAGCATGCCGGGTCGCTCGGTGTCGGCCTTCGCGCCGCTGCCGCTGCGAGCCTCGGAGGCGCCCGGAGGCGGCCCCGCGCTCCAGCCCGCCGTGCTCGAGAGCTTGCCGTTGACCGCCGACGACCTCGCCTACGCGACCACGCTGCGCTCCGCGGGCCTCGCCTCCGAGCTGCACGGCGCGGAGATGACCCGCATCGCCCGTCATGTGGTGGGCACCGAGCGCCGGGCGCGCCACCTCGACCAGCTGTTCGCTTATTACGCCGCTGGCGGCGACGCGCTGGTGAGCCGGCGCCGCATGGTCACCGATCGCTGGTTCATCTATTCCTCGCGCCAGTCGCTCACGCTCGGGCAAGTGCTCGGCCGCCTGCTCGGGGTGCTGCCCGAGATCGCCGCCGCGCGCCTCGAGCGCGTGGGTGGCCCCGAAGGCACGTTGGTGGTGCGCTGCGGCGATCACGTGTGCGCCCTGGAAGACGAGATCGAAGAGAGCCCGGACTTCCGCACGGTCAGCGTGGCGGGCCTGGTGCGCTCGCTCAACGTCCTGCTCGACCGCCAAGGCGTGCGCGCCCGGTTGATCGGGCTCTTCGGCGATGGAACCCGAGAAGCCTACGTCGGCCTGTCATCCTTGACCTCGGCGATCCCGCTCGCGCAGGCCGACCTCCTCAACGTGTCGGACGCCGAAGGCCTGATGGAGCAGACCGGCTGGTGAGCCCGCGTCGCCGCTGAGCTGCGCCGCGTGGCCTAGCTCGCCGACGCAGCGTTACGCAGCTATCCCGCGAGCTCCCGTCCCGCCTCCCCTGAGCGCATGTCCGCCGCGGGCTCGCTTCCGCGCTCGGCTGCACTACCTTGGCGGCCCATGAGCAGCAGCGACGGTGGCAAGCGCAAGCGCATTCCGCGCGACAAAGACCAGGACTACACCAAAGCCCAGGCCGCGGAGCGCCGCGAATTCGCGCGCGCCGAGACGGGGGCATCACTCGAGCACGTGGGGAGCTACTCGCTCGATCCGGCCACACTCCCCGGCAACATCGAGAACTTCACGGGCGTCGCGCAAGTGCCCATCGGCTTGGCCGGCCCGCTGCGCATCAACGGCGAGCACGCGCAGGGCGACTTCTTCGTCCCCATGGCCACCACCGAGGGCACCTTGGTCGCGAGCTACAACCGCGGCATGCGGGTGCTCTCGGAGTGCGGCGGCGTGACCTGCACCGTCGTGGACACCGCGATGCAGCGCGCCCCCGTGTTCATGTTCGACGACGCCCGTCAGGCCCGCGACTTCGGCCGCTGGCTCGACGAGCACCTCGCCG
>Ga0153956_1002006_pt1 | contig 16034 bp, 14 predicted proteins | sample TSFL040MetaG_FD_104704 | JGI IMG/M metagenome (GOLD analysis project Ga0153956, IMG submission 104704) | Attine ant fungus gardens microbial communities from Florida, USA - TSFL040 MetaG | ecosystem: Host-associated > Fungi > Mycelium > Unclassified | place: USA: Florida, Wekiwa Springs... | reverse complement strand
CGGAGAAGACCGCCCACGCCGGCGGCTTCACCGCCGACCAGGGCCGCAAGCCGGGTACCGCCAACTTCACCATGGGCATGCTCGACGAAGGTGCCGGCAAGCTGGGTTCGCTGGCGTTCGCCGACGCGGCCGAACGCCTGGGCGCCAACCTCGGCGCAGGTGCCTCGCTGGACGGCGCCAACGTCTACCTGTCGGCGTTGAAGGACAACCTGGCGCCGTCGCTGGCGCTGTATGCCGACGTGCTGCGCGCGCCGCGCTTCGACCAGAGCGAGATCGACCGCATCAAGGCCACCTGGGTCGCCGGCATCCAGCAGGAGAAGGTCAACCCCAGCGCGGTGGCGATGCGCGTGCTGCCGCCGCTGCTGTATGGCAAGGGCCACCCGTATGCGATCCCGTTCACCGGCAGCGGCGACGAGGCGGCGATCCAGTCGCTGACCCGCGACGACCTGGTGGCCTTCCACAAGGACTGGGTGCGCCCGGAAGGCGCCACGCTGATCGTGGTCGGCGACACCACCCTGAAGGAGATCGTGCCGCTGCTGGAGCGCCAGTTCGGCGACTGGAAGGGCGAGGGCGCCGCGCCGAAGGTGGCCGCGCCGTCGGACGTGGCGCGGCCACAGGGCGCGCGCGTGTTCCTGATCGACCAGCCGGGCGCGGTGCAGGCCAACCTGTTCGCCGGCGAAGTGGTGCCTTCGACGATGGACCCGGGCGCGACCCGCTTCGACATCGCCAATGGCGTGCTCGGTGGCGACTTCACCTCGCGCCTGAACATGAACCTGCGCGAGGACAAGCACTGGTCCTATGGCGCGCGTTCGCTGTCCAGCACCGCCCTCGGCCAGCGGCCGTGGATGGCCATCGCGCCGGTGCAGATCGACAAGACCGGCGAGGCATTGAAGGAAATGGATGCCGAGATCAGCCAGTTCGCCAGCGGCCAGCGCCCGCCGAGCGCCGAGGAGGTCACGCGCATCCGCAACATCCAGACCCTGAGCCTGCCGGGCGCCTACGAGACCGCCAGCGCGGTGATGAACACCATCGGCGGCATCGTCCGCTACGGCCGCCCGGACGACTACGTGTTCAAGCGCAAGGCCGAAATCGAGGCGATGGCCCCGGCGCAGGTGGCCGAAGCAGCCAGGACGCTGGATGCGTCGAAGCTGACCTGGGTGGTGGTGGGCGACCTCAAGCAGACCGAGGCCCCGGTGCGCGCCATGAACCTGGGCGAAGTCACCGTGATCGACGGCGATGGCAACCCGGTGCCGGCCAAGGCCGAATAAACCGGCAACCCCTCGCAAGCCCCTCTCCCTTCCGGGAGAGGGGTGGGGGAGAGGGCACGGAGCCGGTGGCGTCAGGGCACAGCCAGGCTGGGCCGCGAATCACCACCGATTCATCGCTTCAAGGCACAATCCCTCCAATCGCTTCCAAGGCCCCACCCATGCGCATCCTGATCCTGTCCGCCGTCCTGCTTGCCAGTGCCACCGCCTGCACCTGGGTGCCGATCGAAGCCGGCGGCAAGGCGGTGCGCGTGCTGCCGGCCGGCCCGACCGCGCCGGGCTGCATGGCCAAGGGCGAGATCGTGGTGACGGTCAAGAACAAGGTGGCCTTCTACAACCGCAACCCGCTGCGCGTGCAGGAGGAACTGGAAACCCTGGCCCGCAACGAAGCCCCCAGTGCCGGGGCCAATGCCGTCCAGGCCATGAGTCCTCCGGCCGACGGCAGCCAGCGTTTCAGCGCCTGGCAGTGTCCGTGACGCGCCAGCGCATTCGCCATGCCGCTGCAAGAGGTGTGTTGCGTGCAGGGTTCCGGGGAGCCGTGCGAGCGTAGCGGGCCGGTGGTGATGTGGCCGCCGTGCTGAAGCAGTCTGGCGCCCCATCCTCACCGCTTCGCGGTTGCCCTCTGATTCGAGTTCTCTTCGTGGCAGCTCCGATAGTGCTGGCCGCCCCATCCATCCGGGCGATGCCTGTAGTTGCCAGCTGGTGGCCGGCGCTACGGCTGTAAATCGCCGCATCCATTCCATACGGCGGGGGCGCAAATCGTTAAAGATGCGTCAAGAGCGGCCAACGGCTAGAATAACGCCCCCTTCGCCTGAGTCCTGGCGTCTTCCATGCATTTCCAGAATGTCTCGATCGCGGGACTGGCGCATATCGACGCGCCGCATACGCTGACCTCCAAGGAAATCAACGAGCGGCTGCAGCCGACGTTGGACCGTCTGGGTATCCGTGCCGACATGCTGGCCGACGTCGCCGGCATCCATGCGCGCCGCCTGTGGGACCACGGCATGCAGGCCTCCGACGTGGCCACCGAGGCCGGGCGCAAGGCCCTGGAAGACGCGGGCGTCAGCGCCGACCGCATCGGCCTGCTGGTCAATACCTCCGTCAGCCGCGACTACCTGGAGCCATCCACCGCGTCCATCGTGTCCGGCAACCTCGGTATCGGCGACGACTGCGTCACCTTCGACATCGCCAATGCCTGCCTGGCCTTCATCAACGGCATGGACGTGGCCTCGCGCATGATCGAGCGCGGCGACATCGACTACGCGCTGATCGTCGACGGCGAAACCTCCAACCTGGTCTATGAAAAAACCCTGGAGCGCATGAGCGCGCCAGACGTCACCGCGCAGCAGCTGCGCGACGAGTTTGCCGCGCTGACCACCGGCTCCGGCGCCGCGGCGATGGTGCTGGCGCGCTCGGAGCTGGTGCCCGACGCGCCGCGCTACAAGGGCGGCGTGACCCGCGCGGCCAACCAGTGGAACAAGCTGTGCGTGGGCAACCTGGACCGCATGGTCACCGACACCCGCCTGCTGCTGATCGAAGGCATCAAGCTGGCCACCAAGACCTTCGAGGCCACCCGCCAGGCGCTGGGCTGGGCGGTGGACGAGATCGACCAGTTCGTCATCCACCAGGTCAGCCAGCCGCATACCAACGCCTTCATCAAGGCCTTCGGCATCGACCCGAAGAAGGTGATGACCATCTTCGGCGAACACGGCAACATCGGCCCGGCCTCGGTGCCGATCGTGTTGAGCAAGCTGCGCCAGCTGGGCAAGCTCAAGAAGGGCGACCGCGTCGCGCTGATGGGGATTGGTTCCGGCCTGAACTGCACCATGGCCGAGGTGGTCTGGTAGCTCCGGCGCATCACATCCCCGCCGAGTGGCCTGCCTGGCCGCGACGGCACCCCCTTCCTTCATTGCGAAGCGGAGACCGGGGAGGCAGCTTCGCTACTGGCCGATGGCCAAATTCCCGAAACGCCCGCAAGCATCCGCTTGCGGGCGTCGGCATATAGGGGCGGCAGTGCCAGGAAATGAAAAGAAAATGGAAAAATTCATACATGTAAGTGGCGGCGTGTATAAAAAATCCTGCTTCTTTGAACACGGGATCTGTCGCAGGTTGAACCTGGCCGTTTCGAGACTGTTCCGGTGTTTCGGGCTCTGGTTGCAGCCAACCGCGCCTTGGCCGAACGGAAGGGACTGGCGGCCAGCATCCCCAACCAGAACATCCTGATCAATACGCTTACCTTGCAGGAAGCCCGCGACAGCTCGGCTATCGAGAACATCGTCACCACGCAGGATGACCTGTACCGGGATAACGATCCTGCCGAAGCCGTCGGTACCGCCACCAAGGAAGTGCTGCGCCATGGGCAGGCACTGCGGGCGGGTCACCAGCAGGTGCGGCGACCGGCCTGCTGACGCTTTGACACCATCCTCGGCATCCAGCAGCAATTGGAGTGCAATCAGGCGGGCTGCGCCGCTTGCCCGGCACTGCCTTGCGGGACGGTGGCGGGCGCATGGTGCATGAGCCGCCGCAGGATGCCAACGAAGTGCGGAAACTGATGGGGGAACTGGAACGCTTCATCCATGACGATCCGCCCGATGCAGCCGACCCCTTGGTGAAGATGGCGCTCATCCATCACCAGTTTGAAAGCATCCACCCGTTCTACGACGGCAATGGCCGTACCGGGCGCATCATCAACGTGCTCTACCTGGTCAAGGAAGGCTTGCTGGATATTCCGGTGCTGTACCTGAGCCGTCACATCGTCCGCACCAAGCCGGACTACTACCGCCTGTTGCAGAGCGTGCGCGATGACGACAACTGGGAGGATCGGGTGCTGTACATGTTGCAAGCGGTGGAAACCACTGCAACCGAGGCATTGGCCACGGTACAGGCTATCAAGGCCTTGCTGCAGCAGGCCAAGCAGCGCATTCGTGGCGAATGCAAGTTCTACAGCCACGACCTGATCAACAACCTGTTCAACCATCCTTGCACGCGGGTGGATTTCCTGCGCCGTGACCTGGGCGTGTCCTGCCTTACAGCCACGAAGTACCTCGACATGCTGGCTGCCGATGGTGTGCTGGAAAAACTGCGATCCGGGCGCAGCAACTACTACATCAACCGGGCCTTGTTCGAACTGCTTGCGCGTGGAGATGCCGGCGCCTGGACTCACTCGATGCCGCGTAGGTGCGGGGCGCGCCCCGCATGGGCTTTGCCAGGAAGGGGGCATACCGGCAAAGCCCGGCACCTGCGAGGAGATCGGTGTCGGGCGTTTGCCCCGGATTCATGCCGGCAATGGGGCGGCGGGCCTGACGGTCCCGCTCAGTTCAGCCCGCAGCACTTCTTGTATTTCTTCCCGCTGCCGCAGGGGCAGTCATCGTTGCGGCCGGGTTCCGCATCGCGGCGGATCGGCACGCGCGGGGTCAGCGCGTCGATGCGGTGGTGGTTGAGGTCGGCCAGCATCGCCGGCAGCTCCATGGTGATGTCCAGGCGTTCGCGGTAGGTGACCTTGGCCGGCGGCGCCTCGGGGTTCTCCGGATCGATCCGTTCGCCGCTGGCCAGCTGGTCGAGCAGGTCGAAGATCTCCTCGATCCACTCGTGTTCGTCCAGCCACTTGTCCCATTCCGCTTCGTGCAGCATGACCGCGGTGAAGAAGCCCAGCGCCCAGTCGCGGCCGACATCGAGCTCGGATTCGGCCAGGGCCTCCTCGTCCTGCTCCGGGTCCTCCGGCAGCCACATCAGCGGCGCGAGGTGGTCGGGCAGGTCCTCACCCTCGAACCGCGCACGTGCGGCGCACATGTTCCAGTGGCCCATCAGCAACTGCTGGACCTGGAGGGCTTCGTCCTCGTTGTTCCAGCGCGGCGGTTGCCCGCCCCAGACCAGCGGCTGCCATTGGCTGGGCGGTGCCGGCGCGGGTGCGACCACCAGGGCCGAGAGGAATCCGTCCAGTGCCTCGAGGTTGAGGCCCTTGAACGGCACCGCGCGCTGCTCGAGCAGGCTGGACAGCCGTTCGATCTGGTTGTCGTCGAGAAAGGAGGGAGGCGTGGACATGGCGGCCGCTGTCGTGGGGTGGGCGTGCATGGTAGTCGCTGCGGGTCCGGATCCCGCATCCGGGCGGGTCGCAGCGGATCGGGCCGGCAGCTGCAACGTTCCGCTTTTGGCCGGTTCGGGGATCGCGGTGTTCCGCAGGCTCAGTCGGCCAGCGCGTCGGCCACCCGCGCGCGCAATACCGGCAGCAGTTCGCGTTCGAACCACGGGTTGCGGGTGAGCCACAGGCGGTTGCGCGGGCTGGGGTGCGGCAGCGGCAGCACGCCGTTTTCCAGGTGCCGTGGCCATGCCTGCACGGTGTCGGTGAGCGTGCGGCCGCGCCGGTCACCGAGCAGGCCGGCCTGCGCGTACTGGCCGATGGCCAGGGTCAGTCGCAGCCGGGGCAGGCGCGGCAGCAACTGCGGGTGCCAGGTCGGCGCGCATTCGGGGCGCGGCGGCAGGTCGCCGCTTTTGCCGGTGCCGGGGAAGCAGAACCCCATCGGCACGACGGCGGTCTTTGCCGCGTCGTAGAAGGTGGCCTTGTCGATGCCCAGCCAGTCGCGCAGGCGCTCGCCGCTGGGGTCGTTGAATGGAATGCCGGTCTCGTGCACCTTGCGCCCCGGCGCCTGGCTGACGATCAGCAGGCGCGCCCGCGGCGAGGCCTGCAGCACCGGCCGGCAGCCCAGCGGCAGTTGCGCTCCGCACAGGCGGCAGGCGTGGATGCGGTCGAGCAGGGCATGGAAGGCGTCGGGCATGGTCGCGGCGTTGCCGGGGTATCAGCCTGCCCATTGTTGCGATGCTCCACAGTTCTTCACAACGCGAAAGCGGGTCGGGCCGGCATGCGAACCCGGTTGTTCACGAATTGGAACGGAATAATTCGCGAATAAAGAGGTTTAATTCTAGAATTCACCCATGGCCCGTCCCGACCGCTCCCCCGAGATCGACAGCGCCCTGCTGAAGGCAGTGGGCGAGCATCCGCGTGACCTGGTGGCGATGGTGGCGGCACAACTGGGCCTGAGTCCTTCGCGGGTGAACATCCAGGTGCGCGAGCTGGTGGCGGGTGGCTATCTGGCCAAGCGCGGCAGCACGCGGCCGACCTATGCACTGGGCGACAACCGACGCTTCCAGCGTGCCTACCCGCGTGCGGGCCTGGCCGAAGACCGGGTCTGGTATGGCGACTTGCTGCCCTTGCTGGGGCAGCTGCCGCGCAATGTGCTGGATATTGCGCACCACGGCGTCACCGAGATGGTGAACAACGCAGTGGACCATTCCCAGGCGCAGGTGGTGGCGGTATCCATGGAGTGCAGTGGTGGCCGGTTGGGCTTCAGCGTGGCCGACGATGGCGTGGGCATCTTCCACAAGATCACCCGCGCGCTGGATTTGCCGGACGAACGGCTGGCCTTGCTGGAGCTCTCCAAGGGCAAGCTGACCACCGACCCGCAGCGCCACAGCGGCGAAGGCATTTTCTTCACCTCGCGCATGTTCGACCTGTATCGCATTGAATCCGGTGGCCTGGCGTTCGACCATGACGCGGAGTACGACATGGACCTGCTTGCCGACAACCATGACGTGGCCGGCACGCGGGTGGCGATGTCGATCGCCACCGATGCCTCGCGCACCATGGAGGCGGTGTTCGCCGAGTACTCCAGCGGCCCGGACGACTATGCTTTCGCGCGTACGGTGGTGCCGGTGCGGTTGGCGAAGGTGGGCGACGAGAGCCTGATCTCGCGTTCGCAGGCCAAGCGCCTGTTGCAGCGGGTTGACCGTTTCCGTTGCGTGGTGCTGGATTTTTCCGAAGTGGCTGGCATCGGCCAGGCTTTTGCCGACGAAATCTTCCGTGTATTCGCCAATGCGCACCCGGACGTGGAACTGCTGCATGCCAACGCGGTGCACGAAGTGCAACAAATGATCCGTCGCGCCGAGATATTGCGCGATGAACAAGGCGGCCAGCTGCCGCTGCTGAAATGACAGGATGCACATGAATCTCCCCGGTTATCCCGCCACCACCCAACGCTTCGAGGTCCGGCCCGGCCTGTCGATGAACTACATCGACGAAGGCCCGCGCGATGGCGAGGTGGTCGTCATGCTGCACGGCAACCCGTCGTGGAGTTACCTGTGGCGGCACCTGGTCAACGGCCTGAGCGACCCGGCGCTGGGCAAGCGATACCGCTGCATCGTGCCCGACCATATCGGCATGGGCCTGTCGGACAAGCCGGACGACAGCCGTTACGAGTACACGCTGCAATCGCGCGTGGACGATGTGACCGCGCTGCTCGACCACCTTGGCATCAGCGGCCCGATCACCCTGGCCGTGCACGACTGGGGCGGCATGATCGGCTTCGGCTGGGCGCTGTCGCATCATGCGCAGGTCAAGCGCCTGGTCATCACCAATACCGCCGCGTTCCCGCTGCCGGCGGAAAAGCCGATGCCATGGCAGATCGCAATGGGCCGGCACTGGAAGCCGGGCGAGTGGTTCATCCGCACGTTCAATGCGTTCTCCGCCGGCGCCTCGTGGCTGGGCGTGAGCCGGCGCATGCCGGCCGAGGTGCGCCGTGCCTACGTGGCCCCGTACGACAGCTGGGACAACCGCATCGCCACCATCCGCTTCATGCAGGACATCCCGCTGTCGCCGGCGGACAAGGCATGGCCGTTGCTGGAGCGCGCAGCGGCGGCGCTGCCGTCGTTTGCCGACCGCCCCGCGTTCATCGCCTGGGGCCTGCGCGACATCTGTTTCGACCAGCATTTCCTGGCCGGCTTCCGCAAGGCGCTGCCGCAGGCCGAGGTGATGGCCTTCGAGGACGCCAACCACTACGTGCTGGAAGACAAGCACGAGGTGATCGTGCCGGCGGTGCGCGCATTCCTGGAGCGCAATCCGATCGATTGAGCTTCAGGGCCTGTAGCGGCCGCGCACGCCCATGACCGTAGGAGCGCAATTCATTGCGCGATGAGGCTTTCCGGGGGAACGCTCCATGCGGGGTGAGCCCCCACATCCATGGGGCTCAGTGCCCACCGCGCAATGAATTGCGCTTCTACAGTTGGTCCGTACTTGCAGCCATATGCAGGCGGATCAGAGCCCCCCTTGAGTCAAGGGGCGCGCCGACAGGCGCGGGGGATGTGGAGACAAACGAGCCGGGCCCACGGTTTGCGCAGCAAATCGTGGGGTGGCGTAGCGCGGGCTCGCGCTCAAGCCGCGCGGCCGTTGTCGTCCGGGTGACCGTCGTCGTTGCCGGCTTCGTCGCGCCAGCGCCAGTCGGCCAGGGTCAGCGGCGCCATGCCGTGGGCGATGCGCGCGCGGTCGCACTGCGAGCTGGCCGTGCCGTATTCCCACGAGGCATCCACTTCGCGGCACACACTGGGCCGGTTGGGGTGGATGCTGCAGCGGGAGTACACGCCGATCTCCGCATCCAGCGCTTCGCAGCGGATCGGGTCCGAATAGGTGCCGCGCATGCACAGCCGGTGCGCATCCAGGCGTTCGGTGAGCTGGTGCGGCACGCCGCCTTCGGTGACTTCGTCCGATTCCATCCAGTGGAAGGCGACACGGTACTGGGTGCAGCAGGCGCCACAGGTCAGGCAGGGATGCATGGTTGCCGGCCTTCGGGCGGCGGATTGGCTGGGGGACGGGGAATTTTCCACGCTCCCGGGCGGTGCGCAAGCGTTGCGCAGCGGCGACAATAGGCCGATGAATCCACCGTGCAACATCGCCGCGCGCCTGCCCGAGCTGGCGCGCGAACGGCCCGACCAGGTCGCCATCCGCTGCCCGGGCCGGGCCGGCGCCGGCGGCATGGCCGCCTACGACGTCACCCTGGACTACCGCAGCCTGGACGCGCGCAGCGACGCCATCGCCGCTGGCCTGGCCGCCCACGGTATCGGCCGCGGCGTGCGCACGGTGGTGATGGTGCGCCCGGGGCCGGAGTTCTTCCTGCTGATGTTCGCCCTGTTCAAGCGCGGCGCGGTGCCGGTGCTGGTCGATCCGGGCATCGACAGGCGCGCGCTGCGCCAGTGCCTGGACGAAGCGCAGCCGCAGGCCTTCGTCGGCATCCCGCTGGCGCACGTGGCGCGACTGCTGCTGGGCTGGGCGAAGTCCGCCACGCGGCTGGTCACGGTCGGCACCCGCTGGGGCTGGGGCGGCACCACGCTGGCGAAGATCGAGGCCGCCGGGGCCGGTGCCGGCAGCCAACTGGCCGATACCGCGCCCGACGACGTGGCCGCCATCCTGTTCACCAGCGGCTCCACCGGCGTGCCCAAGGGCGTGGTCTACCGCCACCGCCATTTCGTCGGCCAGGTCGAGCTGCTGCGCAACGCCTTCGGCATGCAGGCCGGCGGCGTGGACCTGCCGACCTTCCCGCCGTTCGCGCTGTTCGACCCGGCGCTGGGGCTGACCAGCGTGATCCCGGACATGGACCCGACCCGGCCCGGCAGCGCCGACCCGCGCCGGCTGCACGACGCCATCGCCCGTTTCGGCGTGACCCAGCTGTTCGGCTCGCCGGCGCTGATGCGGGTGCTGGCCGAACACGGCCAGCCGTTGCCGACGGTGATGCGCGCGACCTCGGCCGGCGCGCCGGTGCCGCCGCAGGTGGTGGCGAAGATGCGCGAACTGCTGCCCGAACACGCGCAGTTCTGGACGCCCTACGGCGCCACCGAATGCCTGCCGGTGGCGGTGATCGAAGGCCGCGAACTGCAGGAAACCCGCGAAGCCACCGAAGCCGGCGCCGGCACCTGCGTCGGCCGTGTGGTGGCGCCGAACGTGGTGCGCATCATCGCCATCGACGACGCGCCGATTCCCGACTGGAGCGGCGCGCGCGAACTGCCGGATGGCCAAGTCGGTGAAATCACTGTAGCCGGCCCCACCGCCACCGACAGCTACTACAACCGCCCGCAGGCCACCGCGGCGGCGAAGATCCGCGAAACCCTGGCCGATGGTGGCGAGCGCATCGTGCACCGCATGGGCGACGTCGGCTGGTTCGACGACCACGGCCGGCTGTGGTTCTGCGGACGCAAGACCCAGCGCGTGGAAACCGCCGCCGGGCCGCTGTACACCGAACAGGCCGAGCCGGTGTTCAACACCGTGCCGGGCGTGCGCCGCACCGCATTGGTGGGCGTCGGCGAACCCGGCAGCCAGTTGCCGGTGCTGTGCTACGAACTGCTGGAGGATGCCGCCGCCGCATCGGTGGAGCCGCAGCTGCGCGCGCTGGCCGCGCGGCATCCGCACCTGGCCGGCATCGGGCATTTCCTGCGCCATCCGGCATTCCCGGTCGACATCCGCCACAACGCCAAGATCGGCCGCGAGAAGCTCGCCGCCTGGGCCGCCACGCAGCTGAAGGAAAGCGCATGAGGATTCTGGTTACCGGCGGCGGCGGTTTCCTCGGGCAGGCGCTGTGCCGCGGGCTGGTCGAGCGCGGGCATCAGGTGCTCAGTTTCAACCGCGGCCACTACCCGGCGCTGGCCGCGCTGGGCGTGGGCCAGATCCGTGGCGACCTGGCCGATGCCAGCGCCGTGCGGCATGCCGCCGCCGGCGCCGACGCGGTGTTCCACAACGCCGCCAAGGCCGGGGCATGGGGCAGCTGCGACAGCTATTTCCAGGCCAACGTGGTGGGCACGCGCAATGTGCTGGCGGCCTGCCGCGCGCACGGCATCGGCCGGCTGGTCCATACCTCCACGCCCAGCGTGACCCACCGCGCCACCCACCCGGTGGAAGGCCTGGGGGCGGACGAAGTGCCCTATGGCGAGGATTTCCAGGCGCCGTATGCGGCCACCAAGGCCATCGCCGAACAGGAGGTGCTGGCGGCCAATGGCCCGCAGCTGGCCACGGTGGCGTTGCGGCCGCGGTTGATCTGGGGCCCGGGCGACAACCAGCTGGTGCCGCGGCTGGCGCAGCGTGCGCGGCAGGGACGCTTGCGCTTCGTCGGTGATGGCCTGAACAAGGTGGACACCACCTATGTCGACAACGCCGCGCAGGCGCACTTCGACGCCTTCGAGCACCTGGAGGCGGGCGCGGCGTGCGCCGGCAGGGCCTATTTCATTTCCAACGGCGAGCCGCTGCCGATGCGCGAACTGCTCAACAAGCTGCTCGCGGCCATGGGCGCGCCGGCGGTGGAGAAATCGATCAGCTTCAAGGCCGCCTACCGCATCGGCGCGGCCTGCGAAACGCTGTGGCCGCTGCTGCGCCTGCGCGGCGAACCGCCGATGACGCGCTTCCTGGCCGAACAGCTGTGCACGCCGCACTGGTATTCGATGGAGCCGGCGCGCCGCGATTTCGGCTATGTGCCGAAGGTGTCGATAGAGGAAGGGCTGCATCGCCTGCGTGCCAGCGTGCAGGCGGACTGACCGTCCTCCCCTGTATGCGTCGTGTTGTGCGCGATCCCGGGCCGTTGCAGCGCAGGAACCGGCAGTGATGCGGCGGTGCCGCCTTTACCCTGGGGCGTGGAATCCGCGTCCACGGCAGGAGGACGCTGCACGCGTTGCCTCGTCGGGCCTGGCAACCTTCATCGGTCATCACCCTGCGGTGATGCTGGGCTTGGCAGAGGGCGTCTGGCCGATACGGCACTGCCACCAAGGAGGTCGCCATGCTGCACTACGCCGTGGTTTTTCTTCGTCATCGCCATCATTGCCGCGTTGCTGGGCTTTTCCGGCATTGCCGGCGCGGCGAGCAACATCGCCTGGGTCCTGTTCGTGGTGTTCCTGATCCTGGCGGTGATTTCGCTGTTCCGCCGCAAGACGTGATGCCGCGCATGCGCCGGCCTGCACTGCGGGCCGGCGGCGTGCGGCTCAGGCGCGCAGCAGCCGTTCGTAGTAGCTGACGGTCTTGCCGTTGCCCAGTTGCGCTTCGCCCACCGGGCGGAAACCCAGGCCCTGGTGGAACGCCACCGAGCCGGGATTGGGCGGATCGGCATTGATCTCGCATACCAGCCGTTCATGGCCCTGGGCCAATGCCCAGGCACTCAACTCCGCATACAGCATCCGCGCCAGGCCGCGCCCGCGCGCATGCGCCGCGACCACCACGCGGTCGATGTAGACGAAGCGCGGATAGCGCGCCTTCTGCCAGGCGAAGTTGGCGTTGTCGTAGGCGGCATCCTGGTCGAACGCGACCAGCAGCGCGTCGGCCCCCCCGATGCTGCGGACGAAGCAGGCGCATTCCAGCAGCTGCGCGAATGCAGCGGGCTCCTGCCAGGACAGTTCCACCGCATGCGTGTTATTGAGCGCCAGCAGGGCCGGCAGGTCCGCGTCGGCGGGCAGGCGTGGCATGCCGACGCTGTTGCCGGTATGCGCCGCGTTCACGCCGGGGTGATGGAACTGCGCAGCGCCTTGTCGGCGGCGTGGCGCTCCAGCGCCAGTTCGACCAGCCGGGTGATCAGCGCGGTGTAGCCCAGCCCGCTGGCGCCCCACAGCTTGGGGTACATGCTGATGCGGGTGAAGCCGGGCAGGGTGTTGATCTCGTTGATGACGACTTCGCCTGCGGGCGTCAGGAACACGTCCACGCGCGCCATGCCGGCGCATTCCAGCGCCTGGTAGGCGCGCAGGGCGATGGCGCGGATGCGTTCCTGCGCCTCGGCCGGGATGTCGGCCGGGATCACCGTCTCGGCGCCGCTGGCGTTGATGTACTTGGTGTCGTAGGCATAGAAATCGTCGTGCACCACCACCTCGCCGCAGACGCTGGCCTCGGGGTGGTCGTTGCCCAGCACCGCGCATTCGATCTCGCGCCCGGCAATGGCCGATTCCACCAGCACCTTGTGGTCGAAGGACAGCGCCAGCGCCATCGCCTGGCGGAATTCCTCCGCATCGCGCACCTTGCTCACGCCCACCGACGAGCCCTGGTTGGCCGGCTTGACGAACAGCGGCGTGCCCAGCTGCGCGACCAACGCGTCGTAGTCGGCCTGGGCCGCGCTGGCGCGGTTGAAGCAGGCGAACGGCGCCACCGGCAGGCCGGCGTCGCGCAGCAGGCGCTTGGTCACGTCCTTGTCCATGGCCGCGGCCGAACCCAGCACGCCGGAGCCGACGAAGGGCAGGTTGGCCATGCGCAGCAGGCCCTGCAACGAGCCGTCCTCGCCCAGCGTGCCGTGCACGATCGGGAACACCACGTCGATCTGCGCCAGCGCCGTGGCCGGGTCGCTGGGCACCAGCTGCGCCTGTTCGCGGCCGGGCAGCACCGCCAGCGCATTGCCGGAGCGGTTCAGCGCGATCTTCGACGGGTCGCCGGCATTGAGCAGGAACTGCTGCGGATCGCTCAGGTGCCAGTGGCCCTGCTTGTCGATGCCGATCAGGCTGACGTCGAAGCGCTCCTTGTCCAGCGCGTCGAGGATGTTCTTCGCCGATTGCAGCGAGACCTCGTGCTCGGCCGAACGACCGCCGAAGATGATGCCGACCCGGGTCTTGCCCATTGCCTGTTGCTCCTGCCGATTGCGTTGTGCGAGCGCATAGCATGCCGGCAAATGCCGGGAATGGGGAAACAGGAGTGGCGCTCCTTCCCATGCCCGCCCGGCATGGCGGAGGCGGCGCTTTCGATCTTTGCGAAGCGCCGGTGGCCCCTTTCCGGCTTCGCCGGGAAGGGAGGGAACAATGGCCGATTGCCGGCCGGGTAGAATGTTGCGTATGTCTGCCTCCCCTTTCAAGTTCATCAAGCCGCTGGCCGGCAGGGCGCTGGAAACCGCGCTGAACCGCGCGCTGGCGCTGGACCCGGATACCCGCGCCGCGCTGGCGCCGCTGGATGGCCAGCGCATTGCCCTGACCCTGGAGTCGCCGGCACTGGCGCTGCAGATCGGGGTCAGTGGGCAGCGCCTGACCGTGGGGCCGGTGGACGCGGCGCAGGAGCCGGACCTGGCCGTGCGCAGCACCTTGGGCGGGGTGCTGGCGCAGTTGCCGTTCCTGGCCAATGCGCGCCGCAGCGGCAGCGCGCCGGCCGGGCGGGTCCGGGTATCCGGCGATGCCGAATTGGCGCGGCGATTGCAGCAGCTGGCCACGCGCTTCGACCCGGACTGGCAGCAGCCGTTCGTGGTGGTGTTCGGCGAGGTGCTGGGCGTGCAGGTCGCGCAGGCCCTGCGCTCGGCGCTGGCGCAGGCCCGCCGCGGCGCCACCGATCTGGCGCAGACCGCGGCCGAATACGTGACCGAGGAATCGCGCGACGTGGTGCCGCGTGCCGAGCTGGATGCCTTCCACGACGACGTGGACGCCATCCGCGACGACGTCGAACGCCTGGCCGCGCGGGTGGCGCGCCTGTACAGCGGGGGCCGCGCATGAAGGCGACCCGCGCCATGTTCCGCGCCAGCCGCATCGGCCGGGTGATGCTGCGTTACCGGCTCGACGACCTGCTCGACGGCACGCCCGCCGAGCGCTGGCTGCGCCTGGGCAAGCCGTTCGTGCCGCGTGCCCGCGGCGACATCGCTTCCTTGCCGCGCGGCGCGCGCCTGCGCCTGGCCCTGCAGGAACTGGGGCCGATCTTCGTCAAGTCCGGGCAGATCCTGTCCACCCGCCGCGACCTGGTGCCGCCGGACGTGGCGGTCGAGCTGACCCTGCTGCAGGACCAGGTCAAGCCGTTCGACGGCGAGCGCGCGCGGCAGATCGTCGAACACGCGCTGGGCCGGCCGGTCAGCGAGGCCTTCGCCAGCTTCGACACCACGCCGCTGGCCTCGGCCTCGATCGCGCAGGTGCATGCGGCCACCCTGGCCGATGGCCGCCAGGTGGTGGTCAAGGTGCTGCGCCCGGACATCGAGCAGCAGATCGACGCCGACATCGCCCTGCTCAAGTCGCTGGCAGCGCTGGTCGAACGCACCCACCCGCGCGCCGACAAGATCCGCCCGCGCGAAGTGGTGGCCGAGATCGAGACCACCCTGGCCGCCGAGCTGGACCTGCAGCGCGAGGGCGCCAACGCCAGCGTGCTGCGCCGCTTCTGGCAGGACTCGGACGACCTGTACGTGCCGGAGGTGATCTGGAGCCACACCGGCGAGCGCGCGCTCACCCTGGAGCGGGTATGGGGCATCCCGTCGGACGACATCGCCGCGCTGGATGCGGCCGGCATCGACCGCCAGGCGCTCGCGGCCAAGGGCGTGCGCGTGTTCTACACCCAGGTGTTCCGCGACAACTTCTTCCATGCCGATGCGCACGCCGGCAACATCTGGGTCGATACCGACCCGGCGCGGCGCGACAACCCGCGCTTCATCGCGCTGGACTTCGGCATCATGGGCCAGCTCTCCGAGCAGGACCAGTACTACCTGGCCGAGAACTTCATGGCCATCTTCAGCCGCGACTACCGGCGCATCGCCGAACTGCACGTGCAGGCGCGCTGGATGCCGGCCACGGTGCGCATCGACGATCTGGAGGCGGCGGTGCGCGCGGTGTGCGAGCCGTACTTCACCCGGCCGCTGTCGCAGATATCGCTGGCCGAAGTGCTGCTCAAGCTGTTCCGCACCGCGCAGCGCTACCAGCTGACCCTGCAGCCGCAGCTGATCCTGCTGCAGAAGACCCTGCTCAACATCGAGGGTGTGGGCCGCCAGCTCGACCCGCAGATCGACATCTGGGCGGTGGCCAGGCCGGTGCTCGAACGCATCCTGCGCGAGCGCTACAGCCCGCGCCGCGCGTTGAAGGAGCTGCGCCGCCGGCTGCCGGAAATCATGACCCGCACCCCGGACATGCCGGTGCTGGTGCACGCCTGGCTGCGCCAGCAGGTCGAAGGCGAACACGCGCTGTCGATGCGCTCGCAGGACATCGTCAACCTCGACCACACGCTGGTGCGCATGCAGCGGCGCGTGGTCACCGCGGTGG
>Ga0153956_1002005_pt1 | contig 16042 bp, 15 predicted proteins | sample TSFL040MetaG_FD_104704 | JGI IMG/M metagenome (GOLD analysis project Ga0153956, IMG submission 104704) | Attine ant fungus gardens microbial communities from Florida, USA - TSFL040 MetaG | ecosystem: Host-associated > Fungi > Mycelium > Unclassified | place: USA: Florida, Wekiwa Springs... | reverse complement strand
CTTGGGTCCACGGGGTCGCCGCTTCGCCTTTTCTATGATGAACGTCGCTATCCGCGAGGCGAATCCAGACTTTGAAAACGCTGGTTTTGAGATTTGGCATTTCGGTCGTGCAGCAAGAAGCGGCCGAACCGTAAATATTTACGACGATTCTGGCGTAGAATTTTACAGCTTCGAAGAATTGGACGATATGGTCCGCAAGACATATGCGATCTGGTGGCAAGTGCTGGAAGAACGAGAAGCGGCAGCAAAAAAGAAAGCCGCCGGTTCGAAGGGCCCGCTAGGCTTCTGATTTAATTCGTCGATGAAATTTGCGCCGTCGCTGACAAGCGGCGGCGTTTTCATTACAGTTGCTCTATGTCGAAAGATTTGAACCCGGAAAAATCGCTTATCTTTCGGATCATGCATCACGCCAATTTGGCAGAGATGCTTGATAAGGGAATTTTTTGCCGGAGTGAAAGTCAGAAAGCGAAGTACGAAGAAATCGGGAATCCTGAACTGATTGAGCGACGGAAAGATCGCACCGTGGACTGTGAGCCGGGCGGGACTCTAAGCGATTACGTTCCGTTTTATTTCACTCCTTACTCGCCAATGCTCTACAATATTCTTACCGGCTATAGCGGCATAAAGAAGCGGCCCGCAGAGGAAATTCTTATCCTCGTATCGTCGTTGAAGAAGTTGCAAGAAAAGAAAGTTCCGTTCGTTTTTACCGATCGGCATGCCTATTTGAGGACGGCGCAATTTTCTTCGAATTTGGCCGATTTGAACTGGATCGACTGGCAAACGTTACAAGATAGGAACTTCAAAAAGGACAATATCGACCGATTTGAGAAATATCAGGCTGAAGCACTGGTTTATAAGAAGGTGCCGTTCGATGCCCTTTTGGGTGTGGTTTGTTATACTGATTCGGTTCGTGAAGCCGTGCAGGCTGAATTCACCAAGAAGAAGCTAGACACGAAGATCATCGCTCAAACGAAGTGGTATTTGTGATGATGAAATTCACGACAGGAAATTTGCTAGAAGCTGATACGGAAGCTCTAGTGAATACCGTGAATACGGTTGGCGTTATGGGCAAGGGCATCGCGCTCATGTTCAAAGATGCTTTCCCTGAAAATTACAAAGCCTATGAAGCGGCTTGCAAAGCGAAGCAAGTTCAACTTGGAACCATGTTTGTCACCGAGCGCACCGAGTTTCTTGGGCCGAAGTGGATCATTAACTTTCCAACGAAAGCACACTGGCGCTATCCGTCGAAACTCGAATGGATCGTCAAAGGACTTACTGATCTTAAAAAGGTAATTGTTGAAAAGAACATCAAATCAGTCGCTTTGCCGCCTTTGGGTGCTGGAAATGGTGGGCTCGACTGGAATGATGTTCGTCCGAAAATCGAAGAAGCGCTGGGATCACTCTCGGACGTTGAAATCGTGGTTTATGAGCCAACCGAAAAATATCAGAATGTTTCGAAGCGCGCTGGCGTTGAGAAGCTGACTGCTCCGCGCGCGTTAATGGCAGAGCTGGTCCGACGCTACTGGATTCTGGGAATTGAATGCACTTTGTTAGAAGTGCAGAAGCTCGGATATTTTTTAGAGCGCTTCGTTACAAAATTAGGGATTGAGAATAAGTTCGATTTCAGATTTGAACCGAACAAATTCGGTCCTTATTCCGATAGGCTGACTCATCTACTTGATGCTTTGGACGGCAGCTATCTGCACTGTGACAAACGAATAGCAGATTCTGGGCCGTTCGATGTAATCTACTTCGACGACGATAAGCGTGACCGCGTTGCTGTTTACATTACTGCGGAAGCAAAGACATTCCATCCTGCTTTAGAAGCAACGTCCAAGCTAATTGACGGTTTTGAATCGCCCCTAAGCATGGAAATGCTTTCGACTGTGGACTGGTTGATTCACAGTCAGGGCGTTAATGCTGATGTGGATGCCATCAAAGAAGGGTTAAAAAATTGGCCGGGTGACAAAGCTGCATCCGAGCGAAAGTTGAAATTGTTCGATGATCGAATGATTCAAATTGCGTTGGGCGCGTTATCTGAAGCTGGGCTCGCTGGGAACGAAAAGATGAATTCATCGCGCGCCCGTCCGCCGGTCGAATAATGGCAGGCCATCATCAAAGGAAGCCACGAGTCGTTCGTGTCGAAGTCCGCCGGGTCCAAATGCTCCAATAGCTCGGTCAGCTTTTCCGGTTTCAGATCGCCGCTTGCAGGCTGGTCGTCCGACGGGGGCGAGCGCTTAATGATCTTCAATAGCTTCTTCGGCGCGGGCTGCACTTCGTGAATGGGCTTCGCGAATCTTGATATGCGCGTTCACAGCCGACTCCGCTTAACAGGACAGGGGCGCTTTTTGTCCTATTAGCAGCGTGCGAGCGACTGAAACGGGCTGAAACCAAATAGGGTTAATAATCGTCTGAAAGGCCGTTCTGCTTGAATTTGTGAGACAGGACCAATGGGCGGAAACCCGGTGCAATCCCGTAATGACTGCCACCCTCTCCGCCACTTGCATTGCAAGAGGCTGATTACAGCAAGTGCGATCAAGGCCCCGTCAGAAGTCAAAACGCAGCGATGCCTGCAGACTGGCGCGCCACACGTCGTCGATCTTGTAGGGCGTTATCGATGTGACGCCGAGATTGCCGCTTCGCGTATCGCCGGTTTCGAAGCCGCCCGTGTAGCTGATCGCAGCATCCAGCCCCAACGTCGCATTGGGGGCGATCCTTTGCCGGATTCCGGCTCCAATTTGGGCTGCCGGATTTATGCGGGTATGACCGGCCACGTCCGCCAAGAACAATCCTGTCGGCCGGTCGGTTTCGACCACCCCCGACAGCGCATTGATCGACACGCCGAGTCCGGCGCTGATCCGGATCGAGGTCGCATCGGAAAGGGCCCAGTCATACGCCAGGTTTCCCATGACCACATTGCTGATCGCATTGCCGTTGAAGCCGGATGCGGCGCCGGCCGCGGGGAAGTCCGCGCCCCAGCTCACGTCTCCTCGAATATACTGATAGCTGATGAACGCGGAGCGGGAAGTATCGAACCTGTAACCGATATGCCCGCCGATCCCGAGGGTATCGCCAAACTTGACGTCATTGACGATTCCGCCGCCCGCAAAAGCGGCGCCGCCATTCCGCGTGCTGGAGGATCCGAAAGCCAGGCCGCCCGACACGTCGAGGCCGGCAAAAAAGCCGCCGTCCTGGGCCTGCGCAGAAGCGGATAGAAACACCGTTGTCGCGATCGTGGCTGATAGCAATGCTCTCAAGCGCATGTGCGCCTCCGCGAGAAGCTCATCATGGTGAATTATGGTTAATAAAATTTTACTTGGCTGGCCGGCGGATTTTCCGGCCGGGAAAATATTCTTGATATGGGCCGTGCCAACCCCCGCACAGACGCGGAGGCGGACGCTTGCCGAAGAGATTATTTTTCCGTGCCGGAAACATACCGTCTCGCAGCGGGCAGGATGGAAACATAGGCTGGCTGCTGCGGCCGCACCTGAAAACCGCGAAGTCCGCCGATGTGGCGCGGCGGCCGCGCACGCAAGACAACGGGCCCGCAACCGTCTCCGCGCCGCGCGAAGCCGAAATCTTTTTCGAGGCGGGCGTGCGCGACATTCTCCATGCGGTCGGCATTCAGAGAGCACGCATTCCCGTCGAATGATTCAATGACGCGCCGTGCCAGTGCATGATTTTCGTCCGTGCCGTTTTCCGCAACGGCCAGCACGACGGTGGCCAGCCGGTCGCGATCCGCGGGGCAGGCGGTCACGCGCCCGGCGTCTGTGTTCGCGGCGTTGCGCCCGAAATTTCCCTCGATATTCCGGATTCGCCATCAATGTGCGGCGGCGTTCGCGCTTCAGGCCGCGCCCTATATGCGGCCATCTTTTCCCGATAGCCGGGCTGCTCTCCGCCGCTTCGGACGTTCTGGCGAACGAGAGCAAATCCCTCCTACGCGCCCGAGAGATGCGCGAAATCGTCGACGGCCTGCCGGATCATGTCCGCTGCCTCGCGCCCGGCGCGTTCATGCGCGAAGAGTTCGAATTCGAACGGCCCGGTGTATCCGCTCCCGCGCAACTGCCGGATGAAGCCGCCCACATCGGCGCATCCGCTGCGCATCGGACAGCGGGACGGCGCCATCGCGGGATTTTCCGACAGTTGCACGCCCGTCAGCTGGACGCATGAAATGCGCGGCGCATAATTTTCGATGAAGGCGTCGAGATCCGGTTCCCACCAGACGTGAAACGCGTCCAGGATGACCGTCAATTCCGGAAACCGCGAAAGCATCTTCTCGGTTTGAGAAAGCGTATTCAGCAGGCACTTGTTCGGAATGCGGCTCGGATGCATGGGCTCGACCCCCAATCGCACGCCTTTCTCGCCGGCCGCCTTTATCAGCGGCGGCAGGGCTTCGACGATCTTTCCGCGCGCAGCCCGAAGATTCGCGGGCGAAGCCGCGCCGTCATCGCAAAGCCCGCCGCCGATCGTGGTCAGGGCCGTAGCGCCCAGCTTGCCGGACGCGTCGATGAGGAACGCGTTAATCTCCTGCTGCCGCCTGGATTTTTCGGCCGTCCCCCAGAGAAAAAAACCGGCGCTGTTGACGGAGGTGACGGAGAGGCGTCTTGCCCGCAGCATCTCCTCGATCACCGCGAGCGGCGCTTCGCCGAGCGCTCTCTCCGTAAGGCCGACGCCGGTCGCGCCGGCGCGGGCGCAGTCGTCGAGGAAGCGCTCGAGGGGATATCCCTCCGGCGTGATGTAGTGATTGATCGACAAGCCTGACATCGCGGAATTTCCGGTTGCGGTTGGTTTCATTTTGCGGCGCGAGCCGGTCCGCCGGCACGCATCGCGCGGAGAACGTCTCGCGAGAAGTTTTGCAGGATCGAGAGCCGCAGGGATACCCGTTGCGGACGTCCGGTTTCGATTGTAACGGTCACGCTCGACCCATCGCTTCTCCGGAAAGAACGTTTATCGGTCCGGCGGCGTGAGGTCGAGCGTTTCGAATCCGTCCAACGCCGCCGCGCGCATCCGCGACTTCACGCGGCCCTCAATACAAGGACCCCGCCGATGACCAATCCCTTCGCCGCGAAAGCCGGCATGTCCGCCGGCGGCTCCGTCGCGGAGCCCCGCGCAACTTCTTTCGCGGAGGCGCGCCGCCATTTCCTTTCGGGCAAGACCGATCCTCGCGCGCTGCTCGAGGAATGCCTCGAAGCGATCGCGAAGCGCGACGGCGCGCTGCACGCCTTCTGCTTCATCGACGCGGACGCGGCGCGGCGCGGCGCGGACGATTCCGCGCGCCGATACAAGGCCAACCGGCCCCTATCCGAACTCGACGGTTGCCCGGTCGCCATCAAGGATACGATCGACGTGCGGGGCATGCCGACGCGGTCGGGTACGCAGCTGTTCGGGGATGCTCCGGCAAGGTTCGATGCCGCCTGTACGTATGCGTTGCGCCACGCGGGGGCGACGATCATCGGAAAAACGCACGTTCCCGAATTCTGCATCGGCGCCCCGCCGCCGACGCGAAATCCGTTCGACCTGCAGCGGACCGCCGGCGCCTCGTCGAGCGGTTCGGGCGCGGCGGTGGGAGCCGGCTTCGTGCCGGTCGCCATCGGCAACCAGACCGGCGGATCCCTGATCCGGCCGGCTTCCTATAACGGCTGCTACGGGTTCAAGCCGACCTTCGGCGCGTTGAACGTCGGCGGCATGCATCCGATCGCTCCGAGTCAGGACCATCTCGGCGTCCTCGCGGCATCGCTCGGCGACACCTGGACGACCGCGTGGGAAATCTCGAACCGGGTCGGCGGCCATAACGGTCATCCCGGACTGTCGGGAGACAATGCGTTCCCCGGCGCGAAGAAACCGCTGCGATTGGCGTTTCTGGAAACGCGCGGCTGGCGCGAACTCGACGAGGCCAACCGGGAGGAAATGCAGCGTGTGCGCGGCGCGCTCGAAGCGCGGGGCGTCGAAGTCGCGGATCGCCGCTCCGACGAGGAACTCGCCGGTTTCGAGCGGTTGCTCGAACAGACGGACGACGTATCCGAGCGCATCATGATGTACGAGGTCAGGTGGCCCATTCTCGCTTATCTCGATGCATGCGGAGACGAGGCGATCGGAGAGGCCGTCAGAAATCGTCTCGCGCGCGGCATCGCGCTCAGCCCCGATGGCTACCGGGAGGCGCTCGCCGATCGCGACAAGGTCCGCGCGGCGGCGCTTTCCATCGGCCGCCGGTTCGACGGCTTCATTACGCTCGCGGCCTCCGGCCCCGCCCCGCTGCTGCCGTCAGCCGGCAAGTCCGACAACAAGCCGGCGCATCTCTCCACGGGTAGCCGCAGCTTTCATACGCCGTGGTCGATGGTCGGCGGCCCTTCGGTCAGTCTTCCGCTGATGTCCGTGGACGGGCTTCCGCTCGGGTTGCAGGCGATGGGAATTCCGGACGAGGACGCGCGGCTGATATCCGTGGCCCGCTGGATCGACGAAAGCTTCCGCTCGCAGGCGGCCTGACGAACGCGGCGTGGAGAGATGCTGCTTCACTCCGTTCCGGGCCGATGCCGCCAGAAATTTTCCGCCGCCGGCGTCAATCTCGACCGCGGCCGGAAAATCCTGACCTCGATCGGGATGTCCCATGCCACGTCGCCGGCGCGCACCAGGCGGCCGGACTTGATGTCCGGCGAGGCGATGCGGTTCGGCACCCATGCGATGCCCAGTCCGTCGCGCGCCTTTGCGGTCAGGAGCATCACCGGCGCCCAGAAGCTCGCATTGAGCCATGCGGGCGGATCCCTGCTCAACAAGGCCGAAGTCAGAATCCGCCCGACGCCCGATCCGGGAAGGTAGGCGAGAAACGGCAGCGGTTTTTGCGGCTTGCCGGGAAGCGGATGCAACGGGATCTTGTCGCTGTTCCGGCGCGGCGCGCTGACCGGGATGAGCATGTCCGTTTCAAGCGTCGCGGAACGAAAGCGCCGCGGATCGAGCCGTGTCGGCACCGAACCGCTCTGGTGAGCGATCATGAATTGCGCTTGCCCGTCGAGCATGAGCTGCTCGCAGCCGGTCATGTTCGCGACCATCAGCTGTACGGGAATGTGATGCGCCACGCGCTGCTCTATTCCGCGCACGAATTCCGGGAAAAGAGTCTGGGACAGGGCGTGCGTGGCCGCGATGCGCACCGTCTCCATTCCGATCTGCGCGATCTCGAACGCTTCCTCGCGGGCCGCGAGCAGGCGCCGGACCGTCTCTTCCGCCGCCGGGAGGAAGGACGCGCCCGCCTCGGTCAGCGTAACGGTGTGCGTGTCGCGCTTGAAAAGCGTGGTGCCGAGCCAAAGTTCGAGCGCCTGGACGCGGCGGCTCAGCGCCGGTTGCGTCACGCCGCGGCGGTTCGCCGCGCGAGAAAACCCTCCGCTCTTTACGACCGCGATGAAGTCCTCAAGCCAGGCCACATCCATGGGAGATTAGCGATTTGCATCATTTGATAACTTATTCGCATTAGCGCTCCCGCGCGGCGTTGTCTACAATTCGTCACCTCGCGGAAGAAAAACAGTCAAAAATCAAGGCGGTACGCGGGCGGAGGCGAACCGTTCTGAGGCTTCGCGTCCTGGAAATCCTGCGGAGGATGCGAGTTTGCGTGCAACACCCGTGCGGCGCTCCTGGGTCGACCTGCGAGCGCTCCTCGTTCTCCCGGCGGCCGTTTGGCTTTTGATCTTCGCGGTCGCGCCGCTCGTCATGCTCGCGACGATGTCTTTCTGGACCTCGTCGATTTTCGGAACCACGCCGGATTTCACGCTCGATAATTACTGGGTCATCGCGCAGAACCCGATCTATCTGCAGGTTCTTTTGCAGACTCTCAGGATCGCCGCGACCGTCACGCTGATCTCGCTCCTCATTTCCTATCCGATGGCCTATTTCCTCACGACGCTGCCGGAAGGGAAAAAAGCGATTTTCCTGGTGCTGCTGTTCCTTCCGTTCTGGACCAGCTTCGTCGTCCGGTCGTTCGTGTGGCTGCCGATGCTGGGGCGAAACGGGTTGATCAACCTGATCCTGATCAAGCTCGGCGTCACGTCGCAGCCTCTCGAATGGCTGATCTACAACGAGGGCGCGACGCATCTCGGCCTCGTATACGTCTACACGCTGTTCATGATTCTTCCGGTCTACCTGTCGCTGGAGCGGCTGGATCCGAAATTGATAGAAGCCGCGACCGATCTCGGGGCAGGCCCCGTCCGGACGTTCCTGCGGGTGACATTGCCGCTCAGCATGCCCGGCGTGCTTTCGGGCTGCGTCATGGTCTTCCTGCTCGGTTGCGGCGCCTATGTAACGCCGCAGCTTCTCGGCGGAACGAGCGGCATGATGTTCGGCAACGTCATCGCGCCTCAATACACGGTGACCAACAACTGGGCGCTGGGCGCGGCGCTCTCCGTTCTTTTGATCTTCGTCATCTTCGTATGTCTGGTGTTGTTCGGCCGCCGGGTGCGCCTGAACGACATCTTCCTGAAAGTCTGACGCATGCCGGCGGACGTCGCTTCAACACAGGCCGCTTCGCCCGCGCAATATGGCGGGCGCATGCGGGCGCTCGCGCTCGGCGCCTATGCGGGCATCTTCTATTGCTTCCTGTACGTGCCGATCATCCTGCTCGCCATCCTGTCGTTCAACGATTCGCAGACGATCGGGCTGCCTTTCCGGAACTTCACGCTGCGCTGGTACAGCGATGTCGTGAATTCCCCCGAGATCCTCAAGTCCATCGTGAACAGCGTTCTGCTCGGGATCGTGAGCGCCAGCATCGCGACGGTGCTGGCCGTGCTGCTCGCGCTCGGCTTCCGGCAGGAGTTCCGCTTCAAGGGACTTCTGATGAAGATCATCCTGCTGCCGATCCTGATCCCGGGGATCGTGGGCGGCGTGGCCGAATTGATGTTTTTCGGATACGGCAACATTCCTTTCGGCGTGTGGACGACCGCGCTGCCGGTGCACGTCACCTGGGTTCTGCCGTTCGCCTTTTTCACGCTGTTTCCCCGGCTTCACGGCCTCGACCGCAGCCTCGAGGAAGCCGCCGCCGATCTCGGCGCCCGGCCGTTCATGGTGTTCCGCCGGATCGTGTTTCCGCTCATCAAGTCGGGCGTCGTAGCGACCGCGATGTTCGCGTTCACCCTGTCGTTCGACGAATTCATCCACACGCTCTTCGTCATCGGCAGCCAGCGCACGGTGCCCGTGCATCTTTGGACGCTGCTCTCGGATCAGATGGTGCCGTTCCTGCCGGCGGTCGGCGTCGTGGTGATGGCCGTCTCGATGCTCGTATCGCTGGTGGGCTTCGCGATCTCGGCCCGCGCCGACAGCGGCTCCGCGCAACAATCAAAAACCCGATAACCGGACTCCATGGAGAGAGAATGGCAATGACCAAGGAAGGAAAGAACCAGATGTTCGGCATGAATCGCAGGCAGTTTCTCGGCGCCGCCGGGGCCGTCGCGGCGGGCGGCGCGTTCCATTCCGGCAAGGCGCTCGCCGATACCCCCGAGATTTCCGTCCTGATGAACAACGCGATGGTCGCCCCGAAGCTCAAGACGATCGTCGAGCAGGAAGCCAGCGTAAAGATCGTGGACGGGCCGTTCATGTCGGGGACGGACACCGTGTCGCGCCTCACGGCGCCTGGCGGCGCCCGATACGATATGATGAACAGCTCTTTTGCGTTCTCGCGGCCCGTCGTCATGGGCGCGAAGGCGGGCGCCGAGCGCGTTCAGCCGATCGACCTTTCCCTGATTCCGAACATCAAATACGTGAACGAAATCTCCAAGGAGGGAATCGGCGCGAGGGACGGCAAGACCTACCTCGTCCCGCACAGCTGGGGTTTCGATTCGATCATCTACGACCGTGCCGTGGTTCCGGAGGACGATCCCTACACCCAGTCGTGGTCGCTTCTGTTCGAAGACAAGTATGCTGGCCGCATCGGCTGGTGGGACGTCGCGCATCAGATGATGATGGCGGCGGGCCTCTATCTCGGCCACGCCCATCCCGAGAAAATGGACAAGGCGCAGATCGGCGAGCTCACCAAGTTCCTGATCGCCAAGAAAAAGAACGTCCGGACGCTCTACACGACCTACGCGCAGGGATCGAGCCTGCTCAGCTCCGGCGAGATCGCGGTTTGCTACGGGACCGCGCCGATGCGCAACGATCTGCAGAACCGCGGGTTCAACGTCGCCGGCGCGTGGCCGAAGGAAGGCGTGCTTTCGCTCATCAACGCCTCCTACATTCCGAAGGACGCCCGCAATGTCGCCGCCGTGCACGCGGTCATCAACGCCATGCTCGGCGAGCGCTACGCCAGCGAACTGACGAGCAACAGCGGCTATCTGACCGCGACGACGTTCGGCCAGAAAGGCCTGACGCCCGACCAGCGCAAGAAGTACGGCTACGGCATCTTGGACGGTTCGGTGAAGCAGTATCAGCTCGAGTTCCCGGAAAACATGAACATGTGGATCGAGGCCTGGAGCAAGGTGAAGAGTTCGTAGGAAACGATCATGCAGGCCGCACACAATCTGATCCCCGTGCCGCTTCCGGCGGAAGCCGGTGCGGGGACCAGCCCGTCGCCTTCGGAAATCGCCGTGTCGATCCGGGGAATCTCGAAATCCTTCGGCGCGACGACCGCTCTCGACGCCACCACGCTCGACGTTCGCAAGGGCGAATTCTTTTCGCTGCTCGGTCCTTCCGGCTGCGGCAAGACGACCCTCCTGCGGATCATCGGCGGGTTCGAGACGCCGACCTCGGGCGATCTCCTGATCGCGGGGCGCAGCGCGCTTGGCGATCTGCCGTACCGGCGCCGGACCAACATGGTGTTCCAGCACGGCGCTCTCTTTCCGCATCTCACGGTCGCGCAGAACATCGCGTTCGGACTCGAAATGAAGCGGGAGCCGCGGGCGGTGATCGCGAAGAAGGTGGAGGATGCGCTCGCCCTCGTTCGCCTGTCGGGGTACGGCGAACGCAAGATCGATCAGCTCTCGGGCGGACAGCGCCAGCGCATCGCCGTCGCGCGCGCCCTCGTCAACGATCCGGAAGTGCTGCTGCTCGACGAGCCGCTGGGCGCGCTCGACCTGCAACTGCGTCTCCAGATGCAGGAGGAGCTTCGCCGGCTCCATCGTTCCATCGGCAGCACGTTTATTTTCGTCACGCACGACCAGGGCGAAGCCATCACGATGTCGGACCGCCTCGCGGTGATGAATGCCGGCCGGATCCAGCAAGTCGGCACGCCGCGGGAACTGTACGACCGGCCGGCGAACCGGTTCGTCGCCGAGTTCCTCGGCCACTCCAATTTCTATACCGGCCGGGTGGCCAGCCGGACGCCGGAGGGCAGCGGAACGGTTGCGGTCGACGGACAGGTTTTTCCCGTGCGCGTGCCCGGAAACGTTTCGCTCGACGACGAAGTCCTCGTCGCCCTTCGATACGAGAAGGTCAGGGTTACGGAAGCCTCCCTCGGCATCGGCGGCCCCGCGCTCGAGGGTATTCTGGAAGAAGAGATCTATATGGGCTCGGTCACCCGGCGCCGCGTTCGGCTGCCGTCCGCCGGCATTATCGTCTCGGACGCGTCGAACGACGGTTTCGAGGCCCGGTTGAAGCCGGGCGATCCGGTGAAGGTTCACTGGACGCTCGACTGCCCGACGGTTCTCAGCGGCTGAAACCCAGACCGCAGGCTTCGGCCTGCGGCTTCCGTCCTGCCGGCGCGAAAGCCCCGGCGAATCTGCTGTTCCCGTGCCATGGCGCCGAAACTGAATATAAAGAGCGTCTTGTACGGCAAGGAGAAAACGATGGCCCATGCGATCACCGACGACGGCGTAAAACTTTACTTCGAGGAAACCGGCTCCGGCCGGCCCGTGATCTTCGTTCATGAGTTTGCGGGTAACTATCAAAGCTGGGAGCCGCAGTTGCGGCATTTCGGCCGGCGCTACCGCTGCATCACGTTCGCCGCCCGCGGGTATCCACCCTCGGATATTCCGGAGCAATGGAAATCGTATTCCCAGCAGCGCGCGGCCGACGACATCGCTGCGGTGCTCGCGCATGTCGGCGAGGAGAAGGCCCACATCGTCGGTCTTTCGATGGGCGGCTTCGCGGCTCTCCACTTCGGATTCCGGCACGCGTCGAAGGCGCTGTCGCTTTGCATCGGCGGCTGCGGCTACGGCGCGGAACGCGAGCAGCGCGAGCGATTCCGCTCCGAAGCCGATGTGATCGCCGCCGCCATCCACGCGGACGGCATGGGGGCATTCGCGGCGCGTTATTCCATGGGGCCGACGCGCGTTCAGTTCGAAAACAAGGATCCGCGCGGCTTTTCCGAATTCCGCGAGCAACTGGCCGGGAATTCGGCGCTCGGGTCGGCGAACACGCAGCTCGGCGTTCAGAAGGAGCGCCCGTCGCTGTACGACCTCGTCGGCCAGATGAAGACGCTGACGGTTCCCACGCTCGTCATCACGGGCGACGAGGACGTGCCGTGTCTTTTGCCGAGTCTGCTGATGAAGGAGCACATTCCTTCGGCCGGGCTGTCAGTGATGCCGAATACGGGCCACACGCTCAATCTCGAGGAGCCCGGCGAATTCAACAGAATCGTCGGCGATTTCCTGGCGCAGGTGGATGCCGGCCGCTGGCCGCGGCGCGATCCGCGTTCGCAGGGCAAGTCGATCACCGGCATGCAGCCGTAAACGGCGCGCGGATTTCCGGCGCTCGCGGCACGGGCCGCGGCGCCGGAATTCGCGTGTTTCTCAAACGGTCCCGCCGGGCAGGCGGGAATGAGTAACGAATAAAGGCGAGGAAAGAAGATGACCGTTTTGATCACGGGTGGATCGGGTTTTGTCGGCCTGAATGTCGCGGCCGTTCTGCTCGCGAGAGGCGATCATGTGGTCCTGTTCGATCTCAACGGCCCGCCCGCGAACGCGGAGCGCCATCTGCGTTCCCTGCCGGGAAAGCTCGATATCGAGATCGGCGACGTGCGCTCCGGCGAGCAGGTTTCGCGCGCGATGGAGCGGTATCGGCCCAAGCGACTGGTGCACGGCGCGGCGATCACCGCGAGCGTCGAGCGGGAGCGCACGCAGTCGAACCTGATCGTGGAGGTCAATCTCGGCGGAACCATCAACGTGCTGGAAGCGGCGCTCGCCCACGGCATCGGGCGAGTCGTGCAGTTCGGCACCGGCTCGGTGTACGGAAGCCTTACGCCAGCGGTCGAGTTCCTCGACGAGAACGTTCCGCCGGTTCCGGAGACGGTTTACGGCATCACCAAATACGCGGCCGAACGGACGGCCCTTCGCTATCGGAATACGCGCGGGCTCGATGTCGTGGTCGGCCGCCTCGGCGTCACGTTCGGACGGTGGGAATACGATACGGGCGTTCGCGATACGCTGAGCGTCCCGCTCCAGCTGCTCAAGGTCGCGGGGGCGGGCGGCAAGGCGTCGTTCCGGCGCAACCTGCCGGACGATTGGGTTTACGCGACCGACGTCGCCGAGGCCGCGGCCGGGCTCCTCGACGCGCCGTCGCTGCCGCACTCTCTTTATCATATCGGCGGCGGCAAGCGCTGGTCGGTTCCGGCCTGGTGCGATCAGCTGAAGAAGCACTTCCCCGGCTTCGGCTACACCGTCGTCGAGGACGGCGCGGAGGTGAATGTCGGCGCGGTGCAGGCGGGGCGGCGGCCGCCGTTTTCGATCGCTCGGCTGCAGAAAGACATCGGCTATTCCCCGCGTTTCGACGAAACGCACGCGTTCGCCGATTACATGCAGTGGCATCGGGATCATTCCGGCGCCGCGCGCTGACCGCAACCAGAAACCTTCGTCGATCAAGGAACAAAGTCCATGACCATGCCTCTCGGAGACGCCTTCAGCCTGAACAACAAGGTCGCCGTCGTGACGGGTGCCGGCGGCGGCATCGGCTCGGCGATCGCCGCTGCCTTCGCCGGGGCGGGCGCCAAGGTTGCCTGTCTCGATATTACCGCTCCTGAAGAAACGGCGGCGGCCGTAACCAAAGCCGGAGGCGAAGCGCTGGCGCTTGCCTGCGACGTGTCGGACGAAGCGGCGACGCTCGCGGCGGCGCAGGCGGTTCGTGCGCGCTGGAAACAGGTTCATGTGCTGGTCAACGGCGCCTCGAACGACGACCCGAGCGGCAGCATTCTCGATCTCGCGCCGGCCGACTGGAGCCGGACCTTCGCCGTTCAGGTCAACGGAGCGTATCTGATGAGCCGCGCGTTCCTTCCGCTCATGATCGCGAGCGGAGGCGGCAGCATCATTCACATCGCGTCCCAGCTCGGTCATGTCGGCGCGCCGGGGCGGCCCTCCTATTGCGCCTCCAAGGGAGCGCTGGTCCAGCTCGCGCGGGCGATGGCGATCGATCACGCGCCGCAGGGGATCAGAGTGAATTCCCTGTCTCCGGGCGCGGTCGAGACGAGGCGCATGCTGGTGCGGCACGGCGATTTCGAGACGGCGCGGAAGTACAACAATTCCAAGCATGCTCTTGGCAGGATCGGGAAGCCGGTGGAGATCGCTCACGCCGCCCTCTATCTCGCGAGCGATGCGTCGAGCTTCATGACCGGCGCCGACCTTCTGGTCGATGGCGGCTACAACGCGATGTAGCCCGTGGAGAAACGCGGGATTGCGATCCCTGTTTTCAATTCAATGGCCGGGCATCGTCCGGCCGCGTGCGCGTAATTCAACCTGGAGAGAGAGATGTCTAAACGGCTGCAGATTGGAGTTCTCAACGGTGACGATATCGGGCACGAAATCGTGCCGGAGACGGTCAAGGTCATCAAGGCCGCGGCGGCCAGGACCGGCCTCGACATCGAGTGGAAGGATCTGCCGATCGGCCGGCGCGCGCTCGACGAATTGGGCAACACCCTGCCTCCCGACACGCTGCCGACCTTGCAGCGTCTGCATGGCTGGATCCTCGGGCCGATCGGCCATCAGGCCTATCCCAAGCAGCCGAACGCGGTGAACCCGCATCCGATTTTGCGGAAATCCTTCGACCTGTTCGCGAATATCCGGCCGTCGAAGTCCTACCGCTCGATCGATTCGCTGCACCAGAACGTCGATCTCATCATCGTCCGCGAGAACAACGAGGGGTTCCAGCCCGACCGCAACGTCGTCGCGGGCTCGGGCGAATTCCGGCCCAGCCACGACATGACGATTTCGGTCCGCGTCATCACCCGGCAGGGCTCGTCGAAGGTGGCCCGCGCGGCGTTCGAGCTGGCGCGCACGCGTCCGCGCCGCAAGCTGACCGCCGTGCACAAGGACACCGTCTACAAGCTCGGCTGCGGAATGTTCGCGGAGGAATGCCGGCGGATCGCGGCCGAATATCCGGACGTCACCTACGGCGAAGCGATCGTGGACACCTTCGCCATGCGGCTCGTGATGAAGCCGCAGGACTACGACGTCGTCGTCACCACCAACATGTTCGGCGACATTCTCACCGACGAGGCGGCGGGTCTCGTCGGCGGCCTCGGTCTTGCGCCGGGGCTGTCCGCGGGTCCGGTTCATGCCATGGCGCAGGCCACGCACGGATCCGCGCCCGACATCGCGGGGCGCGGCATCGCCAATCCCTACGCCATGATCGTGTCGGGCCAGATGCTGGTCGAGTGGCTCGGCCACAAGCACGACGAGCCCCGCGCCGTCGCGGCGGCGGCCATGATCGGCAAGGCGGTCGAGGTCGTGATCGAGGAACGACGCGCGATGACGCCGGATCTCGGCGGTTCCGCGAAAACGGTCGATATGGGAAACGCCATCGTCGCCGCCATCGCGGAGCAGGCCGCGGCCTGATCCCCGGATCGCCTGATCCCTGCCGGCGGGAATTCCCGCCGGCAGCTCGATCGTTACGATCACAACGGCTTTATCGAATCACGCAAAGCGCCGGGCGAATGCGACGCAGATGACGATGACGCCCGTTGCGGCGATCATGGTCCATGCAACCGGCTCGCCGAGCAACAAGCCTGCGAGCGCGAGGCCGAAGAACGGCTGAAGCAGTTGCAACTGGCCGACGCTCGCAATGCCGCCGAGCGCAAGGCCCCGATACCAGAACACGAAACCTACCAGCATGCTGAAGACGGAGATGTATGCGAGCCCGAGCCAGG
>Ga0153956_1002004_pt1 | contig 16065 bp, 13 predicted proteins | sample TSFL040MetaG_FD_104704 | JGI IMG/M metagenome (GOLD analysis project Ga0153956, IMG submission 104704) | Attine ant fungus gardens microbial communities from Florida, USA - TSFL040 MetaG | ecosystem: Host-associated > Fungi > Mycelium > Unclassified | place: USA: Florida, Wekiwa Springs... | reverse complement strand
GAAGAGGAAGCAGGAGAGGCCGCCCTCGGCCTGGGCGAGGACGAGGAAGGCGTCGCACATCGGCGCCGACATGAACCACTTGTGGCCGGTCAGCTCGTACTCGGCGCCGGGGCCGCCGCCGTTCACCGGGCGGGCGACGGTGGTGTTGGCGCGCACGTCGGTGCCGCCCTGCTTCTCGGTCATCCCCATCCCGGCGAGGGCGCCGCGCTTGTCGGGCGCCGGGGCGTTGCGCGGGTCATACGTGGAGCTGAGGATGTGCGGCTCCCACCGCGCCGCCAGCTCCGGCTGCGCGCGCAGCGCCGGGATCACCGAGTAGGTCATCGAGATCGGGCAGCCGATCCCCGCCTCGGCCTGCGACATGCACATGAAGGCGGCGCCGCGGGCGACGTGGGCGCCGGGCCGCGGGTCACTCCACGGGGCGCTGTGCAGCTCGTGCTCCACCGCGGTCCCCAGCAGCTCGTGCCAGGCGGGGTGGAACTCGACCTCGTCGACGCGGTTGCCGTAACGGTCGTGCGTCCTCAGCTTCGGCCCGTTCTCGTTGGCCAGCCGTCCCAGCTCCTGCGCCGCCGCCGAGCCGGCGAACTCGCCGACCGCGGCGATCCGCCCCCGCGCCCAGTCGGCACCCTCGCGGTCGACCGCCTCGACCAGCACCGTGTCGGCCTCGAAGACGTTGTAGTCGACCAGCGGCGGCGGCTGGTTGGCGACGGTGTGGTTGCCGAAGGTGGGTCGCTCCCGGGTGGCCATCGAGTACGTGATTGTGCCGGCTCGCCGGCCAAAGCGGCGACTCTCGCGGCCAGATAGAGTCGCCGGCCGATGACGAAGATCAAGGTTAAGAACCCCGTCGTCGAGCTCGACGGGGACGAGATGACCCGAATCATCTGGTCGTTCATCAAAGACCAGCTGATCCTTCCCTACCTCGACGTCGATCTGAAGTACTACGACCTCGGGATCGAGAGCCGCGACGCGACCGACGACCAGATCACGGTCGACGCCGCCAACGCGATCAAGGAGCACGGCGTCGGCGTCAAGTGCGCGACGATCACGCCCGACGAGGCGCGGGTCGAGGAGTTCGGCCTGAAGGAGATGTACCGCTCGCCGAACGGGACGATCCGCAACATCCTCGGCGGCGTCATCTTCCGCGAGCCGATCGTGATCGCCAACGTGCCGCGCCTGGTGCCGGGGTGGACGAAGCCGATCGTGATCGGCCGTCACGCCTTCGGCGACCAGTACCGCGCCACCGACCTGGTGGTGCCGGGCGAGGGGACGCTGACCATGACCTTCACCCCGAAGGACGGCTCCGACCCGGTCGAGCTCGACATCTACGACTTCCCCGGCGGCGGCATCGCCCTCTCGATGTACAACCTCGACGAGTCGATCCGTGACTTCGCCCGCGCCTCGCTGCGTTACGGCCTCGACCGCGGGTATCCGGTCTACATGTCGACCAAGAACACCATCCTGAAGCGTTACGACGGTCGCTTCAAAGACATCTTCGCCGAGGTCTACGACGCCGAGTTCAAGACCGATTTCGAGGCCGCCGGGATCACCTACGAACACCGACTGATCGACGACATGGTCGCCGCCGCCCTGAAGTGGGAGGGCGGTTACGTGTGGGCCTGCAAAAACTACGACGGTGACGTGCAGTCCGACACCGTCGCGCAGGGGTTCGGCTCGCTCGGCCTGATGACCAGCGTGCTGATGACCGCCGACGGCAAGACGGTGGAGGCGGAGGCCGCGCACGGCACCGTGACCCGTCACTACCGTCAGCACCAGCAGGGCAACCCGACTTCCACCAACCCGATCGCCTCGATCTTCGCCTGGACGCGCGGCCTCATGGCCCGCGGCCGGATGGACGACACGCCGGAGGTCTCGGGCTTCGCCCAGACCCTCGAGCGCGTCTGCGTCGAGACGGTCGAAGAAGGCAAGATGACCAAAGACCTGGCGCTGCTCGTCGGCGGCGATCAGGCGTACCAGACCACGCAGGAGTTCCTCGGGTCGATCGAGCAGAACTTGAAAGGAGAGTTCTAGTGAGCACCCCCGTGAAGGTCACCGTCACCGGCGCCGCCGGGCAGATCGGCTACGCCCTTCTGTTCCGCATCGCCAGCGGTGCGATGCTCGGCCCCGACACCCCCGTCGAGCTGAGCCTGTTGGAGATTCCCGCCGCGGTCAAGGCAGCCGAGGGCACCGCGATGGAGCTCGACGACTGTGCCTTCCCGCTGCTCAGCCGGATCGACATCTACGACGATCCGAAGAAGGCGTTCGAGGGCACCAGCGTCGCCCTCCTGGTCGGCGCCCGTCCGCGCGGTCCCGGCATGGAGCGGGCCGACCTGCTCGAGGCCAACGGTGGCATCTTCAAGCCGCAGGGTGAGGCGATCAACGCCGGCGCCGCCGCTGACGTGAAGGTGCTGGTGGTCGGCAACCCGGCCAACACCAACTGCCTGATCGCGATGTCGAACGCGCCCGACGTGCCGCGCGAGCGCTTCACCGCGATGATGCGCCTCGACCACAACCGGGCGAAGAGCCAGGTCGCCAACAAGCTCGGCAAGCCGGTCAGCGCGGTGACGAACATGACCAGTTGGGGCAACCACTCGACCACCCAGTACCCGGATCTGGTGAACGCCAAGGTCGACGGGGCGAGCGCCTGGGACCAGGTCGACGACGAAGCGTGGATCGCCGAGGAGTACATCCCCCGGGTCGCCAAACGTGGCGCCGAGATCATCGACGCGCGCGGTGCCTCCAGCGCCGCCTCCGCGGCCAACGCCGCGATCGACCACGTCCACGACTGGGTGCTCGGCACCCCGGACGGTGACTGGGTGTCGATGGGAGTGCCGTCCGACGGTTCCTACGGGATCGGCGAGGGGATCATCTGCGGCATGCCGTGCCAGTGCAGCGGCGGCGAGTGGTCTGTGGTCCAGGGCCTGGACGTCCCCGACTTCTCCCGCGAGCGCATCGAGAAATCGGTCTTCGAGCTCCAGGAGGAGCGCGACGCGGTCTCCAACCTCGGCCTGATCTAGGCGGTGTGAAACGGGCCCCGTGCGGGTCCTCCAAGACGCGCTTCGCGCTGAGTGTCTTGGAGGATCCGCACGGGGCCCGTTGTGTTGCGTGCTCCGCCGGAGGTGACCCGCTCCTCTGGGCGGATCGGTAAAGCTGGGGCTGGGGATCAGCCCGCCGGGTAGTACTGGCGGCCGTCCTTTTTGACTCGGCCCTCTTTCTCCAGATCGCCGAGCACCCGGTACAGGTAGTTCGGTTTGATTTTCATCGTCTTGGCGACGTCGGAAGCACTGATGCCCGGCTGTGAGGTGATCAGCTCGACGGCCTGGTCGGCGCGGGTGCCACCGCGACGGCGACGACGTTTTTTCGGCGCGCCGGAGCTGCCGGACGAGGCTTTGGCGGTGCTGCCGGAGACGCTGCCGCGCGGCCGACCGGGAGACCGTTTCGCTTTACCACCAAGCTCCGCGAGGGCCCGCTCGAGCCGGCGGCGCTCCTCGTCAAGATCGGCAAGGCGTCGTTCGACGAGCTCGCGAGCCTCGTCAAGGACGTTCGTCGTGCTAGGCATCTAGATCCCTTTCATCCAAATCCAGTTCAGGAACAGTGCTGCGAGTGTGTCATACAGACCTTTACACTGTTTAACCGATCCACCGGTTGCAATAAACCAATTGGCATCGTGACCGTGTCGGAACCGACCAAGACCCAGTCTCGCGCCGGTGTTTTTTGGACCACCAAGCACGGCGCGCTGGGGCCCGGGAAGGGAACCCGGTCAGCTGTTCCTTATGCGCCTATGAGGCGCATAAGGAACAGCTGAAGGACGGGGTCTGCGGCCGGCGCCCGGGGCTCGGTAAGGGACGGACAAGGCACGGGCCCTCCCGGCCACGGCCCGGGCAGGCCGGGGAGGGACGGGACGGCGGGGGTGACCCTTCCCTCACGAACTGCGGGGAGGTTCGTCCAGGGTCACCCCCGCCGTCCCTCCCGGGCCTCTCCCGGGGGAAGAGGTGGAGGGACCGTGCCGGGAGGGTCACGGGAGGGCCACGGAGCCCTCACGGCGGACAGACGGACCCGTCACCGAAGCGTGACCCCGTGACGAAGACGCCGGGAACCCCACGCGCCCCGGAGGTGAGTTCGCACTTAGCGACAATATGTGTCGCTAAGTGCGAACTCGCTCCGGGGCGGGGGTCCCCAGGGGCCGGGAGGTGTGACGTCCCCGGCATCCTCCTCACGACCTGTGACGTCTTCCCCCGCGAAGCCTCACGTCCTGGGCGCCTCATGGGGGTCACAGCCTGCCAGGACCCCCATGAGGCGCCCAGGACACCCGCGGCCTACCTCGGACGGCCGCGAGGGCCGCGAGCCCCCGCCCCCGTCCCCCGCCCAGCCCTGCTTCGCCTAACGCGTGAGTTCGGCCTGGCGCTCGGGTGAGATGCGGATGACGTTGTGCGCCAGTCCCACCTTCTCCATGCCGGCGATGATCAGTGCCGAGGGGTCGAGCTCCCACTTCTTCAGGCCGTGGACGGCGGAGCGAGGGAACGCGTGGTGGTTGTGGTGCCAGGACTCGCCCAGCGAGGGGAGCGAGAGCCAGAAGACGTTGGTGGACTGGTCGTCGGTGTCGAAGCGTCGTTTGCCGAGGAAGTGACACACCGAGTTGACGCTCCAGGTGATGTGGTGGACGAAGAACACCCGCACCAGGCCGCCCCAGAGGAAGCCGGCGAGCGCGCCCACCCAGGTGCCGGTGATCGCGTAACCGAGCGCCGCCGGGATCAGCAGGCTGATCACGATCAGGGCGACGAAGTGGCGGGAGATGAACCGCATACCGTCGTCCTCGTAGAGGTCCTTGGCGTATTTCTTCCAGTCGGCGCGGCCCTGCGTCTCCATCAGCCAGCCGGTGTGGGCGTGCCAGAAGCCGCGCCACCCCTCACCGTGACCGACGTGCGGACTGTGTGGGTCGCCCTCCTTGTCGGTGTGGGCGTGATGCTTACGGTGGTCGGCGACCCAGGAGAGGACCGGGCCCTGGACCGCCATCGTGCCGAGCACGGCGAAGGTGTACTCGAGGCCCTTCGAGGTCTGGAAGGAGCGGTGGGTGAGCAGGCGGTGGTAGCCGACCGTGATCCCGATCGCGGTGATCAGGTACATCAAGGCGGCGATCGCGAGGATGCCGGGGCTGACCAGGCTGCTGGGGAGGAGGGCGATCGCGACGATGGTGGCGGTGAAGGGCACCACGACCCCGGCGAGGTTGGCGCCCTTCTCGAATGTGGTCATCTCACCCATCGGAGTTCAAGTTACGCCTACTTGAGAGATATGTATTAGCGTCTGAGCCAAGTTCGGTCGCCTAGAATTTATAAGGCAGATGCCAAAAACTCGCCTAGCACTCGACGATGAACCGTGGCGCGACCTGCCCGCCCGGGTCGCCGACCTGATCGAAGGCGAGATCGAGCCGATCAGCGCCGAGATCCTCGAGTCGATCGCCCGCGAGGTGCCCGAGTACGCGCGCCCGCTGGACGGCCGCTTCGGGCGCGGCATCCTCCGTGGTGTGGGGGAGGCACTGGCGCAGTTCGTGGCGCTGATCCGCGAGCCCGACGCGGGGCGCGACTCCGGCCGCGAGGTCTACCTCGCCCTCGGCCGCGGCGAGCAGCGCGCCGGTCGCACCCTCGACTCGCTCCAGGCCGCCTACCGGATCGGCGCGCGGGTGGCGTGGCGGCGCTTCGCCGACGCCTGCCGCCGGGCCGGAGTCGGGGCGGAACCGCTCTCGCTGCTCGCCGAGGCCGTCTTCGCCTACATCGACGAGCTCGCCGCCGACTCGGTCGAGGGCTACGCGCAGGCCCAGGCCGAGGTCGAGGACGTGCGCCGCCGCCGCCGGCGCGAGCTGGTCGCCCTGCTGCTCGGCGACCCACCCGCCGACGCCGCCGACCTGACCGCGGCCGCTCGCGCCGCGTCCTGGGACGTGCCGGCCGGGCTGGCGGCGCTCGCCTGCCCCGAGGACGCGCTCGCCCCGGTCGCCCGCCGTCTGCCGCCGGAGGCCTTGACCACGGTCGTCGACGGCGAGGGCTGCGTGCTGTTGCCCGACCCCGAGGGACCGGGTCGTGCCGAAGCCCTGGCCCGCGCCGCCGCCGACGGTCGCGTCGTGCTCGGCCCGACGGTCGCGCCCGCGGCCGCCGCCGAGTCCTGGGCGTTGGCCCTGTCCCTCCTTCGTTCGGGGGTCGTCGGAGATTCGTTCCTCCGCGTCGACGAGCACCTCGCCGCGCTCCTCCTGTTCGAATCGCGCGACCTCGCCGGGCGGATCGCGGCGCGCCGGCTGGCGCCGCTCGCCGGCCTCACCCCGAAGGCGCGCGGGCGGATGCGGGAGACGGCCCTCGCCCATCTGCGCCACGACGGCAACGCGGTGGCGATGGCGGCCGCGATGCACGTCCACCCGCAGACCGCCCGCTATCGGATCGCCCGCCTCCGCGAGCTGCTCGGCGACCAGCTCGACGACCCCGACGCCCGCTTCGAGCTCGAGCTCGCCCTGCGCGCCGAGGCGGCCGGCCCCGGCGTTGAATTACTCGGCTGAGGCGAGGCCGAGGCGGACGGCGCCGCAGGCCTCGAGCACCGCGCCGAGCGCCGTGCGGTTCACCGCGGTCTGGTTGAGGAAGGAGTGGATCAGGCCGGCGTGGCGGCGCAGGGCGACGCGGACGCCGCAGTCGCGCATCCGCAGCGCGTAGGCCTCGCCCTCGTCGCGCAGCGGATCGAAGCCGGCGGTGGCGACGTAGGCGGGCGGCAGGCCCTTCAGGTCGGGGCAGCGGAGGATCGAGATCCGCTGGTCGGTCCGGTCGACGCCGGGGGGCAGGTAGGCCGCCTCGAACTTCTCCATGTCCGGCTTGGTGAGGATGAAGCCGTCGGCGAAGAGCTTGCGCGAGCGGGTGTCGTCGGCGGCGTCGGTGACCGGGTAGAAGAGCAGCTGCATCGCGGGCCGGGCGCCGCCGCCCTCGGTGGCCAGGTGGGAGACCACCGCCGCCATGTTGCCGCCCGCGGAGTCGCCGCCGACGCCGATCCGCCGCGGGTCCGCACCGAGGCTCGCGGCGTTGGCCGCGGCCCACTCGAACGCCGCGAAGGCGTCTTCGACCGGTTGTGGGAAGGGATGCTCCGGGGCCAGCCGGTAGTCGACCGAGAGGACCTTGGCGCCGGAGGCGGCGGCGAGCAGGCGACAGGGGTCGTCGAACATGTCGAGATCGCCGAGCACCCAGCCGCCGCCGTGGTAGTAGACGAGCAGCGGTGCCGCCGCGTCGGGCTCCGGCAGGGGAGGCGCGTAGAGGCGGGCGGGGATCGGTCCGTTCGGCCCGGGCATCTCGACCGGTCGCACCTCGGCCATGCGGATCGGCCGCCGGCGGGCGCTGACCCGGGCCTCGAGCCTCGACGCGGCGCGCGCCTCCTCGACGCCGCGCCCGGCGAAGAAGCCGTTGCTGCCGGACCAGCGGGCCAGGGTCAGCAGCGCGTGGGTCTCGGTGGAGAGCGTCTGGCCGTCGATCTCCGGCGGCTTGCCGAAGAGCAGGCGGCCGGCCCGCGGCGAAAGCCCGCAGGCCCATTTGAGGACGTGGTGCTCGATCGGCACCGGTAGTCGCGGCAGCTCCCCCACCACCGGGAGGCTAGCCGACGTGACACCGATTTGTGCGATGAACGTCACACCACCGGCGCGCAGCTCGGGCGTATGCTCGGCGAGTGTCCGTGCAAAGCGGGCTTCCGCCCCGGCCACGCATGCCCCGCCCCGTCCAGACCGCAATCTGGTCGCGGCAGGCGCAGTGGTTCCTCACCCAGAGCCGCCGCCGGTTCGGGCCGATGTTCACCCTCGAAATCGCCTACGAGGGGAAGTGGGTCGTCGTCGCCGACCCGGACCTGATCAAGCAGGTCTTCACCGGCGACCCGAAGGTCTTCCACGCCGGCGAGGGCAACGACATCCTGCGGCCGCTGCTCGGCGAGCACTCGCTGCTGACCCTCGACGACGCCCCGCACATGAGCCAGCGCAAGTTGCTGCTGCCGTCCTTCCACGGCAGACGCATGGCGGGGTACGAGGCGACGATGCGGGAGATCGCGGCGCGCGAGATCGAGAGCTGGCCGACCGGCGTGCCCTACCGGCTGCGCCCGCGGATGCAGGCGCTGACGCTCGAGATCATCATCGAGACCGTCTTCGGCGTGCACGGGGGAGCGCGGCTGGACGAACTGCGCGCGGCGCTCCGCGACTTCCTCGACATGCTGACCAATCCGCGGATGATCGTGCCGATCCTGACCCTCGGGCCCGACCGCCTGCGGTCCTATCCGCCCTTCCGCCGCCGCGTCGACCGGGTCGCCAGGCTGATCCTCGGTGAGATCGCCGAGCGGCGCGCCGTCGCCGACCTGGCGGAGCGCGACGACATCCTCTCGCTGATGGTGGCCGCCCGCCACGAGGACGGCTCGCCGATGAGCGACGCCGAGATCCACGACGAGCTCCTCACCCTGTTGGTCGCCGGCCACGAGACGACGGCGACGGCGCTCGCCTGGGCGGTCGAGCGGCTGATCCGTCACCCCGACAAGCTGGCGCGGCTGCGCGAAGAGGTCGAGGCCGGGGAGGAGGCCTACCTGACCGCGACGATCCAGGAGACGCTGCGGCTGCGGCCGGTGATCGTGGTCGTCGTCCGCCGCCTCACCGCGGCGATCGAGCTGGGTGGCTACGAGCTGCCGGCCGGGGTGAGCGTGGTGCCGAGCATCCACCTCGTCCACCGCGACCCGACGATCTACCCGGAACCGGACCGCTTCCGTCCCGAGCGCTTCCTCGAGACGCCGCCCGGCACCTACACCTGGATCCCCTTTGGGGGTGGCGTGCGCCGTTGCCTCGGTGCCGCGTTCGCCCAGCAGGAGATGGCGATCGCGCTGCGCGAGCTGGTCGCCCGACGGACGATCCGTCCCACGACCCCCACCCCCGAGCGCCCCTTCCGCCGCGCGATCACCGAGACCCCCCGCCACAACACCGAGGTCGTCCTGAGCTGACGATGCTGATGGGCCGAAAACCCACGATATAGGTGGGTTTTCGGCCCATCAAACACGGGTGCCGCTCGAGATGGCGCTGAGGGCCTCCGACCAAGCGATGGCGTGCCCGCGGCGAAGCGGCAGTGCGATGCACGGCGCGCAGCCGCGGGTGCGGCAGCGCGCCGTGTCGGAGGTTCTCAGCCGCAGCCGGTGTTGTTGCCGCAGCTAGAGCACGTGTAGCAGCTGCCGGTCCGCTGCATCATGCCGCCGCACTGGTCGCACGCCGGGCCGAGCTCCATGCCCTGCATCCGCGCCGGGCGGACCGGGGGGGTGTCGGTGAACGCCGACGCGGCGGGCTTGGCGCCGCCGTTGCCGTTGCCACCCGTGCGGCCGTTGGCCGGCCCCGCGGTGTCGGTCGCGATCCCGAGCCCGAGCTGCGAGGTCTCCGCTTCCTTCTTGTTGCGGACGTCCTGGGTCATGATCCCCAGTTCCTCCAGCGTCTCGACGTCGTCGATGAAGCGGCTCGCGAGCCAGCGCATGATGTAGTCCGGCATCGATTTGGCGAACGGGATCTCCGGGTTCTGCGTCATGCCCTCCGGGTCGAAGCGCATGTAGCTGAACTTCCGCACGAAGTCTTCCAGCGGCACCCCGTACTGGAGGCCGAGGGAGATCGCGGTGGCGAAGGCGTTGAGCAGCCCGCGCATCGTCGAGCCCTCCTTGCCGATGTCGGTGAGGAAGATCTCGCCGACCGTGCCGTCCTCGTACTTGCCGGCGGTGATGTAGCCCTCGTGCCCGGCGATGTTGAACTTGTGGGTGATCGATTCCCGCTCCTGCGGCATCCGTTTGCGCACCGGCTCGGAGATCACGACCTCGACCTCCTTCTCCTTCTGCGCGTCGGTCCGCAGCGCCTGGGCGGTCTTCGAGCCGTCGCGGTAGATCGCCAGCGCCTTGAGGCCGCCCTGCCAACCGCGCGTGTAGGCGTCGGCGATGTCCTTGACGGTCGCCGACTCGGGCAGGTTGACGGTCTTCGAGATCGCCCCGGAGAGGAACGGCTGGGTCGCCGCCATCATGTCGATGTGGCCGGTGTAGGAGATCGCCCGCTCGCCGACCGCCACGTCGAACACCGGCAGGTGCTCGTCCTTCAGTCCCGGCGCCCCGACGATCGTGTTCTTCTCCGCGATGTAGGCGTCGATCTGGTCGATCTCCGACGGCGAGTAGCCGAGCGTCCGCAGCGCCAGCGGCACCGAGCGGTTGACGATCGTCATCGAGCCGCCGCCGACCAGCTCCTTGAACTTGACCAGCGAGAAGTCGGGCTCGATCCCGGTCGTGTCGCAGTCCATCAGGAAGCTGATCGTCCCGGTCGGCGCGAACACCGTCGCCTGGGCGTTGCGGTAGCCGTGCTCCTCGCCGAGCTCGACCGCTTCGTCCCAGGAGCGCCGCGCGGCCGCGAGCAGGTCACCCTTGATGCCGGTGCCGTCGACTTCGTAGGACGCGTCGCGGTGCATCCGCATGACCCCGTTGTGGGCCTCGCGGTTCTTCTCGTATTCGTCGTAGGGCCCGGTCGCCGACTCGGCGATCAGCGCCGACTGGCGGTAAGCGCGGCCGGTCATCAGCGCGGTGATCGCGGCGGCGACGTTGCGACCCTCGTCGGAGTCGTAGGGCATGCCATCGGCCATCAGCAGCGCGCCGAGGTTGGCGAAGCCGAGCCCGAGCTGGCGGAAGGCGCGGGCATTGACGCCGATCTCCTCGGTCGGGTAGCTCGACGGGCCGACGACGATCTCCTGGGCGAGGAAGACGATGTCGACCGCGTGCTCGAAGTCGTCGACGTCGAAGCTGCCGTCGGCGAGGCGGAATTTCATCAGGTTGAGCGAGGCCAGGTTGCAGGCCGAGTTGTCGACGTGCATGTACTCGCTGCACGGGTTCGAGGCGTTGATCCGGCCCGACTCGGGGCTGGTGTGCCAGCGGTTGATCGTCGTGTCGTACTGGATGCCCGGGTCGGCGCAGCGCCAGGCGGCGTCGGCGATCTGGTTCATCAGGTCGCGGGCGGGCAGGGTCTTGGTGACCGAGCCGTCGGTCCGCGCGGTCAGGTTCCAGTCCTCGCCGGCGGCGACCGCCTCCATGAAGTCGTCGGTGACGCGCACCGAGTTGTTGGCGTTCTGGTACTGGATCGAGGTGAAGCCCTCGCCGTCGATCGACATGTCGAAGCCGGCATCGCGCAGGGCCGCCGCCTTCTCCTCCTCTTTGGCCTTGCACCAGATGAAGTGCTCGATGTCCGGGTGGTCGACGTCGAGGACGATCATCTTCGCCGCGCGCCGGGTCTTGCCGCCGGACTTGATCGTCCCCGCCCAGGCGTCGGCGCCGCGCATGAAGCTGACCGGGCCGGAGGCGAGGCCGCCCTTGGAGAGGTGCTCGACCGAGCCGCGGATGTTGGAGAGGTTGATGCCCGAGCCGGAGCCGCCGCGGAAGATCATCCCCTCCTTGGTGTTCCAGTCGAGGATCGACTCCATCGTGTCGTCGACGCTCAAGATGAAGCAGGCGGAGCACTGCGGCTGCTCCTCGAAGCCGACGTTGAACCAGACCGGCGAGTTGAACGCCGCCTTCTGGTTGAGCAGGATCGCGGTCAGCTCCATCTCGAACGCCTCGGCGTCCTCGGCGGAGGCGAAGTATCCGCCTTCGCGTCCCCAGTCGGAGATCGTCCCGGCGACCCGGCCGATCATCTGTTTCACCGAGCTCTCGCGCTCGGGGCTGCCGAGTCGGCCGCGGAAGTACTTCTGGGCGACGATGTTGGTCGCGTTCTGGCTCCAGGACTTGGGGAACTCGACGCCGCGCTGCTCGAAGGCGGGCGCCTCCGGGTTGCCGATCACAGCATCGCGGGTCTCCCACTCGATCTGGTCGAAAGGATGCAGACCGGGCGTCGAGAAACGGCGTTCGACAGAGAGGCCCCGCAGACCGTTCTTGGGACTGGTAGTGGCGGTCTTGGACATCTGGACTGCTCCTCTCGCAGGCGGCTTTTAGGGGTTGATGAGGTTCCTCCTCCGGTCGGACGGAACCAGTGATTTATGCCCCCTCGCGGCACGCTTTCGGGCCTGCACATTGTGACAACCCCGCAAAGCGGGCGGAAAGTCTGCGACGGGGTACCCTCCGCGGATGGTCGATGACTTCCGGCGCGGGGCCGAATCGATGGGCGAGCGGGCGAGCGCGGCCCGCGACGCGGTGAACGAGCGTGCCCGCGATGCCCGCGAGGCGGTGAACGAGCGCGCCGTCGCCGCCCGCGAGGCCGCCGGCGAGCGCGCGGTCGCGGCCCGCGAGGCGGTGGGGGAGCGGGTCGACGCCGCCAAGGAGGCGACCGTCGAGGCGATCGCCGCGGTCAAGCCACGGCTGCGCGGCGTCTCCCACGAGTGGGCCTTCTTCTTCTCCCTGGCCTTCGGCGCCGCCTTGATCTTCTTCGCCAAGACCCCGAAGGCGACGCTCGCGGTCGCCGTCTACGCGATCAGCCTCTCCGCCCTGCTCGGCACCAGCGCCCTCTACCACCGGGTGAACTGGAAACGGCCCAACGTGCGCCGCTGGATGCGCCGCCTCGACCACTCGATGATCTTCTTCCTCATCGCCGGCACCTACACGCCGTTCGCGCTCCTCGTCATGCACGGCACCATCGCCACCGCGGTCCTGGTCTTCGTCTGGGTCGGCGCGATCGCCGGCGCGATCGTCGAGATGGTCTGGATCGGCCACCCGAAATGGGTCTCGGCGATCGTCTACCTGACGATCGGCTGGGTCGCCGCGGGCGCCTTCCCGCAGCTCTGGGGGGCGCTCGGCCCCGGCGGCGCGCTGCTCCTGGTCGGCGGCGGCCTGCTCTACACGGCGGGGGCGGTCATCTACGCGGTCCAGCGGCCCGACCCGAACCCGGCCATCTTCGGCTACCACGAGGTCTTCCACGCCTTCGTCCTCGCCGCCGCGTTGGTCCACTTCTCGGTGATCGCCTTCTTCGCCCTGCCGCACGCCTGACGCACCTGCGTACCTGGGTGCTTACGAGCGCCGATCGGGGTATGAGCGCCCGCATGCTGGGGGAAAAGACGCGCGCCAAGCGCACCAAACTGTTCACGACCATCTCGACCTGCGCCCTTGCGATGGCGCTCGCGGCGCCCGCGCTGGCGTCTGCCGACTGGGGCGCGATCGCGGTCAGCCCGCGGACCGGCAAGGTCGGCGTCTCCTACGACTACCCGACCGCCCACCGAGCCAAGAAGCGCGCCCGCCACGAGTGCCACCAGCAGGGCTGCCGGGTAGCGGTCTGGGTCCGCAACCAGTACGCCGCGCTGGTGCTGAAGCCCAACGGCGTCTTCGTCGCCGGCGTGGGACGAACCAAGCATCTTCCCTTCGCCAAGGCTCGCGCCCGCGCCCACGACCCGAAGGCGAAGAAGTGGGCCTGGGTCTTCAGCGGGTACTGAGGGGCGGGGCGGGGTGGGGGACGGGCCGGGACCCGTGGCCCCGGCGGCCGTCCGAGATGGCGTCCTGGGCTCCTCATGGGGGTCCTGGCAGGCTGTGACCCCCATGAGGAGCCCAGGACGTGAGGCTTCCGTGGGGAAGACGTCAAGGGTCCGTGACGAAGACGCCGGGACGTCCCACCTCCCGACCCCGAGACGACCGGCGCGGTCGTCCTTTCGTCCGCCCCCAGGACCGCGGTCGTCCTTTGGTCCGGTAGACGGACCAAAGGACGACCGCCCCGGGTCGGGCGGACGGAAGGACGACCGCGGTCCGGCGTCTTCGTCACGGGGTCACGCATCCGTGACGGATCCGTCCGTCCGCCGTGAGGCTCCCGTGAGCCTCCCGGCACGGTCCCTCCACCTCTCCCCGAGGACCCGGCCCTCCCGGCCACGGCCACAGCCTGCCCGGGCCGTGGCCGGGAGGGCCCGTCCCTTGTCCGTCCCCCTCCGGCTGTTCCTTATGCGCCTCATAGGCGCATAAGGAACAGCCAACCGGCCCCCGGCCGCCGCCGGACCCGCGGACCCGCGGCGGCCTAGACCGCCGCGGTCGCCTGGGCCTGGGCCCGCGCCTCGGCGGCCTCCTCGGCCGAGGCGACCAACTCGCGCAGGAGCTCCTCCAAGGTGCTCGACTGCTCCGGCGTCAGGGTCAGCTCGCCGTCGGCGTAGGCGTCCTGGGCGCGGGCGAAGGGGAATTCGCGCTCGAGCACGCGGCCGCCCAGGGCGCCGAGGACTTTGCGCGTCTCGGCCTGGGCCCAGACCGCGCCGAACATCCCGGTCGAGGCGCCGATCACCGCTGCCGGCGTGCCCATCAGGGCGCTCTCGCCGGCCGGCCGCGAGGCCCAGTCGAGGGCGTTCTTCAGCCCGCCCGGGATCGAGCTGTTGTACTCCGGCGTCGCGATCAGGACCGCGTCGGCCTCGCGCATCGCGGTGCGCAGGTCGGCCACCGCGGCGGGCGTCTCGCCGGACTCCTCGAGGTCGCCGTCGTAGGCCGGGATCTCCGCCAGCCGGTCGAAGCTGACGAAGTCCACCCCGCCGGGCAGCCGCTCGGCAGCCGCCCGCAGCAGGGCGGAGTTGTAGGAGTCCCGGCGCAGGCTTCCGGATATGCCCAGGACCCGCATGACTAGGCCTCCTGGGCGACGAGCTCGAGGTCGACGTTGATGCTGACCTCCCACTCGAGGACCCTGTCGCCGCTCGGCAGGTCGGCGCTCCACTCGATGCCGAAGTCACGCCGGTCGACCGCGGTCGAGAGCGAGATCGCGACGCGGGGGTTGCCGCCGAGGTCCGCGCCGAGCTCACCGAAGCGGCCGGTCGCCTCGACCTCGCGCACGTTGCCCTTGATCTCGAGCTCGCCGGCGAGGCTGACGGTGCCGTCGTCGGCGACGTCGAGGCGGGTGGAGGTGAAGGTCAGCTTCGGGTGCCGTTCGGTGTCGAAGAAGTCAGGCCCCATCAGGTGGCCCTTGAGCTGGGCCTCGTCGATGTCGATGCTCTGGACGTCGACGGTGCCGACCAGCCTGGGCTCGTCGCCGCCGGTCAGGCTCGCCTCATAGCTGTCGAACTTGCTGCGGAAAGTCGCGACGTTGTTGTGGGTGACGGAGAACGCGACCGAGGAGTGGACCGGGTCGACGGTCCAGGTGCCGGCCGGGACCTTCTGGTTGATGGTGTCGGTGCTCATTTGTGCTGGCCTTTCGTTTCTGTGCCGTGCAGGTCTTTGCGGAATCAATGATTGACGCAGAAACGACTTTAGCAGAAACACTTGAGAGCGCAACTATTGTCCTGACAAGTGTCATCTGTCATCATTGACGCATGGCCGATACGTCCACCACCGTGGAACGCACCATCTCCCAGGGGGCGAGGCTCGCCGCCGAGGGGAATCCGCTCGGTACCTGCTCGCCCCATCACCAGGCGTGGCGCGCGCTCGCGCGGACCCACGCCGCGGTCAGCGGCCGCCTGCAGGACGCGCTGGCGCAGGCGGAGTTGCCGCCGCTAGCCTGGTTCGAGATGCTCGCCGCGATCGCCGCCGCCGAAGGGCAGGCGATGAAGATGGGCGATCTGGCCGAGGCGCTGGTGATCACCCGCGGCGGCCTCACCAAGCTGGTCGACCGCTTGGTCAAGGCGGGCCTGGTCGAGCGTACCTTCTGCGACACCGACCGCCGGGTCAGCTACGCGACCCTGCTCCCCGCGGGCGCCGAACTGCTCGAAGAAATGGTCCCGGTCGTCTCCGCCGAGCTCGAGCTCACCTTCGCCGCCCGCCTCACCGAGCGCCAGGCCGACGACCTCCGCGCCACGCTCGACACGGTCCGCGGCACCGCCTGCACGGGCGAGTAGACGGGTAGTCGCGGTAGGGGACGGGCGGAGGGCCCGGGGCCCGGGCGGCCGTCCGAGATGGTCCCGGGCGTCCTGGGCGCCTCATGGGGGTCCTGGCAGGCTGTGACCCCCATGAGGCGCCCAGGACGGGAGCTTCGCGCGGGAGAGGTCAAGGGTTCGTCACGAACCCCGGGAGGTCCCCTCACGACCCTCCGCCCGGTGGGAGGGATCCGCGCGGTCCAGGCTCTCCGCTGTTCCTTATGCGCCTATGAGGCGCATAAGGAACAGCGGAGATCGCTGACCGCTCAGATATCCCCGGGACGTG
>Ga0153956_1002003_pt1 | contig 16069 bp, 16 predicted proteins | sample TSFL040MetaG_FD_104704 | JGI IMG/M metagenome (GOLD analysis project Ga0153956, IMG submission 104704) | Attine ant fungus gardens microbial communities from Florida, USA - TSFL040 MetaG | ecosystem: Host-associated > Fungi > Mycelium > Unclassified | place: USA: Florida, Wekiwa Springs... | reverse complement strand
GGAAGCCCGCCCCGCTCGGCGACACGGGCCGATCAACCACGCCCACCACCTAAAACCACCGCCGGGCAACACAATCCAGCACCAGACCCGGCCCACCCCAAGCCCCATGAAAAATCGAGGCTAACCCGGACTCCAGTTCATGATTCAGCTCACCGTTGACGGTGATCCCGTTCATTCCGGTATCGGTAGGCCGAAGTCCTCGGCCAGCAAACTCTGCACAATCGACGTGGCCGCGAGCGAACCTGTCGCGATTGCCGACGCCACCTGCGGCATTTGCGCACTGGCGTTGTCGCCGGCCGCGAAAACTCCGGGAACCGTTGTCCGGCAGAGCGCATCGATTGCGATGGGACTCGCCGCCGCCGGCGTCGGCTCACCGAATCCAACCCCGAGCTGTTCAACCAGCTGCGACCGCTGATGCAGCGTCGTCGCGACGAGCAGACCGCTGCGTGCCAACCGAGTTCCGTCAGTGAACACAATGGCTTCCAATTCGCCATTGGTGGAGGCGAGTTCGGCAACGGGTCGCTCGTCGACCGCGACGCGTGCGGCGGCCAACTGCGATCGGGCGTCACCATCGAGCTCCGCAGGTCCTCCGGTCAGGAGCACAACGTCGTCGCTCCATGCTCTGAGCAATACCGACGATTGCACTGCCCGCTTGCCATTCGCCGATACCGCCAACGGTTGATCGCGAACCTCCCAGCCGTGGCAGAACGGGCAGTGGAACACCGACCGCCCCCACAACTGCGCGAGCCCGGGCAGCGCAGGCGGCCGGTAGTCCATGCCAGCGGCCACCAGTACCCGACGCGTGCGTTCACGCCGACCGTCGGACAGTTCCAGTTCGAACGCAACGTCGGCACGCTCACCCGCTACCACTTCACCGGTGCGCACTTCGACGGACGGGTAGGCGGCAAGCTCGCGCCGCCCGGCCTTGTACAGTTCGCCCGGCGGTCGGCCGTCGTGCCCCAACAACCCGCCGATGCCGTGGGCGGCGAGGTTGCTCTGCTGACCCGCGTCGACCAGCAGCGTTCGCCGCCGCGCCCGGCCCAATACCAGACCCGCGCTCAAGCCCGCGGCTCCGCCACCGACGACGACGCAGTCCCATGTCGTGTTCATGACGTAATCCTCCTAATTGTTTCCGTCTTCGATGGGTGATCCGCCCGTTCTGTCATTTCCATCTGTCCCGCCCGGCGAGGATCTGGGATCTGGTCCCAACAGTTTTCGGACGGAGATCCGGAACCGAACGGCTGCAGCATCTGACTGGCCGGCCTGGTGCGCACGTTCAGCGGCCACCAGAACCAGCGGCCCAGTAGCGCCGCGATCGACGGTGTCATGAGCGATCTCACGATCAACGTGTCGAAGACGAGGCCGAGGCAGATCGTGGTGCCGATCTGCTGGATCATGACCAGGTCGCTGACGATGAACGACCCGAGTGTGAAGGCGAACACTAGTCCTGCGGCGGTGACCACTCCGCCGGTGCCGCCCATCGCACGGATGATGCCGGTATTCAATCCGGCACCGGCTTCCTCCTTGAACCGGGAAATCAGGAGCAGGTTGTAGTCCGCGCCGACCGCGAGCAGGATGATGATCGCGAAGGCGGGGACGATCCAGGACAGCTCGATTCCGAAGATGTGCTGCCACACCAGGACCGATAGCCCGAGTGCAGCTCCCAGGGAGAGGACGACAGTGCCGACGATCACGATCGCGGCCACGAAGCTGCGGGTGATGAACATCATCACCAGCAGGATCAACGCGAGCGCCGCCAACGTGACGATCATCAGGTCGTACTGCGATGCCTCCTGGATGTCCTTATACGTCGACGCCGTCCCAGCGATGTAGATCCTCGCGTCGGATAGGGGGTTCGCCTTGATCGCATCGAAGGCGGAATTCCGGATGGCGTCTATGTGCGAGATGCCCTCGGGGCTGGCGGGTTTGCCCTCGTGCGTGATCGTCATCCGGGCGGCCTTGCCGTCGGGCGACATGAACAGCTCGAGGCCGCGTTTGAACTCGGCGTTGTCGAACGCCTCCGGCGGCAGGTAGAACGAATCGTCGTTCTTGGCGTCGTCGAAGGCCTTGCCGAGCGCGGTGGCGTTTGCCAGCACGTCTCGGGCCTGTGTCACCGTGCCGCTGATGGTGGCGTAATTCGATTGCAGCAACGCGCGGTTGGTCTCCTGGATGTCGAGCTGAGGTGGGATCAGCGACAGCAGTTGCGGTTGCAGCGCGTTGAGTTTGTCGAGGCTCGCCGTGATCTTGCCGAATTGGTCACTGAGTTGGGAGATTCCGTCGAGTGAGTCGAACACCGATCGCAGGGCCGCGCACGTCGGGATGTTGTAGCAGTGTGGCTCCCAGTAGAAGTAGTTGCGCAGCGGCCGGAAGAAGTCGTCGAAGTTGGCGAGGTTGTCTCGGACCTCGTTGATGGTGTTGACGGTGTCGTGGAATGCCCGCACCTGCTCGTCGGTAGCATCGGTGGCTTGCTGCTGCAAGGAGAGCTGCCGCTGCAAGATGTCGATCCCCTTCGTGGTCTGATCGATCTGGGTCAGGAGGTCGCGGGCCCTGTCCTCCTGGTAGCTCAGATTCATGACCTGACCCGCACTCTGGGCGCTGATCTGAAATGGAATGGAACTGTGCTTGATCGGCGTACCGAGGGGTCGCGTGATCGACTGCACCAGTGCAACCCCGGGGGTGTGCAACACCGCCTTGGCGACGCGTTCCAGAATCAGCATGTCCGAAGGATTGCGCATGTCGTGATCGGATTCGATCATCAGCAGCTCAAGGTTGAGCCGCGCCTCCGAGAAGTGGCGTTCCGCGGCGGTATATCCGATGTTGGCCGGGGAGTCATCGGGCTGGTAGGGCCGTTGGTCGAAGCTGATCTGCGCTCCCGGCAGCGCGAGTAGGCCCACCGCGGACACCGCCAACGACGCGACGAGCACGGGCGCCGGCCACCGCACGATCGTCGTGCCGATACGGCGCCAGCCGGTGGTGCGAAGCACCCGTTTGGGATCGAGAAAACCGAAGCGTGCGGCGGTCGTCACCACCGCCGGCCCGAGGGTCAAAGCCGCGGCCAACGTCACGAGGACGCCCAGCGCCGTGGGGAGGCCGAGGGTGCTGAAATACGGAAGCCGGGTGAAGTGCAGGCACGCCACTGCGCCGACAATGGTGAGTCCGGAGCCGACGATGACGTGGACGGTGCCACGAAACATGTCGTAGTAAGCCGCCTCGCGATCCAGGCCCTTGCCCCGGGCTTCCTGGTAGCGCCCGACGAGGAAGATGGCGTAGTCGGTGCCCGCGGCGATGGCCATGCCCGTCAGCAGGTTCACCGCATAGGTGGACAGGTTGAACATGCCCGCGTGGCTCAGCAGCGCAACCACACCGCGCGCTGCGCCGAGTTCGACCGTGACCACGAGGAGAACGATCACCATGGTGACAAAGGAGCGGTAGACGATGAGCAGCATCACCGCGATGACGAGAAACGTGACGGCAGTGATGAGGTGGGTGCCTTCGTTGCCGATCTCGAGGTCATCTGTGATCAATGGGGCGGCGCCGGTGACGTACGCCTTGATCCCCGACGGCGGCGGCGTGTCGGCCACGATCTGGCGGATGCTTTCGACGGAATGGTTGGATCGCGTCTCGCCCTGGTTGCCCTCGAGATAGACCTGAACGAGGGCTGCCTTGCCGTCCTTGCTCTGGGCACTGGCCGCGGTGATCGAATCGCCCCAAAAGTCTTGAACGTGCTGGACGTGTTCGGTATCTGCTCGCAACTTCGCGACGAGACCGTCGTAGTAGGCGTGCGCGTCCTGGCCCAGCGGCTGATCGCCTTCGAGCACGACGACGGCTGCGCTGTCGGAGTCGAACTCGCCGAACTTCTCCCCGATGTGCTTCATGGCCATGATCGACGGAGAATCAGGCGCGTTCAAGGCCACTGCACGCTCGATACCGATGGTCTCGAGTTGGGGCACCAGTATGTTCGTCACGGCGGCGACCGCGACCCAGATCAGAATGATCGGTAGGGACAGTGTGCGGATGACACGCGCCGCCCGAGAACGGTCGGATCCCTCTGCCCCGTGCTGGCTCACGCCGTCTTGTCCAGACAGGCGATGTATCCGTTCACTTCGTTGGAAGACCTTTCATCCTTGACGATGCCATTGACGGTTATGCGGCAGGTGAGGCTGCTCGAATCTCCCTGGGCGCGTAGGTCGGCGAACAGCGTCGTATCCTCGGTGACCAAGTCGTGCGACCACGGCAGGGGTGCGTCGTCGACACGCTGGGGTTGAGCGTTCTCGTCAAGGAAGTTGATGGTGGCCCGCGCGCCGGGATCTCCTAGGACCTGCAGGTGGACCCGTTTGGGGTCGAATCCGGTGCTCTCGGGCGAATCAGCTGAGGGCCTTGATGTTTGGTCCTGCGAGCCGAAGATGCCGTGCAAACGGTAGACGCCGCTGGCGACCAAGACCACCACGATGATCGCCACGAGCAGCCGCCATCGGCGGGCGGCTGCCCTTCGTATCGATAATGTCGGCACCACTACGCGGCCCGTCATCCTTGGACGCCGAGGGACTTGCGCAACTGTTTGTCGAAGATTCGGCGGGGAGCGAAGCGACGCATCGCGCTGAGTTGGCGGGCTGAGCCTGCGGGATAGCGCACTTTCGGGGCGGAGTCCGTTGCCGCTGCGACGATGACCTTCGCCACGACGACGGAATCGTCGCCGTTGTTGACCTGCTCGGCCACTGCCTGGTTGGAGCGCTCCCGCTGGCGCTCGTATGCCGCCAGCGCGTTGTCCGGTTGTGCGGTGTTGTCGTCGAAACCGGTTCTGGTGCCACCGGGCTCGACGAGAAGTACCCGGATGTTATGGTCGCGCACCTCGTGGTCCACGGACTCGGAATAGCCCTCGACGGCGTATTTGGTCGCGCTGTAGGCAGCCATGTACGGCGCGGGCATCAATCCGATGGTCGACGAGATGTTGATGATGCGTCCACTGCCCTGCTTGCGCATGTGCGGCAGGACGGCATTGGTCATCCGGATCACGCCGAAGACGTTGATGTCGAAGAGTTTCTGCGTCTGGGCGATAGAGTTCTCCTCGCTCGCTCCGGCCAGTCCCATGCCGGCGTTGTTGACCAGCACGTCGATCTGGCCGAACGCGGAGATCACCGCCTCAACCACTGCGGCGACGGACTCGTCACTTGTGACGTCGAGGCCGAGGATCGTCAGGCATTGGCCGCCGTCCAGTCCTGCGGCATTGCGGCTGGTACCGACCACTTGAAATCCCGCGTCGATCAATCCGCGGGCGGCGAACTTGCCGAGGCCTGAATTTGCGCCGGTGACGAGTGCGACCGGTCGTGACGTTGTCACGTGAATCGATTCCTAGGCGTGCGGCGGTGGTGTGCGTTACGTGAGGGCCTGTGCGGCCCGGAGGAGTTCAAGGACATGGGTTCCTCTCAATCGCGATCGTGCCAGGCACTCAGCCTGTCCGGTGAGCTCACGAAGGTTGTGTACTGAACAGTCAGAAATCTAGACAGTTCTGTACTGCATTGTCAAGAATGGCGGGTCGGCCGTAACCTTTGCATATGGCGAGACCACGAAGCTTCGACCGCGACCACGTTCTCCATGCGGCCGAGCGGCAGTTCCGCACCTCGGGATACAACGGCACGAGCGTTGACGACATCAGTGCTGCCACTGGCCTGGGCCGCGGCAGCCTCTATGCCGCGTTCGACGGCAAGCACGGCGTGCTGGTGCAGGCGATGGCCGGGTACTCCGCCCGGCTGGGGCAGGCTGTGCCGCAGGCGCTCGCCGGACCCGACGAGGGCGCGCTGGAACGACTCCGTGGATTCTTGCTCCGCGCCGTCGACGGGGTGCCACTCGCCGACGACGTACCGCCCGCCCCTGACCGGGCGGCGGGGTCCTGCTTCGCCGCCAAAATAGCCCTGGAGCTCGGCGCCTCCGACCCCGAGGTGGAACGCTTGGCCATCGACTGCTTCTCCGCGGTCGCTGCGGCGGTCGCCGAGTGTGTGCGCGCGGCGCAGCGCAGCGGCGACCTCGACCCCGACGCGGATCCCGACGACCTTGCGTACCTTCTGCTGACCATCGTCCGCGGGATCGATGTCGTAGGGGCGTCGGGCCACAGTCCCGCCCGCCTGACCTCGATCGCGGAGACCGCGTTCACATTGTTGCCTCGCCGGCACCACCGCTGAGAAGGCACGGCGGCCGGCCTCGTTGCACCGGCATCCGATGCAGTCGGCCTACTGGGAAGTCGTCTGGGCACCGCCGCTCGCACCGGATCAACTCGTGATCGGGTACGCAGACGGATCGAACTGTTCCCCGTTAAGCGAAATCGAACTCGCGTATCTAATCGGGAACATGCCTATCAGCCTTCGTCACGTGCCCCAGATTGATTGAGAACGGTCATCAACGGCTCCAAACCCGCCAACATTCACCCACCGCCCCGACATGGGGCCACTTCAAACCGCCCCAATGGGGCCAACTCGGGTTGACCTAGCCAGGCGTGGTTGGTCAACACATCGCGCGGGCCGATCGTCGACGAGGACGCGTTGGTTGCCGCTTTGACGGCGAGATCGATAGCCGGCGCGGCCCTCGATGTGTTCGGCACCGAGCCGCTGCCCGCAGGGCACCCATTTCGCACGCTGCCGAATGTGTTGGCGACGCCGCACATCGGTTACGTCGCCGAGGACCTCTACCGCACGTTCTACGGTGACGTGGCGGCGAGCGTCGAAGCGTGGCTGGACACAGACCAAGCCGGCCGATCGTGATCGCTCACGCGGTGCCCACTCAGCAGCTGGACAGCTGAATAACTGGAATCTGACGGACCCGGGACCAGCCAAGCCCGCTTGAGGATGGCGTCGAAGATGACGTTGATGGGCTGGAGGCGCCCGATCTCCGGCACGCCGCGGCCGCGGGCGCCCGTCTACCGCGCCAAGTGCGGAGCGGCCCGGCCGGTGATGAGCGGCAGCTCGAAGAACCCAGCGAACCCGGGCGGCGCCGCACAGATAGCCGGGATGGCGTTGACGCAGTGCGCCGCGGTAGCTACGACACCCGGGTTGCTGATCAGGCCCTCTTCGACGGTTTCGGGCTGCCAGCCCTTGACGGTGACGAACGTGTCGGGGTTGCCCCGCACCTCCATCTCGTAGCGCTCGCCCGCGGGACCGAAACTCCATGGCGGGTCGAGATTCTCCTCGCCCATCTGCCAGTTGACGGTGACCCGTGCCACCACCTCGTCGCCGACGGTCGCCTCCCAGTGAAACCGGCGCCCGGCCACCTGACCGGGTTCGATCGAACCGATGGGCGAGTCGATCGGTGCGGTGGCCACCGCCACCTCCTGCGAGGAGCGGATGTGCTCGTCGGCGGCAAAACCCAGCCGGTCCACGCACAGTCGCACCGATTGACGGAATCCGCCGTCGAGCAGCTTCTGCATCGGACCGCTCAGCGCCTGATCGGGGGTGCCGCCGAAGCCCATGACATACCGCAGCACATCCGGGGCATCGTAGGTCCGCAGGTCCGAATATTCTTCGCCACGAATGAATGTCACGCCGGTGGACATCACCGACAGCAGCAGTGGAAACAGCTCGAAGGCCGCGCCCGGCCCGATACCGGCGCCGTGCAGAGTCACGCCACCTTCGCGCGCCGCGGCCTCCAACGGTCCCACCTCCTTTTCGGAGGGGTAGAACCAGCCGACCGGGGTGATGACGTTCTTGCCGGAACGCAGCAGCGTGGCGACCTCGTCCGGGTTGGGCATCAGCGGCGCATAGATCACCGCGTCGGCGTCCAGAGCCAGGATCTCCTCGACGCTGTCGGTGGCCGTCACACCCACCGGTTCGGTGCCGATGATCTCGCCGACGTCCTTGCCGCTCTTGGACTTCGAGTGGACCCAACATCCGACCAGTTCCAGGTCGGGATGCTCCAGCACGCCCTTGATCGCGGCGACTCCCACACCTCCGGTTGCCCATTGGATGACTCGCAGGCTCATCAGTTATGCACCTCGCTGACTTGGTATTGCTCCTCGGCGTACCGGGCACGGATGGTCTTCTTGTCGTACTTGCCGACGCTGGTGCGCGGGATCGCCTCGACGAACGTCCAGCGCTCCGGCAGCCACCAGCGGGCGACCTTGTCGGACAAGAACGTTCGCAGATCAGCGCCACTGACCGAGGCACCGGCTCGGGCCACCACGACGGCCAACGGCCGTTCATCCCAGCGCTCGTCGGGCACCCCGACCACCGCGGCCTCGACGACGTCGGGGTGGGCGATCAGCTCGTTCTCCAGTTCCACCGAGGAGATCCACTCCCCGCCGGACTTGATCACGTCCTTGGCCCGGTCGGTCAGCGTGACGAAGCCCTGCGCGTCGATGCGGCCGACGTCACCCGTGCGCAGCCAGCCCGAGGAGAACTTGGACTCGTCCTGGCCGCGGTAGTAGGCGCCGGTGATCCAGGCGCCGCGGACCTCCAGCTCGCCGACCGCCTCGCCGTCGTTGGGCAGCACCACGTCCTCGTCGTCGACGATGCGGGTCTCGACACCGCAGACCGGCCGGCCCTGGGTGCCACGCAGCGCCCAGTGCTGTTCGGGAGGGGTGCCCGGCGGCGGCCAGGCCATGGTGGCCATCGGCGAGGTCTCGGTCATGCCCCACAACTGGCGCACCTGCACGTTGTGACGCTGCTCGAACGCCTGCATCAGCGAGACCGGAACCGCCGACCCGCCGCAGGCCGCCAGGCGCAACGACGAGATGTCATGGCCGGGTTCGCGTTCCAGGTAGTGCAGGACGTCGTTCCAGATGGTCGGCACCGCACCGGCCACGGTGGCCCGCTGCGATTCGATCAGGGCGACCAGCGACTTGGCGTCCAGATGCCGGTCGGGCATCGCCAGATCCGCGCCGGCCATCAACGCCGAATACGGCAGTCCCCAGGCGTTGGCGTGGAACATCGGCACGATCGGCAGCACGCAGTCGATGGCGCCGATCGCGGTGCCGTTGGTGGTGCATCCCGCCATGGCGTGCAGGTAGCTGGAGCGGTGGCTGTACACCACGCCCTTGGGGTTGCCGGTGGTGCCGCTGGTGTAGCACATGGCGGCCGCCGAGTTCTCGTCGATGACCGGCCAGTCGAACTCGTCGGACTCGGCGGCCAGCAGGTCGGCGTAGCTCAGCACGGTCTTGCCGGAGGTTCCCAACGCTTCGAAAGAAAGGGCGTCGCCGTCCCCGACCAGGATCACGGTGTGCACGGTCTCCAGCTGCGCCAGCACCGGCGCCAGCAGCGGCACCAGGGACGCGTCGACCAGGATCACCCGGTCTTCGGCCTCGTTGGCGACGAAGACGATCTGCTCGGCGAACAGCCGGATATTGAGCGTGTGCAGCACCGCACCCATCGCCGGCACTGCCAGGTAGGCGGCCAGGTGTTCGGCGTTGTTCCACATGAAGGTGGCCACCCGCTCGTCGCCGGTGATGCCGAGACGCCGCAGGGCATTCGCCAGCCGGGCCGCCTGCCCACCGAGTTCGCGATAGGTGGTGACTCGATACCCGTCGTCGGACACCGTGGTGACGGTGCGATCACCGTGGACGGCCGTGACGTGGTTCAAGATGGCGCCGACCGTCAACGGCCAGTGCTGCATGGTGCTGTGCATCGACCTATTCGATCACGCCACCATTCCGAACGTGGCGTGGGTTACAGCGCCGGTTCGAGTTGCAGCATGCGGGTGACGGCGTCGTCGAGCTCGAGCTGCTCGTGCAACGACGCTGAAGGCGCCGGCAGGTCGGCCAGCGACGCGATGGTCACCTTGCCGTCGTATCCGGCGATGTAGAGCCGGCTGCCGTCCGGGCTCTCCGCGGCGCAGGACGGCTCGGCGACGCCGGCCAGCGTGCCGAGGGTCTCGCTGGTGCGAGAGCACATGACCAACACGGCCCCATCGGTGACCAGGTAGATGCGCTGGCCGTCGCGGCCAGCGATCAGCTGGATCAGCTGGGCCTCGATGGCCCGGCTGGAGCTGACCGCGTGCATGCGAGTGTCGACGACGTGCACCCGGCCGCGGCCGTCGGGACCCGACGTCGCGACGTACAGCCGGGCACCGTCCGGGCTGACCCCCACATCGATGATGGTGGCGCCGACCCTGACGGTGTCGACGATGTTCAGGTCGCGGTCCAGCACCGTGACGGTGTCGCCGCCCGGCTGGCGGACCGCCGCGTACAGCCGCCGGCCGTCCGCGCTGATCCGCAGCCCGGCCGCTGCCGCCCCGGGGTGCCCGGACACCGCGGCGGACGCCGCGGGACGCATGGCCGCATCGAGCGCCAGCACGTCGACGCCGGCCGAGCCGGTACGGGTGAGGTAGACGCGGCTGCTGGTCGGGTCGGCGACCAGGTCACCGATGTCCATGGCAACCGGGTAGCACCCGGCGACCTGCGCGGTCTCGACGTCGATCGCCAGCACGGCGTCCAGAGCGGTCGATCCTGCGGTGACGTAGGCCCAGCCGGTGCCGGCGGGACCGGCGGCAATGGAGAACGGCTCGTCGGCCTGGAAGACGGTGTTCACGATCTTGCAGGTGACGGTGTCGATGATCGAAACGGTGTCGTCGCCGTAGTTGGTGGCCAGCAGGCGCCGGCCGTCCGCGGTGACCGCGATGCCGCCGATCGGGCCGCGGTCCAGGATCACGGTGTTCGCGACGCGGGCTGGCGCGTTGGCCAATCGATAAGCCGGCACTTCGTCCACATCGCTCCTATCAACCACTGTTCGTGTCGCTTCGTTCGTATCGTCACTGCCCTCGCGCCCCTGCGGCTGCCGCAGTGCGGCCCGGTCGTGACCGGGATGCCGGGGCGGGGCATCCGGTCGATCCTAGCGGTGAATTCGAAGTAACAGGAAAATGTCGTAATTAATGTGATCGAGGTCGCAGGCTAATCCCAACCGTCCCACGTCACACTAGACGAAACCACCGGAACTGCCGATGGCAGCAACCTCGACAACATGCCTTGAACAGATATTTTTAAGTTATTGGCAACTTATCACGCGCGCAACGATTAACGTTTGAATAAGAAATTAAGAACTCCCACCAGGGCAATTGCGGTTTTTTGCCACAGGCCTTGCAAATTTGCGGGCGAGCGGGTACTCGCCAGCGCCTCGCCCGCGAAGGAGGCCTTACGACTCGTCGAGATAGGCAACCCCGACCTCACGACATACGGAGATCAGCCGCTTGTCACGCGTCCACAGTCGCGATCCGCCCACGAGCAACACCGAGCCGAGCAGGTGTGCGTCGACCGCACTCAGGCCCCGCCCCCAGAGTTGGCGGTTGTCGACGAACGTCATCACCTCGGCGTGGCTCAGTACCGAGAACTGGCGGAGGTTTTCGAGAAGCTCCAAGACCGCGGTGCGCTGCTTGATCGATCCGAGAGCCAGCTCCTCGATCACGAGCGGGTGACATCCGACCTCGTCGTTTTCCAGGCGGTCGACAAGGTGTGGTTCGGTGCGGTGAAGGTGGTCGATCCAGACCGAAGTGTCGACCAGTATCACGGTGTTGAGGACCGGCGCCGCGGGGCCGACGCAGCCCGGGGATCCGCCCCCCCGAGAGCGATCAGCCGACGGGCACTCTCGACACGAATCAGGGTCTGCAAACCATCGCGCAGCAGCGCGGACTTCTCGGTGATCCCCGTCAGCTCGCTTGCCCGGGCCACCAGTTCGTCGTCGATGGTCACTGTGGTCCTCATCGCCGATCTCCTTGCATCAAAAAGTGCATCATTTAATACCAGTAATGATGACAGCGTGGTGTGACGCCGGCAAGGCGGCGCTCTTGCCAGGCTCGTTGAGCTGCTGGGCCGGTGAGCTGCTGAGCCGGCTGAAATCCCTTCGTATGCCAGGAGGCGATCGCATTACAGACGTCCAGCCGCCCTCTATTCGAAGCACCGGCAGCTACTGAGGTGTTACGTGCTGGGCGAACTTGGCGGGTCCACGATGGCCGCTACGGGCACGCGCTGCGAGCAACTGTTCGCCGCCCCGGTTCGGCAGGCACCCCGATCAGCCTGCCAGACCAAACACAGTGCCCCCAGTCGGACTCGAACCGACACTGTGCGGATTTTAAGTCCGCTGCCTCTGCCAATTGGGCTATGGGGGCTCGCGGCGAATCTAACGCGACGGCCTCGCCGGCGCCCTACCGGCACTCCGAGAAGAGGAAGAAATCAGGCGTGCTCGGGGCAGAAGTTCTGCGCGGCGATCCGCGCGAACTCCGCGGCACGCTGCAGCGTGAAGCCGGGGTTGGTGGTCTGCACGGCGACCACGGTGTCCATCGGGGTGAGTCCGGCGTCCATCAGCTGGCACACCGAGTGACCGGCCGAGATGGCCACCTGGTCCGAGCCCTTGTGGCTCAAGCCGGCCCCGGTCAGGTCGGTCAGAAAAGCGGCGTCGCTGCCGACCGGCTCAGCCTGTGCCGGTGCCGCCAGACCGACGATGGCGGTGAGAACCGCCAGCAGCAGAAGCCGATTCATAGCTCGTAGTGTGCTGAGCGTTCGTTAATAGCATGTTACGCATCGTTTACTCCGCCGGATCCAGATGTTAAATCCGCGTTACGGAGCCCTCACCGCCCCGCGGCGTGCACCCGACACGAGGGGCTGCGGCGGACTAAAAAGACTGTCCGTCAACCTAATTGACACTCAGCCAAGCAGGGTCGAGATGGCTCCGCCCACGCACCGCGTGTCAGTGTGAGCTGGGACACGTCACGGCAATCCGAAAGCCGTTCGGCGAACAGCCAATACCGCCACGCACGGCTTTTGCATCCAAGCCACGGTTCGGCCTCGAGCCGGCGAAATCGTGACGCCCCACACACCGCGAACGCACCTCCACTGAGGTGGATGTAAAGAGTTCCGACACCACGGTTAAGAAGCGGTTAACCAGCTTTCACAATGGCCCAGTCATAGGCAACGGTGGTGCCAGGAGCCGATTCGTCACCGGGCTCTGTAAGGAGAATCCCATGTCTTTCGTGACCACCCAGCCGGAGGCGCTGGCGTCGGCGGCCAGCACCCTGCAGGCGATCGGCGCGGCGCTCAACGCGCAGAGCGCCGCGGCGTCGACCCCGACCACCGGAGTCGCCCCGGCGGCCGCTGACGAGGTCTCGGCGCTGACCGCCGCGCAGTTCGCCGCGCACGCCAGCCTCTACCAGACGGTTGCCGCGCAGGCGTCGGCCATTCATGACATGTTCGTGGCCACGCTCAAAACCAGTTCCGAGTCGTACGCGGCCACCGAGGCCGCGAACGCGGCGGCGGCGGGCTAGGCGGCAATCATGTGGGATTACGGAGCACTGCCCCCCGAGATCAACTCCGGGCGCATCTACACCGGACCGGGTTCGACCCCGATGATGACAGCCGCCGCGGCCTGGCGCGGACTGGCCGCCGAACTGTCCGCGGCCGCCCACTCCTACGAGACGGTGGTCACCGAGCTGTCCGGCGAGGAATGGCTCGGCCCGGCTTCGTCCTCGATGGCCGCGGCCGCAGCGCCCTACATCGCCTGGATGAACAACACCGCCGCGCTGGCCGAGCAGGCCGCAGTCCAGGCCACCTCCGCCGCCGCCGCCTTTGAGACTGCTCGGGCGGCCACGGTGCCCCCGGCGGCGGTCACGACCAACCGGGTGCAGCAGGCGGCGCTGGTCGCCACCAACATCCTGGGCATCAACACTCCGGCGATCGCGACTCTCGACGCCCACTACGCCCAGATGTGGGCCCAAGACGCCGCGGCGATGTACGGCTACGCCAGCGGCTCGGCGGCCGCGACGCAGGTCACCCCATTCAGCGAGCCGGCCGAGAACACCAACCAAGCCGGGCTGGCGAGCCAGGGTGCTGCGGTCACCCAAGCCGGCGGCAGCAGCACCGCCAACAGCACCGCGCAGGCGGCGCAGATGATCTCGTCGCTGCCGAACGCCCTGCAGAGCATGGCCTCACCGGCAGCGTCGACCGACTGGCTCGAACCGATCATCGAGTTCCTCTACAACGACCCGACGAACGGCTATCTGTTCATGTTCGGCACCCCGCTGTACAACCTGTTCAACACCGCCGGCACCGGTGCGGCCTTCATTCCGTCCGCGCTGCTGCCCAGCCTTATCGGTAACTTGACCGGCGGCGGCTTCACCGCCGCCTCCGGCAGTGCACTCGGCAGTGGTCTGGGAGCGGCATTGAGCCCCGGTGGTGCACTCGGCGCCCTGGGTGCCCTCGGCGGCGGCCTGTCCAGCGGGATCAGCAGCGCCTTCGGGGTCAGCTCAGTCACCCCGGCCGTCACCGCCGGCATGGGGAAGGCCTCGCTGGTCGGGACGTCGTTCTCGGCGCCGGCGAGCTGGGCGGCGGCCACCCCTGGCGCCGCGGCACTGACCAGCGGGCCCGGCGGTTGGGCGGTCCCCACCGAGACCCACAACAACATGGCCTCCATGCCGCCTCCAGTGCCGACCGGCATGGGACAGCGCGGCATGAACTACGGCACGCCGCGGTACGGGTTCCGGCCCAAATTCATGCCCAAGCCGATGGTGGTCTAGGAGCAACGATGATCGACTACGCACTGCTGTCGCCGGAGATCAACTCCGGGCGTCTGTACGCCGGTCCCGGCTCCACGCCGATGATGACGGTCGCCTCCGCCTGGCGCGGACTGGCCGCGGAGATCTCCTCGGCGTTGACGTCGTACGAAACAACGATCACCCAGCTCGTCGACGAGGAGTGGATGGGTCCGGCATCGGCCTCGATGTCCGCGGCCACCAAGCCGTACCTGGCGTGGATGGCAGACACGGCGACCAAGGCCGAGGAGGCGGCCACTCAGGCCACCTCCGCCGCGGCCGCGTTCGAGGCGGCCCACGCGGCCACCCCTCCTCCGGCGGTGATCGCCGCCAATCGCGCGCAGCAGAAGCAACTGGTGGCGACCAACGTCGTCGGCCAGAACTCGGCCGCGATCATGGCAAGCGACGCACAATATTTCGAGATGTGGGCCCAGGCCACCGACGTCATGTACAGCTACGCCGCGTCCTCGGCGGTGGCGACCAAGGTGACGCCGTTCAGCGAGCCCACCCAGACCACGAACCCGGACGGGACGGCCAACCAAGCGGCCGCAGTCAGCCAAGCCAACGGCACCACCGCCAGCAACAACGCCGCGCAGACGGCACAGGCGATTTCGTCGCTGCCGAACACCCTGCAGACCATGACTTCGCCGGGTACCGCTGACGCCGGCCTGCCACCGGCCACCTGGTCCGGGCTTCTTGAGGCCATCGGTCGAAATGCCTCGATCAACGGCATCGTCTCGCTGGTCACCTACCCGCTCAACGGCGCGGCGAGCTTCACCGGAACCTCCGTCGCGTTCACCCCGGCGAGTTTGATCCCGACCATGACCACGTTCTTCTCCGGCGGTGGTTTCAACGCCCTCGGCGGTGGTGCGGCAGGCGCCGGCATCGGCGCCCTGCTGGCCCCCGGTGGTCCGCTGAGCAGCCTGGGTGCGTTGGGCGGCGCGTCGGCGTTCACCGCGAGCGCCCAGACCGTGACTGCCGGCGTTGGGCAGGCCACCCTGGTCGGCGAGCTGTCCACTCCGGCGACGTGGGCCGCAGCCGCTCCCGCCGCCAGTGCCGTCGACACGGCCAGCGCCTTGCAGGCCAGCAGCTGGGCAGCCGCCCCCGAGGAGGTTCAGTCGATGGCCGCCATGCCCGGCGGTATGCCGATGGGTGCCGAACGGGGCGGCTTCGGTCTGAGCACCCCGCGCTATGGCTTCAAACCGACCGTCATGGCCCGGCCGGTAGTCGCCGGATAAAAGAACCCCTCACCGCAAAACGGAACCGCAGAAAAGGAGACACAACAGTGGCAACACGTTTTATGACTGATCCGGACGCGATGCGTTCGATGGCGGGCCGTTTTGATGTGCACGCGCAGACGGTGGAGGACGAGGCTCGTCGGATGTGGGCGTCGTCGACGAACATCTCTGGTGCGGGTTGGGGTGGTCTGGCGGAGCGTACGTCGATGGACACCATGGGGCAGATGCAGACCGCGTTCCGCAACATCGTGAACATGTTGCACGGTGTGCGTGATGGCCTGATTCGCGACGCGAACCACTACGAGCAGCAGGAAGCTGCTTCTCAGCAGATCCTGTCG
>Ga0153956_1002002_pt1 | contig 16071 bp, 17 predicted proteins | sample TSFL040MetaG_FD_104704 | JGI IMG/M metagenome (GOLD analysis project Ga0153956, IMG submission 104704) | Attine ant fungus gardens microbial communities from Florida, USA - TSFL040 MetaG | ecosystem: Host-associated > Fungi > Mycelium > Unclassified | place: USA: Florida, Wekiwa Springs... | reverse complement strand
GCGTCCATGGCACCGCTCCTGTGCGATTCGGTGCCAGACAAGGAATCACGGGCGATTCCTGCTACGCAAGAGCTCAAATCATAAAGGTATCCTCACCGCCAGGAACTTGTGGGTAATTGAAAGTGCTCACCCTGGTCTACTCCAGCCGGAAAAGACATTCCATTTTCCGGGTGCATGCTGTAGGAGCAAGCGACCGCATTTCGTGCCATCTTCCGTCCCACGATACCTATCGAAGTTTAAGGAATTTCCATGAGCGCCGCCGATCTCGCCTCCCTCGCAACGACCCTCGAAACCGCGTTCGACAACCGCGACAGCGTGAACACTGCAACCCGCGGCGAAATCCGCGATGCGGTGGAAACCGCGCTCGACCTTCTCGACAGCGGCAAGGCGCGCGTGGCCGAGCGCGGCGCGGACGGCAACTGGACGGTGAACCAGTGGCTGAAGAAGGCCGTGCTCCTCTCCTTCCGCCTGAACGACATGGCGATCGTCGAGGGCGGCCCCGGCGGCTCGGCCTGGTGGGACAAGGTGCCCTCCAAGTTCGAAGGCTGGGGCGAGAACCGCTTCCGCGAGGCCGGCTTCCGCGCCGTGCCGAACGCCGTCGTGCGCCGCTCGGCCTATATCGCGCCGAACGCCATCCTGATGCCTTCCTTCGTCAACCTCGGCGCCTATGTCGGCGAGGGCACGATGGTCGACACCTGGGCGACCGTCGGCTCCTGCGCGCAGATCGGCAAGCATGTGCACCTCTCCGGCGGCGTCGGCATCGGCGGCGTTCTGGAGCCGATGCAGGCCGGCCCGACCATCATCGAGGACAACTGCTTCATCGGCGCCCGCTCGGAAGTCGTCGAAGGCTGCATCATCCGCGAAGGCTCGGTGCTCGGCATGGGCGTCTTCATCGGCAAGTCGACCAAGATCGTCGACCGCGCCACCGGCGACGTCACCTACGGCGAAGTGCCGCCCTATTCGGTGGTCGTCGCTGGCTCCCTGCCCTCCGACAAGACCATGCCGAACGGCCTGCCCGCCCCGAGCCTCTACTGCGCCGTGATCGTCAAGCGCGTAGACGCCCAGACCCGCTCCAAGACCGGCATCAACGAGCTGCTGCGCGACTGATCGCTTGAAAGCGTTGCTCATGACGCAAGACCCTCACCGGCCGGCCGATCCGTCGAGCCGAGCCAACGCCTCTTCCGTCATCCTCGGGCTTGTCCCGAGGATCTGCAACGCCTCGGCTTTGTTAACGTCGGCAGATCCTCGGCACAGGGCCGAGGATGACGCCGAGCGTGTGGCGAGGCTTGCCGACAAACCGGCCCCTCCCCTACCTGCTCCGTTCTAGACGATATTTCTCCGCCGGCGCCCGCGCCGCCATCGCTTTGCCATTTCCCGCCGGAACACTATACCGATGACCAACAATCCCGTCGCCAATCTTCAGGCCCTTATCCGTTGCCCCTCGGTCACGCCGGCGGAAGGCGGGGCTCTTGCCGCGCTGGACGCGATGCTGGCACCCCTCGGCTTCAAGGTCGACCGCGTGACCGCGACCGAAGCCGGCACGCCGGACGTCGAAAACCTCTATGCCCGGCTCGGCACGGAAGGCCCGCATCTGATGTTTGCCGGGCATACGGATGTTGTGCCGGTCGGCGACGAAGCGGCATGGAGCCATCCGCCCTTCGCGGCGGAGATTGCCGGCGGCGAGCTTTTCGGCCGCGGCGCCGTCGACATGAAGGGCGGGATTGCCTGTTTCGCGGCGGCGGTCGCCCGCCATATCGAGAAGCATGGCGCTCCGAAGGGCTCCATCTCCTTCCTGATCACCGGCGACGAGGAAGGGCCGGCGATCAACGGCACGATCAAGCTGCTGCAATGGGCGGCCGAACGGGGCGAGCGCTGGGACGCCTGCCTGGTGGGCGAACCCACCAACCCGGACGCGCTCGGCGACATGATCAAGATCGGCCGCCGCGGCTCGCTCTCCGGCAAGATCGTCGTGCACGGCGTTCAGGGCCACGCCGCTTATCCGCACCTTGCCGACAACCCGGTCCGCACCATCCTTGCCCTGACACAGGCGCTGATGGCGGAGCCTTTCGACCATGGCACGGAGAACTTTCAGCCCTCCAACCTGGAAGTGACGACCATCGACGTCGGCAATCCCGCCGTCAACGTCATCCCGGCCAAGGCGACCGCCAGCTTCAACATCCGCTTCAACGACACCTGGACCGCCGACACGCTGAAGGCGGACATCGCCGCCCGGCTGGAGAAGGCAGCCGCCGACCAGACGCTGCGGCCCGGCCGCCAGCCTGCGAGATACGATCTCGTCTGGTCCGAGCGCCCGAGCCAGGTGTTCCTCACCCGCAACAATGCCCTCATCGCCTCGCTCTCGTCGGCGGTAGAAGCCGTCACCGGCCGTGCGCCAAAACTGTCGACCACCGGCGGCACGTCGGACGCGCGCTATATCAAGGACTACTGCCCGGTCGTCGAGTTCGGCCTTGTCGGGCAGACGATGCATATGGTCGACGAGCGGGTCGCTATTGCCGACCTCGAAACCCTGACGACGATCTACGAGGCCTTTATCGAACGCTGGTTCGCGAATGCCGTCCTTTAGGGAAGTCCAGTATTATCTGGCCGGACTGTGGCTGCTGATCCGCATGGACCCGCGCGGCTTTTCCTATCTCGATATTTCCGACCGGGGGGTGATGCGCTCCTTCTGGTCGATCCTCTGGTGCGTGCCGCCCATCGGCCTTTCCTGGCTCTGGTGGCAGCGCGCCTATCTCGCCGCCATGCCGCCGGAAACCTCGACCGGCTTCGCCTTCTTCTTCCGGCTGGGGCTGGTGGAGGCGGCAAGCTGGCTCGTGCCGCCGGTGCTGGCGGGGTTCCTGCTCCTCGTCTTCCGCTACGGCGAGAAATTCGCGCCCGTCGTCGTGACGCTGAACTGGCTCGGGCTGCCGCTCGCCTATCTGAACGCGCTGCTGATCGCGCTCGTCGCCTTCGTACCCGGCTCGGAAGGGCTGATCGCCATCCTCTGGCTGGCGCTGATGCTCGCGCTGATCTTCTCGCTCGCCCGGATTCTGAGGATGATCTGCGGCGCCTATCCGCTCTTCGTCGGCGCGCTGACGCTGGTGCTCCTGGTGCCGCCGATGATGCTCACCGACTTCCTGCAGCGCTTTCTCGGCATCTATCCGCCGGGCTGAGCCGGCAGCGCCTTATGACGGGCTCCCACGCACCACTTCGCCGTCTTCCTTGACGAAGTCTCCCGTCAGGGGCTTGGACAGGATTTCCAGCACCTGCTCGGAAGGCCGGCAGAGGCGCACGCCTTTTGTCGTTTCGACGATCGGCCGCTCGATCAGGATCGGATGCGCCAGCATCGCGTCGATCAGTTGATCGTCGCTGAGCGACGGATCGGCAAGGCCGAGTTCGGCATAGGGCGTTCCCTTCTGCCGCAGGACCGCGCGGACCGGCACCCCCATGGCGGCGATCAGCGCGACAAGCCTGTCACGCGACGGCGGCGTCTTCAGATATTCCACGATCACCGGCTCCTCGCCGGACTGCCTGATCATGGCGAGCACGTTACGCGAGGTGCCGCAGGCAGGATTATGATAAATCGTCGTCGTCATCGTTGACCTCCGGCTTGCGTCGTTCCGGGATGATATCCGGATAATCGACCTGCATGAAATAAAGTCCCTCGGGCGGCGCCACCGGGCCGCAGGCCTTGCGGTCGCGGGCGTCGAGCGCGGCGCGCACGTCGTCGGCCGTCCACTTGCCCTCGCCCGCCAGCTTCAGCGTGCCGGCGAAGGAGCGGATCTGGTTGTGCAGAAAGCTCTGCGCCGTCGCGCGGATCTCGATCAGCTCGCCGCTGCGGGTGACGTCCAGCCGGTCGAGCGTGCGCACCGGGCTGTTCGCCTGGCAATGGGCCGAGCGGAAGGTGGAGAAATCGTGCTTTCCGACCAGCGTCTGGGCGGCGGCATGCATTGCCGCGTGGTCGAGGTGTTTCGGCACCCACCACGCCTTGCCGGTCTCGATCGCCAGCGGCGCGCGGCGCGAAATGATCCGGTAGAGATAATGCCGGCGCAGTGCGGAGAAGCGCGCGTCGAAATGCTCCGTCGCTGCTTCCACGTCGATGATGGAGACCCGCTCGCCGGCAAGCTTCAGATGCGCGTTCAGCGCATTCTGCAGCTTGAAGGGTAGCCACTCCCGCGAAAGGTCCGCATGGACCACCTGCCCCATGGCATGAACGCCGGAATCGGTGCGGCCCGCGCCGCGGACCGAGACGGTCTCGCCGGTGAGCGACAGGATCGCGCCCTCGATCGCCCCCTGCACGGAAGGCCCGTTTTCCTGCCGCTGCCAGCCGACATAGGGGCCGCCGTCATATTCGACGATCATGCGGTATCGCGGCATCAGATGAGCCTCGTGCCGGCCGGAACCGCGGTACCGCGCAGGAAATCGGACGCATCGAGCGGCTTGCCCCCGGCCTTCTGCAAGCGCGTCAGCCTGACCGCGCCGGAACCGCAGGCGATCGTCAGATCGGCGCCGATCACCGTGCTCGCCTCACCTCGCCCTTCGGCCAGCTCGGAGCCGAGCACCTTCACCCGCTCGGGGCGGCCGGCGACGTCGAGTTCGAACCAGGCGCCCGGAAACGGCGACAGGCCGCGAATGTGATTGTGCACATCCCCGGCGTCGCGCGAAAAATCGATGCGGGTTTCACCTTTGTCGATCTTGGCGGCGTAGAGCACGCCTTCGCCTGCCTGCGGGGTGAGCGGCAGGTCGTTCATCTCCAGCTTCACCATCGCTTCGGCGATCGCCTTGGCGCCGACATGCATCAGCCTGTCGTGCAGTTCGCCGGCCGTCATGTTCTTGTCGATGGCGACTTCGCGGGTCAGCGCGACCGGGCCGGTGTCCAGGCCCTTGTCCATCTTCATCACCATCATGCCGGTCTTTTCGTCGCCGGCCATGATGGCGCGCTGGATGGGGGCGGCACCCCGCCAACGCGGTAGGAGCGAGGCGTGGCCGTTGTAGCAGCCGTCGCGCGTGCCGTTCAGGATCGCCTCGGGCAGGAGCAGGCCATAGGCGACGACGACGGTCACGTCGGCGTCGAAGGCGCGGAAGCGTTCTCGGTCTTCCTCGGCCTTGAAATTGACCGGCGTCAGGACCGGCAGGCCGAGCAATTCCGCCGCCTGATGCACCGGCGATTTCTGCAGGTCGAGCCCGCGGCGCCCGCCCGGCCGCGGCGGCTGGGTATAGACGGCGGCGATCTCATGGCCGGCATCGACCAGCAGACGCAGGGTGGGCACCGAGAATTCCGGCGTTCCCATGAAAATGATGCGAAGAGACATTCTATCCCGCCAGTTGAACGATCAGCCCTCTTCAAACGGGTTTACGAGCTTGAGATCAAGCCCCTCGAAGTCTTTTGTGTTGCGGGTCGCCAGCGTCGCGCCATGGGTGAGGCAGATCGCGGCGATCATGGCGTCCTTGGTTTCGATGGGCCGGCCGGCCTTTCTCCTTTGTGCGGCGAGCAGCCCATAGCGATGGGCCGCCCCGAGCGAGAAACCGAGGATGCGGCCGGAAAACTCGGACTCGATCCTGCTGAAATCGGACATGAGCGCGTTCTTGCGTCGCCCATCGTCGAGAAGTTCGAGGCCATAGCGCATCTCGGCGACCGCGATCGTCGTCAGGAAGAGCGTTTCGACGTCGTAGGCGTCCAGCCAGGCCAATATTCGCTCGCTGTTGGCGCGTCCCTGCAATTCCGAAACGACGTTCGTGTCGAGGACGATCATCGGTCAAATCGCGGCGGTTCGCGATCCGGCTCGTGCCGCGAAGCGGCGATCGCGTCCAGCTCGCTGTCGCTCAGCCTTTCGTCGCCGATCAAGGCCCGCAGGCGCCGACCGGCCGATGCGCTCGACCGTTCGACCGCAATCTGCCGGCGCATGATCTCGATCGCCTCTTCGGAAAGGCTGCGTCCGTTGCGCTGCGCACTTTCCTGAAGCTGGCGCTTCATCGCTTCGGGAATATCGCGAATGAGAAGATCGCCCATCGGCACCTCCATGATATCACCGATATCATAGAGCCGGCGGGCTTCGTTTTCAACGCCGGCGGATCAGATCGCCTTGCTCTTGGCCGCCTTGGTGAATTTCTTGACCACCATGTCGCGCTTCAGCCGGGAGATATGGTCGATGAAAAGTACGCCGTTCAGGTGATCGATCTCGTGCTGCAGGCAGGTCGCGAGCAGGCCGTCGGCCTGCACCTGCTGGGTCTTGCCTTCGCGGTCGACATAATTGACCGTGACCACGGCCGGGCGCTCCACCTCGGCATAATAGTCGGGAATGGAGAGACAGCCTTCTTCATAGACGGAGCGCTCGTCGGAAGAGGTGACGATTTCCGGGTTGATGAAGACGAGCGGGGTCTTTTCCTCGCCTTCGCGCGAGACGTCGATCACCAGCATGCGGCGCGGCACGCCGATCTGAACGGCGGCAAGGCCGATGCCCGGCGCGTCGTACATGGTTTCCAGCATGTCGTCGGCGAGGCGGCGCGCCTCGTCGTCGACGCGTTCGATGGGCGCGGAAACCTGGCGCAGCAGCGGATCGGGCAGAATGATGAGAGGCTTGATCGTCATGCGCCTCCCATAACCGATCTTTCCCGCCGAGGGAATTCTATCGTGCGGGCAAGCGTCGCTTTTTTCGAAGCGACGCTCCCGTCAGGCCGCGCGACGGTCGCGGCCGGCGGAGGCGCCCTGAGCCAATCCGGCGCGGAAGCTGCTCAGCAGGTCGACGAGCATGTCGACCTCGTTGCGCAGTACCCGCGTCTCGGCAGAGCTGCGCTCGACCATGGCCGCGTTCTGCTGCGTGATCGTATCCATGTTGCGGATCGCGACGCTGACCTCGTTGACGCCGACCGACTGGTCGCGCGCCGCAGCCGCGATATCCGCGACAAAGCGGTTGATGCCGTCGATGCGGCTGATCATGTCCTTCAGCGCCGTTCCGGTGTTCGAGACGATGTCGACGCCCTCGTTCACCTGCGCGGAGCTTTGCGAAATCAGGTTCTTGATCTCCTTCGCCGCTTCGGCCGAGCGCTGCGCCAGCTGGCGCACTTCCTGGGCGACGACGGCAAAGCCCTTGCCGGCATCGCCGGCGCGCGCGGCCTCGACGCCGGCGTTCAAGGCGAGAAGATTGGTCTGGAATGCGATCTCGTCGATGACGCCGATGATCTTGGAAATCTCGGTCGACGATTTTTCGATCTCGGCCATCGCCGATACCGCGCTGGTGACCAGTTCGCCGGAGCTTTTCGCCTGGCGCTGCGTGTCGCTGACGGCGGACGAGGCCTTCTCCGCATTGGCCGCCGTCTGGGCGACGCTCACGGAAAGCTGCTGCAGCGCGGCCGAGCTTTCCTCGACACCGGCCGCCTGCTGGGCGGTGCGGATGGCGAGGTCGTCGGTTGCCTGGGCGATGGTGTTGGTGCCGCCGAGAATGCCGTCCGAACTCTTGCGCACCGACTGGATCGACTGGCGAAGCGACTGGACGGCGCTGTTGTAATCGACCGCCATCTGGCGGAAATCCTCAGGCAAGGTGAGCGGCAGGGTGGATTCCAGATCGCCCTGCGACAGCGCCTCCAGCCCGTGGCGAAGGTGATCGAGCGCGACCTTCTGGTCGGCCGCGAGCTTGACGCGCTCCGCCTCCAGCGCCTGCCGCTTCTCGTCCAGCGCGTCGAGATAGACGGAGATCGCATAGTCCATGTCGAGCAGCGACGCCTTGACCACGGCGGCAAGCTTTTCGCCGAGCGCCTTGCTGTGCTGCCGGCCGGCGAGGAACGACGCATTCTTCTCGACGATGCCCTTGATAAGCTCCGACAGCATCAGCGCATAGCCGCCGATATACCAGCGCGGCTCGAGCCCGATGCGGGCATGGGTGGTGCCGACCGCCGTGACGCCTGCCACATAGCTCGCGTCGAAATTGCCGCTGGCGATGTTGTCCCAGTGGGCCTCCTGCCGCTTCCTGGCGCCGCCCATGTGGCTCTTGTCGCGGAAGAAGTGGGCGACCGCCGGTGTCTTCGCCATGCGTCCATAGAGCCGGTCGAGCGCGCCGCCGAGAAGCTCGCCGAGCATCGGGCGCAGACCGCGAAGCGCGCGGCGCGTGCTTTCGTCCATTTCGATGAAATCGAGACGTTCTTGCAGCGACGTATTGGAAGGAGCAGATTTCATCTCGATTTCTCTATTTTAGGGAAGGCTCGTCTTCAGCGGCATAAACCACCGGTCGAGTTCGGGAATGACTCAAGTTTCCGTGATCATCGTTGATCATTGGTAAATATCGCCCGAAAATCGCAGAAACGCGACATAACACCCCATAATGTTCACGTTTTGATCTGGATTTCAACAAAGATCTTGCTATGCTGCGCTCCATGGCTCTTTTCAACGACGCGGTCGCAATGTCCCTCAATCTTTTCGGCCGGCCCGTTTCCGGCGAATTTCTGCTCGGCATGCTTGCAGTCCTCGTGGTGTTTTGCCTCGCAGCGGCATTGCTTCGCGGGGCGCGGATGCGCCGGCTGGCAGAGGACGCAGCCCAGCGCTCCGCCGAGGCCGAACGCGCCATGGCCGAACTGCTGCGCGTCCAGTCCGAGATGCAAGGGCGGCTTTCGACCATGGCGGAGGTCTTCGGGGCGCGGCAGTCGGAGTTCAACCAGGCGGTCAACCAGCGGCTCGATGGCATGTCGCAGCGCGTCACGGCGACGATCAGCGAGCAGACGAAGTCCACCCACGAGAACCTGCGGCGCCTGCAGGAGCGCCTTGCCGTCATCGACGCGGCGCAGACGAACATCCAGACCCTTGCCAAGGACGTGGTCGGGCTGCAGGCGATCCTGTCCAACAAGCAGACGCGCGGCGCCTTCGGCCAATCACGGATGGAGACGATCATCGCCGACGGGCTGCCGATGGGCGCCTATGCCTTCCAGCACACGCTCTCGAACGGGGCGCGGCCCGACTGCATCGTCCGGATGCCGAACGGCGCCCCGCCGCTCGTCATCGACGCCAAGTTTCCGCTGGAGGCATGGAACGCCATTCGTTCGGCGGAAGGCCCGGATGCCGCCAAGGCCGCCGCGCAGCAGTTCCGCCGCGATATGGAGGTGCATATCCGCGACGTCGCTGAGAAATATCTGATCGAGGGCGAGGCCCAGGACACGGCTTTCCTGTTCGTCCCCTCGGAATCGATCTTTGCCGAAATCCACGAGCGTTTCGAGGGGATCGTGCAAAAGGCCCATCGCGCCCGGATCGTCATCGTTTCCCCCTCCCTGCTGATGCTGTCGATCCAGGTGATCCAGGCGGTGCTGAAGGACCAGCGCATGCGCGAGCAGGCGCATGTGATTCAGGGCGAAGTCGCCGTACTGATGGACGATCTCGGGCGGCTCGACGAGCGCGTCCGCAAGCTGCAGGGCCATTTCGCCATGGCGCAGAAGGATGTGGACATGATCGTCACCTCCGCGGACAAGCTGACGCGCCGCGGCCAGAGGATCGAGGCGCTCGAATTCGAGGCCGTCGAGAAGGCGAAGGCCGCGGCACCGGAACCGCCGCGAAGCGTCGAGAGCCGCACCGGCCTTCTCAAATTGCGGGTGGTTGACGAGGAGTGAGGCCTTCGGGCAGTGTCGCGGCACAAGCGCAGACCAACGACGGCGGACCATCTTCCCATGATTACAGTTTTCGGCTCCATCAACATGGACCTCATCGCGACGACGGAGCGCCTGCCGAAGCCCGGCGAGACCGTTCCGGGCAACGGCTTTGCGACGGCGGCCGGCGGCAAGGGCGCCAACCAGGCGCTCGCAGCAAGGCGCGCGGGTGCGGCGGTGCGGATGGCCGGCGCCGTCGGCAACGACGCCTTCGCAGCACCCGCCCTTCAGTTGCTCGACGAAGCGGGCACGGACCTTTCGGCGGTCAGGCGCGTCGGGGAGCCGACCGGCACCGCGCTTATCCTCGTCGGCGGCGATGGCGAGAACATGATTGCGGTGGTTCCGGGCGCCAACGGCACGGTGACGCCGGCCGACGCGGAGGCAGCGGTCGCCGCCCTTGCCCCCGGCGATACGCTGATGCTGCAGTTCGAAATCCCGGCTGCGTCCGTCGAGACGGCGCTCGTTGCCGCCAGGGCGAAAGGTGTCCGCACCATCCTCAATCTCGCGCCGCTGATTGCGGATGCCGCGCGGCTCGGCCGCCTCGCCGATATCGTCATCGCCAACGAGACTGAGTTCGAGCTTTTGGCCGGCCGTCAGGCCATGAGCGCGGCCGAGCGGGAAGCCGCGATGCAGTCGCTGCACAGCGAGACCGGCCAGACGCTGATCGTCACGCTCGGCGGCGACGGCGCCGTCGCCATGCGCGACGGTGTGCTGTCGCGCGCCAAGGGCCTCGTCATCGAGCCGGTCGACACCGTCGGCGCGGGCGACACGTTCTGCGGCTATCTTGCCGCAGGGCTCGACCAGGGGCTGGAGTTTTCGCTGGCGCTTCGGCGCGCCGCTGTCGCCGGCTCGCTCGCCTGCCTGAAGCCCGGAGCGCAGCCGTCCATTCCGCTCGCGGGCGACGTGGCGGCACGCCTGTAAGGGCAATCCCCGCGTCCACCCAAAAATGGGCCGCCATAATCGGGCGGTCCTCGCTTTGCGTGTATTTTACGAAAATTCAATTAATCATTTTTTTGCTGTTAGAGAGCATATTTTGCGCAGCCTGCGGCACCTATGACTGTGCCGACGGATCCCGGCGGTCCCATGATGGGACCTTCATGTGCCGACTTTGCCCCCGGATAATGTCATCCGAGCATCGTTTTTTCTTGAGGGAATGATGTCGATCCTCCGTATGAAGTCGCTTGCGGCCAAGCTCATCTTGGTCACTGGTGTCGCGATTGCGCTCGTGCTTTTCATTTCGAACTTCTTCTTGATTTCGCAGACCCGCGACCGCGTACAGGCATTGACCCTGGATCAGGCGACCGCCGAGGCGAAGTCGATCTCCAACGAGGTCGCCGCCAATATCGGCGAACTCGGTGGCGCCGCGCGCGCCATGGCGGGCGTCATCGGCCGCGGCCATGCCGGACACACCCTCGACCGCAAGGGCATCGTCAACATCCTGAAAGCGAACGTCGAGCAGAACGCTTTCGCGTTCGGCAGCTGGTTCTGCGAGCAGATCGGCATGTTCGACGGCCGGACCACCGAGCTTGCCAACAACAAGGATGAGGGCGTGAACGAGAACGGCGCGTTTGCGCCCTACTGGTCCAAGTCCCAGGACGGCGGCATCCAGTTCTCCACCTTCAACAACGATTATACCGCGGACTGGTGGAAGCTCGCGGCCACCACTGGCAAGGGCGCGATCACCTCTCCCTATCTCGCGGAAGGCACCGACGTTCCGACGACCCTGAGCTCCATCGCCTTTCCGGTCATCTCCAACGGCAAGATGATCGGCGTGTCCGGCGTCGATATCTCGCTCAACTCGCTGTCCGAGAAGCTGCAGAAGCTGCATCCGTTCGGCACCGGCCGCGTGATGCTGATCTCGCAGAGCGGCAAGTGGATCGTCGCCCCGGACGCCAAGCTCCTGATGAAGGAATATCAGGACGCCGGCGCCGACGCCGTCAAGGCCGCCCTCGGCTCGCAGACGCCGGGCCTGATCCGCGACCTCAGCAGCAACGCCGACGAGCCTTTCGACCGTGTCGTCTATCCGTTCGCGGTTCCCGGCCTCAACGCCACCTGGGTCGTGCTCGTCGACGTGCCGCATAGCGCGATCTCGGCGCCGGTCACCGACCAGACCTACATGATGATCATCTCCGGCCTGATCGTTCTCGCCGCCGTGATGTTCGCGCTCTACTTCGCCGTGCGCTCCTTCGTGCAGAAGCCGCTCAGCGGCCTCGTCGCCAGCGTCAGCAGCCTCAGCGCCGGCAATTATGCCGATCCGGTCGCGGGACAGGAGCGCGCCGACGAAATCGGCTCGGTCGCCAAGGCGCTGGAAGGCTTCCGCTTCGCGCTTGCCGATACCCGCCGCCTCGAAGCCGAGGCGATCGAGCAGCGCAGCGCCGCCGAAGGCGAACGCAGCCGCTCGGAAGCCGAGCGCGCCGAAACCGCAAGCCTGCAGCGCCGCATCGTCAGCACGCTCGGCAGCAGCCTTGCGGAGCTGTCGAACGGCAACCTGGCCTACCGGATTTCCGAGGAGTTCCCCGGCGAATACGCCAAGCTGAAGCAGGACTTCAACGACGCGCTCGCCAGCATGGAAGACGCCGTCCAGACGATGAACCTCAGCGTCGGCAACATCGGCAACGGCACCGGCGAGATCAGCGACAGCGCCTCCGACCTCGCGCGCCGCACCGAACAGCAGGCCGCAAGCCTGGAAGAAACCGCGGCCGCCCTCAACGAGCTGACCGCCCAGGTCAACTCCAGCGCAGAAAACGCCCGCACGGCGGCAACCAGCGTCAACGCGGCTTCAGAGGATGCCTCGAAATCGGGCGAGATCGTGCAGAAGGCCATCGCCTCCATGCACGGCATCGAACAGTCGTCGCAGGAAGTCTCGCGCATCATCGGCGTGATCGACGAGATCGCCTTCCAGACCAACCTGCTTGCGCTCAACGCCGGCGTCGAAGCCGCACGTGCCGGCGAAGCGGGCAAGGGCTTCGCCGTCGTCGCACAGGAAGTGCGCGAGCTGGCGCAGCGTTCGGCAACCGCCGCGAAGGAAATCAAGACGCTGATCAACACCTCGGCCGGTCAGGTCAAGGAAGGCGTCGATCTGGTCGGCCGTGCCGGCGGCGCGCTCCACAAGATCGCCGAGCAGGTCATGGAGATCAACGGCCTCATCCGCCAGATTTCCGCCTCCGCCAGCGAACAGGCGATTGGCCTCAAGGAAATCAACTCGGCCATGAACCAGATGGACCAGGTCACGCAGCAGAACGCCGCGATGGTGGAAGAAACCACCGCCGCAAGCGTGGCGCTGAACGACGAAGCACAGACGCTGAAGTCGCTCGTCGCCCGCTTCCGGATTTCGGGACGGCATACGGAAGCGGCCCACGCCGGCCCCGCACAGCTTCGCGCCACCGCGCAGATGATGCGCGCCCCGGCGCCGAGCCGCGCGGCTCCCGCCGCCCGCCGCGCGCAGCCTCAGACGCAGGGTGCGACCGCGCTTGCTCAGGACGACTGGGAAGAATTCTGAGCCGAATTCGCCGAATGAAAAAGGCCGCCGGAGCGATCCGGCGGCCTTTTTGTTTACGCCGACTTCCGGCCGCTCAGATGCGCGCGAAGCGCTCCGTCAGCAGGGCGAAGAAACCGTCGGCATCGACGAAGCGGATGACCTTGGCGTTGCGCTTGCGGTCGGTGACGTGCCACCAGTCGACCACCGTCATGCCGGCGGTCAGCTCGGATTTCACTTCGATCTCGACATTGCAGTCGCGGCCCTCGAACAGCTCGGGCTTGAGAAGATAGGCGATCACGGTCGGGTCGTGCAGCGGGCCGCCGTCGGAGCCGTATTTCTCGATGTCGAAGCGCTCGAAGAATTCCAGCATCTCCACCATGGCTTTCGCCGGCGGCGTGCCGATTTCGGCGATCCGCGCGACGCGGTCCTTGCGGGTCAGAAGCTTGTGGGTAACGTCGAGCGGCATCATCACGATCGGCACGCCGGAGCGGAAGACGATGTCGGCCGCTTCCGGATCGACATAGATGTTGAACTCCGCGGCCGGCGTGATGTTGCCGCCCTCGAAGAAGCCTCCGCCCATCATCACCAGCTCGCGCACGCGCCCGACGATGTCCGGCGCCTTCTGGAAGGCAAGGGCGACGTTGGTGAGCGGCCCGAGGGTACAGAGGGTCACGGCGCCTACCGGCTCGCGCCGCAGCGTCTCGACGATGAAATCGACGCCATGCTGATCCTGCAGCGGCATCGTCGGCTCGTCGAGTTCGGGGCCGTCGAGGCCGGTCTTGCCGTGCACGTATTCGGCCGTCACCAGCTTGCGGGCGACCGGCTTGTCGGCGCCGGCGAAGACCTTGATGTCCCGCCGATTGCAGATCTCGCAGACGATGCGGGCGTTGCGGCTCGTCAGCGGCAGCGGAACGTTGCCGGCGACCGCGGTGATGCCGAGCACCTCGATCTCCTCCGGGCTGCCGAAGGCGAGCATGATCGCCGCCGCGTCATCCTGCCCAGGGTCCGTGTCGATGATGATCTTCCGCCGCTCCGCCATTTTTCCATCCTTGCCGGGCAGCCTTGCGGCTCACCCACTGTTGCATAGTGTATTCATATTTCATCAGATTTGATGGAAGCAGCCGAAGCGTTTGTCAAGCAGCGGGAACGGCGCTGGTCCTTTCGCAATTGCGAGAGCGGCCGTCTTGCGCTACCCGAGCCCAGGCACCATATTGTGCATAGACGGATGCCGATGAACGGGTCCGTCAAGGTCGCTTGACACCAAGGACTTGAACGCTATGAGCCGCATGACGCCTTTCGGCAGCCCTCTCCTTCTGGGCTTCGACACCATGGAAAAAACGCTGGAGCGGATTTCCAAGGCAAGCGACGGATACCCACCCTATAATATCGAACGCATGCCCGCAGGCCACGCCTCCGGCGAGCCGGAACGGCTGCGCATCACGCTTGCCGTCGCCGGCTTCTCCGACGACGAACTCGACGTCACGACGGAAGAGAACCAGCTCGTCATCCGGGGACGGCAGATCGAGCAGGCGGAGCGCGACTATCTCTATCGCGGCATCGCGGCGCGGCAGTTCCAGCGCGTCTTCGTGCTGGCCGACGGGATGCAGGTGCTCGGCGCCAGCCTGAAGAACGGCCTGCTTTCCGTCGACCTCATTCGCCCGGAACCGGAGCGCATGGTGAAGAAAATTAATATTTCGGTCTCACAGTAGGACAGTGGCAGGATGCCGCTGTTCCTCAGGTGGAGGTACGGAAAATGATGATGAAAGAAGTGACCGCAGGACTGACCCAGACCGAGCTTGCCAAAATCGGCAGCGGGGAAGTCGCCTATATCCGCAAAATCCGTTCCGAAGAGGTCTCCCGCTGCTTCCCCGAAGCGCCGGAAATCGATCCGGACACCGATCTCTGGGCGCTGTTCGGCGCCGACGGCACGCCGATCCTGCTCACGGACAACCGTTCGAGCACCTTCTACAAGGCGGCCGAGGACGAACTGAAAACCGTCAGCCTGCATTGATTTCGACTGAAAGAGAGGTAGTGCGTTCCGGCGATCAGACGCGCCGGAACGTGAGGTATGCGGACGAGCGGCCTTCGCGCCGCGCCTTGGCCTCGTAGCGCGTGCTCGGCCAGCCTTCGTAAGGCGTCAGCCAGTCGGCGGCGTTTTGCGCCAGCCATTCGAAGCCGCCGTGGTCGCGGCAATGCAGCAGCGTCCAGTTCACATAGGTATCGATGTCCGAGGCGAAGCAGAACAGCCCGCCCGGCTTCAGCACGCGGTGAAAGCGGTCGAGATTGACCCTGGAGACGAAACGCCGTTTCCAGTGCTTTTTCTTCGGCCACGGGTCGGGGTAGAGGAGATCGATCTGGTCGAGGCAACCGTCCGGCAGCCAGTCCAGCAATTGCGTCGCATCGTCATTATAGACGCGGACATTGCGCGCCCCGGTCTCCTCGACCTGCGCCAGAAGCTTCTGCATCGAATTGACGAAGGGCTCGACGCCGATGAAGCCGGTCGCCGGGCGCTCCAGCGCGCGGTGGATCAGATGCTCGCCGCCGCCGAAGCCGATTTCCAGCCTGAGCGTTTCGACCGGCACCGGAAACAAGCCGGACAGCGGCTCCGGAGGAGCCGCCGAAAGGTCGATCATGAACGCCGGCAGCAGGGATGCGAGCCGCTCAGCCTGATGCTCGCGCAATGCCTTGCCCTTGCGCCGGCCGAAGAAAGCCTCCGTCGCCCGGCTGCGGCGTTCACCTTCCGTCATGCCGCTTCCTGAAGCTTCACGGCATCCTTGAGCGCCTTGACGAGGTCGGTGCGCTCCCAGGAGAACGAGCCGTCGCGGCCGGCCTTGCGGCCGAAATGGCCATAGGCGGAGGTCTTGGCGTAGATCGGCTTGTTGAGGTCGAGGTGGCGGCGGATGCCCGAAGGGGAAAGGTCCATCACCTCGCGCAGGGCTTTTTCCGGCACGTCGTCGCCGACCTTGCCGGTG
>Ga0153956_1002001_pt1 | contig 16078 bp, 12 predicted proteins | sample TSFL040MetaG_FD_104704 | JGI IMG/M metagenome (GOLD analysis project Ga0153956, IMG submission 104704) | Attine ant fungus gardens microbial communities from Florida, USA - TSFL040 MetaG | ecosystem: Host-associated > Fungi > Mycelium > Unclassified | place: USA: Florida, Wekiwa Springs... | reverse complement strand
GCACCCGCGCAGGAGGTGGTTCATCGCAAGGTGGACCTGCTCAAGCAGTTGCCGATTCCCAAGCACAACGAGCACGACAGCGGTCCCTACATCACCGCTGCTCTTTTGATTGCGCGCAATCCCAAGACCGGCGTGCAGAACGTTTCGATCCATCGTTGCCAGGTTAGCGGCCCGGATCGGATCGGTGTTCTGCTGCTGCCGCGTCACACGCTGCATTATTTCAAGATGGCGGAGCAGTCCGGCGAGGGGCTGGAGATGGCTCTCGTGATCGGTGTGCATCCGGCTTACATTCTTGCCTCGCAGGCGATTGCGGCGGTTGACGAGGACGAGATGGAAATTGCCGGCGCTTTGCTCGGCGAGCCTGTCGAAATGGTGAAGTGCCTGACCAACAATGTGCGCGTTCCTGCGTCTGCGGAAATCGTCATCGAAGGCCGGATCCTGCCCAACGTGCGCGAGCCGGAAGGTCCGTTCGGCGAATTTCCCCAATACTACGGACCTCGCGCGGATCGCGAGGTGATCCATGTCGAAGCGATCACCCATCGCAAGGATGCGATCTTCCACACCATCGTCGGTGGCGGCGTCGAGCATCTGCTGCTCGGCGAAATTCCGCGCGAGGCCACGCTGCTCGATCATCTGCAGCGCAGTTTTGCATCTGTTCGCGATGTGCGTCTGACGCGCGGCGGAACATGCCGCTATCATCTGGTCGTCCAGATCGACAAGACCAGCAACGGCGAGCCCAAGAACATCATCATGGGCGCTTTCGCCGGCCACTATGACGTCAAGCAGGTCGTTGTCGTGGACATGGACGTGAATATCGACGATCCAAACGAGGTCGAATGGGCGATTGCGACCCGCTTCCAGGCTGACCGCGACCTTCTCATTGTGTCGGGAGCCCAGGGCTCGAAACTCGATCCGAGCAGTGACGGCGGCATCAGCGCCAAGATGGGCCTTGATGCGACGAAGCCCGTCGAGGCCGAGTTGATGAAGTTCAAGCGCATTCACGTGGCGGGCGAAGAGGCGGTCGATCTGTCCCAGGTTCTGGTGAGCGATCCGAAGGCGGCTCTCACCAACATTGTCAAAGGCTGATGCCGTCGACGGCATGCGTGTGGCCGCGACTTCCTTCGTACGACCGCGCGCTGCCTGGTTTCATTTTCTCCTTCGTTCTGGATGAAACCGAACGTTGGTTCATCCCGTGGAAGAGGAGCGTTTAACCGGCGGGCAAATTCCCGTCGCGACGCGCGGCTTTTCAGCGCATCCGATGGCGGAATCTTTGGAAAGAGGACAATTGCCGGATCAAGTCCTGTGCCCGGCTGATATAGAGAGGGGAGCGGGATTGCCTGCGGGCATATTTCTCGTGTAATTTCAATTCGCTGGAAAGAACGGGTGGAGCTCCGTTCGAGATCGGACTGGCGCGAGTGGGAGGCTCGAATGTCGACAGCACTGCGCATCGCACATGGAGCGTTTGGCCGCGTCGCCCTTCTGGACATGGATTGTTCGTTGGTGCGTCACGCCCATCCTCATTGTCATGTCTTGCTGAAGGTCGAAGGCGCTGACACCCAGTTCGCTGTCGGGGATCGGATTTGTCCGTTGACCGACACCACGGCGGTCCTTGTCGATGGCTGGCAGCCGCACGCTTACGTGCATGATCCCGATCGTCCGCGCACGTTGATTCTTGCCCTCTATGTCGAACCGAAGTGGCTGATGGATTTTCGTCCGGGCTGGGCCGCGAGCGGCGCACCGGGATTCTTCGGTCAGCCGTCGGGCGAAGTCTCGCCGCGAATTCGCGAACTCACCATGGCGCTGGCGACCGAGATGATGGCGCGGCCGGAATGCATTTCGGTGCATGAAATGCTGCTGTCCGATCTGATGATTGCGGTCATCGAGCGTTTCACGCCATGGCGCAGCTTCCCGGCCTCGATCCGTGAGTTGAATGTCGTGTCGCAGGATTGGCGTATCCGCCGCGCGACCGAAGCCATGAAGGCCGATGCCGGCCGCTCAACGAACATCGATAAGTTCGCCAAGGGAGCGGGCCTGTCGCGCGCGCATTTTTTCCGTCTGTTCGAGTCGTCGGTCGGCATTCCGCCCAAGGTCTACATGAATGTTGTTCGGATGGAGCACGCCGTGGATGCCGTGCTGCATCAGGACGTGAGCGTCAGCGAACTCAGTGGCCAGCTTGGTTTCGCGGAACCTGCGCATTTTACGCGTTTCTTCCGCAATCATGCCGGCGTCGGACCGCGCGAATTCCGCAATGTTTCGCGCCTCGCGGGCTGATGGTGCGCTGCACTCAGACCAAATGAGACGCTTTGGTAAGTCGTGAGAGAGAGCGGTATGGCTTGCGGTCCGGACAACCTGACAAAGGGTTGTAAGCGCAGATAAAATGCGCGGTTGGGAGCAAGTTTCCGAAATGGCTGAACCCGCCTTGCCAGCCTCCTTGGCCGACGCCGATCGTCCTTGGGTTGGCCGCTCGATCGAGCGGATTGAAGACGCTGCACTGCTGACCGGCCGTGGCCGTTTCATGGACGACCTTGGTGTGCGTCCGGGTACGCTGCATGCCACGATCCTCCGCTCCCCCCATGCGCATGCGGATATCGTTGCGATTGACACCTCGGCTGCGTTGCAGGCGCCGGGCGTTGCTGCGGTCCTGACCGGCGAAGACGTCAAGAAGATCACCACGAGCCTGGTCGTTGGCGTGAAAGCGCCGGTCGAATGCTGGCCCATCGCGATCGATCGCGTTCGTTATGTCGGGGAGCCCGTCGCGGTTGTCGTGGCGTCGGATCGCTACACAGCCGAAGACGCTGCTGATCTCATCGAAGTGTCCTACAAGCCGCGGCCTGCGGTGGTCGATCCTCTCGCGGCGATCTCGGGCGATGCGCCGGTGCTGCACGATGGTTTTCCGAACAATGTCGCCAGCGACAGGCGCTTTCGGTACAACGATCCAGAAAGCGCGTTCGCCTCGGCCGATCACCGCGTTTCGATCAGCATCAAATATCCGCGCAATTCCTGCACGCCGATCGAAACTTATGGCGTCGTTGCTGAATACGATCCGCTCGAGGATGCGTATGACGTTCTCGCCAATTTCCAGGGCCCGTTCAGCATTCATGCCGTTCTGTCGCGCGCGCTGCGCGTGCCGGGTCCGCGATTGCGTTTGCGCACTCCGCCTGATTCCGGTGGGAGCTTCGGCGTCAAGCAGGGCGTATTTCCCTACATCGTTTTGATCGGAGCCGCGGCGCGTGTCGCCGGTCGTCCGGTCAAATGGATCGAGGACCGGCTCGAACACCTCACCGCATCGGTCTCGGCGACCAACCGCGCGACGACGATTTCCGCCGCCGTTATGTCGGACGGAAAGATCCTCGCGCTGGACTGGGATCAGGTCGAGGATTGCGGCGCGCATCTGCGGGCGCCTGAACCCGCCACGCTTTATCGCATGCATGGCAACCTCACCGGCGCTTATGACATTCGCCATGTGATGGTGCGCAACCGGGTTATCGTCACCAACAAGATGCCGACGGGATTGAACCGCGGCTTCGGCGGTCCTCAGGTTTACTACGCGCTCGAGCGGCTGATGCATCGCATCGCGCTTCAGCTCAATCTCGATCCGCTGGACGTGATCCGCCGCAATCTCGTTCCGGCCGATGCGTTTCCGTATCGGACGGCGACCGGCGCGCTTCTCGATTCCGGTGACTATCAGGAAGCATTGCTGCGCGGCGAGCGCGACGGCAAGCTTGCCGAGCTGAAGGCGAAGCGCGATGCCGCGCGCGCGGAAGGGCGCCTTTACGGCATCGGCTACGCGGCGGTGGTCGAGCCCAGTGTTTCCAACATGGGTTACATTACGACGGTTCTGACGGCGGCCGAGCGGCGCAAGGCAGGCCCGAAGAACGGCGCACAGGCGACGGCGACCATCTCGCTCGATCCGGTCGGCGGTGTGAGCGTCCATGTCGCATCTGTCCCGCAAGGGCAGGGCCATCGTACGGTTCTCTCGCAGGTGGTTGCCGACGTGTTCGGTCTGCGGCCGCAGGATGTCCGCGTCAACGCCGAGATCGACACCGCGAAAGACGCGTGGTCGATCGCATCGGGCAATTACGCCAGCCGGTTTGCCGCAGCGGTCGCGGGGACGGCAAAGCTCGCGGCTGAAAAGATGGCCAATCGCCTGGCCCGCATTGCCGCCAGCCAGTTGAATGTCGACATCTCGGACATCAAGTTCGCGGGCGGCAATGTGTTCTCCAAACACAATCCGGAGAACAAGGTGGCGTTCTCCCGCCTCGCGGCGCTGAGCCACTGGTCGCCGGGCTCTCTACCGGACGATGCGGGAGCTGCAATCCGCGAGACGGTGTTCTGGACGCCGCCCGAACTGACGCCGCCCGACGATCAGGATCATATCAATTCGTCGCTCTGTCACGGCTTCATCTTCGATTTCTGCGGTGTCGAGATCGACCGCACGACGCTCGAAATTCGCGTGGATCGTTATGTCACCATGCATGATTGCGGGACCATTCTTCATCCCGGCATGGTGGACGGCCAGATCCGCGGCGGCTTCACCCAGGCGCTCGGCGCGGCGCTATTTGAGGAATACGCCTATGGCCCCGACGGCAGCTATCTGACCGGCACTTTCGCAGACTATCTGCTGCCGACCACGACCGAAGTGCCGAACCCCGTCATCCTGCACATGGAGACGCCGTCGCCGTTCACGCCGCTCGGCGCAAAAGGCGTTGGCGAGGGTAATTGCATGTCGACACCCGTCTGCATCGCGAATGCGGTTGCGGATGCGCTCGGCATTGACGAGATCACACTCCCGATCCTGCCGGCCCGCCTTGCCGAGGTCGTGCGCGGGGCGGAGCGGGCTGCGCCGGCCGGTCGTAAAAAGACACCGGAGGCTGGTGGCAAGGATCGCAGGCTGCGAGGCGAGGGCAGCGCCGTCGTCGGCGCGCCGCCGGAGCGCATCTGGGAGATGCTGCTCGATCCGGAAACGCTTAAAGCTGTCGTTCCCGGCTGCCAGACGGTTCAGAAGGTTTCCGATACGCATTTCCGCGCGGACGTCGTGCTCGGCATCGGCCCGGTGACGGGACGTTATCGCGCCAACGTCATGCTCTCCGATCTCGACCCGCCGCGCGCCGTCACGCTCGGCGGATCGGCGGAAGGCGCGCTCGGATTCGGCGGAGGCGAGGGGCGTATCACGCTGACGCCGGATGGAGCCGGCGGCACGACCATGCACTACGTGTACGACGCGGCCATTGGCGGCAAGGTGGCCAGTATCGGCGGGCGTCTGCTCGACGGCGCGACGAAGGTGATCATCGGACAGTTCTTTACGGCGCTCGCACGGCAGGCAGGTGGAGGGGGCGGCAGCGACAAGCCATCGCTGATCACGCGGCTCCTCCGTCTGGTGGGGATGAAGTCATGAAACCCGCACCGTTTGATTTTGTTCGCGCCGAGTCCGTGGACGAGGTGCTTTCGATCCTCGCGCAGGAAGGTGGGGACGCACGCGTGATCGCGGGCGGCCAGTCGCTCATGGCGATGCTCAACATGCGTCTCGCCAAGCCGAAAGTGCTGATCGACATCATGCGTCTCAAGGATCTCGCGTCTATCGAGACCAAGGGGGGACGCGTGACGGTCGGCGCCGGAATAAGACAGGCTGCGTTTCTTGCGTGGCCACAGCTTCCCAGCGCAGTTCCGCTGATCGCCAAGGCTTTGCCCTGGACCGGTCACGTCCAGACCCGCAGCCGCGGCACGGTTTGCGGCTCGATCGCCCATGCGGACCCGAGTGCCGAATTGCCGCTGACGCTGATGGCGCTCGATGGTGAAGTTCACTTGCGCAATGCGCGCAAGCGTCGGCGGCTCGCGGCCAAGGATTTCTTCGTCGGCATGATGGCGACCGGCCGGGCCAACGACGAACTGATCGAGGCTGTGTCGTTCCCGGCGGGAAATGCGCGTTGTGCATTTCGCGAGGTGGCGCGGCGGCATGGCGACTTCGCCATCGTGGCGTGCGCGGCCGTCGCGAAAGGCGACGGCGTGCGGCTCGCGATCGGCGGCGTGGCCGACGTTCCGATGGTCAGGGATTTGCCGCGGCTCGATGGAGCCGCGCTGGACGATGCGCTCAATGCTTTTGCTTACGAACTCGATGCACGCGACGATGTCCATGCCACGGCGCGCTATCGCCGCGATCTCGTTCGCATGATTGGCCGCGATCTTGTACAGGAGGTGCTGTCGTGAAGCGCCTTGATAAATCCAGCCGTCATACGGTGAGCTTCACCCTGAATGGAAAAGCCGTGCGGGAGGAAGCCGAGCCGCGCATGCTGTTGACGGACTTCCTGCGCCATCGCATCGGCGCGACCGGGACGCATGTCGGCTGCGAGCACGGCGTCTGCGGCGCCTGCACGGTGACCGTCGATGGCAATCTGGCGCGGGCATGCCTCACCCTCGCGGTACAGGTGGATGGTTGTGATATTCGCACGGTCGAAGGGCTGGCGATATCGAACGACCGCCTCGGCGTGTTGCAGGCCGCATTCCGGCGCAACCATGCGCTTCAATGCGGTTTCTGCACGGCGGGCATCCTGATGTCGCTCGACAGTTATCTGCGGCAGAATCCAACTCCAACGGAACATGATATTCGCGATCTTCTGAGTGGCCATCTTTGCCGATGCACCGGCTATACGCCGATCGTCAAAGCTGCGCTCGAAGCTGCAGAAGAACTTGCGGGAATTAAAAACAGTGAGAAGGCCGATGTTTGATCTGGGAACAAGTTTCGTTGCAAGCGTCGCGCGGGATCCTGGCGCGCTGGCGATTGTCGACGGCGATGTGCGCCTGACTTACCGTGAGTGGTACAGCAAGATTTCATCCGTGGTGGCTGCGTTCGACCGTCTGGGGCTGAAGCCGGGCGACCACATCACCACCGTGCTGCAGAACAGGTGGGAAGCGGCGACCATCCACTGGGCATGCCAGTTCGCGGGGCTGGTCATCACGCCGATCAACTGGCGGGCAAAGGCAGACGAACTGGATTTCTGTCTGGAGAATTCGCTGTCCTCGGCCGTGGTTTATCAGAGCGTCTCTCTGCAGGCTGTTCAGGAATCGACGCTTGCGCAAGGCCTAGTGTCGATTGCCATCGATGAGATTGCACCGAACACCAAGTCGATTACGTTTGAGTCCATGATCGCCGAAGGCGCGCGCGATGCAACGCCGCGTGTCAGCGCCGATGCATGGTCGATCATGCTTTATACGTCCGGCACGACGTCCAAGCCGAAGGGCGTGCCGCGCCGGCACCGGGCTGAGCGTGCCGCCGGCGTCGCGCATGTGGCGCAGAATTTGTACAAGCGCAATGAGCGGACGCTGGGCGTCATGCCGCTCTATCACACCATGGGCGTTCGCTCGCTGATTGCGATGTCCTTGATCGGCGGCACATTCGTGTGTTTGCCGAAGTACGACCCGGAGCAGGCTCTTTCGCTGATCAAGCGGGAGAAGATCGACAATCTTTATCTGGTGCCGACGCTGTATCATGACCTCGTGCATCACGCGGCCTACGAACGGTCGAAAATCTCGAGCGTGCGCAAGATCGGATTCGCCGGCGCCTCGATGACTGATGGCTTGCTGAAAAAGCTCAACGAGGAGTTCAAGCCGGATCTGTTCGTGAACCACTACGGCAGTTCGGAGGTCTACACTTTTACCATCGATCAGAATCCTGCGGCGAAGCCGGGGTCTGCCGGAAAGGCCGGGATCAATCAGCATATCCGTGTGCTCAAGCTGAGCGCCAAATCCGTGAATGACCTCGCTGATCCGAATGAGGAGGGCGAGATCGCGGCCTTGCTCGCGAGCGATGAAGCCTTCGAAGGATACTGGAAGCGTCCGGATGCCGATGCGAGGTCCTTGCGCGACGGATGGTATCTGACGGGCGATACCGGTTACATGGATGACGATGGCGATCTGTTCGTGACCGGACGCGTGGACGACATGATCATCACTGGCGGTGAAAATGTCTCGCCGGTTGAAATCGAGAGCTGCCTGTCGCTGCATCCCAGCGTGTCCGAGGTTGCCGTGGTCGGTCTGCCGGACGAGAAGTGGGGCAAGATCGTCGCCGCATTCGTCAAGCGCAACACACAGATTTCCGAAAAGGAGCTCGAACAGTTCTGCCAGACGTCGGGTCTGGCGAACTTCAAGCGTCCGCGCCGGATCATCTTCGTCGATGAGATTCCGAAATCACCCGTCGGGAAGCTGCTGCGGCGGCTGCTTGTCGCCGGCGAATATACCCTTGAACAATCAACTCCAACGTCCAGCACCTAACATCCGAATCCAGACAAAAGGAAAAGATCAAGATGGCCTCTTCTTACACGTTCGCCGACCCGCGGCTTGCCAAGCTCGACGGATTCCAGGTCGAGATCGACGAAGCCCGCGAGCGCGCCGACATCATTCTCAACCGTCCTCCGTTCAACATCGTCAGCATGCCGCAGCGCGACCAGCTTCGCCTCGTGTTCGAGACGCTGGATGAAGACGCACGCGTTCGCGTCATCGTCGTGCGCGCGGTCGGCGAGCATTTCTCGAGCGGCGGCAACATTGCGGGCTTCCTGGCTGCAACTCCAGAGCACGTCTCCAAGCTCGCGTGGAATATCGCGGCACCAGCGCGCTGCGCCAAGCCGGTGATCGTCGCCAACCGCGGCTATTGCTTCGGCGTCGGCTTCGAGCTGTCGCTGGCCTGCGATTTCCGCATTGCTTCCGAAACCACGCTCTATGCGTTGCCGGAACAGAAGCTCGGCCAGATTCCGGGCTCTGGCGGTTCGGCTCGTCTGCAGAAGATGGTCGGCATCACCCGCACCAAGGACATTGTGATGCGCTCCAAGCGTATTTCGGGCAAGCAGGCGCTTGAGTGGGGCCTTGCTACCGAATGCGTGGCGGATGCCGATCTGGAGAAGGCGACCGACAAGCTGGTGGATGAACTGCGCACCTTCTCGCCGCTGGCCCAGCGGACGGCCAAGAAGCTGCTGAACGATACCGAGGATTCGACGCTCGCCATCGCGATCGAGCTCGAAGGTCATTGCTATAGCCGCCTGCGCCAGTCGGAAGACTTCAAGGAAGGCGTCGAGGCATTCGACCAGAAGCGTCCGCCGAAATTCATCGGCCGCTGATCGGAAAAGTTCTTTCGTCAAAGAGCCTCGATCGGGGCATGTGTCAGTATCGCCACAAGGCGGCTGTTACATGCCCCGAATTGATTCAGGGCTGTGCTCAGACCCGTCCATCTCAAAAGCTCCGGAAGGATTGCGCGACCGGTCGCGTTCGCTGGAATGCGTTACTCAAAACAATATTGACAGCAGAAAGTTGAGGTGGCAACTAAATCGAAGGCAGGTTCGATATCGATCATGTCTCGCTCGGAGCAGTGGGGACGCTTATCGGGCAAGTTGAATAAAGAGGAAAGGCAGCGGCAGTACTAAAGTGGGCATTATCCAAGCTTGAACATGACCTTCCGCACAGTTGCCCATGTCGTTGCGATATCGCGATGCAGCATGGGAAATGAGACGGGTTGGTAAGTTTTAAGAGTGCCCGGTATAGCCGGTGTCGCAGTTATCCCCGACAAGGCTCGAAAACCTGTCAGTAAGAGCAGGAGATACACTGGGAAACGCCAATTCCGCGCTTGCCTGCGGCGCGCGTTTATCCAGCCGAGACACAATTGCGGTCGATCCTGCGAGGGAGAGACGAATTCAACAAGTCGCCGCCCGTCGGCGGTGGACCAGATCCTTGAGGGGAAGGGCCATGACGAAATCCACCGCTCTCGTTGCAGGCCTGCTTGCGGCAACTGCGATTACCACTGCGGCTGTTGCCCAGGAGCCGATCAAGATCGGCGTCGTCACGCCGCTGTCCGGCACGTACGCGCCGATCGGCCAGCAGGTTCGTTGGGGTCTCGAACTCGCGACCAAGGAAGTCAACGCGGCGGGTGGCATCAACGGCCGCCAGATTCAGTTGATTTTCGAAGACGAAGAAGCCAACCCCTCGGTTGCGGTTCAAAAGGCTGAAAAACTGTTCGAAGTGCAGAAGGTCGACTTCCTGACCGGCACCGTCAATTCCGGCTCGACCCTCGCGGTCGGTCAGACTGCTGAGCGCGCGGGCAAGCTCATTGCGACAACCGTTTCGTTCGCCGACTCGATCACGACCGACAAGTGCTCTCCCAACGTGTTTCGCGTGAACGCCCGCGCGGGTCAGCAGTCGACCGCATTGGCTGCCTGGGTCGCCAAGCAGAAGCCGAAGGCGCGCGTCTATTTCCTCGGCCCCGATTATGAGATGGGCCGCTCCACCGTGGCCACCTTCAAGAAGACTGTCGAAGGGCTCGGTGCAACGTCGGCCGGCGAGGTTTTCGCGCCGCTCGATAGCAAGGATTACACGCAGTATTTCGGCCAGCTTCGTCAGGCCAAGCCGGAAGTGCTCTACACGTCGGTGGCCGGTAACGACACCGTGCGCCTGTTGACCCAGATGCAGGATTTCGGCCTGCTCGGAAATCTGCTCGTGGTCGGCGCGTCCGGTACGGTGACGTCGCAGAACATCGGCGCCATCGGTGCTGCCGCCGACGGTTTCGGAACCGGCGTCGGCTATTCGACCCAGATCGACTCGCCGGAGAACAAGAAGTTCGTCGAGGCCTTCAAGGCCGCCAACAAGGCTGATCCTGACCTGTTCGGCGCAGACAGCTATGGCCTGATCTACTTCTACAAGGCCGCAGTCGAGAAGGCGAAGTCGACCGAGACCGACAAGGTGCGCTCGGCGATGGCTGACCTTCAGTGGGATACGCCCCAGGGCCGGAAGACCATGCGCGGCGGCGACCATCAGGCGATCCAGCCGATGTACGTGGTGCGCGTGAATGCCGGTCAGTTCAAGATCGTCGACAAGGTCGGCGGCGAAGAAGCGATCGGCCCCGACGAGTGCAAGCGCTTCTGATTTTGGTGAACGCCTCCGGCGGCGCGTCGCTGTGACACGCGCCGCCGGAGTAATCATGTCCATGATGGTGAAGGCTGATGGGCGGAATAGCTGACTATATCCAGTTCGTGCTGGCGCCGCAGATGATCACGGGCCTCGCGCTCGGCGTTGCGGTGGTGCTCGTCGCGCTTGGCTTGACCATCATCTTTGGCCTGCTGGACGTGATCAACATGGCGCACGGCGAATTCTATGCCGTGGGTGCTTATCTCGCGCTGGCACTTGGCGCGTCCGGTGTCAGCTTCTGGATTCTGCTCGTGATCGTCCCGCTGGTGATGTTGCCGGTGGGTTATGCGGTGGAACGCGGGTTGATCCAGCGCGTGTTCAATCTGCCGGACCGTCACGTCACGACGCTTCTGCTGACATTCGGCCTCGGCCTCGTCATCGAGGAAGCTCTTAAGATCATCTTCGGCGCAAACACCCAGCGCCCGCCGACGCCGATCTCGGGCGCGGTCGAACTCATGGGCGTGCTGCTGCCATCCTACCGCCTGTTCCTGATCGTGATCGGGGCAGCTATCGTTATTGCCGTCGCGCTGATCATCAACAAGACCACTCTCGGCTCTCTGGTGCGGGCAGCGGCTTTCGATTCCAACATGGCCGCGTCGCTCGGCGTGCCGGTGAAGCGGGTGTTCGCCTGGACCTTTGCGTTCGGCGTTGCACTGGCCGGACTTGCAGGTGTTTTGCTCGCGCCGATCTACTCCGTCTTTCCGACCATGGGACGCGATTTCATCTTTCTCGCGTTCACGGTGGTGATCGTCGGCGGTATGGGATCCATCGCCGGTGCCGTGGTGGCGGGGCTGCTGCTCACCCAGATTCAGGCGATTTCGAGCCTCATCGTTCCGCCGGTCTGGAGCGATCCGATCCTGTTTGGAATCATGGTGGTGATGCTGGTGGTTCGTCCGCAGGGACTGTTTGGACGGCTGGGCCATGGCTGATATGTCTTCGCGATCACAGAAGCCTGTGGACCGGCTCGGCCTCGCCATGCGCGCGAGCCACGTTCTTGTGGCGATCTTCGTCGTCCTCGGTTTGATCTGCGCCGCCATCGGCGCGGCAAATCAGGATACGTTCTTCCTTCGGCTGGCCACGGAAGCGCTGATCTTCGCGGGCCTCGCGCTCTCCGTCGATATTCTTCTCGGTTACACCGGCCTGCTGTCGCTGGGGCAAGCGCTGTACTTCGGAATGGGAGCGTATATTTCCGCGCTCGTGCTGAAGGAAGTGCCGTCGTTCTGGCTGGCGATGGGCGCGGTGCTGGTGGCGTCTTTCGTCGTGAGCCTGCTGGCCGGAATGGTCGCGAACCGCGTGCGCGGCGTCTACTTTGCGCTGGTCACGTTCGGCCTGGCGCAGGTTGCTGCGCGCGCCGTTTATAACACCCGTGCGATCGGTGCATCGGACGGTCTGATCGGCATTCCGATCGTGCCGATCAATCTCGGCTTCGGCACATTTATGTCCAGTTCGCCGGCGCCCTTCTTTATCTTTACTCTGGCGTTCATCGTGATCCTGTATCTGATCAGCGCCTATATTCTGGATACGCCGTTCGGCCGTATCCTTGTGGCGCTGCGGGCAAATGAGCGCCGCGTGCCGTTTCTGGGTTATTCGACATGGAATGCGCGTCTGGCGGCTTATGTGCTCGCCGGTGTCGTTGCGGCGCTGTCCGGTGCGCTTTATCCGATGCTGCGTGGTTTCGTGTCGCCTGAACTGCTGTTCTTCGCGACGTCCGGCAATGCCGTCATCACCGTTGTGACGGGCGGTGTCGGCACGCTTGCCGGTGCGCTCTATGGCAGCGTCATTTTGACGGTGCTTAAATCGGTGGTCGGCTCGATGACCGAGCATCATCTGATCGTGATCGGTCTTCTGTTCATGGCGATGGTGATTTTCCTCCCCAAGGGACTGATGGGCCTGGTGCGGCCCCGGATCGAGCGCGTGCTGGGCGGAGGCGACCGATGACCGCGGTTCTTAGCGTTCACGATCTCGGCGTGTCGTTCGGCGGCATCCATGCGGTCAACGGTGTCTCGTTCTCGGCCGAGCCGAATGCGATCACGACTGTGATCGGCCCGAACGGTGCGGGAAAGTCCACGCTGTTCAATCTTATCAGCGGCCTGATCCGGCCGAGCAGCGGCCGTGTCATGCTCCGCGGAATGGACCGGACCGGAGCGAAGCCTCATCTGATGCAGCGCGCGGGCCTCGGCCGTTCGTTCCAGATCACGAATCTGTTCTTTGAACTGACCGTTCTCGAAAACCTGAGGCTCGCTGCCCAGCGGCTGGAGCCGAGCGCACGTCTCTGGCTGCCGGTTCGCAGAAGTCATCGCGCGCTCGCGCGTGTTGATGCGCTGATCGAGCGCTTCGGACTGGCGTCGAAGGTTGGAGAACTGGCCGGTGCGTTATCGCACGGCGAGCAGCGGCGGCTGGAAATCGCGGTCGCATTGGCGGCGGAGCCTTCCATCCTGTTGCTCGACGAGCCGACGCAGGGCATGAGTCACGCGGACACCGCCGACACGGCAAAGCTGATCCGCGATCTTGCGAAGGACGTCACCATTCTGCTGATCGAGCATGACATCGGCGTGGTGATGGACATTTCGCACCACATCGTTGTGATGCATCAAGGCAAGAAGATCGCGGAGGGCGCGCCAGCGGTTGTGCGCGCCGATCCCGCGGTTCAGGCCGCTTATTTCGGACACGCCTGATGTTCATGATCGACAATCTTCACGTTCACTACGGGCTGTCCCACGTCATTCAGGGCGTCAGCATCGAGGCAGCGCCGGGCGAGGTGGTCGGCATCTTCGGCCGAAACGGCGTCGGCAAGACCACGCTGATGAAAACCATTGCCGGCTGGGTGAAGCCCAGCGGCGGGTCGATCTCGCTCGATCAGGCGCGTCTTGATGGATTGGAGCCGGATCAGGTCTGTCATCACGGCGTCGGCTTCGTTCCCGAGGACCGGCGGATATTTCCCGGCCTGAGTGTCGAGGAAAATCTCAAGCTGGGCCTGATGCAGAGGCCGGGCCGCACGCGCGCGGAACAGAAGACCGAGATCGACCGGATCTATCAGCGCATGCCGCGCCTTGCGGAGCGGCGGCGGCAGATCGGCACGACACTATCTGGCGGCGAGCAGCAGATGCTGGCGATGGCCCGCGTCATGGTGGGGAAGCCGAAAATCGCGCTGATCGACGAGCCGACGGAAGGACTCGCGCCCATGATCGTGGCGGATATCTTCGCCATCATCGCGGAAATGAAGGCGTCCGGCGCCATCGTTCTGCTGGTTGAGCAGAATCTGACCGGTGCGCTTGCCGCGTCCGATCGCTTCTACGCCATCGAGCGTGGCACCATTGTCCTGTCCGGCGACGCGAAGAACGAAGCTGACAAGGCGCGGCTTGTCGAGACGATTGCCGTGTAACGACCGTTTTGGGAATCTCAGAGATTACGCGCCGTCGTTCCGAGAACTCCGCGAATTTCACGTCATCCAAATCAAAAGGCCGGATCGCACTCCGGCCTTTGCCTTTTGATAGGCCAGTTCTCAGTCCCGGTTCTTGTCTTTCTTCCGCCTCTTCTTGTTCTTCTTGTCTTGATCGTCGCCGTCGTCGTGCTCCTCAAGGGCGCGGGCGGCGAGTTCGGCGGCATGGCGCTCGGCGGCTTCCTGCGCCTCGCGCTCCTTCGCTTCGCGCTTGCGCTTTTCGCGATGCTCTTCGTAGGCGTCGAACATCGTTTCCAGCCATGGCAGAATCTCTTCGAACGAGGGCAGGCGGCCGGGTGGGCCCTGTTCACCTTGAGGACCTTGCGCTCCGACGAGGCCTTGCTTTCCTTGAAGACCTTGCTCGCCGCGCGGACCCTGCGCGCCGGGTTTACCCTGTGGTCCCTGCTCGCCGCGTTTGCCCTGTGGACCTGGCTTGCCGGTTTCACCCATCTTGCCGCGCGGACCTTCCGCGCCCGGGCGGCCGGGATGGCCCTGCGGGCCGGGACGTCCCATCGGTCCCTGCGGTCCGGCCTTTCCGGGCCGTATGACGTCCTTTGCCACGTTCACTCCGATAATGCTGTGCGCCGATCGCGCATCATGTCTTTCTAACAGGGTTTTCGTGACTGCTTCAATTCGCGGATTGTGACAGCAAGACGTTGCTGTGGAGAGATTTGCGATGCTGACAGCAATGCATGGCGGCAACGGTGGATGCTATCGGCATGCCGGGCGCGATTGCAGGCTAGATACGGGCGCCGCGATTGTAGGCCTCGATCAGCTGATTGTAATCACGCAACAGCCTGTCGGGAGACCCTTCAATCATCCAGCCGCTGCCGGCATTGATCATCATCTTGTCGCCTTGGCTGTACGGTGTCTTGTCGCGAACCCGGCGCATGAGTTGCTTGGCCGAGGTCAGAAAGGACTTTGCGCTGCCGGTGAACATCGAACCGATCTTCTGGCCGTCGTCGGCGTTTGACGCATTTTCGAGATCCTTGGTCGCGGTCTCGTAATCGTTCAGCGCCTGCGTGATCGCGGCCATGTCCGGCTTGTCGGCCTTCTCCGCGCGCAGCACGCGCTTGGCCTGGATCATCAGCGCCTCGACATGATAGCGCGCCTTGCGGCCCTCGCTGCGCTCGATCGCGGCAAGGCGTTCCAGCGCGCGCTTGTCGTTGATGGTTTCGACATTAAGGCGCAGGTCTTTGTCGGCTTTTGCAAAGGCATCCCATGCTGCGACAAGTTGGGGATGCAATGCTTTTCCCTTGGCCATCTTGTCGTCTTTGTAGTTTTCCTGGCTGTAGTAGTCGTCTGCTTCCTTCAACAACGGATCGAGCTTGCTGACGGCGTCGGCATATGCGGACCCTGCGGCCTCCAGCTCCGCATCGCGCGGTTCCAAGGTGTTGGCCTTTTCCACGTTCTTGCGGCAGCCCGATGTGTCGTAAATCGTGTAGGTGCCATAAATGATCCGCTCCTTGCCTGTCGGTCCTTTCGGATTTGCCCAACTGAAGTAGCGGTTGCGTGAACTGTACGAACGCTCGGACAGGCGATTGATGCAGCCCACGTAAGCATTCATTTTCTCCGTGAATGCGGCTTCAACGGAGGAGGATGGTGGTGGGGTTTGTGCAGCGACCTGCGACGCCGTGGACGCCGCGAGCGCGATGGTTATGAGAGCGTTTGTGGTAAGCGATGTGCTGCGCATGGTGC
>Ga0153956_1002000_pt1 | contig 16088 bp, 16 predicted proteins | sample TSFL040MetaG_FD_104704 | JGI IMG/M metagenome (GOLD analysis project Ga0153956, IMG submission 104704) | Attine ant fungus gardens microbial communities from Florida, USA - TSFL040 MetaG | ecosystem: Host-associated > Fungi > Mycelium > Unclassified | place: USA: Florida, Wekiwa Springs... | reverse complement strand
TGATGCGAACTTCGGAATTAAAGGGACACTGGCAAGTTTATGATTCTCGTGTGGTTCAGGTTCAGAAGTCCGCTTCACCGACTCGCTGCGACAGTGTGGCGGACTTCTGAACCACCACACGAGCCTCGCAGGATCGAGCCGGACGTGCAGCCCGGAGATCGAGAAGCTGCCGCGTGCAAGGCGCGACGCTGATTTGGCGACACCCCGTGCGGTCAGGACGGGAGTTCCATGAATCGACGCCGAAACCCGGCCGCGGCATCGTCAGGATCGACGTGCAACCCATCGCCGGGCGCAGGGGCGGGGCACGCCGCCGGCCATGCCGCGCAAGTTGATTCCAAGTTGATCCGTGACCGATGGATTTCATCCCGCTTTGATAAAACAGGGTGTAGTGTCGGCGATGACCGGATCGTCGGCAAAGGCGATCGTGACAGGCGTGAACGGGCCACGATATGCATCCGGCCACGCCATCGGGTTTCCAATGTGGGGGTTCAAATGAAGACAGTAAAAATCGTCGGTCACGGCGTGGCGGCGGGCCTCCTGCTCGCAGCGAGCGGCGCAAGAGCCGCCGACCTTCCGCTGAAGGCAAAAGCGGTGGAGTACGTGAAGGTTTGCTCCCTGTACGGCGCCGGATTCTACTACGTGCCGGGCAGCGATACCTGCATCAAGCTGGGCGGCTATCTGCGCGTCGATGTCCTTGCCAACTCGAACGCGGTCGACACAGGGAATGAATCGGGCCCCGGCGGCGCCAAAAATCGCTTCACGAATGGCTACGCCTGGCGTTCTCGCGAAGATTTGAATATCGACACCCGCACCGCGACGGAGTACGGCGTGCTTCGCACCTACTTCGATGCGCGACTCACCTGGACGGGCGGTAGCTATGCCGGTGCCGCCGCCGGCGGAACGACGTATTCCGGAGACGCGGTTGCCGGCGGTTCGCTCGGCGTCTACTACGCCTTCATTCAGTTCGGCGGGTTCACGATCGGCAAGGCGGTCTCTCAATTCAGCACGCCATGGCACAACTATCCCGGCAACAACTTCGACGGCCTGGTGGGCGGCGGCGGCTCGGATAGCGGAGTCAATCAGTTCACCTATACCGCCGAATTCGGCCAGGGCATCTCGGCCGCCATTTCGGTCCAGGATCCGACCGCCTATTATCAGGCCGGGGTCGACAATCTCGCCGTTCCCGGCAGTTTCGGGTATGGCACGAGCGATTACGGCGGCACGAGCATTCCCGATATCGTCGGTCAGCTCCGCGTCGATCAGACGTGGGGCCTGTTTCAGGCATCGGTGGCCGCGCACAACAATCACGCTGCGTACTACGGCGCGACCGCACTCAGCGGGCATCCGGATGATGTGTGGGGATGGGCCGGCCAGTTAGGCCTGTCCATCAAAAATATCCCGACGGGACCAGGCGACAAGATCAACATCGAGGGCGTCTATACCAACGGTGCGACCCGCTACAATATCCAGGATCTCGCGACCGCGGCCGGTGCGGCGACGGTCTATGGCAGCAGCAGCGTCGCTTATCAGAGCGTCGGTTTCGGCTTTGCGCCCGATACGGTGTTTGGTCCGGGGGGATCGCAGCAATTGGTCCAGACGTGGGGCATGCGCGGTGCCTACACTCACAACTGGGCTCCCGCCTGGGACTCCAGCATTTATGGCGCATACGCCGCAATCAGATATACCGAGGCGGCCAAGAGTTTGATGTGCGGGGCTGGCGGCACGGTTCTGGCTCACCTCTCTGCCGGCTCGACCTGCAACCCGGACTACAACATCGCGGAGCTGGGTCTCGTCACGCGCTGGACACCGGTCAAGGATCTGGTTTTCTCGGCCGACGTCACCTGGATCCATCTGGACCAGAACTACGCGGGCTTCTTCGACGCCGCCAGCGTCGCGCTTGCCAAGCCGGCAACCCCTTACGAGCTGAAGAACCAAAACACGGTCATGGTCTTGTTCCGCGCGCAACGCAACTGGTAGCCGGCTTGACCTGCCGGACAATCAGCGACAGCGGCGTGGTCGGCCGCTTTCCTTCTTCGCGGATGGAAAATGCCGGTGACACGTTTCGCGTGGCGAGAGCCTTTCCGCTTCCGATGGAATCGGAAGCGGGGCTCCATGATTTTGATGTGACGCGTTTTCTTGACGCGAACCGGTATCCGCTTCGCTCGAAAACGCTATAGGCAATTTCAATGGCTTGGCACTGGCCGGCGGAGAGCGGCGAAACCAAGATCCGCGTCTGCTCCATAGCCCTCTCAAATAGGGCTGAAGCCAAGTCACAGGCGCGATGTGGCGTCGGACAATTGTGCCGCATAACGGCCCGCCCGATGGGGCGGGCCGCGACCGGACTTACTTGGTCGTATAGCCGCCGTTGACCAGAATGGTCTGGCCGGTCATCCACCAGCCCTCCGAGACGAGGAAGCGGATATAGGGAACGATGTCCTCGATGTCGGTCAGCCCGGTTTTCGAGAAGCCGGACAGCGCGGCGGCCGTCTTGTGATAGGCAACCGCATCGGCCCCTTCCGCCGGATAGAAGAACGGCGTGTCCATCGGGCCGGGGCCAATCGCCATCACCGAAATCCCGCGCGCGCCGAACTCCTTGGACGCCGCACGCGTGAAATGTTCGACCGGCGCCTTGGTGCCGGCATAGCTCGCATAGAAGGGCGTATAGGCGCCGAGCAGCGAGGTGACGAGCGTCACCAGCTTGCCGTTGTCGTTGAGATGCCTGCCCGCTTCCTTGATGAAGAAGAAGGCGGACTTGGCGTTCACCGCGCTCATTTCGTCATATTCGGGTTCGGAAGTCTCGACGATCGGCTTCTTCAGCACTTTGCCGACCGTGTTGATCGCGATGTCAGGCCTGCCGATGGCGGCGGCCGCACCGGCGAACAGCTTTTCGACGGCGCCCGCAGTGGTGAGGTCCGCCTGAAAGGCGATGGCTTCCGCCCCGGCCGCTTTCACCGCTGCGACCGTCGCGTCGGCATCGGCCCTGGTCGCGGCGCTGTTGTAATGGACGGCGATGGCTTTTGCACCGTGCGCGGCGAGATCGCGAGCGATCAGGCCGCCGAGATTCTTCGCACCGCCGGCGATGATGACGGTTTTGCCCTTAATGCTGTGATCGGTCATGCGGCGATCTCCCTTGCCGGTTTGCAACGCCGTGGCGTCGCTTTCGTTGCGGCAGGATATCGTCTGGATTTTTGGAATAAAGGCGATCATTCTAACATCATCTGTCAGATAATCGATACAATGAAGGCGCCTGCCAGCCGTGGACCGTATCGACCTGTTCCGCATCTTCAGCCGCGTCGTCGACTGTTCGAGCTTCACGCGCGCCGCCGACACGCTGGGCGTGCCGCGCTCGTCCGTCTCGGCGGCCATCCGGGAGCTGGAGGGGCGCGTCGGGGCGCGGCTGCTCCATCGCACCACGCGCAAGGTCTCGCCGACGCAGGATGGCATGGCGTTCTATGAGCGATGCCAGCAGATCATCGCCGATGTCGAGGATGGCGAAAATCTGTTCCGGCAGACGAGCGCCCAGCCATCGGGCCGGCTGCGGATCGATGTGCCGGGCCGCATCGGCCGGCTCATCGTCGCACCGGCGCTATCCGATTTCCTCGATCTCTACCCGCAGATCGATATCGATCTGGGCGTCACCGATCGAGCGGTGAATCTGGTGGAAGACCGCACCGATTGCGTGCTGCGCGTCGGCCCGCTCGGTGATTCCGGCCTGATCGCCCGGCCGGTCGGCACGTTGCCGCTCATCAATGTCGCCAGCCCTTCCTATCTGGCGCGTCACGGAACGCCGCGCATGCCGGACGATCTCGGCGATCATCGGGCCGTCAACTACGCATCCCCTTCCAGCGGACGGGTCGAGGATTGGGAATGGATCGAGGACAACGCCCTTCGCACCATGGCGTTGCGCGGGCGGGTCAGCGTCAATAGCGCCGAGGCGTATATCGCCTGCTGTCTGGCGGGCCTCGGTCTCATCCAGGTCCCGGCTTACGACGTGCGTCCCCATCTTGAGGCGGGCGAACTTGTGGAAGTCATGCCGGATTATCGGGCCGCTCCTTTGCCCATGACATTGCTCTATCCGCACCGGCAGCATCTTTCGCGCCGATTGCAGGTTTTCGCCGACTGGCTAGAAGCTTTGCTCAAGGAGCAGATCCTGGAACTGGCGTCCTGAAAATGGAGGGAAATCGGCGGTTGGATCGTTCTCTTGAACGGTCAATCCGGCCGGACTGGCGGAGAGGGAGGGATTCGAACCCCCGATAGGCTTGCACCTATGCCGCATTTCGAGTGCGGTGCATTCGACCACTCTGCCACCTCTCCGGGGTGCCAAACAGGCAGCGGGCCGCCCGAGTCGGCCGTGTTCTAGGCGAGGATGCCGGGTCAGACAAGGCGCGGGATCGAGGAAATTCAGGTGCGGGCGGGTTCGCGAGGTGCGGGGCGCGGGTGCGCCCGGCCGGGCGCCGGGATGGCGCGGCGGTGACCGGCATCGCGCAGGATGGGGTGGGACCGCCAGACGCGGTAAAAACCGGCGGTCCCGTGCCGCGTTATTGAAATTGTGGCCGGGAAGTGCGGCTTCGCGGGCCACCAGCGCAGCGCCCGAGACCGTAACGGCCCTTGTAAAACCGGCAACGGGATCCTGTTTTTAACCTCACCGATCAAGGTTACCGTGTGTGACGTCCGCGGCGGACATGGCCGGCGCGACGGCGAGGAACCGCGCAAGCGGCATGTCCGGCTATCGACGACGGCGAGACCGCCGAACCGCAAGCGCCGCCCGGTCCCTGCCCTCCCTGTCCTTGTCTCCGGCGTCCTTCGTCTCGCCGGACTTCCTGTCCGTCCTGTTTTCCTTCTTGCGGCTGGTGACGCGTGCGTTGCCGGGGCCTGTGCCGACGGTCAGCACGCCCCGGCGGCGGACGTCCCGCATGGCGGACATCTCGCTCAGGCCCTGCGCCACGCCGTCGTTGTGCATCGTTGCCCCTGCCTGGCGGATTCCGCGGGAACGACGGTTCCGGAACCGGCTGGTTTCGGGAGCGCTGTCGCCAAGCCGGGATGTCCGGGGGCGGGGGCGGCGCCATCGCCGGAAACGGGCCAAATCCGCCGAAACGGCCGAGATTTGGCGTGTTCATGGGCCGCGTCGCCTTGACTCCCGGTCCCGGGCGGCTATAAGTCCCGCAACCGGCGCGGGGTTTCCCGGCGCCGCTTGTTTTTGTGTGACCTGAGGGGTGCTTTCCCCGGTTACGTAAAACCCATAACGACTGACCAAAAAGCCGGTCCGGACCCGTCCGAGGCCGGAACCGAACACGAAGGAATAAAACGATGTTCGCAGTCATCAAAACCGGCGGCCGGCAGTACCGCGTCGTTCCGGATGATGTGCTCGAGATTGGCAAGATCGCCGGCGATGTCGGAACGATCGTGCAGCTTGGTGAAGTTCTGGTGCTCGGCGGCGATACGCCGGTGCTGGGAGCGCCGACCGTGGCCGGTGCGTCGGTCGCAGCCGAAGTGCTTCAGCACAAGCGCGGCCCCAAGGTGATTTCGTTCAAGAAGCGCCGCCGCAAGAATTCCAAGCGCAAGCGTGGCTATCGCGACGAGATCACGGTGCTGCGCATCACCGAGATCCTGGCCGACGGCAAGACGCCGACGGTCGGTCCGCGGCCGAAGAAGGAAAAGGCCGCGAAGCCGGCTGAAGGCAGCGAGAGCGACGCGCCGAAGGCGGCGAAGAAGGCGGCGGCTGCCAAGGCTCCGGCGAAAAAGGCTCCCGCCAAAAAGGCTCCGGCGAAAAAGGCCGCGGCGAAGACGAGCGACACGTAAGAGCGATTAAAAGTTTCCGTGATGAAAAGTGAATGATTTCGTCACGGAATTGATCTAGAAGATAGACGAAGTTTGGAGACGGGCCATGGCTCACAAAAAAGCAGGCGGTTCATCGCGTAACGGTCGAGATTCGGCCGGCAAGCGGCTTGGCGTCAAGGCGTTCGGCGGTGAGCACGTGATTCCCGGCAACATTATCGCCCGTCAGCGCGGCACCACCTGGCATCCCGGCCTTAATGTCGGCATGGGCACGGACCACACTCTGTTCGCCAAGGTCGAAGGCCGCGTCGAGTTTCGTGCGAAAGCCAACGGCCGCACTTTCGTGTCGGTACTCCCGATGACGGAAGCCGCGGCCGAATAAACGGTGGATGACATCGCGTCCGCCGGTCCCTGTTGAACCGGCGGAGCACCAAGGGCTCCAAAGGGGAGGCGGGAAACCGGCCTCCTCTTTTTAATTTTGTGCTGCGTTCGCATCACGGAGCCCGACCATGTTGCAGGATATCCCAACCCCGACGCCCCTGCTGCGCGAGACGCGGCCGTTCGTCCTCGAGACCGAGCGACTGACGCTGCGCAAGCCGACGCTCGCGGACGCCAAGGCCATCGCCGATCTCGCCAACGATCGCCGCATCGCGCTGATGACGCGTCGTCTGCCGCATCCCTGTACGCGGGACGACGTGGTTCACTTCGTCAAGGCCACCGCCGGCACCGGCGAGACCGTGTTCCTGATCGAGAACAATCACACGCCGGTCGGCGTCGCCGGTGTCGACTGGAGCGAACCCGATGCGCCCGAACTCGGCTACTGGTTCGGCGTCGAACATTGGGGCCGGGGGTTCGCCACCGAAGCCGCGCGCGCGGTGATCGATTACGCGTTCGAGGAATTCGACATCGACCGCATGGTCTCCGGCGCGCGCGTCGTCAATCCGAAGTCGCGCAACGTGCTGGAGAAGTGCGGCTTCCAGTGGAGCGGCGTCGAACTGCATCGCTTCAAGGCGCTGGGTTCGTCGACGCCGGTCGATCGTTTCCGCCTGTCGCGCGGCGTCTGGTCGTCGTTGAAGCACTGGGGCAGCGCGGCGCGCCGCGAGCGGTGATCTCCCGCTCCCTCCCCCTTGCGGGGAGGGAGAAAGCGCCCGCTGAGAGCGTGCCTCACCCCGCCTTCATTCGCCCGATCGTCGGCAGCAGCACGCCCGCGGCCGCCGTGGCGACGGCGCCGATCAGAAACACGACGTCGTAGCCGAACGCGCCGGTGAGCAGGCCGGCGACCGGGCCGGTCAATCCCGCGGCGATGTCGAAGAAGGCGACGAAGTTGCCGACCGCGCGGCCGCGCTGCGATGCCGGCACCTGCCCGGTCGCGATCACGCCCATCGCCGGAAACACCAGCGAGAAGCCGATGCCGGTCAAGGCCGCGCCCGCGATCGCGAGCGAGGGGGTTGGCGCGAGCCACAGCAACACCTGTCCGGCCGCCTCGATCGCAAGCGAGATGCCGACCACGCGCACCGCGCCGTAGCTGTCGGGCCAGTGCGAACCGACCAGCCGCACGGCGGTATAGGTGACGCCGAACGCGGTCATGGCGAGACCGGCATGGGCCCAGCCGTGCGCGGCGTAGTCGAGCGGCAGGAACGCCGCCATGCCGGCGAACGGCACCGTCGCCAGCATCAGCAGCGTGCCCGGCCGCCAGATCAGGCCGATCACCTTGTAGAACGGCGCGCGCTCGCCGCCCGGCGCCGGCACCGGCGTCAGGAGCCACGCGATGACCAGCGCGATCAGCGGCAGCGCCAGCGTGAGCAGGCCGATCCCGGCAAAACCCTGCGCCTGATAGATCGCAAGGCCGAGCGGCGCGCCGAGACCGAACGCGGCGTAGATCGCGATGCCCTGCCACGCCATCACGCGCCCGGTGCGCGCCGCGCCGATGCGGCCGATGCCCCAGGTCATGGTGCCCGTGAGAAACAGGCTTTCGCCGAACCCGAGCACGATGCGCCCGAGCAGCAGAAGGCCGAGACGATGCAGCGGCGTGCCCGGTATCCACGCCGAGGCGAGATAGAAAAGGCCCGCGGTCGCGGCCAGCGGCACGCCGGCCAGCACCGCCGCTTTCGGGCCGTGCCGATCGGCGATAGTGCCGGCCCAGTGCCGCGTCAGCACGGTGACGAGCGATTGCAGGCCGATCACCCAGCCGACGGTGAAGGCGTCGAAGCCGAGTTCGTTATGGACGTAGAGCGACAGCACCGGCAGCGGCGCGCCGATGGACAGAAAACCGAGAAGGACGATGGCGGCGAGCGGCGCGAGGCCCGATACGGCTGAACGCGTTGCGGAAGGGTCTGCCTGTGCCGAAGAATCGATGTGTGCGGGAGTGGTCACGGTCACGCGATGCGCCTTTCGTATCCAGCCGGGCGGCAGCCCGCAGCGTGGAGTGGCGCGTTGAGTGACGTTAACGCTTACGGAAATGCAGGACGCCTGCTTTCGATTGCCGCGCCCTGTAACGTATCGGGTTTTGCACGTCAAGGCGCGGGACTCGCCTGCGCGCGCCCGCATGACTGTCATGCCGGCGGGTTGACCGCCGTCTCATCGTGCCCGAGCCGCTGCTCGCGCACGAAGATGTAGAGTCCCGCCGCGATGATGATCGCCGCGCCCAGAATCGTCGCCCGGGACGGGACGTCGCCGAACACGGCGTAACCGAACAGCACGGCCCACACGATCATCGAATACTGATAGGGCACCACGGTCGAGGCCGTCGCCAGCTTCAGCGAGCGGTTGACGCAGAGCAGCGCGCAGACCGACACGAGGCCTGCGGCGGCGAACAGGCCGAAGCTCGGCAAGGTCGGCGTCACCCAGCCGATCGGGGCAAGCATCGCGCCGAACGCGAACGTGCCCAGGAACTGCGAGGACGCCAGCACGATGTCGGGCGTGGCGCGCAGCGAGCGCGTGATCAGCATCAACAATGCGAACGAGGTGCTGCCGCCGAGCGCGATCAGCGCCGGCCAGCTCACCGTCTGCGCCGACGGCTGCAGCGCGATCAAGACGCCGGCGAACCCGACCAGGATTGCGGTCCAGCGCCGCCCGCCGACACGTTCGCGCAGCACGATCGCCGACAGCGCGGTGACGAAAATCGGACAGGCGAGATAATAAGTGATGACGTCGGCGAGCGGCAGGTAACGCACGGCGAGAAAGAACGCCGCCACCTCGAGCGTCGAGAGGATGACGCGCAGCAGTTGCAGCCATGGCCGCTCCATGCGCAGGAAATCACGGCGGTGCCGCCACATCAGCGGCGCGAGCAGCGCCAGCGAGGCGCAGGCGCGCAGCCACAGAAGCTGCCCGATCGAGTAGGTTCCGACGATGTATTTGCCGAGCGCGTCGCCGAACGAGAACATCCAGACGCCGAGCAGCATCAGGCCAATCCCCGCAAGCCGCGCGGAACGCGCGTCGGGCGATGAGGAGATTTTGGACAGAAGGGTCATGGCACGGAAGGGTCATGGCTCGGCGCGAGATCTATGTTCGTCATGGCCGGATGTGTTCCGGCCATCCACGACTTGGTTGACCACTCTTTTAAAGACGTTGATGCCCGGGACAAGCCCGGCCATGACGGGTGAGCTGTCCACTCTTGCCGCATCCCGGTCGCTGCGTTACCGGTAAGCCAGCCCTCGCAGGATACTCCGTCATGACCGACTTCGATCCGACGCAGCACCGCATGATGCCCGATCAGCGCTGGTTCGAGGACTTCGTCCTCGGCGAGCGCTTTGTGATCCCGAGCCGCACCATGACGTCGGCGGTGTTCGCGGCGTTCCAGACCGCGAGCGGCGACACCCATCCGATCCATTACGATGTCGAGTTCTGCCGCGCCCGCGGCATGCCGGACCTGCTGGCGCACGGCTTTCAGACGCTGGTGCATACCGCGCCGGGAGCCGGGCTGTTTCCCTATGTGGTCGAGGACTCGCTGATCGGCTTCCTCGAGCAGTCCAGCAGGTTCCTCAAACCGGTCTATGCCGGAGACACCATCTATCCCGCGCTCGAGGTCATCGAACTCGTGCCCGGCCGCTCGACTGGCGTGGTGACCCTGCGCTCGACCATCCACAACCAGCGCAAGGAATTGACGCTGGAGGGCATGCAGAAGTTTCTGGTGCGGCGGCGGCCGGCTTCGTAGGCGCCCGCCCGAAGGCCGAAACGGCCGTGACCGTCCAGGCGCCGGCTGTCCCTTGCGGGGCGCATGGTGTAGCGGTTGCAGGGTCTTGTCCGCGGCGCTGAATTCAAATGACCTCGATCCTGATTCTGGCATTCGCTGCCGTCGTCATCGTGCTGGCGGAGCGGAGCGTCGCGCATCTCGCGCTGGCGGCGGCGGGATCGGGTTTCACCGCCGCGCTGCTGCTGTTCGCCGTCGGCGATGCCGCGCGGGCGATCCTGCTGGCGTCGCTGCTGGCCGCCGCGGTGTCGGCGGCCTCGCGCGTCAAGTACGAGCACAGCGGGTTGAAATTGATCGCGACCGATCTGCCGCTGGCCTTCGCGGGCACGGTGCCGTTCTTCGTGGTGCAGTATCCGCTGGCGGTGACGGGGGTGGCTGCCGGCGGCTTCGCGCTGGCGGGGATTGCGGTCGCCACGCTGCTTTATGCGCAGGGCGCGCCGGTGCCGCCCGGATGGCGGATCGCGCTGTTCATCGCGGCGTCGGCCGCGCTCGCCGCCGCTTACAGGATGAGCGGCGGCGCGGCATCGTTTCGATCCATCATGGCGCAGCGCCGCTGTTTTCTGTCGTCGTTCATCGCTTCGCTGCTCGATCCGCGGTCCTGGCGGCATGTCGGCGGCCTCGCGCTGAGCGATATCGCGAGCGCGCGCCTGCCGCTGATATCGGCGATTCCGGCGCGCACCCAACACCGTCCCGACATCGTCGTCATCCAGCACGAGTCGGTGTTCGACCCGCGGATTTACGGACTTCCGGTCGATCCCGCCGTCGCGGCCTTTCTGTCGCCGGAGCAGGGATGTTACGGCAACCTCAACGTCGATATTTTCGGCGGCGGATCGTGGCAGTCGGAGTTCAGTCTGCTGACGGGGCTGTCCAGCGCGAGCTTCGGCTCCAACGCCTACTACCTGTTCAAGCGCGGTGTCGGCCGGTTCCACCACGCGCTGCCCGGCGCGCTCGCCGCGCTCGGCTACGGGACGGCGCTGGTCTCAAGCTGCCGCCGCAGCTTTCTCAACTACGACGCGTTCTATCGCGCCGTCGGCATGGACGAGCGCGTCTTCACCGACGATCTTCCGGCGCCGTTCGATCTCGGCCGGTTCGAGGCGACCAATTCCGACGCGATGTTCCTGGAGGCCGTGGCCGCCGTTCATGCGCGCCGGATCGCGGACGACGCGTCGCCGCGGTTTCTCTACGCGCTCACCAATTTCAATCATGGCCCGCACCGCCGGCGATTGTCCGCGCCGAACGATCGTGCGCGCGCGCGTGCGTTCGCCGCCGGGAGCCTGCCGGATCCGCATTACGTGGAATACTACGCGCGTCTGGCCGAGACCGCGGAGGCATGGGCAAAATTCAGGACGGCGCTCGTCTCGGGGCCGTCCCCGCGGCCGACGCTCGTCGTGCATTACGGCGACCACCAGCCGGTGATGACGCGGCGAATCGAGGCGAAGCGCAAACTCGCGGCCGACCCGCGCCGCCAGTTCCGCACCTTCTATGCCATCGAGGCCCTCAACGGCGCCGCCGGCGAACTTGTCGCCGGTCCGGGCCGCACGCTCGATATCGCGTTTCTGGGAACCGTCGTCCTGCAGCAGGCGGGCCTGCCGCTCGACGAGGTGTTCGCGACCCGCGCGAGCCTGCTCGAGTCGTGCGGCGAGGCTTATTTCGCGTCGTCGTCGGAGCGCAAGCGCCGCTTTCATCGCACGCTGGTCGATCGCGGCCTGATCGACGTGGCAGGTGCGGCGGATGCCGGCGTCCGGTCCGCGGTCAGTCTCTCGAAGCCCTGAAAAGGGCGGCTTTTCGCGGCATCCGGCGGCTTGACGGTTGCTGCGCCAACGCCCCTGAGTTACCACTCGCCCATGAAATTCCTCGATGAAGCCAAGGTCTATATCCGCTCCGGCGACGGCGGGAACGGCTGCGTGGCGTTCCGCCGCGAAAAGTTCATCGAATTCGGCGGTCCCTCCGGCGGCAACGGCGGCCGTGGCGGCGACGTCATCGTCGAGGTCGCCGACGGCCTCAACACCCTGATCGACTACCGCTACCAGCAGCACTTCAAGGCGCCGAAGGGCACCAACGGCATGGGCTCCGACCGCCATGGCGCCAACGGCAAGGACATCGTGCTCAAGGTGCCGCTCGGCACCCAGATCGTCGACGAGGATCGCGAGACGCTGATCCACGATTTCACCCGGCTCGGCGAACGCTACGTGCTGGCGGAGGGCGGCAACGGCGGGTTCGGCAACGCGCATTTCAAATCCTCCACCAATCGCGCGCCGCGCAACGCCAATCCCGGCCAGCCCGGCGAGGAGCGCTGGATCTGGCTGCGGCTGAAACTGATCGCGGATGCGGGTCTTGTCGGCCTGCCCAATGCCGGCAAGTCGACATTCCTGTCGAAAGTCAGCGCGGCGAAACCGAAGATCGCGGACTATCCGTTCACGACCTTGCATCCGCAGCTTGGCGTGGTGAACGCCGACGGCCGCGAATTCGTGCTGGCGGATATTCCCGGCCTGATCGAGGGCGCCCATGAAGGCGCGGGACTTGGCGACCGCTTTCTCGGCCATGTCGAACGCTGCCGCGTTCTGCTCCATCTGGTGGACGCCACCTGCGAACATGCCGGCAAGGCCTACAAGACCGTGCGGGCCGAACTCGATGCCTACGCGGACACGCTCGCCGACAAGATCGAGATCGTCGCGCTCAACAAGATCGACGCGGTTGATCCGGACGAGTTGAAGAAACAGCGCGACCGGCTGAAGCGCGCGGCGAAGAAAGCGCCGCTGCTGTTGTCCGGCATCACCGGCGACGGCGTGCCGGAGGCGCTGCGCGCGCTGGCCGTCGTCATCGGCGAGGCGCCGGTATCGGACAAGGCGAAGGGGGCCGCCGACGGGCAGGCGATCGAAACGCCGGTGGCGCAGGCCAAGCCCTGGGCGCCGTAATTCCTGCGTTCTTGCCCAGCGTCATTGCGAGCGAAGCGAGGCAATCCGGCGGTCTCACAACGAGACCGGATTCTTCGTCGCTGACGCTCCTCGCAACGACGGCGATTCGGCGCTATTTCATCACGCCGCGCTGGCGTGCTTCGCCGCAACGGACGGCGCGCCCTTCCGCGAAAATTCCATCGCCTCGGTCACCTTGCCGAACCGCAGCGTGACGATATCGAGCGCGTAGTTCTGGTACAGCCGCCACGGACGCCTCGCACCCTGTCGCGGAAACTTGTCGACCGAGCGCTGCACATAGCCCGACGAGAAATCGAGCCACGGCATTTCGGCGACGGTCGGGTCGCGGCGCGGCGTCGCCTGCGCGAAGCCTTTGGCCTTCATCGTGTTGAGCAGGCGGCAGACATATTCGCAGGTCAGGTCGCATTTCAGCGTCCACGACGCGTTGGTGTAGCCGGTGGCCGACGCCAGGTTCGGCACGCCCGAATACATCAGGCCCTTGTAGCTCATGGTTTTCGCGGGATCGACGCGGGCGCCGTCGACGAACAGTTCAAGGCCGCCGAGCACCTGCAGATCGAGGCCGGTCGCGGTGACGACGATGTCGGCGGCGAGCGTCTGGCCCGAGGCGAGCGCGATGCCGCCGGGCGTGAAGGTCGCGATGGTGTCGGTCACGACGGAGGACTGTCCGCTCCGGATGGACCGGAACAGGTCGCCGTTCGGCACCAGGCACAGCCGCTGGTCCCACGGCTTGTAGCGCGGCGTGAAATGTTTGCCGACGTCGTAGTCCGGCCCGAGCGCGTGGCGCACGCCGCCAAGAATCAGGTTTTTCACCCGCTCCGGCTGCCGCTTGCACATGCGATAGAAATACATGCCGCGCAGCACGTTCTTCCAGCGCGTCAGCCCGTAGGCGAGCTTCGCCGGCAGTTTGGCGCGCAGCCAGTTGGCGACGGCGTCCTCGTCGGGCCGCGCCACCACGTAGGTCGGCGAACGCTGCAGCATGGTGACATGCGCGGCGGTCTTGGCCATTTCGGGCACCAGCGTCACCGCGGTCGCGCCGCTGCCGATCACCACGACGTTCCTGCCGGCGTAGTCGAGATCGGCGGGCCACTTCTGCGGATGCACCACGCGGCCGGAAAAATTGTCGATGCCGGGGAAGTCGGGCGTATGGCCCTTGTCGTACTTGTAGTAGCCGCTGCACATGAACAGGAAATTGCAGGTGAGGCGGACGATCTCGCCGTTGTGCTCGGCCTCTACCGTCCACATCGCATCCGCCGACGACCAGTCGGCGCGTTTGACGCGATGATCGAAGCGGATTTTCTTGTCGATGCCGTGGCTGCGCGCGGTGTCGCGCACGTAGGTGAGGATCGAGCCGCCGTCGGCGATCGCCTTGGGCGAGGTCCACGGCCGGAACGAATAGCCGAGCGTGTACATGTCGGAGTCGGAGCGGATGCCGGGATAGCGGAACAGATCCCAGGTGCCGCCGATGGCCGCGCGCCCTTCGAGGATGGCGTAGGTGCGGTCCGGACACTTGGTTTGCAGGTGATAGCCGGCGCCGATGCCCGAGAGGCCCGCGCCGACAATGAGCACGTCGAAATCAGGGGTTGGCATCGCGACTTTTCCAATCTGACAATGTCTGTTGTCAGACATCTTGCATCTGACAATTCGTCATGTCAATATTTCACCCATGGGGATTGCCGCCAGAAAACCGCGCCTTTATGGCGGGCTCAGCGCCGAGGAGCGTCGCGCCGAGCGCCGCGCCCGGCTGATCGAAGCCGGGGTGAAGGTGTATGGCGAGGTCGGCTACCGCAACGCCACGGTCAAGGCGGTCTGTGCCGCGGCCGAACTGACCGAGCGTTATTTCTACGAATCCTTCGCCAACAGTGAGGCGCTGCTTGTGGCGGCTTACATCCATGTCACCGACAGGCTGCATGCCGAGATGGCGGCGGCGGGCGCGGCGGCGCAGGTCGGCGCGCGCACGGCCGATGTGCTGACGCTCTATTTCACCCGGCTGAAGCAGAACCCGCAGCCGTCGCGGGTGTTCCTGCTGGAGATGAACGGCATCAGCGATGCGGTTGACGCGGTGCGGATGGATTCGCTGAAGCGCATGAGCGCCGTGCTGTTGCCGGGCAGGGCGGGCGCGGATGCCGCCGATCCCATGCCGTTGTCCGTGAGCGGCGCCATGGGCGCGGTCATCGGCATCGCCCGGCGCTGGGTCGCGCAAAATTATCGGCAGCCGGTCGGCGAGGTCATCGCGATCGCGGCGCAGTTCTGCGCGGTGGCCAGGGATGAAACCGCCGCACCGCTACCCTCGTCACATGCGCGAACCCGCGGACCATGATAGGATATATCCATGGTCAGACCGCCAAAGCACCCTGCCAAGACGCCCCGGACGAGACCGTTTGTTCTTGGTCCCAACTTCGCGGCGATCAGCGAGGTCGAGGGCATTCGTCTGAGCGGCGATATGAAAGCCCGCGCCGCCGATGCCCGCCGTGCGGGAATATCGCCGGAAGAGTATCGCAGGACCATCGTTCGCAGCCATCGCAAGGGGTAAGCCCGACGCATGTACGATGCGGCAGACGATCCCTACACTTACGAGAATTCGACAGTTCTCAGGAACAAGCTGGACTTGCGCAGCCAAGCCGATCTCGATTCATTCGAGGCCGAGATTTCAAATGCGCGGGCGCAAGAGCCATGCAAGGTCTCGACGCCGATGTCTTCGCGCGCAAGGCGGCTCATTTCCTGTCCGAATTGAACGTCATTCACGCCTTTCGCGAAGGCAATGGCCGTGCGCAGTTGTCATTCTTTGCCGTGATGGCCGATTATGCCGGGCATCGGTTGAATTTTGAAAATCTCGATCCTGACGCCATGCTTGACGCGATGATCGCGAGCTTTGACGGCAACGAAGATTTTCCTGCAACCGTTATCGCGAAACTCGCGAGACCGTAAGGAGAGACACGCCATGCGCCGCGATCTTCCGCAACGGCAACGTCGTCGCAGATACGATTCCCGATCCGGTGCCCGCGGCGGGGCAGGTGCTGGTGAAGACGCTTGCGCCCTGCGCCCGATCGCGGAGGGCGAGGTCGATGCTCGTGTGGTGGTTCAGAAGTCCGCCACACTATCGCAGCGAGTCGGTGAAGCGGACTTCTGAACCTGAACCACACGAGAATCATAAACTTGCCAGTGTCCCTTTAATTCCGGAGTTCGCATCAAAG
>Ga0153956_1001999_pt1 | contig 16093 bp, 10 predicted proteins | sample TSFL040MetaG_FD_104704 | JGI IMG/M metagenome (GOLD analysis project Ga0153956, IMG submission 104704) | Attine ant fungus gardens microbial communities from Florida, USA - TSFL040 MetaG | ecosystem: Host-associated > Fungi > Mycelium > Unclassified | place: USA: Florida, Wekiwa Springs... | reverse complement strand
GGCTCGTAAATAAGTGTAACTGCACGGGCGGACGCCTGGCTGAGTGACGGTGGTTGTAGGAGTTGAGCTGATCCGCAATTGACCGCCGTCACGGCGCCTTATCGCCTGGGTAACGTACGTGATGGCAACTCTATAATTCAGGCATGCTCAAACGCGTCGCCGCAGGTGCCTGTGCATTGATCGTGGTCGGCTGCGGTCAGGGTTCGTCGGCAACTTCCACGGCTTCTCCTTCTCCGGTGCCTGTTCCGGTGAGCAAGATCGACTCCCTGATCGTTGCGATCGGCCAGATTCCCGGCGGACTCGACAGCGACGGCGGAGGGGTTACTTCGGCCGCCCAGGACAAGTCCGACCCTGCCTGCCCACTGCCAGGGTTGGGCAATCCCAGTGCGTTGCGTAGCGCCCGGTACAGCGGCGTCGGGAACTTGTTCGTTGTCCAGGAGGTGGCCATCTACCCTGACGCGGCTAGTGCGCACGCCGCGCTGCAGCCGGTGATCGATGGCCTGAATAGCTGCAAGGGTAAGGCTGGCGCCCCGGCGGTCGACCAGAGCACCGCAGCGGAGGTGTCATGGCATGCGCAAGGTTTCTCGCCCGTATCGGGGGAGACCAGCACTACCTACGCAGCGGATACGCGCGTGGTCAACAACGTGGTCCTCAAAGTGACTGCCGGATTGTTCGACAACCCGCAGCAGGTCGCAGCTTCGGTTGCGGACAAGATCGCCGCGAAAGTCGCTGCAGCAGCCTAGCTTTACGGCAGCCGGCGCACGCGGATCAGTTGCCATTGCCGGCAAAGAACGGGACTCAGGCCGTCCCCACCGAATCGACCCGTGACAACAACAACCCCGCGCGTAGCTTGAAGGACAATCCTCACCCCGCTCCGTTGCTTGCTGGGCTGAGCGCCGATGATTGGAAGCAGCGGCTCGCGCACTATCAGCCAGGTGATCCGCTGCCAGACCCGCGCACGCCGACAGGTGATAAATCCATCGATTCACGCTTACCACCTACGCGGACTACATCAATGAGGACGAACTGGCCGCACCAAGGGTCGGGCGTGGTGAAGTCACTATGGGAAACCTACTGATACTTGAGCGGAAGAGCTCGTAACCGCTCGCGGAGTACCTCAAAGTAGTAGGTCTTCATCGGAGTCTTGAACCTCGTCGGGATCAGCCGCTCCATCCTCAGGTGTTGCTGGTTCTTCCCCGCAAAGCTCAAGCGCTCGCGCCTGCAGTGTTGCCGAACGGGCCGTCAGGAAGCCGTCATAATCGTCGGCAAGTGCGGCCTCTAGCGCATCCTCAGACACGAGATTTGTTTCTAGCCTCGACACCAAAGCCTCCCGCCCATCTCTATCGATGATTTCCTGCAGGTACGCACTAGGCGCCCGATCGCGGATCGCGACGTTGCTTGCCGACGTCAATAAGACGATGTTGGAAACCAAATGAGGGTTTCCTTTTTTGGAGGTCTTCAGGAATGCCTGCGGGAAAAAGTGGTGGAACTCTTTGTCGTTTGACCAAGCAAGTGATTTATCGATATCGATGGTTTGGCCCGTTATAAGATCCTTCGGCCCTACTGCAGCAAGCATCAATGCGAGCATTTTTGCAGTGGCAGAATTAGCGCGGAACGTTTTTGTCCGCCAGAGCCGTGAATTGGATGTGACAGCGCCGATGTCAAGCGCAGTGCTTCCGCCGGAAGCCCACGCACGAATAGTGTCGCTATCGTTCGTCATCTGTCCCGTGTTCCAGCCACCAAAATATCCGGAGAGGGTAGTGCGCCAGAACCAATGCCGAATGTCCGAAAGCTGGGCAGCAGACGGATTGGGTACCAACCTAAAAATCTCACACAAAACTGCGAATTGATTCGCGTAAGGAAGCGCTTCATAGCGAGGGGTGCCAACTTGTGTAGTAAAGAAATCGCAGGCTAGCTTCGCCGCTGCCTCGGTAGAAGTCACAGCAGCGACGAGAGTGGCTGAGTCCTTCTTACGAAGTTCATCGATGCTCTCCACATTGAATGAACCACCAGTTGACGCGCTCAGGGCACGAAGATACACCTTGTCATCAAGACCGGCGAAGCGCTTTGGCTCGAGAGCCGCCCTCAGACCTTCCACGGATTTACCCAGATCGAAGTCCGTACTCCACGTAGCAGCACGCATCAGATCGAATATCGTCAAGCGCGTGCCCGTCGAATTGATCCTCTCGAAAATCGGAGCAACGTCATGCAGCGACATGTCGCCGAGGGTGACTAGTGGAACTAGATAATCCGTAAACCTGTCGAAAAGCAGCTTCGCCGAGTCCTTCAAGGTCTGATCAGTTAGCGTAGCCAGCGCGCTCCAATAAGCAGACGGGTCTGGCAATCTGCGCATCGGAATCTGATGCAGGGGCAGATCGTCGAGCGTATCGACGTGAAAGAATGCCTTCTTCTTCAGATCAAAAACAACATTCCAAACGCTGCTCTTCTTGTCGGGTGTCCAATATAGAACTCCGCATACACTCGACAGCCGCTGTTGTCCATCTAAGAGATAGTTCCACGGATAGGTCGGGCTGCGATCCGCAATCGCAAGTCCTGCTATCGAGCGCTTACTTGTCAGGCTGCTCGTAGATTCCCAAAGCAGCAGGCTGCCAATCGGGTAATTGCGGTAGATGGAATCGAGAAGCTCAATGATCTGATGCCGCTTCCAAACGAACGGACGTTGGAATTCCGGCAGAACAATGTCTCCCGATAGGACACGCGCTGCCAGCTGTGTGATCCGCTCGGCGGAAGGTTTCGGGTCACGAACTTTGCGTGACGAGCTCGGAGTTTGCACACTCGCCTCAACGGCGTCGCTGTCTGCCATCGGACGAGACTATCTACAACCGGGCCACTGTTCGGATATTTGGAAGCGTGGCGCATATCGGGGATTTCTGCGGCGACGATTGACCCGCCACCCTGCTGTCACACCGCTGTCGCACAGCACCAAGTCGCAAGCCTTCGAGCGAGGAAACCGCTGCTTGAAACTGCCTCTACCAGTGGCGACGCCGGTGCCCCCAGTCGGACTCGAACCGACACTTGGCGGATTTTAAGTCCGCTGCCTCTGCCAATTGGGCTATGGGGGCGTGCGTACAAGACGTTAGCGGGGTGCTGATCGGCATCGACACACAGGTGCACCGCAATGCCAGCAGGCTGTCAAGAACCGCACAGTTCCGGGTGCTAATTTCGCGCGGACCCGAACCGAGCCCACTTCGCCGGAGGCAACTCGTGAACACGCTGACACGCCTGATCGCCCTGCTCATCATCCCCGCGGTGCTGTTGGTGGGCGGTTGCGGGCACAAACAACAAGCCGCGACCGGCGGCAGCACCGCCGCCGGTGCACTGCCGGCCGACCCGTCGGGCGACGCAGGTGACGCGGCCCCGATCGCCCAGACCTGCCCGGACCAAGCCACGACGTCCTTCGCCAAGACCAAGTTCGTCGCGCACAGTGGATTGGCCTTCGGCGCCTTCCACCGCTGGCTGTGGAAGCCGTTCCAGGCCGGCACCTTCAAAAAGGGTGCCAGCGGCCGACTCACCGGATTCGTCAAGGGCGGCCTGGCAGCGTTGTTCGTCAAGCGCGAAATCCGGCTTGCCACAACCGATGTGCAGGCCGACCCGACGCTGTGCAAGGCGATCATCGCGCCACTGGACAAGATCGGCGACACCGTGCAGGCCGCGTTCGACAAACTCAAGGGCGGTGACGCCAGCGGTATCACCGACCTGAATTCCTCGATCGGAGCGGTCGAGTCCACCTCACAGCACGACGGTGTGGCAATTCAGGAGAACGAGAACGCCGACCTGACCAAGCGGCCGGTGTAGCTCACCGCCCGCACTCATCGGCACCGACGCAGCAATATCGAACGCTCCGCGGCATTGTCGGTGAGTTCTGCCGGGTGCGCGAATTCCACTGCGGCCTCTCCTGATTTTCCCAAGCGCTGCAACAGATCTCCGCGTACCGCATGCGGAAGCGCCGAGCCGGCCATCGGGTCGGGGCCGATTTCGACACGGCTAGTGCGAGTACGCGTGACGCGCGGGTTCACTGCGGTAGCGCGACACCGGACCGTCGATCCGGAAGACCCGCCACAACACCTTGGCGAGCGGATTCATCAGGCCGGTGTCGGCGGCGAGCATTCGCACATCGCCGTAGATGTCGCGCAGCATCACCCAGGACTCCGGCGCGCGCCAGAAGATCTCTTTCTTCACCGACTTGGGGATGTCGAATTCACGCCAGAAGGCCCGGGGCGGCTTGGCGATGAGCGAAGCCGCCACCCGGAAGCCCAGCGGATAGAACAGCGACAACACGAATCGGTTGAACCGCCTCATCTCTGGAATGCGCCGACGCAGGAATTCGTGGGCGAACGAGATGTGCCGCGCTTCCTCGCGACGTGGATCGCCATCACGCGTTCCATGATCGGATGGATCGAATTACCTTCGCGCAGAATCTCTTTCTGCAGGTGATCGATCGGCTCCTCACCGCACAGCACCATCATGAAGAAGAACGCGGGCATCGGGCTGGCGAAGAGTGGGAACAGCCAGTTGATCCACTTGACCCACCGAGGCAAACCTGGCACGTCCACGCCGGTGTGATTCACCATCTCCTGGAACATCAAAGTGTGGTTGCACTCTTCGACCGCCTCGTGCAGGCAGTACCGGTACTCGGGGCTGCCGTTGGGCACCCAGAACGTGTATTCGAGGAGGCCTCGGATCAGCATGCTCTCGAACTGCTGACCGGTCTTGGCGATATTCGCCTGACGCCACATACCGATCGCGATCTGCCGGTCCAGTGGCTGCGCCTGGTACCAGGCTCTGGCACCGAGCGGATCGCCTTCGTTACCGCCATGACGTGGTTCTCCTACGCAACCCAGCACCGATGCCCAAGATCAGGTCCCATTCAATGTATTTAACCGGGCCACGGGTACCACATATCTGTCAAGTGTGACGGACGTCAACTATGGGCCGGCCGGTACCCGATGTCGCGTATCGCCCGCGCTGCGCTGCCGCAAGAACTCCGTAAACGAACACGATGAGCCCGTAAGGAAACCGTCAAGATCGGCGGTAACCTCCCGGCAGCGGCGTTTACTTCGGCTCGTGGGTGCCACTGCGAGGCACCCGAAACGGAGCTGCACATGTCTGTCGCGTCATACGTCGTGCTGACCATCGCGGTGTTCGCGGTGTTCGGTCTGGTCCAGAAGCTGGTCGAGCGACTGTGAACTATGCCAATATCGTCGGACTTGTTCTGTGTCTGGCGATTTCCCTGTTTCTGGTCGCCGCTCTGCTGTTCCCGGAGCGATTCTGATGGACAGCGCCATTGCCGGCGTCGTCTTCCTGGCGTCGCTGATCCTCGCTCTGGTCGCCGTCCATGTGCCGTTGGGCGACTACATGTTCGGTGTCTATTCGTCGACCAAACATTCGCGGCTCGAGCGACTGCTCTATAAGACGATCGGCGCCGATCCGGACTCCGAACAGAACTGGGGCGCCTACGCCCGCAGCGCGTTGGCCTTCTCAGCCGTCTCACTGCTGTTCTTGTTCGCCCTGCAACTGCTGCAGCAACGGTTACCGCTGCACCTCAACAACCCCGCCACCCCGATGACGGCCGACCTGGCGTGGAACACCGCCGTCAGCTTCGTCACCAACACCAACTGGCAGGCCTATTCGGGTGAGAGCACCATGGGCCATCTGGTTCAGATGGCCGGCCTGAGCGTGCAGAACTTCGTCTCGGCCGCCGTCGGTATGGCCGTTTCCGTCGCGTTGGTGCGCGGATTCACCCGACGGCACGCCGACGAGCTGGGTAACTTCTGGGTCGACCTGGTACGTGGCACCATCCGAATCCTGTTGCCCCTCGCGGTGATCGCCGCGATCATCTTGGTGACCGGTGGCGTCATCGAGAATTTTCATCTGCACGACCAGGTCGCCGACACGCTGGCGGGCGCCCAACAGAGCATCACCGGCGGTCCGGTGGCCAGCCAGGAAGCAATCAAACTGTTGGGCACCAACGGTGGCGGCTTTTACAACGCCAACTCGGCCCATCCGTTCGAGAACCCGACGGCATGGACCAACTGGGTGGAAACCTTTCTGCTGCTGGTCATTTCGTTCTCATTGCCCCGCACCTTCGGCCGTCTGGTGGGCAATCGAAAGCAGGGTTACGCGATCGTCGCGGTGATGGCCATCCTGGCCACCGTCAGCGCCGGCTTCATGATGCTGTTCCAGCTTCAACACCACGGCACCGTCCCGACGTCGATCGGCTCGGCTTTGGAGGGTGTGGAACAGCGCTTCGGCGTGGCCGATTCGGCAATCTTCGCCGATGCCACCACACTGACCTCCACCGGTGCGGTCGATTCGTTCCACGACTCGTACACCTCGCTGGGCGGCATGATGACGATGTTCAACATGCAGCTCGGGGAGGTCGCGCCGGGTGGCACCGGATCAGGTCTGTACGGCATGTTGATCCTGGCGGTACTCACCGTGTTCGTCGCCGGCCTGATGGTCGGTCGCACTCCCGAATATCTGGGCAAGAAGATCACCCCACGCGAAATCAAGCTGGCGGCAGGCTATTTCCTGGTAACTCCGCTGATCGTGCTGACCGGCACCGCGGTGGCCATGGCACTGCCCGGTGAACGCGCAGCGATGCTCAACGCCGGCCCGCACGGCCTGTCCGAGGTGCTGTACGCCTTCACCTCGGCGGCCAACAACAACGGCTCCGCCTTCGCCGGCCTGTCGGTCGATACCGTCTGGTACAACACTGCTTTGGGCCTGGCCATGTTGGTCGGCCGCTTCCTGCCGATGATCCTGGTGCTGGCCCTGGCCGGTGCGCTCGCCAAGCAGGGCGCCACTCCCCCGTCACTGGGCACGCTGCCCACCCACCGCCCCCAGTTTGTCGGCATGGTCGCCGGAGTGACGCTCATCCTGGTCGCCCTGACCTTCTTACCGGCGCTGGCGCTCGGTCCACTTGCTGAAGGAATTCACTGACATGCCAACACAATCCGTGATCATTGGGATAGCAGACCCCGATCATCCCGCCCCGCCCCAGCAGGCCAAGCCCAAAGGCCGCGTGCAGGGCGGTCTGCTGGACCCGAAGATGCTGCGCACGTCGATGCCGGACGCCCTGCGCAAGCTCGACCCTCGCACCCTGTGGCGAAACCCGGTGATGTTCATCGTCGAGATCGGCGCCGTGTGGTCGACCATCCTGGCCGTGCTGAACTCCGGTTGGTTCGCCTGGCTCATCGTGTTCTGGCTCTGGCTCACCGTCATCTTCGCGAACCTGGCCGAGGCGGTGGCCGAAGGTCGCGGCAAGGCCCAGGCCGACAGCCTGCGAAAGACCAAGTCCGACACCATGGCCCGCCGACTGGTCGGCTGGACACCGGGCCGCGAGGGCACCGAAGAACAGATCGCCGCACCGCTGCTGCAACAGGGTGATGTCGTCGCGGTCGAGGCGGGGCAGGTCATCCCCGGTGACGGCGATGTGGTGGAAGGCATTGCATCCGTTGACGAATCGGCGATCACTGGTGAATCGGCACCGGTGATCAGGGAGTCCGGCGGCGACCGATCAGCTGTCACCGGCGGCACCACGGTGCTGTCGGACCGGATCGTCGTGCGGATCACCCAGAAACCGGGCGAGAGCTTCGTAGACCGGATGATCGCCCTGGTCGAGGGCGCCAATCGGCAGAAGACACCCAACGAGATCGCGTTGAACATCCTGCTGGCCGCGCTGACCATCATCTTCGTATTCGCCGTCGCGACCCTGCAGCCGTTGGCCATCTACTCCAAGGCCAACAATCCGGGTGTGCCCGACACCCAGGCGCTGGATTCCTTCGGCGTGACCGGCATTGTCATGGTCGCGCTGCTGGTCTGCTTGATTCCCACCACAATTGGCGCACTGCTGTCCGCTATCGGTATTGCCGGCATGGACCGCTTGGTCCAGCGCAATGTACTGGCCATGTCCGGTCGCGCCGTCGAGGCCGCCGGCGACGTCAACACGCTGCTGCTGGACAAGACCGGCACCATCACCCTGGGCAACCGGCAGGCATCGGACTTCATCCCGGTGCCCGGCATCACCACAGAGCAGCTCGCCTACGCGGCGCAATTGTCCAGCCTGGCCGATGAGACGCCCGAGGGCCGCTCAATTGTGGTGTATGCCCAGCAGGCTCACGGCTTACGGGGTGAGCGAAGCGACGGGAAGGGGTTCAGCGCGCGTACGCCGAGCGAGCTGACGGGCGCCACCTGGGTCGAATTCACCGCCACCACCCGCATGTCCGGCGTCGACCTGCACGACGGCCACAAGCTGCGTAAGGGTGCCGCCGGTTCAGTGACGGACTGGATTCGCACCAACGGCGGCACAGTGCCACCTGAGCTCGGCCAGATCGTCGACGGCATCTCCGGACAGGGCAGCACCCCACTGGTGGTGGGCCGGACCGACGACAGCAAAGCAGAAGTGCTCGGCGTCATCCACCTCAAGGACGTCGTCAAACAAGGCATGCGGGAACGCTTCGACGCCATGCGCAAGATGGGCATCCGCACGGTGATGATCACCGGCGATAATCCATTGACCGCCAAGGTGATTGCCGACGAAGCCGGTGTCGACGACTTCCTGGCCGAGGCCACACCCGAGGACAAGCTGGCGCTGATCAAGAAAGAGCAGGCCGGCGGCAAACTGGTCGCGATGACCGGCGACGGCACCAACGACGCCCCCGCCCTGGCCCAAGCCGACGTGGGGGTGGCGATGAACACCGGCACCTCGGCAGCCAAAGAGGCCGGCAATATGGTCGACCTCGACTCGGACCCGACCAAGCTCATCGAGATCGTGGAGATCGGCAAGCAGTTGCTGATCACCCGCGGCGCGCTGACCACGTTCTCCATCGCCAACGACATCGCGAAATACTTCGCGATCATCCCGGCGATGTTCGTGGCCTTGTTCCCGGGCCTGGATCTGCTGAACATCATGCGGCTGCACAGCCCGCAGTCGGCGATCCTGTCCGCGGTCATCTTCAACGCCCTGGTCATCGTCGCACTGATCCCACTATCGTTGCGGGGCGTGCGCTACACCCCCAGCAGTGCGTCAAAACTGTTGAGCCGCAATCTGTATGTCTACGGCTTGGGCGGCATCGTCGCCCCGTTCATCGGTATCAAGCTCATCGACCTGATCGTCCAGTTCGTCCCCGGGATGTCGTAGATCATGAATATTTCCAACCTGATTCGCCTGCATTGGGCAGCGCTACGGGCGCTGCTGGTCCTCACCGCCATCACCGGCCTGGCCTATCCCGTGGTCATCTGGGCCCTCGCCCAGCTTCCGGGCTTGAAAGACAAGGCCGACGGATCCCTTGTCACCGAAAGCGGCAAGATCGTGGGTAGCTCGCTGATCGGCCAGCTATTCACCGACGCCAAAGGCAATGTGCTGCCACAGTATTTCCAGAGCCGTCCGTCCGATGCCGGCACGAACGGTTATGACCCGATGGCCAGCGGCGCCGGCAATCTGGGACCGGAGAGCATCGTCGACACCGCCGAGAAGCCCAGCCTGCTGACCCAGGTGTGCACCCGCAGTTACCACGTCGCCGGCATCGAGGGTCTGAACCACGGCGCCGGCGCGCGCCCGTTCTGCACCTCGGACGGGGTGGGCGCGGTGCTGTCGGTCATGGGGCCTCGGGATGCCACCGGCAATGTCACCAAACCGACCAGGGTGATCAGCGTGAACCAGCCCTGTGCCACCGTCAAGACACCGCTCGCGGCGACCTTCGACGGCGTACCTGTCGAATGTGCCCGGCCCGGCGAGGATTACACCACCGGCCAGATCGTCGCGATACGCGGCTCGGCGCCGTCGGACCCACAGGTACCGGCCGACGCCGTGACCGCCAGCGGCAGCGGTCTGGACCCCGACATCTCGGTGGCCTACGCCGAGCTGCAGGTGGCCCGGGTGGCCAAGGCCCGGCACATCACTGCCGACCAGGTCCGCGACCAGATCCGGGCCGGCACGCTCGGCCGCACGCTGGGCTTCATGGGTGAACCGAGTGTCAACGTCCTGCAGCTGAACCTGGCTTTGGACCAGAAATACCCGCTGGGGCAGCGACCTGCTGGATGATGGAACGCATGGGAACGCCCGACAAGCGGGGTGAATTGCGCATCTACCTGGGCGCGGCTCCGGGTGTGGGCAAAACCTTCGCGATGCTCGGCGAAGCCCATCGTCGTCGGGAGCGCGGAACCGATGTGGTGGCCGCCGTGGTCGAGACGCACGGCCGCAAGAAGACCGCCGAGGCGCTGGCCGGAATCGAGGTGATCGCACCCCGGTTCGTCGACTACCGCGGCGGACGGTACCCCGAGCTGGATGTCCCGGCGGTGCTGGCCCGTCGCCCCGAGGTGGTGCTGGTCGACGAACTGGCGCACAGCAACACGCCGGGCAGTGCGCATGCCAAACGTTGGCAGGACGTCGAAGAACTACTCGACGCAGGCATCACGGTGATTTCCACGGTCAACGTCCAGCATCTGGAGAGTCTCAACGATGTCGTCTCCCAGATCACCGGAATCGAACAGCAAGAGACCGTGCCGGATTCGGTGGTGCGCAGCGCCGCACAGATCGAGTTGGTCGATATCACCCCGGAAGCCTTGCGCCGCAGACTTTCTCACGGCAACGTCTACGCCGCCGAACGTGTCGATGCGGCGCTGAGCAACTACTTCCGCCAGGGCAACCTGACCGCGCTGCGCGAACTGGCATTGTTGTGGCTGGCCGATCAGGTCGACACCGCGCTGGCCAAATACCGTGCCGAACACAATATTTCGGATACCTGGGAGACCCGCGAGCGGGTGGTGGTCGCCGTCACCGGTGGCCCGGAATCGGAAACCCTGGTCCGCCGCGGGTCGCGCATCGCCTCCAAGGCCAGCGCCGAACTGATGGTGGTGCACGTGGTCGCCGGAGACGGGTTGACCGGGATCTCCGCACCACAGATGGGTAAGGTCCGGGAAATCGTCGCCAGTCTGGATGCCACGCTGCACACCGTCGTCGGCGACGATATCCCCGCTGCCCTCTTGGATTTCGCCCGCGAGATGAACGCCACTCAGCTGGTGCTGGGTATCTCACGGCGATCGCGCTGGGCCCGGCTGTTCGAAGAAGGCATCGGCGCCAAGACCGTTCAGCTGTCAGGCAAGATCGATGTGCACATGGTCACCCACGAACATGCGCAGCCCGGCTGGTCGTGGAGTTCGGCCTCACGGGGACAACGTCACCTGATCTCGTGGCTGGCCGCCATCATCGTGCCGAGTGTCATCTGCGCGATCACCGCGTTGCTGCTCGACCCGTTCCTGCATATCGGCGGCCAGAGCGCGGTGTTCTTCATCGGTGTGCTGATCGTCGCGCTGCTCGGCGGCGTGGCGCCGGCGGCGTTGTCCGCGGTGCTGTCCGGGCTGCTGCTGAACTTCTTCTTCGTCCAACCCCGTTACAGCTTCACCATCGCCGACCCGGACAGCGCACTGACCATCGTGGTGCTGCTCGCCGTCGCGGTGGCGGTGGCGGCATTGGTCGACAGTGCCGCCAAACGCTCCCGGGAAGCGCGTCACGCGTCGCAGGAGGCCGAACTGCTGGCACTGTTCGCCGGCAGCGTGTTACGTGGCGCCGACCTGAACACCCTGCTGGAACGGGTTCGCGAAACATACTCACAACGCGCCGTCAGCCTGGTGCACGAAGACCGCGGCATCGTGGCATGCGTCGGCGCCAGTCCCTGCGCCACGGTCGACTCCGCTGATACCGCAATCGAAGTCAACGACTTTGACGGCCATGGTGTGTACTGGCTCCTCCTATCCGGCCGCAAGACTCAGGCCCGCGACCGGCGCGTACTGGGCGCCGTCGCCCGACAGGCGGCCGGGTTGGTGCGCCAGCGTGAACTGGCCGAGGAGGCCGGCCGCGCCGAGGCGATCGCCAAGGCCGACGAGTTGCGCCGGCAACTGCTGTCCGCGGTCAGCCATGATTTGCGCACCCCGCTGGCTGCGGCCAAGGCCGCGGTCTCCAGTCTGCGCAGCGAGGACGTCGGCTTCTCCCCCGAGGACATCGCCGAACTGCTGGCCACCGTCGAAGAATCGGTGGACCAGCTCACCGCACTGGTAGGCAATCTGCTGGACTCCTCACGACTGGCCGCGGGGGTGATCAAACCGGAGCTGCACCGGGTGTACCTGGAAGAGGCCGTGCAGCGTGCACTGCTCGGGATCAGCCGGGGCACAACCGGTTACGAACGCCGGTGGCCGGACCGCGTCAAGTGCGAGGTCGATGATGCGGTGGCGCTGGCCGATGCCGGACTGCTCGAGCGGGTGCTGGTCAACCTGATCGACAACGCGTTGCGCTACGCACCGGACAGCACGGTGCGGGTCAACGCGGGCACCGTCGGCGACCGGGTGCTGATCACCGTCGTCGACGAGGGACCGGGAATCCCCCGCGGCGCCGAGGACCGGCTGTTCGCCCCGTTCCAGCGGTTGGGCGATCACGACAACAACACCGGTGTGGGGCTGGGCCTTTCGGTGGCCCGCGGATTTGTCGAGGCGATGGGTGGCAGCATCGCGGCCACCGACACCCCCGGCGGCGGACTGACCGTCGTGCTCGACCTGGCAACCCCGACGAAGGATCAACTGTGACAAGGGTTCTGGTGATCGACGACGAGCCGCAGATCCTGCGGGCGCTGCGGATCAACCTGTCGGTGCGTGGCTATGACGTCACGGTCGCGGCCAGCGGCGTCGAGGCACTCAAGGCCGCCGCCGAGCACAAACCCGATGTGGTCATCCTGGATCTGGGACTACCCGACATGTCCGGGATCGACGTGCTGGCCGGACTGCGCGGCTGGCTCACCGCACCGGTGATCGTGTTGTCGGCGCGCACCGACTCCATGGACAAGGTCGAAGCGCTCGACGCCGGAGCCGACGACTATGTGACCAAACCCTTCGGTATGGACGAATTCCTGGCCCGGCTGCGCGCCGCGGTCCGCCGTGGCGCCGCCGCCTCGGAGACCGATCAGCCGGTGGTCGAAACATCCTCGTTCACAGTCGATCTGGCCGCCAAGAAGGTCACCCGCGGCGGTCAGGAGATCCATCTGACCCCGACGGAGTGGGGCATGTTGGAGATGCTGGTGCGCAACCGCGGCAAGCTGGTGGGCCGCGAGGAGCTGCTCAAGGAAGTGTGGGGCCCCGCCTATGCCAAGGAGACCCACTATCTGCGGGTGTATCTGGCCCAGCTGCGCCGCAAGCTGGAGGCCGACCCATCGCATCCCAAGCACCTGCTGACCGAGGCCGGGATGGGCTACCGCTTCCAGCAGTGACCCCCACCCCGCCCAAACGGACAACTGGGCCACAAAGTGCGAGTGGAAACGGCCAATACGTCGATCTCGGCGTAGAGAGCCGAGGCAGATGTTCGCCTGTTGTTCGCCTGACACCGGCCGACGGTGGTGCCACGCTGAACACCGAATACTGCCCCGCCGAAAATCCCTGTGAGAAGGCTGGAAATGGTCGAGAATTCGCGTGCGTACAACAGTGTCTGGCAACTTCGGAGCGACGCCTGGTGCCGCCTCGAGGAAGCCGCCGATCGACTCACCCGAACCAGCACCGTCGGGGAGCTGAAGGACCAGTACATCGGCATCTGCCGAGAACTGCTGGCCACCCTGACGCCGTTGGAGCCGTACTGGGCCTATCCCGGTTCGCCACAGTTCGCCCGGGTGCAGCGGTTGTTCAGTGCCGGCAGCTACGACAAATTCGCCAAGGCCGTGGGCCGCGTCAACCGCGCGCTGACCACCGAGTCCTACCGCACCGGCGACGTGGACACCGCCGGCATGGACGACACCGATATGTTCCCGGTCGACCCGCGCACGCTGGAACAGCAGCCGGCGACCAACAAGGAGCAGCTGTACTTCGAGGTGCTGATCGTCGAGAAGATGACCGAGGCGCAGGAGCAGGCACTGCGCAAGGAGGTCCGCAGTTGGCGCCGTCCCGATGATGATTTCGTCTACGAACTGGTGGTGGTCGCCAGTGGTGACGAGGCCCTGATCGCGGCGCGGCTCAATGTCAATCTGCAGGCCGTGGTGATCCGCCGACGGTTCAGCCACCAGTCCGAGCGCGATCTGTCCGCGCTGGCCCAGTTCGTCGATACCAAGGTGTCCGCGGATCTGGACGATCACAAGTCCCCCGATGAGCGAGCCCAGATCCTGGCGGCCTCGCTGCGCGATCTGCGTCCCGAGCTGGACCTGTACCTGATGACCGAGATCGAGGTCGAGGACATCGCCGGGCGGCTCGGGCCCTATTTCCGGCGCGTCTTCCACGCTCGCGAGGGTGTGCTCGAGTTGCATCTGTCGATCCTGCAGGGTGTCGCGGAGCGTTACCGCACACCGTTTTTCAGCGCACTCAAGCAGTACAGCCACCGGCCGACGGGCGTGTTCCACGCGCTACCGATCTCCCAGGGCAAGTCGATCGTCAACTCGCACTGGATCAAAGATATGGTCAGCTTCTACGGGCTGGATGTGTTCATGGCCGAGACGTCGGCCACCTGTGGTGGTCTGGACTCGCTGTTGGAGCCGACCGGGCCACTGCGCGAGGCCCAGCAGTTGGCCGCCGATGCTTACGGCTCACGACGCACCTACTTCGTCACCAACGGCACCTCGACGGCCAACAAGATCGTCACTCAGTCGTTGGTCGCGCCCGGCGATATCGTGCTGCTGGACCGCAACTGCCACCAGTCCCATCACTACGGGATGATGATGGCCGGAGCCAACGTCATCTATCTGGAGGCCTATCCGCTGCCCGACTACACCATGTACGGTGCGGTTCCGCTGCGGGAGATCAAGTCGAAGTTGTTGGCGCTCAAGGCTGCCGGCAAGCTGGACCGGGTCAAGATGATGTCGCTGACCAACTGCACGTTCGACGGCATCGTGTACGACGTGCAGCGGGTCATGGAGGAATGCCTGGCGATCAAGCCGGACCTCGTATTCCTGTGGGACGAAGCGTGGTTCGCGTTCGCGCGGTTCCACCCGGTCTATCGAGACCGCACCGCGATGGCGACGGCCCGGCGGCTCCGCGACAAACTGGCCGACCCCGAGTACCTGACGAAGTACCAGAACCAGCTGAAAGCCGACATCGAAAAGCCGCCCACCAACGAGGAATTGCTCAATCGCCGGTTGACGCCGGATCCCGCCAAGGCCCGGGTGCGGGTCTACGCGTCGCAGTCCACGCACAAGACCTTGACCTCGCTACGCCAGGGGTCGATGATCCACGTCTTCGATCAGGACTTCGAACAGAAGGTCTCCGAAGCGTTCCATGAGGCGTACATGGCGCACACCTCGACCTCACCGAACTATCAGATCCTCGCGTCGCTGGATCTGGGCCGCCGGCAGGTGGCACTGGAAGGCGTCGAACTGGTGCAACGCCAGATCGAGAACGCCATGCAGCTGCGCGACGCCATCGACAACCATCCGCTGCTGAGCAAGTACGTGTGCTGCCTGCGTACCTCGGACCTGATTCCGGACGAATTCCGGGCCAGCCATATCGAGCAACCGCTGCGCTCCGGCCTGCAGAACATGATGACCGCTTGGGGCACCGACGAATTCGTGCTGGATCCGTCGCGCATCACATTGTCGATCGGCCGCACCGGATATGACGGTGACACGTTCAAGCGTGAACAGTTGATGGATCGGCACGGCGTACAGATCAACAAGACCTCGCGAAACACCGTGCTGTTCATGACCAATATCGGCACCACTCGCAGTTCGGTGGCGTTCCTGGTGGAAGTGCTGGTGAAGATCGCCACCGAACTCGACGAGGCGGTCTCCGAGATGGGGCTGGGCGAGCGTGGCCGCTTCGAACACCGGGTCCGGCAACTGACCGCCAGTTCGGCATCGCTGCCAAACTTCAGCGGTTTCCATCCGGTGTTCCGCAATGATGACGTGACGCCGGAAGGCGATGTGCGGCGGGCGTTCTACCTGTCCTACAACGACACCAATTGCGAATACCTTTCCACCGACGAGGTTTTCGAGAAGATCGACAACGGCATCGATGTGGTGTCGGCAACCTTTGTGACGCCCTACCCACCGGGTTTCCCGGTGCTGGTGCCCGGCCAGGTGTTCAGCCGCGAGATCCTGACCTTCCTGCG
>Ga0153956_1001998_pt1 | contig 16097 bp, 14 predicted proteins | sample TSFL040MetaG_FD_104704 | JGI IMG/M metagenome (GOLD analysis project Ga0153956, IMG submission 104704) | Attine ant fungus gardens microbial communities from Florida, USA - TSFL040 MetaG | ecosystem: Host-associated > Fungi > Mycelium > Unclassified | place: USA: Florida, Wekiwa Springs... | reverse complement strand
TCGCCCCCGCCGCGATCGCGTCGCGCACGGCATGGGCACCCGGGAACTCGGGCAGGTACGCGGGGTGGGTGTTGAGCAGGTTGGGGGTGAGCGCGTGCACGACGGCCGGGGGCAGCAGGCGCATGAGGCCGGAGAGGATGACGATGTCGGCGTCCCATCGCCGCACCTGCTCGAGCAGCGCCGCTCCCCACTCCTCGCGCGTCGGGTAGGCCCCGAACGGGACGACGAAGCTCGGGATGCCGAACTCCTCGGCGTGCGCGAGCCCGTCCGCGTCGCGGTCGGCCCCGATCGCGACGACCCGCGCCGGGAACTCGGCGTCCTCCGACGCCTCGAGCAGGGCCCGGAGGTTGGAGCCGCCGCCGGAGATCAGGACGACGAGCCGCAGCATCCGTTCAGACTACCGATCCCGCAGCGCGAGCAGCCGCCGCGGGACCGGGACGGAGGCGGCCACGCCGATCATCGCCGCGATGCCGAACTCCGCCGCACTCGCGAGTCCGACCGCGAGCGGATCGGGCCCGACCTGGACGAGCCGCCCCGGCCCGGCGGCACCCGCCGACGCCCAGGCGAGCAGCCCGAGCAGGAGACCGCCCACGACGCCCCCGCCGAGACCGGTCGCGACGAGCGCCGGCCAGCGCGGTCCGTCGTGGTCCTCCAGCAGCCGCGTGAGCCGCGGACGGCTGAGGACGCCGGCGAGGAACCCGGCGAGCACCGGCACGAGCAGCCCGAGGAAGCCGAGGGCGAGATCACCGGTGGGGACGGAGCCGAACAGCGGGATGGCGGGCACCGGCCCGACGGCCGTCCCGAGCGGCGAGACGTGCGAGCCGGTGCCGAGAGCGAAGCCGGGCCCGGCGAACCAGCTCGCCGCCCAGACGACCGCGTCCGGCAGGAGCGCGAGCTGGCCGATGGTGAGGGCGAGCCCGCCGACCACCCCCGTGTGCAGCGCCTCGTACAGCCGGATGAGCTGACCGTAGTGGCCGATGAGGAGCAGTGCGACGGCGATCGCCGAGATGCCGAGCGTGAGGACGGCGGCGGCGGCGCCGGTGCGCAGCGCGCCGCCGACCGCGGCGCGCACGAGCGTGCTCGCGCCCGGCAGCAGCTCGGGGCGCTCGCGCAGCAGTCCCAGCCCGACGCCGAGCGCGAGCACGAGCGTCGGAAGCAGCACCCCCTGCCAGATCGAGGGGCGCGCGGCCGCGTTCAGGGCGCTGAGCGTGAGGCCGAGGGAGGCGATCGCCCCGACCGCGAGCAGCACCGCGACGCCGAGGATGCGGTGGCCGGTCTCGGCGATCCGCCCGCCCGCGCGCACGCCGAGCAGCAGGGTCAGCAGTGCGAAGCCGAGCAGAGCGATCGTGATCACCACGGGCTGGTCGGCGCCCGCGAGTCCGAGGGATGCGGCGGTCGTCGGATCGAGCGTGAATCGCACGTCGACCCCGTGGCCCAGCAGCCAGACGTCGACCGCGCCGCGCCAGGAGATCGCGAAGCTCGGCGCGAAGCCGTACTGGATGGCCCAGATGAGCGTGAGCGGCACGAGCGGGATGGCGACCCCGATCGCGACCGCGACGATCGCCTCGAGCGCCGAGAACAGCACGGTGAGGCGTCGGGTCACCCGGCCACGGTAACCCAGCTCCCGTGGCGGGGCGGGGAGCCGCGCAGCGGTCAGTGGCAGTCGGGGTCGGATGCCGGCAGCTTGCCGGTCAGCAGGTAGGTGTCGACGTTCGTGTCGATGCAGGTGTCGCCCTGCGCGTAGACGGTGTGCCCCTCGCCGTGGTGGGTGAACAGGAACCCGCTCGAGAGCTGCTTGGCGAGCGACACCGACTGCGCATACGGCGTCGCGGGATCGTTGGTCGTGCCGATGACGACGATCGGCGCCGCTCCCTTCGCGGCGAAGGAGGTCGGCAGCGTCGCCGGCTTGTACGGCCAGTTGTCGCACGCCGCCTCGAGCACGGCGGTGTCGTCGTAGGCGAAGTACTTCCCGAGGATCGGCGCCGCCGCATCCAGCTTCGCCAGGTCGCCGAAGACGTCGACCCCGTCGGTGCCGAGCGTCGTCTCGTCGCAGGTGACCGCGGTGTAGATCTCGGTGCCGTTGTCGCTGTAGGTGCCGTTGGCGCTGCGGTCGTTGTAGGCATCCGCCTGCTCGAAGACGGGATCGGCGTCACCGGTCCGCAGCGCGGTGAACATCGCGGTGAGGTCGGGCCAGCTCTGCTCCGAGTAGAGCGTCTCGCTGATCCCGGTGCCGAGCGTCGCGGAGTCCAGCGTGCGCCCGTCGCTCGACGTCAGGTGCTGCGCGTCGACGGTGTCGAGCACCTGCCGCACCTGCAGCATCGCCTGGTCGGGGGTGCCGCTGAACGGGCAGCCGGACTGCGCCAGGCAGTCGGTGAGGTAGGCCTTGAGCGCACTGTCGAAGCCGGCCATCTGGGTGGCGAGCGCATCCAGCTGGTCGACGGTCGGGTCGACCGCGCCGTCGAGCACCATGCGGCCCACCTTCGTCGGGAACAGCTCGGCGTACATCGTGCCGAGGTAGGTGCCGTAGGAGTAGCCCAGGTAGTGCATGACCTTGTCGCCCATGACGGCGCGGATGACGTCCATGTCGCGCGCGACGCTCGCGGCATCGAGGTGACCGAGCAGCGGTCCGGTGTTCTTCTGGCAGGCGGCGACCCACGCCTTCTCGCGGGCGTTCAGCTCGGTGGCCCAGCCCTGCGATCCGTACGGCTGGTCGTAGGTGCCATAGAGGAGCTGGTCCTGCTGCTTCGGGTCGGTGTAGCAGACGACCGGGGTGGAGCGGCCGACGCCGCGGGGGTCGAATCCGATCAGGTCGTAGTGCGCGAGGACGTCGGGGGTGACGATGTATGCGGCCGACTGGGCGACGAAGTCGTAGCCGGAGCCGCCGGGGCCGCCGGGGTTGACCAGCAGAGAGCCGAGACGCGAGCCGGTGGCGCGGTGCCGCGCGATGGCGATCTCGATGGTCTTCCCGGTCGGGTCGGACCAGTCCAGCGGAACCATGACCTTCGTCGAGTCGATGCCGCCCGATCCGCTCCTCCAGCTGACGCGCTGCCCGTAGAACCGCTGCAGGTCGGCGGCGACCTTCTCGGCGGCGTGCGTGGACGACGGATGCGTCGAGCCGGGGATGATCGAGAGCTTCGGGAACACGCACCCGGTGAGCAGGGCCGTGACGGCCGCCGCAGCGGCGACGAGGGCGAGGGCGCGGCGCAGACGCATGCGCCTACGCTAACCGCCCCGCCCTCGCGACGATGCCGCGCCTACAGCTCCGCGATGATCGCGCGCATGAGCTCCGCGGTCTCCGACGGCGTCTTGCCGACCTTGACCCCGGCGGCCTCGAGGGCCTCCTTCTTGCCCTGCGCGGTGCCCGCACCGGAGGAGACGATCGCGCCGGCGTGGCCCATCGTCTTGCCCTCGGGGGCGGTGAACCCGGCGACGTAGCCGACGACCGGCTTCGTGACGTACTGCTGGATGAAGGCGGCCGCCCGCTCCTCGGCGTCGCCGCCGATCTCGCCGATCATCACGATCGCCTTGGTCTCCGGGTCGTCCTGGAACGCCTGCAGCGCATCGATGTGCGTCGTGCCGATGACCGGATCGCCGCCGATGCCGATGGCGGTCGAGAAGCCCAGGTCGCGCAGCTCGTACATCATCTGGTAGGTCAGCGTGCCCGACTTCGACACGAGACCGATCGGGCCGGTGCCGGTGATGTTGGCCGGGGTGATGCCGACGAGCGCCTCGCCCGGCGTGATGATGCCGGGGCAGTTCGGGCCGATGATGCGGGTCACGTCGCGCTTGGCCTTCGCGTGCGCCCAGGCCTCGGCGGTGTCCTGCACCGGGATGCCCTCGGTGATCACGACGAGCAGCGGGATCTCGGCGTCGATGGCCTCGATCATGGCGTCCTTGGCGAAGGCCGGCGGGACGAAGGCGATCGAGACGTCGGCGCCCGTCTTCTCCATGGCCTCCTCGACGGTCGCGAAGACCGGGAGGCTGATCGGGTTGCCGTCCTTGTCGGTGTGCTCGACGGTCGTGCCGGCCTTGCGGGCGTTGACGCCGCCGACGACCTGGGTGCCTGCCTTCAGCATGAGGGCGGTGTGCTTGGTGCCCTCGCCGCCGGTGATGCCCTGGACGATGACCTTGGAGTCCTTGGTCAGGTAGATCGACATGGGTTCTTCGGTCCTTACTTCGCAGCGAGCGCGGCGGCCTTGTCGGCCCCGTCGTCCATCGTGTCGGCCAGGGTGACGAGCGGGTTCGCGGCGGCCGCGAGGATCGCGCGCCCCTCCTCGACCTGGTTGCCGTCGAGGCGCACCACGAGCGGCTTGGTGGCCGTGTCGCCGAGGATCTCGAGTGCCTTGACGATGCCCTCCGCGACCGCGACGCAGGAGGTGATGCCGCCGAAGACGTTGACGAACACGCTCTTCACCTGCGGGTCGCCGAGGATGACGTCGAGGCCGTTCGCCATGACGGTCGCCGAGGCGCCGCCGCCGATGTCGAGGAAGTTGGCCGGCTTCACGCCGCCGTGCTTCTCGCCCGCGTAGGCGACGACGTCGAGCGTCGACATGACCAGGCCCGCGCCGTTGCCGATGATGCCGATCTCGCCATCGAGCTTGACGTAGTTGAGGTCGAGCGCCTTGGCCTTCGCTTCGAGCGGGTCCGCCGCGTTCTTGTCGACGAGCTCCTCGTGCTCCGGGTGGCGGAACTCGGCGTTGTCGTCGAGGGAGACCTTGCCGTCCAGCGCGACGATGTCGCCGGCGCCGGTGAGCACGAGCGGGTTGACCTCGACGAGCGTCGCGTCCTCACCGGTGTAGACCTCGTAGAGCTTCACGAAGACCGGGGCGACCTTCTCGACGAGCTCGGCCGGGAACTTCGCGGCGACCGCGATCTCCTTGGCCTTGTCGAGGTCCAGGCCCTGCTCGGGGTCGACCTCGACGCGGGCGAGCGCGTCGGGGCGCTCCTCGGCGAGCTGCTCGATCTCCATGCCGCCCTCGAAGCTGGAGAGCGAGAGGTAGGAGCGGTTGGCCCGGTCGAGCAGGACGGAGAAGTAGTACTCCTCCTGGATGTCGGCGCCGGCAGCCACCATGACGCGGTGGACGGTGTGGCCCTTGATGTCCATGCCGAGGATCGCGGCGCCCGCGGCCTCCGCGTCGTCCGGGGTCTTGGCGACCTTGACGCCGCCCGCCTTTCCGCGCCCGCCGACCTTCACCTGCGCCTTCACGACGGTCACGCCGCCGAGCTTCTCGGACGCCGCCCGCACCTCGGCGGGGGTGTCGGCGACGATGCCGGGAAGCACGGGGACCCCGTACTTCTCGAACAGATCACGGGCCTGGTATTCGAAGAGATCCACGCGTTTCTTCCCTGAGCTGGGTGAGCCAAATGACTGAAGTGCAGTGTCCGGCTCGCGGTCTCTCGACGCCGAGATAGTTCGATATCGAGACATCCGGGCCGGGGACGACTCTACCCCCGCGCCCAGGGGCGCTCTCACCGCAGGGCCCTCCCCGCGCGCGAAAGTTCCCGGGATCTTCGCCCCGGCGTCACGGCGCGTGTCACGCTGGGTGGCGTGCGGAGCGCCCAGCTCGATCGGTACGTCCGGGATGCCGCGATCGTCGCGGGCGGGGCGGCGGCGATCCTGCTGCAGGTCGCGGACCCCGTGGTCGCGCACGGCGTCGCCGAGCGGAGCGCGTTCGCGACCGACCCGATGCGGCGCCTGCGGCACACGCTGAGCTTCGTCTACGCGGTGATGGCGGGCGACGAGCGGCAACGGGCGCGGGCCGCGGCGTTCACCGATCGGGCCCACGACGGGGTGCCCGGGGCGCGCGATCCCGATCGGCAGCTCTGGGTCGCCGCGACCCTCTATGAGGTGGGGCACTCGGTGCAGGAGCGGCTCGACGGTCCGCTGCCCGCGGCGCTCGATGCCGAGCTGCTCGCGGCGAGCGCCGCCCTCGGCACCGCGCTGCAGGTCCCTGCCGACCGCTGGCCCGCCGATCGCGCCGCCTTCGACGCCTACTGGCGGGATGCCGTGGCCGGCCTCGCGGTCGGCGACGACGCGCGCGCGATCGCCCGCGAGCTGCTGCAGCCGCGGAGCGCGCCGTGGTGGGTGCGAGCCGGGATGCCGCTCGTGCGCGCGATCACGCCGACGCTGCTGCCGGCATCCCTCGCGACCGCCTACGGGTTCGATCCGGAGCGCCGCGCCCGCGCCGCATGGATGCTGCTGCGCGCGCTCGTCCGCATCACCCCGCGCCGCCTCCGAACCCTCCCCGCGCGTCGCCTCCTGGCGACGCTGTAGCGCCGGTCTCGGCGTCGGCTCAGCCGATGGTGCGGTTGGCGGCGAAGACGCCCGCCTGCGTGGTGGCCGCGCCGATGGCGTCCGCGACCTCCTGGAAGGTGTTCGAGGCCTTGCTGGCGCCGATCGCGCCGCCGCGCAGGGCGCTGCCGGTCGCGTCGCGCGAGAGGCGCGCGACGAGTCGCCCCTCGGCGTCGGCCGAGAAGCCGAGCTGGAACTTCATGTAGAAGCTCTTGCCGGCGAGCGCGCCGAACGCGATGGTCAGGCCGTTCGAGCCGCGCTCGAGGTCGAAGTTCCACGCGTCGCGCGCGGTGGGGGTGAAGCTCTGCTGGACGGTCGCGTCGAGCACGACCTTCTTGGCGGCCTCCTGGTCGCCGGTGAGCACGAACTCGATCATCGAGGCCACGGGGGTCTCCTCGGGGGTCGGAGGTGAGCGAACTTCCTCACGATAACGAAACCCGGGGACCCGTTCGCACAGGTCCCCGGGTACTCAGCGGGTGATTCAGTCGGCCAGGATGCGGTACAGCTCGCGGCGGAGCTCGTCCATCTTCTCGGCGGCGGCCTTGCGCTGCTCCGGGGTGGCCGAGCGGGGGAACTGCTTGACCGCGTCGAAGAGGCGGCCGATCGACTGCATGAACTCGCGGTCCGGTCCGCCGAAGCCCTCGGGCTGGGCGAACACGCCGTCGATCTCCGCCTGGTGCTCGCCGACGTAGGCACGACCGTCGTCGGTGAGCTCGAAGTCGCCCTTGCCGGGGCCGGCGGGCTGGGTCGCGAGACCCTCGTCCACCAGCTGCTGCAGCGTCGGGTAGACCGAGCCGGGGCTGGGACGCCAGGCGTGCTCGGTGCGCTCGGCGATCGCCTTGATGAGGCCGTAGCCGCTCGCGGGCGCCTCGTTCAGGAGCGCGAGGATCGCGATCCGCACGTCGCCCTTGCGGGCGCGCGGGCCGCCCCAGGCGCGCATGAACTCGTGGCGCATGCCGGGCCCGAAAGCGCCGGGGCCGAACGGGGCGCCGGGCCCGAAGCCCTGGTCGCCGAACGGGCCGTGGCCGCGTCCGTCGCCGCGGTGGGCGCGGGCGTCGAATCCGGGATGGAAGCGTCGGTTCTTCATGATGTTTCTCCTTCGTGTATCAAAACCTGTTGTGATAGTAAGCGATATATCGCTGAGTTGTCAACCGACGAAGCCCCAGGCTCGATCCAGCGAAGCGAAGCGACCGCGCTCGTATCGCGGAGCGGCGGCGCGACGCAGGAGCGGCGGCGCGCCAGACTGGCACCGTGAGATTCGCCGCCCTCCGCGCCCCCTGGTACAAGGGCTACTGGGTCGGCGGCTCGCTCATGATGGGCGGCGACAACCTCGAGCACGCGATCACCTACTGGGTGATGTGGCAGACCTTCCACTCGCCGCTGCTCGCCGGGCTCGCGGTGCTCACCCACTGGCTCCCGCACCTGTTCTTCTCGATCCCGCTCGGCGCGCTCGCGGACCGCTTCGACTGCCGGCGGCTCGTGCAGCTGTCCGGTCTGCTGTTCATCGCCGCATCGGTGGGATGGGGCATCCTGTTCGCCACCGACTCCCTCCAGCCCTGGGAGTGCGTCGCGCTCCTCCTCGTGCACGGCTTCGCGAGCGCCATCTGGAAGGCGCCCGACCAGCTCATGCTCTACGACATGGTCGGACCGGAGGGCGTGCCGAGCGCGGTCCGCCTCATGGCGACGGGGATGACGCTCGGCCAGCTCGTCGGCCCCGCGATCGGCGCCCTGCTGCTCTCCACCGTCGGGCCGACGGTCGGCATCTTCCTCAACATCGTCATGTACCTGCCGTTCATGACCTACCTCTTCATCACGCCCATGACGGGGCACGTGCGCGACGCCGGGCGCCGGGCGGCGGCGCACTGGCGCGACATCGTCTCGGTGCTGCGCGACGTGCCGACGTTCCCGTCGATCCTCGTGATCATGATCCTGCAGGGAGCGGTGGCCCTGTTCGTCGGGGTCGCGCTCATGCCGCTGCTGCCGGAGTTCGGCGGCTCGCTCGGGGTGCCGTCCGGCCCCGGGTACGCCGTGCTCGTCTCGTCGATGGCGGCGGGAGCCGTCGTCTCGGGCATCACGCTGGAGGCCGTCGGCCGCATCCGGGCGAGCGTGCGGCTCGCGATCTCCACCGCCGCCGTCTTCGCGGTGGCGATCCTGGTGTTCGCGCTCTCGCGCAGCTTCGCGCTCTCGATCATCGCGCTCGTCGTCGCCGGCGCCGCGAACCTCATCACCGCATCGACCTCGCAGACGATCGTGCAGCTCCAGGCGCCCGCGGAGCGCCGCGGCCGCTTCGTCGGCGCCGCCGGGATGACCGGTCAGGGCTTCCAGGCCGGCAGCGGCATCCTCATCGGACTGCTCGCCGCGGGCCTCGGCGTCGCGGGCGGCGTCGCGGTCGCGGCCGGGACGCTGCTCCTCGTGACGGTCGCGCTGCTGGTCGTCGTGCTCGTGCGCCGCCGCGGGATGCCGGCGCCGGTCACCGCGCCCGTCGAGGTCGTCGACGGCGCAACGAACCCGGCGGTCGAGTAGCGCGCCCCGCCCCCGCCCCGCCCCCGCCCCTGGCTTGTCCGTTCCCCTATCGAGTGGCCGATTTCCGCCTTTCCGCGCGTCAGGAAGGGCGGAAATCGGCCACTCGATGGAGAAGGCCAAGGACCGAGGGACCCGGTGAGCAGGGTCGGGGCCGGGCGCGCCGTCAGAGCTTCTCGATCGGCGCGATCTTGATCAGCAGGCGCTTGCGCCCCGCGGTGTCGAACTGCACCTCGGCGATCGACTTCGGACCGACGCCGGTCACGTCGGTCACGCGCCCCTCGCCGAAGTCGGCGTGACGGATGCGGTCCCCGACCGCGAGCGTCAGGTCGCCGTTGTCGCGCACCGTCGCCGTGACCGCCGAGGTCCACTCGGTCTTCTTGCGCTCGGCCGGCGGCAGCGAGGTCGAGTACGAGAACTTCGGGCGTGACCCCTCACGGGAGTTGAGCGCCCGCGGGCGCATCCCGCCGCGGCTGGTCGCGTCGCCCGGCGACTGCCGCCAGTCGATGAGCGCGGCCGGGATCTCCTGCAGGAACCGCGACGGCATCGCCACGCTCGGCTCCCCGAACAGCGCGCGGGTCATCGACAGGGAGACGTACAGGCGCTTGCGGGCGCGCGTGATGCCCACGTAGAACAGGCGCCGCTCCTCGGCGACGCCGCCCGGCTCCCCCGAGGAGATGCGGTGCGGGAGCAGGTCCTCCTCGACGCCCGTGAGGAAGACGGCGTCGTACTCGAGGCCCTTCGCGGTGTGCAGGGTCATGATCGAGACGGAGCCGCCCTCGTCCTCGATCTCGTCGGCCGCGGCGAACAGCGCGACCCCGGTGAGGAAGTCGACGAGGTTGCCCTCGGGGGTCTGCTTGCGGAACTCGCGGGTCTGCGCGACGAGCTCCTCGAGGTTCTCCGCACGGGCCTCGTCCTGGGCGTCGTTGGATGCGCGCAGCTGGGCGAGGTAGCCGGTCCGGTCGAGGAGGGCGGTGAGGATGTCGGCGGGCGCCGCCGTCGCGGAGGTCGCGGCCACGTCGTCCAGCAGCTTCGCGAGGTCGAGGATGGCGCCGGTCACCTTCGGTCCGAGGCCGAGCTGCCCGGCATCCCGCATCGCATCGCGCAGCGTCTGGCCGGTGCGCTCCGCGTGCGCCTGCAGGGCGGCCTCCGTCGCCGGTCCGATGCCGCGCCGCGGCACGTTCATGACGCGGCGCAGCGCGAGGTCGTCGTCGGGGTTGGCGACCTGGATGAGGTACGCCATGGCGTCCTTGATCTCGGCGCGCTCGTAGAACTTGGTGCCGCCGGGGATCCGGTACGGGATGCCGGAGCGGATGAAGATCTCCTCCAGCGGACGGGTCTGCGCGTTGGTGCGCACGAAGACCGCGACGTCGTCGTAGCTCTCGCCGGCCCCCCGGAGCGTCTCGATCTCGTCGGCGACGAACTGCGCCTCGTCGTGCGCCGAGTACCCGGTGTAGCCGACGATCCTCTCGCCCGCGCCGCCGGTCGTGAACAGGTTCTTCGCGACCCTGTCGAAGTTGTTGCCGATGACCGCGTTCGCCGCGTCGAGGATGTTCTGGGTCGAGCGGTAGTTCTGTTCGAGCAGGATCGTCCTCGCCTGCGGGAAGTCCTCCTCGAACTCCACGATGTTGCGCATGTCTGCGCCGCGGAAGGCGTAGATCGACTGGTCGGAGTCGCCCACGACCGTGAGCGTCGCCGCGGGGATGCCGCCGTCGGCTCCCACCCGCATCCGGGTGTCGAGCGGCACGTTCTCGGGCGCGACCGGGCGCACGAGCTCGCGGATGAGCGCGTACTGCGCCGCGTTGGTGTCCTGGTACTCGTCGACGAGCACGTGCCGGAAGCGCCGCTGGTACAGCGCCGCCGTGTCGGGGAACGCCCGGAACAGGAACACCGTCTCGGCGATGAGGTCGTCGAAGTCGAGCGCGTTCGCACGGCGCAGGCCCGCGGTGTAGCGGCGGAACAGCTCGAGGAACGCCGACTCCTTCGGGTCGTCGGAGTTGACCTGGCGCGCGAACTTCTCGACGTCGGTGAGCTCGTTCTTGAGCTTCGAGATGCGGTTCGCGACACCCGCGACGCTGAAGCCGAGGGTGTCGGCATCCAGCTCCTTGAGGATCCGCTTGAGCAGCGCCCGCGAGTCGGCCGTGTCGTAGATCGTGAAGCCCTGCTTGAGCCTCATGACCTCGGCCTGCCGGCGCAGGATGCGCACGCACGCGGAGTGGAAGGTCGAGATCCACATGCCGTTCGCGTCGTCGCCGACGAGGCCGCGGATCCGCTCCCGCATCTCGGCGGCGGCCTTGTTGGTGAAGGTGATCGCGAGGATCTGGCTCGGCCACGCCTCCCGGCTCGCGATGAGCCCGGCGATGCGGCGGGTGAGCACGCTCGTCTTGCCGGAGCCGGCGCCCGCGACGATCAGCAGGGCGGGACCGCGGTAGAGCACCGCCTCGCGCTGCTGCGGGTTGAGGCCGGCGAGCAGCTCCTCGTCGACGGCGAGTGCCTGCGGTGCGTCGGGGCTCCCGTCGAGGTCGTCGAGGAGCCACGTCATGATCCTCCGATTCTACGGGCGGCCGCCGACCCCGGCACGGGCACGGGCGCCGCTCCCGTGTCGGTGCCGGCGCCAGCGCCCGCGCCCGCGCTCGTGCCAGTGCCAGTGCCAGTGCCAGTGCCAGTGCCAGTGCCAGTGCTTCCACGTGACAAATGACGGAGATCCCGCGGCGGCCAGTCAGGCGAAGCCCGCTATTGCGGGATCCGGCCGAGTGTGACAGCTGTCTTCTCCGTCATTTGTCACCGCCTTCGTGCTCGCGCCCGCGCTCGCGCTCGTCCGCGCCCGCGGCCGCCCTCCGCCCTCGTCCACGTCCTCGTCCTCGTCCGCTCCTCCACCGGCACCCGCAGACCTCGATCGTCCACCGATGGGCGATCGCGTCGCGACCGGCGGCTGCGACGCGGCGAACCTGGTCGGCATGACGATCGATGCCGCCTCCATCGTGCGCCGCCACGGTGGGGCGGCCGCCACGCACGAGCTCTACGACGAGGGATTCGACCGCCGCACCCTCGCGACCGCGGTCCGGCGACGCGAACTGGTCCGGGCACGGCAGGGATGGTTCTGTGCTCCGGGCACCGCTCCCGCCCTCATCGCGGCGGTTCGAGTCGGTGGACGGGTCACCTGCCGTTCCGCGCTGCGGCTCGCCGGCATCTGGACACGCGCCGACACACGATTGCACGTGGCGGTCCCGTCGCACGCCGTTCGCCTTCGGACGATGAGGAGCCCGGTGCAGCGACGACGTGACGTCGACGATCCGGGATGTGTCATCCATTGGAGCGATCCGACCGGGGAAGATCGCCTTCGGGTCTCCGCCGCCAGCGCGCTCGGCCACCTCAGGAACTGCGGAGACATCGAAGAGGTCGCCGCAGCAGCCGATTCGATCCTTCGCCTGGGACTCGCCAGCGCTGCCGAGCTGCACGCGATGGCCGAAAGCCTCCCGAGCTCGGTCCGGCATGCCATTGCCGGCGTAGACGGGATCTGCGAGTCCGGTATCGAGACGATGCTCTGGCGGTGGATGCGGCGTCACCGGATCGACGCTCGCCGCCAGGTCTCGATCCCGACGGTCGGCCGCATCGACTTCCTGCTCGGACGTCTCGTGATCGAAGTCGATGGCCGCAGCTACCACTCCGACCCCGAGCAGTTCGAAGCCGACCGGCGGCGCGACGCCCGGCTCAGTGCCCTCGGCTACCGGGTCCTCCGCTTCAGCTACGACCAGGTGACGACGCGGATGTCCGAGGTCGGGGTCGCGATCCTCGCGGCCATCGCACGCGGCGATGCGAACGAATGACGGATCGGAGCACGCAGCCGCCCCGCGATCCGGCTCGCGACGTCGCTTCCCGCGCAGGAACCACGCGGATTCCGTCATTCGTCCCGTGCGCGGGGTCGTGCGGTGGTCCCGGCACGTGCCTTCGGCGTTACTCGACCACCGCGGCGGAGGCGGGCGCACCGGCGGTGCGGGCCAGCGCGGCGCGGCCGAGGTCGGGATGGTCGACGAAGACGCCGTCGACGCCGGTCGCGATCGCGGCGCGGTACTCCGTCATCCAGTCGCCCCAGTCGGCCTTGGCGCCCTGGCTGCGGCGGGCCGGGGTGAGGAAGCGGTTCTCGGGGCGGAGCGTCCAGGTGAAGGCGAGCATCCCCGCGTCGTGCGCCCGCGCGACGAGGCCCGGATCGCGGAACAGTCGCGCCTTGCCGACGCTCACCCCGTCGACATCGAGCGCCCGCAGCCCGCCCGCGAGCTCGTCGTCGTAGGCGACCGCGCTGTCGGCGGCGCGGCCGGTGTCGTCGAGGAGGTAGACGAAGCGGGCGGCGACGCCGGCATCCCGCAGCCGGTGCAGCACGCCGCGCTCGAAGCACTCCACGACGAGCCGGTCGGGATGCCGCCACGTCGCGAGCTCGGACGCCACGAGGTCGTCGAACGGCAGTCCGATCGACGCGAAGTACGTCGGGTGCTTCACCTCGGCGACGAGCGTCACCGGCCGCCCGGCGGCGTCGAGGATCTCCAGCAGGTCGCGCAGGCGCAGGATCGGCTCGGTCCCGTCGAAGGTGCTGGAGTGCTGCCGCAGGGCCGGCAGCCGTTCCACCGCGCGGAGGGTGGACAGCTCCGCCCAGGTGAAGTCCTCGGTGAACCAGCCGGTCAGCCGCTCCCCGTCGACGACCTTCGTCGTGCGGCGGTCGGCGAACTCGGGATGCCGTGCGACGTCGGTCGTCCCGGAGATCTCGTTCTCGTGCCGCAGCACGAGCTCGCCGTCCCGCGTCGCGACGATGTCGGGCTCGATCGCGTCCGCGCCGAGGGCGATCGCGAGCTCGTAGGCGGAGCGCGTGTGCTCGGGCCGATAGCCGCTCGCACCGCGGTGTCCGATCACCAGAACTGGGGTGTCGCGGGGGGTCGAGGCGCCCATGGCGCCAGGGTAACGTGGCCGCGACATGCCCGCCTGCGCCAACTGTGCCCGAGAGCTGCGCTCGGAGTGGCGGTTCTGCGTCTCCTGCGGGATGCCGACCGGCGTCACCTCGGCCCGGCCCGAGACGAAGGCGATGCCGGTCATCACGCCGGCGATGCTCGCGGCGGCCGCGACCGCGACACCCCCGGAGCCGGTGACGGCCGCACCGCCCGTCGTGCCGGCGTCCGCGCCGGTCGGCGTGCCGGCCTTCGCACCAGCATCCGGAGCCGCACCGCATGTCGCCCCCTTCCCCGCTCCGCTCGTCGTCGCGCCTCCCACGCCGGCATCCGGAGCAGCACCGGTCCCGCGCCCGGCACCGACGCCGGGAGTCACACCGATCACCCTCCCCGCACCGGCCGAAGCCGCACCGATCACCCTCCCCACGCCAGCACCCGAAGCCGCACCGGTCCCGCTCCCCACGCCGCTCCCCGCCGCGGCCGCACCCGCCTCGACCCTGCTGCTGGCGCCGCCGGAGCCGGAGCCCGTCGCCCCGTCCACCTCGCTGCGCCGCACCCGCTCTCGTACGACAGAGCGCCGCACCCGCCGCCGCGTGAACGCCCTCGCGGTCGTCGCCCTCGTGCTCGGCTGCCTGGCGAGCCCGCTCGCCGCGCTGTTCGGCCACCTCGCGCTCGTGCAGATCGGGGCCGGCACGCAGCGCGGCCGCATCCCCGCGATCATCGCGATCGTGCTCGGCTACGGCTCGCTCGCCTTCATCCTCGGCCTCGGCCTCATCTATCTCGCGACCCATGCCTGATCACGCCCTGCCGCTGCGCTGGGGTCGCCGCGTCGACCGCGCCGGCATGGGCGCAGTGCTGGTCGTGGCCGGCGGCGTCGCCGTCGCCGGGTCGAACGTCTACGCCCTGCCTCTCGCCGCGCTCGGGATCCTCGCCCACCTCGCCGGATGGGTGCTGCTGCCCGCCGCCGGCTGGCGTCGGATCGTCGCGGCATCCGTCAGCACCCCCGCGGTCGTGCTGCTGCTGGCCGGACCGCGCTACCTCGGCGTGCTCGTCGCCTGCTACCTCGTCTGGATGCTGGCCCGGCACCGTCCGCCCCGCGCCTGGATCACGGCCCTGTTCCCCGCCGCCGGCGCCGTCGTCGCGACGACGCTGCACGACGTCGCGATGCTCCCCGCCCTCGGGGTGATGGCCGCGATCCTCATCGTCTCCGCCTGGATCGCCGCCTACCTCGCATCGGGACGTTTCGGGGCGCCCTCCCGGCACCTTCCCGGTTCCGGACACCCAGCGGATTCTTAGAATCGGATATGGCCAACTTCGCCTTCTCGAACTCGCCCGCCTTCGACGACCGGGCCGCCCGCCGGGCCGCCGCACGGGACGCCGCCGCCGGCACCGTGCCGCCGGTGCCCGTCCCGACCGCGGAACAGCTCCAGACTCAGTACGACCTCCCGACCGCGACCGCCGATCAGGCGGGCCGGATGACCTACGAGGACACGATCGTCAAGACGCTCGTCTCGTTCGGCATCCTCATCGTGGGCGCCGCGATCGGCTGGTTCTTCCCGGTGCTCGCGATCCCCGCCGCCATCGCCGGGTTCGTGCTCGCGCTCGTCAACACCTTCAAGCGCAAGCCGTCCCCCGCGCTCGTCCTCACCTATGCGGGCGTCGAGGGCGTGTTCGTCGGCGGCATCTCGTCGTTCTACGCCCAGCTCTGGAACGGGATCGTCCCGATCGCCGTCCTCGGCACGCTCGGCGTGGTCGGCGTGACGCTCGCGCTCTTCGCGAGCGGGAAGGTGCGCGCCTCGAGCCGCGCGACCAAGGTCTTCCTCGTCCTCATGGTCGGCTACCTCGTCTTCTCGCTCGTCAACGTGGTGCTCATGCTGACGGGCGTCGTGGACGGCTACGGCGGCTTGCGCGACGTGACGATCTTCGGCATCCCACTGGGCATCCCGCTCGGGATCCTCGTCGTGATCATGGCGGCGTACTCGCTCGTCGTCGACTTCGACCAGGTCAAGCGCGGCGTCGAGACGAGCCAGCCGCGCATCTACGGCTGGACCGCGGCGTTCGGGATCATGGTCACCGTCGTGTGGCTGTACCTCGAGATCCTGCGGCTCGTGTCGTACGTCATGCCGCGCAACTGACGGTGGTCGAGCCTGTCGAGACCACCGTCCGGCGCGGCCGGTTTCGACAGGCTCAACCGGCGGAGCGGGTCACTCCCACTCGATCGTTCCCGGCGGCTTCGAGGTCACGTCGAGCACGACCCGGTTGACACCGGCGACCTCGTTCGTGATGCGGTTCGAGATCCGGGCCAGCAGCTCGTAGGGCAGGCGGGTCCAGTCGGCGGTCATCGCGTCCTC
>Ga0153956_1001997_pt1 | contig 16106 bp, 23 predicted proteins | sample TSFL040MetaG_FD_104704 | JGI IMG/M metagenome (GOLD analysis project Ga0153956, IMG submission 104704) | Attine ant fungus gardens microbial communities from Florida, USA - TSFL040 MetaG | ecosystem: Host-associated > Fungi > Mycelium > Unclassified | place: USA: Florida, Wekiwa Springs... | reverse complement strand
TGGGGGCTACCCGCAAACTCGGCGCTTGTGGCACTCCCCCACCCCCCACCCCTCCCCTGAAGGGGAGGGGCTTTAGAGCGCCGCTCACAGCGTCCCCTTCGTGCTCGGGATCGCGTCCGCCTTGCGCGGATCGATCTCGACCGCCTCGCGCAGCGCCCGCGCCAGCCCCTTGAACGCGGCCTCGGCGATATGGTGGTTGTTCGTGCCGTACAGCGTCTCGATGTGCAGCGTGATCCCGGCGGTCTGCGCGAACGAGTGGAAGAAATGCTCGAACATCTCGGTGTCCATCTCGCCGAGCCGCTTCTGCGAGAATTCGGTCTTCCACACGAGGAACGGACGCCCCGAAATGTCGAGCGCGACGCGGGTCAGCGTCTCGTCCATCGGCGACAGCGCATCGGCATAACGGCGGATACCGCGTTTCTCGCCCAGCGCCTTCGCCACCGCCTCGCCGATCGCGAGGCCGGTATCCTCGACCGTGTGATGCTGGTCGATATGCAGGTCGCCGACCGTCTTCACGTCGAGATCGATCAGCGAGTGGCGGCTGAGCTGCTCGAGCATGTGATCGAAGAACCCGATCCCGGTCGAAACCCGATAGGCGCCCGTCCCGTCGAGGTTGACGGTCACGTCGATGCTCGTCTCGCTCGTCTTGCGGCTGATCGTGGCTGTGCGCATGTCCGCGTTCCCATAGCGCGCTTGCGCGGTCATGCAATCTTGACGCGTATGCGAAGTGCGCTACCCAAGGCGCATGACCGAACCCCTGCCCGACAGCCTGATTCCGTACGACGAGATCGTGCAGGAGGCGCTCCGCGCAGTGGTCGGCCGCGTGCTGGGCACGGTCGCGGAGAGCGGCGGGCTGCCCGGCGAGCATCATTTCTACATTACCTTCAAGACCCAGGCTCCCGGCGTCGACATCCCCAAGCGCCTGATCGAGCGCTTTCCGGACGAGATGACGATCGTGCTGCAGAACCGCTTCTGGGATCTGGTGGTGGACGATACGCGCTTCTCGGTCGGCCTGAGCTTCAACCAGGTGCCCTCGAAGCTCGTCATCCCCTATTCGGCGGTGACCGGCTTTCAGGATCCGGCGGTACATTTCGAGCTGCGCTTCCAGGCGCAGGACGGCCCGGACGGCGGCCCCGACGGCCATGACGAGGCGGAAAATGACGGCCCGACCGTCATGCCGGCTGAGGACGGCTCGAACGTCGTCGCGGTGGACTTCAAACGGAAAAAATGAGCCGGAGCGAGCCGCGCAGCGCAGCTGCAAGGCGGTCGCACAGCGACGCGAACGGCCGGCCGACCTCGGCATAAGCCGAGGTTCGACGTCATGGGATTTACTCCCATGACGGCCGCTCGCAATAATTGCGCATGACCCAAGCCACCCGCACCGAAACCGATTCGTTCGGCCCGATCGAAGTGCCCGCCAGCGCTTATTGGGGCGCGCAGACCGAGCGAAGCCTGGAAAACTTCCCCTTCGGCGAGCGCGAGCGGATGCCGATCGGGATCGTCCATGCACTCGCCTTGGTGAAGCGGGCGGCGGCGCGGGTGAACCGCGCGCATGGGCTCGACACCGAAAAGGCCGACGCGATCGAGGCGGCGGCTGCCGAGGTGGTCGCCGGCAAGCTCGACGACCAGTTCCCCCTGGTCATCTGGCAGACCGGCAGCGGCACGCAATCGAACATGAACGCCAACGAGGTGATCGCCGGCCGGGCCAACGAGATGCTGACCGGCACGCGGGGCGGCAAGTCGCCGGTCCATCCGAACGACGACGTCAATCGCGGCCAGTCCTCGAACGACAGTTTCCCGACCGCGATCCACATCGCCGCCTCGCTTGCCGTGACCAAGCGCCTGTTCCCGGCGCTCGACCGGCTGCGCGCAGCGCTCGACACCAAGGCGAAGGCGTGGGACGACATCGTCAAGATCGGACGCACGCATTTGCAGGACGCGACGCCGCTCACGCTCGGCCAGGAATTCTCCGGCTACGCCAACCAGCTCTATCGCTGCCGCCGCCGGATCGAGCCTGGCGTGGAGCATGGCACCAACCGGCTGGCACAGGGCGGCACCGCGGTCGGCACCGGGCTCAATGCCCCCAAGAATTTCGCCGATGATTTCTGCGCGGCATTGCGCGAGATCACCGGGCATCCCTTCATCCCTGCCGAGAACAGCTTCGAAGCGCTGGCGAGCCACGATCCGATCGTCCATTTGTCGGGCACGCTCAACACGCTCGCGGTCGCGCTGACCAAGATCGCCAACGATATCCGCTTGCTCGGCTCCGGTCCGCGCTGTGGGCTGGGCGAGCTTAAGCTGCCCGAGAACGAGCCGGGCAGCTCGATCATGCCGGGCAAGGTCAATCCCACCCAGTGCGAGATGCTGACGATGGTTGCGGCGCAAGTGATCGGCAACCATCAGGCGATCACGATCGGCGGGATGCAGGGGCATCTCGAACTGAACGTGTTCAAGCCGCTGATCGGGGCGAATATCCTCCGCTCGATCGACTTGCTGAGCGTCGGCATGGAGAGTTTCGCCGAGCGCTGCGTCGAGGGCATCGAGCCCGATCGCGAGCGGATCGCGCAACTGGTCGACCGCTCGCTGATGCTCGTCACCGCGCTGGCGCCCGAAATCGGTTACGACAATGCCGCCAAGATCGCCAAGCACGCGCATGCCACTGGGCAGACGCTGAAGGAAGCGGGGCTGGAACTCGGGCTGGTCGATGCCGAGACCTTCGACCGCGTCGTCCGGCCGGAAGCGATGCTCGGGCGATAAGCGGGAACTTTTCTCCCGGCCCCGCGCTTTGCGAGCGAATTCCAGGGAGATGCTGACATGATCGGAGACCTCATCGCCGCCGCCATCGGGCGCGATATCGATCGCCGCGACGGCGAGGGCGGTGCACTCGGCGCCGCTGCCGGTGTCGTGACGTGGAAGGTCGCCAAGCGCGTGGTGCCGGCAGCGATCGTGCTCGGCGGCGCGGCGCTCGGCGCGCGGTATCTGGCGCGCCGGTTCGGCGGATCGCCCGCCGCCGCTTGACGCGAGGGGCCTTGGCCCGCCACTAGCGGGCATGGCCGATCATCCCGATTCCGATCCGCATGGCTTCCGGCGCCGGGGCGTGCTGTTCGTTTTGTCCTCGCCCTCGGGCGCGGGCAAGTCGACCATCGCGCGCAAGTTGCTCGCCTCCGAGCCCGAGCTTTCGATGTCGGTCTCGTACACCACCCGCCCGCCGCGCCCGGGCGAGGTGGACGGCAAGGATTATCACTTCGTCAGCCTCGACACCTTCCGCGAGATGGTCGCGAACCACGAATTCCTCGAATGGGCGCACGTCTTCGATCATCGCTACGGCACGCCCAAGGCCGACGTGTTCCACACGCTCGGCGAAGGCCGCGACATATTGTTCGACATCGACTGGCAGGGTGCGCAGCAGCTCCACCAGCTGGCCGGGGGCGACGTGGTGCGCGTGTTCATCCTGCCGCCCTCGACGGAGGAATTGCGCAGCCGGCTGGAGAAGCGCGCCACCGACAAGCAGGAAATCATCGACGCCCGCATGAGCCGCGCCGCCAACGAGGTGAGCCACTGGGACGGCTACGATTACGTGCTGGTCAACGGCGATGTCGAACAATGCTTCGATTGCGTGAAGACCATCCTCGCCGCCGAACGCCTGAAGCGTTCGCGCCAGACCGGGATCATAGGTTTCATCCGCAGCCTGCTCAAATAACGATCCGCCGCGGCGGATATGTTATAATGTATTTCCATCGCCAATAATGCATTGAGCTCCGCGCGCCGCTTCTGTACGGCGCGGCCGTCCGAAGCGAACGGAGCAGCCCTGTGCGATGGTGTCCCGGCCTCGTCTGCGCCTTGATCGCGCTCGTGCCGAATCGCTCGTGCGGACGGCACCAGGCCCTCCGCCGATCTTCGCTACATGACCGACATCATCGGCGTCGCGTCGGGTGGAGAACGCCAGCGCGCGCGTTGGATGGGGCGGCTCGACCTCGATCTCGACAGCGGTACCGGGCTGTTCGGCATTTCCGGCGCGCATGCGCAGGCCGATATCATGCTGCTCCACGGCGGCGGCTTCTCCGCGCACGACGTCGGCGATGCGCAGGTGGTCAGCAACATCGATGCGCCGCATGCGGTGCGGCCGTTCGAGGCGTGGATCGAGGCGCCGCTCGGCGGCGGGGTGTGCGCCAAGGCCGGGCTGATCGATCTCAACAGCGAATTCGACGTGCAGGATGCCGGCGCGACCTTCCTGAGCAGCTCGTTCGGGATCGCGCCCGATTATTCGCAATCCGGCCTCAACGGACCTTCGATCTTTCCGATCACCTCGCCCGGGCTGGTCGTCGCGATCGAGAAACCGCGCTGGGCGCTGCGCACGGCGGTGTTCGACGGAGAGCCGGGGGATCCCGATAGGCCGCACGCGTTCCTGCCCGGCCCTTTCGCCCGCGGCGGCGCCTTGCTGGCGACCGAGGGCGAGATGAAAATCGGTATGGGAGGCGAATTGCAGGCCGGGATGTGGTTCTACACCGATCGCTTTGCCAGGCTCGATGGCACGGGCAAGGCGCACAGCGCGGGCGCCTATGTCCAATACGAACAGACGCTCGCGGGCAATGACAAGACGGGCGCGCTGCGCGGCTGGATCCGCGCTGGGCACGCCGCCGGCCGGGTCAATCCGATCGGCGCCTATGCCGGCGGCGGGCTGACCTGGGGCACGGACGCGCACGCCTGGGGCATCGCCATCGCCCATGCCCGGCTCGGCGATCCGGGCCTCGCCGCGCGGAAACGGCGGTCGAACTTACTGTCAGCCGCCGCATCGGCAATTGGCTGACCGTGCAGCCCGACGCGCAATATGTCGTCCATCCGGGCTGGGGCGCAGCGCCGAACGCGCTTGTGCTCGGGCTGCGCTTGAGATTCCAGACGAAAAAGCCAGACGCCGGACAGTAACGGCGGAGCCGGCTTTCACCGGCCCCGCCGCCCCCCGCCGCAACCGTCCTAGAAGGCGAGCCGCGCGACGAGGCGGATGTTGCGGCCCGGCAGCACGACATCGTCCTTGTTGAGCGCCGCCGCATTGCGCTGGACATCGTTGGTCAGGTTCTGGCCGACCAGCGCGAACTGGACACCCGGATGCGTGGCGAACGGACGCACCGCGATCTGCGCGTTGAGCTCGTTGAACCCGGGGGTCGGCGTGTCGAACAGACCATATTGGTCCTGCCGGCCGTCATGGATCAACAGCACGCCTGCATCGACCTTATTGCTCTTGAAATCGACCCCGCCGCCGATGCGGTACGGCGGAATGCGCGGCACATTGCCGCCGTCGTCCAGCGTCGCGCGCGTATAGTCGGCAAGCCCGCGCAGCTCGATGCTGCGGTCGGCCGTCTTGACCACCGCATAATGCGCCTCGGCCTCAGCGCCGCGGAACCAGGCGCCCTGCTGCTTGTAGAACAGCTCCTTCAGGTCGGAATCGGGATCGGCCCCGGTGCAATCGCCATCGTCGTCGCACAGGCGCCCCGTAAGCTGGCCGTAGATATAATTCTTGTACCAGCTGCTGTAGAGGCTGCCCTCGAAACGGAAACGATCACTTTCGACGCGCAACGTCGCCTCAAGCGAGTTGGCGCGTTCGATCTTGAGGTTTGGATCGCCCGTTTCGAACGTGCCGGGACCGTCATGGCCGCCGCGCGCGAACAGTTCGGTGATGAGCGGGGCCCGGCCGGTGCTGGAAAAGGTCATACCCAGCTTTACGGCCTTTCCAAGATCGTACAGTGCGCCGACCGAACCGCTGATCGGCGTGAAATCACGCACCACGCTTTCGTCGGCCGGCAGCGGGGCGGGTGTGCCCTTGACGCGGACATGTTCGACACGACCGGCAACCTGTAGGTGGAAGGCGTCCCCGATCGGCGTGTCGGTGAACAGATAGACCGCCTGGCTGTCGGTGGTGGTCGGGAACAGGTAGCTTGCATCGGCGCCGATCGCCTGGAAGTCGCGATGCTGCACCTCGACGCCAAGTGCGGAACTCTGGATCGCTGAAATCGGACCAAACAGCAGTTCGGCGCGGCCATCGACTTCCTTGTTCTTGAATGTCGTGTCGATCGTGCCGTCGGGCTCGTTCTCGGTATGCATATAGTCGGCATAGCTCGCATCGACATTGAGCGTGCGGAGCAAGCCGGTCCCGAGCGCGAAGGACGATCGGGTCAGCACTTTGGTCTGCGCCATCACGATGTGGGTGGTGTCGCTCGGGATGCCGTAGTTCGAATTGTATTGCTCGATCGCCGCGCCGACATGGCTGACATTGCCGGGGCCGAAGAACACGCTCGCGCCGACATTTTCGCCATAGCCGCGGAAATAGGAATTGGCCTGCGTGCCGAGCGGCGTGTCATAGTCGCCGGTGCCGCGGTAGAAACCATCGGCATGGACGGCGATGTTGCCGGCGCGGCCGTCCATCATCGCGGCGCCTTCGCCGGCATCGTTCACCGAACCGTACGAACCGTCGACCTCGCCGCTCAGCGGTGCGGTCGGCAGGCTCATCGGCACGCGGTTGTTGATGATGTTGACGACGCCGCCGATCGCCTGGCTGCCGTAGCGCAAGGTGCCTGCGCCGCGCACCACTTCGATGCTCTGCGCCGAAAGCGGATCGACCGGAATGCCGTGATCGGGCCCGACGTCCGAAACGTCCGAACTGCTGGTGCCGTCCTCGAGAATGCGAACGCGCGCAGCGTCCTGGCCGCGGATGATCGGGCGGCTCGCGCCGGAGGCGAAGCTGGTATCGGAAATGCCGGGCACGCTCTTCAGCGCATCGGCGATGCTGCTTCCGCCCGTTGCCAGGATGCTGTTGCGGTTGACCTTGGCCACGATCGTCGGCGTTTCGACGTTCAAGGGCGAAGCGGTCACGACGACATCGCCGTTGGGCGCGGTGGTGGCTGTTTGCGCGTCTTGCGCACGCGATACAGCGGGAACGAGCGTGGCGGACGCCGCACCCAACAGGAACAGATAACGCATTGTAATCTCCAAGACCTTGGCCGCGATGGCCAAGGGCCAGTCGCAAATGGGCGCACGCGCATTGCGCGGACGCCGTTGGTTGTTTTCAGGCTTGGAAGAGCGAAGGCGGTGCGCGGCTGCGCCAGCGATGCGAGATCGCACGAGGCGCGTCCGCGATACCGGCGCGCGGCTGGAACCAGAAGGCGACCGTTGCGGAGAGCGCCAGCGTGACCGGCACAGGCGGCACGTAATGGCCGAACAGCGCCAGATCCTCGCAGATCGGGCAGGTCGGCTGCGCATCGGGAAGCTGGGCAGTGTGACCGTTCGCCAGCGCGACAGACGGCTGCAATGGCGCCGCATGGACGTGCGTCTGGACAATGAATGCCTGCAGCGCGAGCAGTGCCAGCGCGATCATCATCGATGAGCGCTGGAAAACCGTCACGAAACCGGGCAGGCGCCGAGTCATGAATGCCTGATATGTTACACTATCTCTACGAGCAAGCCGTAAAAAAGTGGCCTCACGTCATGGCGAGGAACCGCACCGCCGCGTCATAATCGCGGCGCCTCGCCTCGCGCGCTTGCACGGCGAGCGGGTCTTCGCCCCACATCTCGACCTGCCAGTCCTCGTCGACATGCGCGGCGCGCCACAAAGTCTCGGCGTCGGTCGCGCCCTCGGCCAGCGCCAGTGCACCGATCAGAGTGCCGGTGATCGTGACGATCGGCTGCAATGCGACCAAGGCGAAGGGATCGCGCGCGGCGAGCGCCTCGCCGAGCCGTTCGAGCGTCGCGCGCGGCTGCGGTGTGTGCATCACGCCGGCGGTCGTCGCGAAATGCACGTCGTAGCGGCCGCATGCCCAGTCGAGCAGGGGATCCCACACCGCCGCCTGTCGCGCGACGAGTTCGGGCGGGTCCTCTGCACGATAATAGAGCAGGTCGCTCTCGCCATAGCTTGCGAGACTCGCGGCGAACGCGGCGGCATCGGGTGCGACGCGATCGATCGCGGCATTGGCGAGGCCGGTCAGCGGCATCGCGCGCGGATCGATCGTCTCGCCGACCGCGCGCCATTCGTCCGCCACCGCCTCGGCCAGCGCGGTGCCCGGAAGCGCGAGTGCTGCGCGGCCGGGCGTGCGCACCGGCTTGTCGTCGAGCCGCACGACCCGATCGGCATCAACGCTCACCTGCTTCCAGAAGCGCTTCACGCGTCGGGCATCCGCCATTTGTGCGCGAGGCTGCGCGGCACCACCGCCATCATGTAGAGCGCCGACAGCAGGATCGCGCCGCCCAGGATCTGAATCCACAGCACCGTGACTTTCGCGGCGAGAAACAGTCCGAACACCGCGCCCGCCGCGCCGGCGATGCGCGTCGCGACGATGGCGAGCCAGCGCTTGCGCGCGGTGGGATCGGAATCGGTCATGCGGCCTCCAGATGGAACGGCAGGCGCGCGACATGCTCTGCGACAGCGTGCGCGCCCGCCTCGGTCAATTCGTGCGGCGGATGATAACCCCAGGCGACGCCCAGCGCACGCACGCCTGCGGCGCGAGCCATCAGCATGTCGTAGCTGGTGTCGCCGATCATCACCGTGTTTTCGGGAAGCGCCGTGGCCTCCGCCATCGCCGTCTCGACCATCGAGGGATGCGGCTTGGACGGATGGCGGTCGGCGGTCTGGAGCGTGACGAAATGGTCGGTCAGGCCGTGATGCGCGAGGATGTGCGCGAGCCCGCGATCGGACTTGCCGGTCGCGACGCCGAGCGTCCAGCCGCTATCGCGCAACGTGGCGAGCGTTTCGGCCATGTCTTCGAACAGCGGCTCGGCATCCATTTCGCCCGACGTGCGCAGGCGGAAGAAGGTTGCCTTGTAGGTTTCGGCGAGCGACCGGTGCAGCGCGCCGTCCGCCTCGGGCAGCAAACCCGCCACCGCCTCAACCAGGCTCAATCCGACGATGCGGCGGATCGCCTCGCGCGACGGCGGTGCGAGCTTCGAGATGACAAACGCTTCCTCCATCGCGCGGCAGATATTGGCCTGGCTATCGACCAGGGTGCCGTCGCAATCGAAGAGGGCCAGGCGGACGGGCGCGCTCACGCGTTGCGCATCCAGTGCGCGATGCCGCGCCGCCCCGCCGCCTCGACGCCGTCCGCCGCCGCCAGCCGCGCGGCCTCGGGCTTGTTCTGGCCGAGCTTGAGCGTGCCGCGCCATGCCTGCACTTCGAGCCGGAAGCCGACGATCGCCTGCGTCATCTTGGCGAAGATCGCCGGATCCATCTTGCCGCGCGTCCAGGGCGCCTTGTCGAGCCGCGTTTCTTGTTCGGTGGATAGCTGGTCGATCTGTGCGACCAAGGCGTCATGCTCCATGCGCCGGATCGTGCCTTCCAGCTCGACCGCGACGTAGTTCCAGGTCGGCACCTGATTACCGTCGAGACCGTACCAATCGGGACTGACATAGCCGTCCGGCCCCTGCGCCACGAACAGGGCGGTCGCGCCGTCGAGATGCCGCACGATGCCGTTGCCGCGCGCGAGATGCAGCCCGAGCGTCGTCGCGTCGAGCCACACCACCGGCACATGCGCGGCGCGCGGGCCGTCGGGCGTCGCGGCGAACAAGGCACCGAAGCCGAGTTCGGCGACGAGCGCGCGCATCGCCTCGCGGTCTTCCCAGCGGAAAGCAGGGTTCGGGTGCATTAAAATTTACGCTCTGCAGAGAACGCCTCCCCGGCGAAGGCCGGGGCCCAGTTTCGAGCCGCCCAATACTGGGCCCCGGCCTTCGCCGGGGAGGCGTAGAGAGCAACGATCATCGCCCGCGTCCCTTTGGTGGACTTTTGCCACGCCCAGCAGGCGCAGTGCTTCCCCGGTTCCGCCGCTCACCCTTGCGCTCCTTGCGCACTGTCTTGGCATGCGCCCTGGCCTGCTGCTTTTTCACTTCCCGGGTCGGCGGCGGAGGCGTGTCGAGCGGCATCATGTCGCCGGCCATCGGATCGAAGCCCAGCCCGGCGATGCTCTCGGCGAAATGGCTCGGCAATTCCGCCTGCACGTCGATCTTGCCGCCGTCGGGATGATCGACCGCGATGCGCCGCGCGTGGAGGTGCATCTTGCGGCTGATCCCGCCGGTCAGGAACGCGGCCGGGCCGCCATATTTGCCGTCGCCGACGATCGGATGGCCGATCGCCGCCATGTGCACGCGCAACTGGTGGGTGCGGCCGGTAAAGGGCTGCAGTTCGACCCAGGCGGCGCGGTTGCCGGCGCGATCGATCACGCGGTAGCGGCTGCGCGCCGCCTGCCCTTCCGCCTCGTCGACATGCATCTTCTCGCCGCCGGTGCCGGGCTGCTTGGCGATCGGCAGGTCGATCGTGCCGTCGTCGATCGAAGGCACGCCGACGACGAGCGCCCAATAGACCTTCTTCGCCGAACGGCCGGAGAACGCCTTGGCGAAGAACGCCGCGGCGCGCGTGGTGCGTGCGATCAGCAACGCGCCGCTGGTATCCTTGTCGAGCCGGTGGACCAGCTTGGGGCGGCTTTCGCCGTCGAACCGCAGCCCGTCGAGCAGGCCGTCGACATGCTCGTGCGTCTTGGTGCCGCCCTGGGTCGCGAAGCCGGGCGGCTTGTTGATCACGATCGCCTGCGCATCGCGGTGGATGACGAGATCGCGGACGAACTCGGTCTGCTCCGCGCTGAGCGGCGGGCGCTCGCGCTTCTTCGGTGCATCGGTGCGCACCGGCTCGGCCGGCGGCACGCGGATCTGCTGCCCGGCGGCGATCCGGTCGCCCGGCGTGGCCCGCGCGCCATCGACGCGAAGTTGTCCCGTGCGCGCCCATTTCGCGACGGTGGTGAAGCTGGTGTCGGGCAGATGCCGCTTGAACCAGCGATCGAGCCGGATGCCGTCATCGTCGGGCGCGACGCTGAACTGGCGGACATTATCCTCGCTCATGCCACCGCTCGCATGACCATGAGCCCGACGAACAAGGCGGCGATCGCGCCGATCACCGAGATCATGACATAGCCGAACGCCGCCATCGCCTGCCCGCGCTCCCACAGGCTGACCACGTCGAGCGAGAAGGACGAGAAGGTCGTGTAGCCGCCGAGAATGCCGACGCCGAGGAACAACCGCCAGTTCTCGCCCGGCGCCGACAGCCTCGCAAGCCCGCCGGCGAGCAGCCCCATCAGGAAGCCGCCGACCAGATTCACCGTCAGCGTGCCCCACGGATAGGTCGGCCCGAGCCAGCCGAGCATGAGCTTGCCGGTCAGATGCCGCGCGCCCGCGCCGAGCGCGCCGCCGATCATGACGATGAGGAGTTGGAACATCCGCCCGCGTTAGCGCGGATATTTCGGCTAGACCACCTCCACCGTCATCCCGGACTTGTTCCGGGGCCTACCTCGGCGCTTGAACCAAAGTCGTTGGGATGGCTGAACCGTGGGCCCCGGAACAAGTCCGGGATGACGAAGCTAGCTGCCGTTGTTGGCGATCAGATCGACATCGGTCCCGCCGTCGCCGCGGCTGGTGAGGAAGATGGCGTAGGCGCCGCCGTCCTTGCCGCGCGTGCCGCCGAGCACGTGCTCGCTGCCGTCGGACTGGTGCTCGGCCGAATAGCCGGCGTTGGTGGCGCGGGTATAATAAAAGTCGACCACCGTGCCGAGCGGCGCCGAGGTCGAGAAGCTGACCGCGCGGAGTGCGCAATGGCCGCTCTGGCTGCCCGCCGCCTCGGCGACGCGCGCGTCGGGATAGAGCGGCAGGTCGGCCGGCAAGCGCGTCGCCCAGCCGGTCGAATAATTGAGTCCGCCCGCGCAGCCGCTGGTGCGGCCGTCGCTCTGCTTCGAGGCGAGCGCGCCGAGCGTGTACGACGCCTTCGCGACCTTGCACTGCGGGCAATCGCCCTGCGGCGCGGGCGCGGATTTGACCGCCTGGCTGGTATCGGCGCCCTGCGCGCCCGCAATCGAGCCGGCGGCCCCCGGCGCAGCAGCGATTCCGTCCGGCGGCACCGCGCCCGAATAAGGCTGGGCGGGCGGGCGGATCGCGTCGTTGTTCGCCTGCTGCGTCAGCGCCGGATCGACCATGATCTGGTCCTGCAGCGCGGAGAGCAAAGCGGGGTCGGCGGCGTTGCCGGCGGTGCCGTTCTCGTCAACCAGCTGCCCGTCGAGCGAATCGAGATTCTTGTCGGCATCGGCGCGCGGCCCGCAGGCGGCGATCGCCAGCGGCAGCGTCACGGCCGCGAACCTGCCAACCCGAAGACCCATCCCGCACTCCTGCTTTGCAGAACGCCTTGCCGCAAAATGGGTTAAGGAAGAATGGGGAAAGATGGTGAACGGCTGAAGATCGCGTTTACCGTAACCGAAGTGCTATACTTGCATAACACAGGCGTTTTGCCCATATTGCCGCTATGCTGAACCTGCTCTCGCTCCTCGTCGGCCTGCTGGTCCTCGTGCTTACCCTGGTCGGCTTCGTGCCCCTGCTAGGCTGGCTCAACTGGCTGACGATCCCGATCGGCATCGTCGGCGTCGCGCTCGGTGCGCTGTCCAGCCACAAATCGGGCCGCAACCTCAACATCGTGCTGATCATCATCTGCGCGATCCGCCTGTTCATCGGCGGCGGGCTGCTCTGAAACCCTCTCCCGCCGAAGCGGGAGAGTACGCGGCCTTCTATCCTTCGAGCGCATGCTCCAGGCTGATCTCGCAGTTCAGCACCTTGGATACCGGGCAATTCGATTTCGCGTCGGTCGCGATGCGGGCGAACTCATCGGCCTCGATTCCCGGCACGTGCGCTTTCAGCGTCAGCGCCGAACGCGTGATCGAGAAGCCCTCGCCGTCCTTGTCGAGCGTCACCTTCGCGTCGGTCTCGAGCGTGCCGTCGCTGTAGCCGGCGCGGGCAAGCGCGAAGCTCAGCGCCATGGTGAAGCAGCTGGCGTGCGCCGCCGCGATCAGCTCCTCGGGGTTGGTGCCGGGCTCGTCGCCGAAACGCGTGTTGAATCCGTAGAACTGGTCCTTGAGCACGCCCGACTGGGTCGAGACATGGCCCTTGCCGTCCTTGCCGAAGCCGTCATAGCGCGCCGATCCGCTGCGTGTCGTCATGGTCCGTCCTCCTCGTGGTGTGCTTCGAATACGAAACAGGGCATGGGGATGTTCCCCAGCGCGCATCACATGTCGGCATGCAGCCGCTTTGTGACAATGGCCGCGATCGCTCCACGATATCCACGTTATCCACAGGCTCGCCGGATCATTTTAGGGCTTCGCGCGACTCGGTTTCGATGACAGCATCATGACTGTAAGCGAGACGGTCGGACGGCGAGAAATCGCTGAAAGATCAGGAGCTTATACCGAACGAACCGGGCAGGTGCCGCAAGGAAACCGCAGGCGAATTCGGTGGGGCGATCGGTCCCGACGAGCGAAGGCTTCCGCTGCGCAAGCAATGGTCGCCCGGCGCGGTCGAGGCAGGACATCCCGACGGGTGGAGGTTGCCGATCCCGCGATCGGTAAACATGCCCGGGCGCAAGCCGGCGCGCGATACGCGCCATTCCTTCGGGGATGGAAACGCCGCGAGCGAGCTTGAGCCGAACGGCGATGCGGAAGGCTTCGGCCGACCGCTGAGCTGGCCGCCGAGGTCGGATACGCTGAGGCCCGCAAGGGCATCGCGCCCGACCCCGGTGACCGAAATGCGAAGCCGGATCGCCGCTTGCGGCGCCCGGTGGAGCATGCCGCCGAAACCAGACGGCGCGGATGCGTATCCTTCGGGAGGCGGATCGAGCGGGTCGAAGTCCGGCGACAAGGGGTCGGCAGCGATGCCGGCCCCTATTTGCGTTTGCGTTGGAGCCGCAGCGGACGTGCCGCGGACGCGCCCGTCGAAGAAGCGCCGGTCGGCTGGTCCGGGCAGCCGCGCGAGGCCATGCGCGGGCGCCGATGCGGATCAGGGTCTTGCCCGGACCAGCGCTTCATGGGACACTCCGAGCGCCAGCGCTATCTCGTAAATGGTCACGATCGTCGGGTTGCGCTTTCCGCTTTCGAGCTCGCTCAGATATTGCTGGCTGAAACCGCTCCGCTCGGCGAGCGCCTCCTGCGTGAGATGCGCCGCCAGTCGCGCCGCCTTGACGTTATCCCCGACGATGCGCCGCATATCCATGCGGCCACCTGTTGACGGCTTATCCGAAACCGGTTTATCTACTATAGTATGTAAATCGGTATCGGGGATGGAAGTGTTCTTGCGGGCGCGGCGCGACCATTTCGGACAGCCGATGAGGCGGGCGCGGCGGGAGCAATTGGCGCCGTTGATGTTTCATCCCTTCTGCTGGCCGCGCTGGGTGCGCCGTTCGTGCCTGATCGTCCCGCCGTTCGCGCTGGCCGCGTGGCTGGGCCTCTTGCTCTATATCGTCATCGCGCGTGCGCTTGCCGGGGGTGTGCGCTTCGTCAGGCGATTTTGGAGCGCGTCGCCGCGGCGCCGCATTCCATATGGCGGTTATCCCTACGGCCGCGCACGCCGGCGCCGCGGCCGGGCGAAGGCGGAGCCGCACGCGGCGGCCGACTAGCGCGCCGCCGCAGCGAAATATTAAGCCCCATGGCTTAGCGAGGCGCCATGCGCGCGCTCGTCTTCTTCCTGCTGTTCGTCGCCATGCCCAGCTTCGCGATGGCGCCGGTGCATACCGGGATCGCAAAAATCCGCACCGGGCCGGAGCTGTCCGACATCGCCCTGTTCGTGATGGCGTGCGTGGGCGTGTGGCTGGCGCGCCGCGCCCTGCGCGCGCGCTTCGCAAGGCGCGACGCGGCGCGCGAGGAATAAGCCTGCGGCATTGACGGACGCATCGCGCTGCGCCAGCGACGCGTGCATGGCCGACGACATTCTCGATCGCCTCGAAGCGACGATCCGCGCGCGCCGCAGCGGCGATCCCGATTCCTCCTATGTCGCCAAGCTGACCGCGCGCGGCCGCGCCAAGATCGCGCAGAAATTGGGCGAGGAGGCGGTCGAGACGGTGATCGCTTCGTGCGGCGGCGACGATGCCGCGATCGTGCCCGAGGCCGCCGACCTGATCTTCCACCTGCTCGTGCTGCTCGCCGATGCCGGCCTCGGCCTCGACGACGTCCGCGCCGAGCTCGCGCGCCGCGAAGGCACCGGCGGCATCGCCGAAAAGGCCGCGCGGCCGCGCTGACGTCTCCCCTCCCGCTTGCGGGAGGGGACGGGGGAGGGCATGTAAGCTCCACGCTGCGGGTATCCGGAGGACATCCCCTCCCCTAACCCCTCCCGCAAGCGGGGGGGAATGATGCCCGTCGATGCCACCCAGCCCTATGACGACCAGAACGTCTTCGCGAAGATCCTGCGCGACGAGATCCCGTCGCGCCGCGTCTATGAGGACGAGTTCGCGCTGGCCTTCCACGACATCAACCCGCTCGCGCCGACACATATCCTGGTGATCCCCAAGGGGCCGTATGTGAGCTGGGACGATTTCAGCGCGAACGCGTCGGATGCCGAGGTCGCCGGGTTCGTCCGCGCGGTCGGCCGTGTCGCGCGCGAGAACGGCCATGTCGCGCCGGGTTACCGCCTGCTCGCCAATACCGGCACGCAATCGGGTCAGGAAGTGCCGCATCTCCACGTGCACATCTTCGCCGGCAAGCCGCTGGGGCCGATGCTGGCACGGTGAGCCGTTCGCATTAGGGATTGCGCCCCATTCGTTTGGGGTTAGGCTCCCCGCATCCATAACCAAATACCCCGGGGGGGACATTTTCCGTATGTTCGGACGCGTAAAACCATTGGACGCGATTCTCGCGACCGCCGAGAAGAAGAGCCTGCATCGCTCGCTCGGCGCTTTCCAGCTCACCATGCTCGGGATCGGTGCCGTGATCGGCACCGGCATCTTCGTGCTCACCGCCACCGCCGCGCAGAAGGCCGGGCCGGGCATGATGGTGTCGTTCATCGTCGCCGGGCTCGTCTGCGCGCTGGCCGCGCTCTGCTATTCCGAGCTGTCGTCGATGGTGCCGGTGGCGGGCTCGGCCTACACCTATTCCTACGCGGTGATGGGCGAGCCAATCGCCTGGTTGGTCGGCTGGGCGCTGATCCTGGAATATGCTCTAGGGGCAAGCGCGGTGGCTGTGGGCTGGTCGGGCCATATCGTCGGGCTGCTGGATTCGTTCGGGCTTCACCTGCCCCATGCGCTTACCGTGGGACCAAAGATCATCATCGGCTTCATCTCG
>Ga0153956_1001996_pt1 | contig 16109 bp, 21 predicted proteins | sample TSFL040MetaG_FD_104704 | JGI IMG/M metagenome (GOLD analysis project Ga0153956, IMG submission 104704) | Attine ant fungus gardens microbial communities from Florida, USA - TSFL040 MetaG | ecosystem: Host-associated > Fungi > Mycelium > Unclassified | place: USA: Florida, Wekiwa Springs... | reverse complement strand
GGAAGCTGCGCCGGCGGCACCATCACCAGGTTGCCGTTGGGCAGGCGCATGCCGCGCCACGGCACGCCACCGCATACCGCGCGTTCGCGCGCCGTCAGGTGCTCCCAGCTTCCGGCGCTGCAGGCCAGTTCGCGCCCCACCGCGCCCAGTATGTCGCCCGGCGTCACCGGCCTTGTGTTCTTGTCGTCCAGTTCCGGCTTGGGAAGGACGAGCGGCGCGGTGGTGATCATCGGCGCCGAAGCGTTGGGCACTTCCGGCGTGATGGCATGGATCGGCGGCGCATTGTCCTGCACGCCCGCCGAGGAGAGATAGAGAATGGTCTCCTTGATGGTGCGCGGCTTGTTGTCGAAGGGACGGAAGACGATCACGAAGGCGAAGAACAGCAGCACATGCAGCGCCGCCACCAGCAGGGTGGAGACGGCGCCCGACAGCCGGCGGCGCGCCTGCTCCGCCGGGGTAGGGTCCCTCACCGGCCGCAGGAACGGGTGGCCCGCGGCCAGGGGCGTCATTCTGTTCTCGATATTCAAAAGCTGCCGGTCCTGGGGCCTTCGCGCCCCCGCAACATATAGAAGCCAAGGGACGGGCAAAACAGGGCTTGTCCCCAGGAATGGCGGAAAACCGGCAAGAATGCTAACCCGATGGTCATGCGCGTCTACCTGATCAACCTGGCCCGCAGGCCCGACCGGCTGGCCGCCATGTCCGGACGGGCGGCGGGGCTGGATCTGGCGCGGGTGGAGGCGGTCGATGCCGCCAGCGCGGACCCCGGCGCGCTGGACCGCTGGTTCGCGCCCAACGGCCCGCTGGGGGAGATTCCCAAAGGCGACAAGGCGTGCCTGTTGTCCCACCGCGCCGCCTGGGAACAATTCCTGGCGGCGGGCGACGCCCATGCCGTGTTCCTGGAGGACGATGTGCGGCTGGCGGCCTGCGCCGCCGCCCTGCTGGCCGATGACGGCTGGCTTCCGGCGGGCGTGGCGGTGGTGAAGCTGGAGCATTACGGTCCGCCCGGCCAGCGGGTGCTGCTGACGGACCTGCGCGCGGTGGGCGAAGACTTCCGCATGGGCCGGATGCTGTCGCGGCACACCGGGGCCGCGGCCTATATCCTGTCGCGCGAAGCGGCGCGGACGCTGCTGACCGAGACGCGCTTCGCCCTGCCGGTGGATCACCTGCTGTTCAATCCCAACAATTCGCCGCTGTTCGCCCGGCTGGCGCCGTGGCAACTGTTGCCCGCCATCGCGCGGCAGGACCAGTTCGATCCCGCCCGGCCGCGCGCGGCCTCCGACATCGAACAGACGCGGGTGGGCCTGCGGACGTTCAGCCTGACTTATGTGAAGCGCGAACTGGTGCGCTTCGGTTACGACCTGAAGCTGCTCCCGCGCCAGGTCGCGGCGCTGCTGCGCGGCGCGAGGTTCGTGGCGGTGAACACGGCGGACTGACCCGGACACTGTCATTCCCGGCGAACACCGCCGCACCGCGGCGGTGTGAGGGAAGGGAACCCAGGTCTCACGTCAGGGTGCGAGATCATCCTGCGATCCGGCCATGACCTGAGCCCGATCCCGCCATGCCGCGGCGCTGCGCGGCGCCAAGCTTGTGAAAGTCGAAATAGCCGACTGACCCCACCGTCATGGCCCGCTTCATGCGGGCCATGACAAAAAGCGCTAATGCGCCGGCAGACCGCCCTCGTCGGCCTTGTTGCTGAAGCGGGTGAACTGGCCTTCGAACACCAGTTCGATGGCGCGGGTGGCGCCGTGGCGGTGCTTTTCCACCAGCACCTCAGCCTTGTTGGTGGCGCGGTCCAGCTTTTCCATCCATTTGGCGTGGTCGGGGGTGCCGGGGTCGGGCTCGCGCGACTTGAGGTAATATTCCTCGCGATAGACGAACATCACCACGTCGGCGTCCTGCTCGATCGAGCCGGATTCGCGCAGGTCGCTCAGCACCGGACGCTTGTCGTCGCGGGCATCGACGCCGCGCGACAATTGCGACAGCGCCAGCACCGGCACGTTCAACTCCTTGGCCAGGGCCTTGAGGCCCTTGGTGACCTCGGTGATCTCCTGCACCCGGTTGTCGTGGCGGCGCGACGGCTCGACCAGTTGCAGATAGTCGATGATGATGAGCCCGATATTCTTCTCGCGCTTCAGGCGGCGCGCCCGCGCCGCGATCTGGGCGATGGAGATGCCGCCGGTATCGTCGATATAAAGCGGCAGGTTCGACAGTTCCTGGGTGGTGGTGACGAACTTCTCCCACTCCGCCTCGCTGAAGCGGCCGTTGCGGATCTTCCACACTTCCAGTTCGGTCTGCTCGGACAGGATACGGCCCGACAGTTGCTGCGCCGCCATTTCCAGGCTGAAGAACAGCACCGGCGCGCCGGCGGGATATTCCGCCCCCTCCTCCATGTCGCGCAGATATTGCCGCGCGGCGTGGAAGGCCATGTTGGTGCCCAGCGCCGTCTTGCCCATGCCGGGCCGGCCCGCCAGGATCAGCAGGTCGGACGGCTGCAACCCGCCCAGCAGGTTGTCGATATCGGTGAAGCCCGAGGTGACGCCGGAGATGCGCCCGCCCCGCGCCGCGGCGCGTTCGGCGGCCGTCACCGTCAGGGTCAGCGCCTCATGGAAATCCAGCGCCCCCTGGCCGTATTTGTTGGTTTCGGCCACGGCATAGAGCGCCTTTTCCGCCTCGGCGATCTGGTCGCGCGAGGTCTTCTCGGTCGGCGCTTCATAAGCGGTATTGACGATGTCCTCGCCGATGCGGATCAGGCTGCGCCGCACATGCAGGTCGGACAGGATATTGCCGAAATCCCGCACATTGGGGATGGCGGGCGCCGCCGCCCGCAGGGTCTCGAAATAGGCCTGGCCGCCCACCTCGATCACACCGGGATCGGCCTTCATGGTGGCGTGCAGGGTCAGCGGCGTCACCACCACGCCGCCGCGCTCGATCATCTGCTGCATGGTGTCGAAGATGCGGCCATGCAGCGGGTCGTAGAAATGTTCCGGCTTCACCAGCGCCGAGGCGCGCTCCATCGCCCGGTTGTCGGACAGGATGGCGCCCAGCAAGGCCTGCTCGACCTCGATGTCGTAGGGGACGTGGCGATAGGCTTCCTGTTCCATGGCTCTCTGCTCAGCGGGCGAGCAATCAAGCGAGGGACGCGGATGCGGGCAAGCACATTGCCCATCCGCTCACAGGCGCATCGCACCGGCGGAACGATCCTAACAAGCCCTAGTAGGCAACCGCAAAAAGCCAACTATTCCGCGGCGACGGACCAGGCGCTTCGCACGCCGGCGCGGACCGACTCGATCAGCGCGAAGTCGCCGGCATAGAGCCGCTCGATGCGCCGGCGCTGGCGGGGCGTGAGCCACAGCGCCGAGCGCTTGGCCCGGTTGAGCCAGGGAAGTTCCTCCACCCCGTGCCGCGCCAGCCAGGCGGCCAGCCGCGCATCATCCTCGCCATAGAGGAACAGCTCGTCCACCAGCGGCGCGCCGGTCGCCAGGTCGCAGACAAACCAGCTTTGCGGCCGCATGGTGAAATCCAGGTCCAGGTCGGAACGGCTTTCCAGGAAATCCAGATAGTCGTCCACCGTCTCGATATGGGCGGTCTGCTTCACGAACACCTGGCTGAGGCGGCAGACGGGAGTGCCGCCGGCCCGGATGAAGAAGAAGGCGCTGGCGAAGCGGTCGACGGGATCGCGCAATAGCGCGAAGCTGGGCGTGGCGGCGCAGAAGGCCGGGTCCAGCGCGCGGTAATAGCGCATGGAATGGTGCCGGGTTCCCGCCTCGCCATAGAGGGCGCGGCAGATGGAAGTTCCCGCCACGCGCGGCACATGGATGAAGATCACGCCCCGCTCGCGCATCACCCGGGGAATGCGGCGGCGGAAGGCGCGCATGACACGCGGCAGGCCCGTGCAGAAGCGGTCGTAGATGTCCTCTTCATACCATGCGCCGAACAGGGCACGGTTGACCCGCTTGGGGTCAGGCAATCCCGGACATATCGCCATGAAACTCCAGCCATGAAATGCCTGTCATGGCTAGGCGCTTCGCCACCCCGCTTCCTGACCGTCCCGTGACGTTTCTGTCGCAACTCATCGCAAGGCCGCTGAACCGCAATCCCGGATAACAAACTTCCGAAGTTTAATGTGACCGCGAAACACTATGTTTGCGCCGCGTTCGCCCGACGGCCTGTCATCTGCCTAAGCCGCGTGCAATTCGCCTTCCGACAAGGCGCGGATCTTCTTCATGTCGGCGACGAATCGCCGCCACGCCTTCGGTCTGTCCGCCCGCGGCATCCGCAACAGGAATGACGGATGGATGGTGATGAAACCGGGACGGCCGCCGAAATCGCGCGGGCCGCGATGGCCGGAGATCGACAGCGGCTTTCCCGCCAGCGCCAGCACCAGCCGGGGTTGCACGAGTTCCATCTCCTTTTCCAGCCACCAGCGGTCATGCTTCACCTCGCCCGCATTGGGCCGGGAATGGAGGCGGCGCTTGCCGCGCTGTTCATGCTTGAAGTGCTTCACCGCGTTGGTGACATGGGTGCGCGCCCGGTCGATGCCCGCATCGCCTTGTCCAGCAGCCTGCCCGCCGGCCCGGCGAACGGCCTGCCGGCAAGATCTTCCTGGTCCCCCGGCTGTTCGCCGACAAAGGCGATGTCGGGATGTGCGGATCGGGCTGCCGGGGCATGGCTGTCTAACGCGCGGGCATCGTCTGGGGTCGCATCGCGCGATCAGTCCAGCGCCGCGATGATCGCCTGCGCGGCGGCGGGATTGCGTTCCTTGGCGCCGCTGATGACGAACAGGAAGACATCGCGCTTCTTTTTCGCGGCGGCGGGCGCGGTCAGGGCCATATCCGGGCTTTCGCCCCTTTCCCATTTGCGCGCCCGGGCCGCCCATGCGGCGAGCATGGCTTTGGGATAGCCCAGTTTCTCCTTCGCCCGCGTGCCCATCAGGCGGGCATAGACGAAATCCGCCGTCACGTCGGGGATGGTGGGGAATTCGCCATCGGCGGCGAAGACGATGGCCACGCCATGGTCGCGGCACATTTTCACGAAAGCCTTGTCCCGGAAACTGTCATGGCGCACCTCGACGGCATGGCGCAGCGCGCGGCCGCCCGCCTTCCCGGGCAACAGGCCAAGGAACGCCTCGAAATCCGCCGGATCGAACGTCTTGGTCGCCATGAACTGCCAGTTCAGGGGACCGAGCTTGTCCTTGAGTTCGGTGATGCCGCTGTCGATGAAGCGGCGGATGCTGTCGCCCGCCTCGGCCAGCACGCGGCGGTTGGTGGCGAAGCGCGGCCCCTTCAGGGTGAAGACGAAACCGTCCGGCGTCTCGTCATGCCATTTGCGGAAACTTTCCGGCTTCTGCGAGCCGTAATAGGTGCCGTTGACCTCGATGGCAGTCAGCCTGGAACTAGCATATTCCAGTTCGCGCTTCTGCGCCAGCCCGGCGGGATAGAAATTGTCCCGCCAGGGCGCGTACACCCAGCCGCCCATTCCGATGCAAATGGTCATGCGCGATTAAACGCCTGGCTATCCCGTTCCATCAACCCTTCCTGGGTCCCACCATCGCCCAGGTGACGCCGGTGCAGCCGGCATCCACCGCGCGCCGCCACCAGGCGTCCACGTCCTTGACCGGCAGCATCAGGTTGAAGCCGGCGGCCGGAACAGAATTCGCCCGCCTTGATGGCCGCGCCGTCAAGGGAGAGATAGGCGATGACGCCGCCTTTGATGGCGCCGGGCGGGGTTCCGTTGGCTTGGGGCACGGCGGTCTCCTTGGGTTGCGATGTCTCAAGGACGGGCGGGTGGCCCGCCATCCGACACCGGCGTCATGAAACTTTTTCGGCCATCAGCCGGTCGAGGGTCTTGCGGATACGCAGGGCCTCGGCCGGGGTGTTGGCCAGGGCGATGGCCTTGGTGCAGCGCCCGCAGGCAGGCGTCCTGATAGGCTTCCTCGGCCAGGTCCATGTCGCGGAAATAGCGCAGCAGCACCCCCACCGCCTGCGGGCGGGCGGCCGTCAGGGCGCCATGGATCCAGGCCATGTCCGTCATCAGTACATCTTCAGGGCTTGCGTGGGCGCGTCCGGCCGCGCATCGGGCACATACAGCGCGATGGGCCGGATCTCATAGGTGCTGGTGGGATTGGCCTCCGACAATTCCCGGGCCACCGCCAGCGCGGCGTCGAGATTCTCCACGTCGATGACATAGAAGCCCAGCAACTGTTCCTTGGTCTCGGCGAAGGGACCGTCGATCACCATGCCCGGCCCGCGCAGGGTGGTGGTGGCGGTGGTGGGCAGCAGCCGCAGGCTCGGCCCCAGCTTGCCTTCCTTCACCAGGCGCTCATGCACCACCGACAGGCGGTTCATCACCGCATCGTCCTCGGCCTTGGACCAGGACCAGACGACATCTTCCTTGTTGTAGCAAAGCAGGGTGTACAGCATGGCGCTTCCTTGATTTCCTCTCAGGACGGGCGAGTATGCCCCGGTCCGACATGCGGGCGAAAAATAAATCGGCGGGTTCCTGTCGGCCCGGCACCGCGCCCGCCGTCCTTGGGTCAGACCCCGAGAATTGGAGGAAACCGTGGCTCACGAAATGACGTTTACCCGGCTGATCGACGCCCCCGCCGAGACGCTGTTCCGCCTCTGGACCGACCCAACCCGCATGGGCGAATGGTTCTGCCCCAAGCCCTGGCCAAGCCCCTCTGAGGAGACGGAACCATGACCATCAAGTCCATCACGCCCTTCCTGTGGTTCGACACCCAGGCCGAAGACGCCGCGAAGTATTATGTCGCGCTGTTTCCCGGCTCGAAGATCACCAACGTCTCGCGCTATGGCGACCAGGGCCCCGGACCCAAGGGCAGCGTGATGGTGGTGACGCTGGAACTGGCGGGCCAGGACCTGATCTTCCTCAATGCCGGTCCCGCCTTCAAGCTGGACGAAGCCTTCTCGCTGTTCGTGCAATGCACCGACCAGGCCACCATCGACCGGCTGTGGGATGCCTTGACCGACAAGCCCAATGTCTGCGGCTGGACCAAGGACAAGTTCGGCGTCTCCTGGCAGATCGGCTGGGACGGCTGGACCGAGGTGGTCGGCGGCCCGAAGAAGGAACAGGCGATGGCGGCGATGATGCAGATGACCAAGATCGACATCCAGGCGCTGAAGGACGCCGTCGCATGACGCGCAAGCTGGTGTTGAAGCAGCATATGTCGCTGGACGGCTATGCCGGCCGGCTGGACGGCGATGTCGGCTTCGTCTTCGACAGCCTGGACGACGCCCTGACCTACTGGATCGTGCAGGACATCTGGAAGGCGGGCGTCCACATCATGGGGCGCAAGACCTATGAGGACATGGCGGCCTGGTGGCCGAAATCGGACGAGCCTTTCGCCGCGCCGATGAACACCATCCCCAAGGCGGTGTTCTCGGACACATTGGAAGAAGCACCCTGGGGACCGGTGCAGGTGATCCGCGGCGACCTGGGCGCCGGCATCGCCCACCTGAAATCGCAGGGCGATGCCAGGCCGGTCGTCGCCCATGGCGGGGCGCGCTTCGCCCGCGCCCTGGCCGCCGCCGACCTGGTGGACGAATATCACCTCATCACCCATCCGGTGGCGCTGGGCCGCGGGCTGGCGATCTTCAGCGGCCTGCCCGCGGCGCGGCGCCTGAGCCTGGTGGAGAATCGCGCCTTTCCCAAGGGCGCGGTGCTCAACATCTACCGGCCGGTGAGGCCGTGATGCGCAGGCTGGGCGTGTTCAACAATGTGTCGCTGGACGGCTATTACACCGATGCCGGCAACGGCCTGGGCTGGGCGCATGAGGGTGCCGGCGACGACGAGCATATGGAGTTCGTGAAGGACAACGCCCAGGGCAGGAACGCGCTGGTCTTCGGCCGCGTCACCTACGACATGATGGAGGCGTGGTGGCCGACGCCGATGGCGGCGCAAGCCATGCCCGAAGTGGCGAAGGGCATGAACGATGCGCCGAAATATGTCTTCTCGCGCACGCTGGAAAAAGCCGGCTGGTCCAACACCACGCTGTTGAACGGCGATCCGGCGGCGGAGATCGCGCGGATCAAGCGAACGCCGGGGCCGGACATGACCGTGCTGGGCTCCGGCAGCATCGTGGCGCAACTGGTGGAGGCCGGGCTGGTCGATGAGGTGCAATTGATGGTCTGCCCGGTGGTGCTGGGCTCGGGCAAGAGCCAGTTCGCCGGCGTCACCAGCAAGCCGCTCTGGACCCTGTCGCGCTCGCGCACCTTCCGGAACGGGCGCGTCTTCCTGGCCTATACAAGGCCATGACCGCGCCCGGCTATCGCTGGGTGATCGTCGCGGCGGGCGGCCTGCTGGGCTGCATCGCCGCCGGCGCGATGTTCGCGCTGCCGGTTTTCCTGCTGCCCATCTCGCGCGACACCGGATGGTCGTTCACCGGCATTTCCGGCGCCATGACCATCGGCTTCATCGCCATGGCCTTCGGCAGCATGGCCTGGGGGCATCTGTCCGACCGGGTGGGGCCGCGCCCCATCGTGATGACCGGCGCGGTCCTGCTGGCGGCGGGGCTGGCGCTGGCCGGCCGCACCACATCGCTGCCGGCCTTCCAGCTCATCTTCGGCGTGGTCGTGGGCGCCGCCGCGGCCGCCGTCTTCGCGCCGATAATGGCCTGCGTGACGGGCTGGTTCGACAGCCATCGCAGCCTCGCGGTATCGCTGGTCTCCGCCGGGATGGGCATGGCGCCCCTGACCATGTCACCGCTGGCGGCGTGGCTCATCGCCACGCATGACTGGCGCACCTCGCTGGCGATGATCGCCGGCTTCGTCGCGGCGACGATGATCCCGCTGGCGCTTCTGGTGCGCCGCCCGCCCGCGCTGGCCGCGCCCGCCTCCGCCGGGGCGGCGTCCGGGCCGGGCATGTCGCTGGGCCGGGCATTGCGCTCGCCGCAATTCGTCATCCTGCTGCTGACGAACTTCTTTTGCTGCGCGACCCATTCCGGCCCGATCTTCCACACCGTCAGCTATGCCGTCACCTGCGGCATCCCGATGATGGCGGCGGTTTCGATCTACAGCGTGGAGGGGCTGGCCGGGATGGGCGGGCGCATCGCCTTCGGCCTCCTGGGCGACCGGTTCGGCGCCAAGCCGGTGCTGGTCTGGGGCCTCCTGTTCCAGGCGTTCGGCGCGCTGGACTATTTCTTCGCCCGCGACCTGGCCGCCTTCTACGGCGTGGCCGTCGTGTTCGGCTTCATCTATGCCGGGGTGATGCCGCTTTACGCGGTGCTGGCGCGCGAGAATTTCCCGCTCGGGATGATGGGCACGGTGATCGGCGGCACGGCGATGGCCGGAAGCCTGGGCATGGCGACGGGGCCGGTGGCCGGCGGCATCCTCCACGACATCTTCCACAGCTATGGCTGGCTCTATATCGGCGCCTGGGCCCTGGGGATCGGCGCTTTCCTGATCGCCCTGACCTTCAGGCCGTTCCACGACAAGCGGCCCGGCGGTCCTAGCCGAAAAGCTTTCGATATTCGTCCGGCCTGAACCCGACCGTCAGCTTGCCCTTCGTCTCCAGCACCGGACGCTTGATCATCGAAGGCTGGGCCAGCATCAGGGCGATGGCTTTCTTTTCGGTGAGGTTCTCCCTGTCGGCCTCGGGCAGCTTGCGGAAGGTGGTGCCGGCGCGGTTGAGCAGCACCTCCCAGCCCACTTTCCGCGCCCAGCCTTCCAGCACCGCCTTGCCGATGCCCGCTTTCCTGTAGTCGTGGAAGGCATGGGCGACCTTGTGCGCCTCCAGCCAGGCCCGCGCCTTCTTCATCGTGTCGCAGTTGGGAATTCCATAGATCGTCGTCATCGCATCGCCCGAAAAGAAAGACGCGGGACCTTACAGCCCCGCGCCTTCCCGGCAAGCGGCCGCCTCAGCGGCCGGAAACGTCGACCGGCGCGGGGTCGTCCGGCGACAGCCAGCGATAGACAAAGCCCGCGATCAGCGCCCCGGCGATGGGCGCCACCCAGAACAGCCAGAGCTGCTCCAGCGCCGCGCCGCCCGCGAACAGGGCCGGGGCGGTGGACCGCGCCGGATTGACCGAGGTGTTGGTCACCGGAATGGAGATCAGGTGGATCAGGGTCAGGCACAGGCCGATGGCGATGGGCGCGAATCCCGCCGGGGCGCGGCCATGGGTCGAGCCCAGGATCACGAACAGGAAGGCGAAGGTCATCACCACCTCGCACACCAGGGCCGCCGTCAGGCCATAGCCGCCGGGCGAATGTGCGCCATAGCCGTTGCTGGCGAAACCGGCATGCGCGTCGAACCCGGCATGACCCGAGGCGATCAGGTACAGGATGCCCGCTCCGGCGATGCCGCCCAGCACCTGGGCGACGATATAGCCGGGCAGGTCGGAGGCCGGAAAGCGCCCGCCGGCCCACAAGCCCACCGACACCGCCGGATTGAGATGGCAGCCCGAGACATGGCCGATGGCGAAGGCCATGGTCAGCACCGTCAGGCCGAAGGCCAGCGCCACGCCCGCGAAACCGATCCCCAATTGGGGAAAGGCCGCCGCCAGCACCGCGGCGCCGCAGCCGCCCAGCACAAGCCAAGCCGTACCGATAAACTCAGCAACAAGTTTGCGTGTCATTCCAGCCCTTTCCGTTGTTTCGAGTCCCCGTCCGCCAAGGCTAGGCGCGGAACCGTACGGAGCCAAGCCCCACCTGCGGGGTCAGCCGCGGTCCTGGGCCTGTTCGCCGCCGATCTCCACCAGCGCCCCCAGCGCCCGGCGGGCCGCCGCCACCGTCCCGGTCCCCACCCGCGCGGCCAGGGCGGCGTCGATCCTTTCACGCGCTTCGCGCTGGACGGCGGCGGCGTGCCAGCCCCGCTCGGTCAATTTGAGCGAGAAACGGCGGCGGTCCGCCGCGTCGATGTCGCGCTTGAGATAGCCGCGCAGCACCAGCGTATCGACCAGTTGCCCGGCGGCCTGCTTGGAAATGCCCAGCGTGCGCCCCAGCAGCACCAGCGGTCCGTTGCCGGTGGTCATCGCCAGCCCGCCGATCACCGCCATGCCGTTGGCCGGGATGTCGTCGCAACCGGCCTCGGCCAGGGCATGGCGCATGGCCTCGCCATAGCTGCGCCGGGCCTGACCCAGCAGGAAGGGCAGGACGATATCCGCATACCAAGACGTTTGGGCGGGATCGGTCATCGGGTTTCTCCGTTTGGCCTCATGATTGGTCAATCAAGATGATAGTCAATCTACTTGACCAATAATGTTTGGCGGCGGGCGCAAACTTGACATAATGTAAATCCCGTTCTGATTTTGTTTACATAATGTCAAGTGAAGCCCGCATCCTCGATGCCGCCCTTGCCTGCCTGCGGAGCGGCGGCGGCCTGACCATGGCGCAGGTGGCGGAAAAGGCCGGGCTTTCCCGCCAGGCCGTCTATCTCCACTTCCCCGGCCGCGACGCTTTGCTGGCGGCGCTCCGGGCCCGCCAGCCCGCCGCGCCCGACCTGGACGCCGCGCCCTCGGCTCGCGCCGCCCTGGGCCTGCTGATCGCCGCCCAGGCCCATGCCGATCCCGCGCTGGCGGCCCTGGACGAACCCGCGACCGCCGCCCAGGCCCGGCTGGCCCGTTGCGCCCACGTCGCCGCCCGCTTCCAGGCCGAAGGCGCGCTGGTGCCCCAGCTTTCGCCCGCCGCCGCCGCCGACCTGCTCTGGTCTCTGACCGGGCCGCGCCTGTGGCGGGACCTGGTGGCGGGCCGGGGCTGGACCGCCGAACGCTATCGCGGCCACATCGCCTTCCTGGCGGGCCGCGCCCTGACCGCCTGAGATTGACTCCCCCGCTCCGGGCCATTCCACTTCCGGCATGAACCCCGCTTTGTGGTCCGTCCCCGCGCCCGCAGGCATCAACCTGTTCTTCGCGCTGCGGCCGCCGGACGCGATGCGGCCGCGCCTGGAGGCGCTGGGCGACACGCTGAAGCGCGCGCACCGTTTGCGCGGCCGGGCCATCACCGGCAACCGGCTGCACAACACGCTGGCGCCGCTGCCCGCGCAGGAAAACGCGCTGAAGGCGATCATCGCCCGCGCCCGGCGCGCCGGTGACCGGGTGCGCCACGCCGCCTTTCCCGTGCGCTATGAGTGGACCGGCAGCTTCCGCAACACCGGCGGCGCCCATCCCCTGGCGCTGCAAGGCGGTGACGGCCTGAACCCATTGCGGGAATTCCGCCGCCTGCTGGCGGGCGAACTGCGCCGCGAGGGCTTCCACCAGCCCGAAGGCTTCACCCCGCATGTCACCCTGTTATGGGCCGACCGCCGCGTCGACGATCATCCCATCGCGCCCCTGCAATGGACCGCGCCGGATTTCACGCTGGTCGCCAGCCTGGTGGGACAAGCCCGGCACATCGCGCTGGCAAGCTGGCCCCTGGCCTGAGCAAGGAACATCCATGACCGCCGATTCCGAAACCGTCCTTGTCGCCGAAACCGGGCTGGGCAAATACCAGGTCGAGGCGCGCGCCGGCGACGCCGCCTTCCTGATCGACGAGCCGGTATCGGCGGGCGGGCTGGGCTCCGGCCCCAATCCCTACAACCTGCTCAGCGCCGCGCTGGGCGCCTGCACCGCCATGACCATCCGGCTTTACGCCAGCCGCAAGGGCTGGCCGCTGACGCATGTCCGGACGGCGGTGCGTCATTGCCGCGCCGGGCTTCAGGCGCAGGTCGGACTCGAACCGACATATCCGTGAAGATGGTGGATTTTGAGTCTGCCACGTCTACCAGTAACTATCTGAAAATAAACAGAGAATTTAAGCGCATTGTGTTAGTGTGTAAGTGTTGTGTAAGAAAAAGGATCAAGGCACGGCATTTAATCGGCTGATTTGCTTTTAGCAAGTGTCCCTGCCGCCCGCATCTTTCCCGGTAAGGCGGACAATCCATAGCGTGCAGAATGAACGGGCTATGCCAGCCAGCGGAACGATTTGACAAGCTGGGGCTGGGCGTTTGACCGCACCCATTCGCCATGTGCCACAACCAACCTTTGGCAATTCCAACCCAGCACCTTGTCACGCGCGGCGCGGGCCGGCGCGCGGTTGATAAATGACAATCGCCATTCGAGCGGCGCACAGGCCCGATCCTGGGTTAGACCATCGAGCCGCGCCAGGAAACCCCACCATCCCCATTCCTTCCTGAGAAATTCGGGGCTGAATGTCTGGATCAAGTCCGCGACAATGGCGGTTGCGGTGGGGCGATGACAAAAGACAATCTCGTCCAGGGCAAACGAACCGCGAAACCATGCTTGGTCCATATCGGGCAACCATTCAGCGGGCGGCGTGTCGCCCAACGTCCCGTAAAATTCGAGGTCGCCGCGTTTGTGAACGGTTGATCGCGGTCCCCACAAAAGCGCCTGCTGATAAGCGGCCTTCCAATCCTGCAAGTAGAGGTGATGCAGCTTGTTGGGGCTGACAAGGTGACGGACAGGCCCCAATGCGTCCACACGCTGCTTGAGATCGGCCGTGAGCTTAATCGGGGACCAAACCCAAAGACCGCCATTGCCCAAGCGCACGATGACGGCGCGTGTCGGATACGGTAGGCCGTAGAAGTTGACATTCTCGCCATCAACCACCCAAAGCGCCGCGCCCACTTGTTCAAACATGCCCGGAGTCTCTCCTGCTACGGTTGCACGGTGATAACGCAGCGTTCCGCCTTCTTGGACTTTGCCGCCCTGGCCTGACATTCCGTTACCTTATCGCGGTTGGCGCTCACCAGATTGCCGTCAGCGGCGAACAGCGCCCATCCGTCAGGGTTGGCGCGTTTCATAAGCGCAATCCCCGCATCCCATTCATCGGCGTTCATGATCGTGGCGGCCGTGCTGGCGGGGATGCCAAATGGAAAGACCCGTATCAAAAATGGGGAGGCGAGGAAGCCGATCAAAAGCCCCGCGCCTCCCACCGCGACCAGCCAGAACCTTTGATCGCTCTTAGCTCTTAGCGTTCCGATCATGCGCGCCAGATTGAACCGCTCTCGGTCGGCCTCCTGGGCTGCGCGGTCCAATTTCTGCGCCGCCTCGTGGAATATGGCGCTGCCAGCGTTGGCGATGGACTCGCCCTGCTGCTCTGGGGACATTCTCAGCGCCGGAGATTTCTGGATCGTCTCAAGCTGTCCGCCAATCTCGTCCAGGCCCTTGCCGATCACGGCGAGGTCTTGGGCGTAGTCGGGCGGGCGATTGTCGCGGATCGCCGCTGGCAGGGCTTCGAGAGCCTTTCGCAGCACCGAAACTTCGGCGCGCAAATCCTCAAAGGCTTTCGCCGGATCGCTTGCTTGATCCTCCGCCATACCTATCTCCCGTCCTGTTACAGCGATAATCCCCGTCCTCTGCCCAAGGTGATTTCGCGCATCGCCTGGCCCATAGTGGGGGCGTCAATGACCCGGCCCAGCCGCGATCCCATTTCAATGCCCATTGTTTTGGCGCGGGCGCGCACCAGGGATTCAAGCTGCGGATCGCGCTTCAGTTTGCCGGCGATGCCTTGCATCTGCTTTTCGATCTTTTGTCGCGCATCGCGGTCCAGATAATTGTCCCGCAATTTATCGTGCTGTTTCTCAAGCCGTTGCCAATCCTTCACCAGCCGTTCGGCCCGCAAGGCAGGATCGCGGCGCACTCGGTCTTCATGGTGGATCGCGCCTGCCAGTTCGGCCCCGCGTTCGGGACCGCGCAACTGCTGCATCGCGCGCCATGTCTGCGGCTCGTAGCGCATGGCATTGTGTAGGTCGTTGACGGCGTTGGGGCGCACCGCCTCCAAACTCGCCGCCGCCTCGCGCAATTCGCGCTTCTGATATTCGAGAGTGGGAAGGGCTTGTTCGCGCATACGCTGTTGATCTTCCCAGGCCCGCGCATACCGTTCCGCTGCCCGCTCCAGCTGCTTGCCGCCCATATCCAGCGACGGGCGCTCCTGCTTCGGCGCCTGCAATCCCTCCATGCGGCCAATCTCCGGCGACGGCCGGGCCACATTCAACTTGAGGCCGTCGAACATGCTGCGTTTCTGGGCGGGCGGCTCGCGCGCGGCCTCAAAGCCTGGCGCGCGAGCCGCCCCGGCTTCCCGCTCAATGCCGCGCCGCTGGGCATAGTCCAGGGTGGTTTCTTTGAGTCCGGCCCGCGACAAGCGCGACGACAGCGCGGCCACGTCCTTGAACTCGTCGCGTCCAGCATACAGCGTCACGGAATCGCGGTGGCGCGTCATACTCACATAGGCCAGATGCCGGTCCATCGAGCCGGAGGCGAGAACAAACGTCCGGTCCACCGTGACGCCCTGCGCCTTGTGAATGGTGGTGGCGTAGCCGTGATCCACGGCCGGATAATCGGCGGTGGAGACGGACACGCTGCGGCCCAGGCCGGGGCCTTTGGCATTGTCGAGTCTAACTTCCAGTCGGCCCGGCGCGGCCTTCTCCACCGTTCCTAACATGCCGTTCTTCACGCCCAGGTCGCGGTTGTTCTCCCGGAACAACAGCCGGTCGCCGTTGGCGAAGGCCCGTTCACCTTCGGTCGTCTGATAGCTGTGTTCGTGTTGAAGCTCGCCACGGTCGCGACGCACGGCGCGGATCGCCTCGTTCAATTCCGCCACGTCCACCCGGCGATGCGCCAGCACCAGCCGGGAGCCATCCGGGCGGGCGTCTAGGTCCGCTATAGCGTCTTTCACAATGGCGCTACGGGCGGCGGCTATGTCGTTCTCAAACCGGACGGCGCCCCGGTCGGCGTAAGCCGTAAGACCCTCATGGGTGCGGTTGCCGGCGAAGGCCCTGGAAGCGTCTTTCTGCCAGTCCTCGCGCTGGCGGCGGATTTCGCCAAGTTCCACATAGCCGGTGCGCTCGGCCACGGCGCGGAAGGCCGCGCCGGGGCCTATGGGCTGCAACTGTTCGGGATCGCCCACCAGCACGATTTTCGCGCCCGCCCGGTCGGCTTCCCCGATCACCCGCGATAGCTGCCGGCTCCCCACCATCCCGGCCTCGTCCACCACCAGAACGTCCTTGGGTCCAAGCCGGTCAAACCCGCGTTCCCAGCCCCGTTCCCAGCTTGCCAGGGTGCGGCTGGCGATGCCGCTGGATTCCTCCAAGCCTTCGGCCGCCTTGCCCGCCAGCGCCGCGCCATGCACCCGGTAGCCGTCCGCCTCCCAAGCGTCCCGCGC
>Ga0153956_1001995_pt1 | contig 16111 bp, 14 predicted proteins | sample TSFL040MetaG_FD_104704 | JGI IMG/M metagenome (GOLD analysis project Ga0153956, IMG submission 104704) | Attine ant fungus gardens microbial communities from Florida, USA - TSFL040 MetaG | ecosystem: Host-associated > Fungi > Mycelium > Unclassified | place: USA: Florida, Wekiwa Springs... | reverse complement strand
GCCGAGGATCATGCGGTCGAGGTTGAACGGCACCACTTTCGCGAGCGAAGCGTCATCGATGCCGCTCGTGCTGCGCACGCGTTCGAGCAATTCGTTCTGCAGCGCGAGCAGGCGCGGTGCGGCGTATCCGCTTGGCCCCAGATCGAAGTCGGCGGCCGCTACTCGACGCGCGTCGTAGCCGATGTCGATCGTCGCTGCGCGTTGCAGCGCATGCAGGAACAAGGCGCCGCCAGCGAGCAACATCATCGTGAGCGCGATCTGGGCGACCACCAGCGAGGCGCCAAGACGCGAGCGGCCGCCGGTCGTGCGCGAAGCGGTCAGCGTTTCGTTCGCGGCCGGTGCTGTCGCCGATACGCGCAGCGCGGGCAAGAGGCCGATCGCAAGCGTGCAGAACAGCGCGCATGCCAGCGCGAAAAGCAATGCCGCAGTGTCGACCGGGATGTTGATCGAAACGGGGACCGGCGTGGGCAGGTCGGCATGTGCGAGCAAGCGGCATCCTGCGACGCCAAGAGCGAATCCGATGGCCGCTGCCGTGAGCGAGAGCAGCAGGTTCTCGCCGACAAGGCCGGCGACTATGCGCCGGCGGGTCGCGCCGAGCACGTAGCGCAGCGCGATTTCGGAACGTCGGGTTTCGCCGCGCGCGAGCAACATCGAGGCGACGTTGACGCATGCGAGCAGGAGCAGCAGGCCGGTCAGCGCGAAAAGCAGCGCGGAGAAGGCGGCCAGGCCACCATGCAGGAACCCCGGCACGCCGCGCAGTGGCGTCGACTCGATCGTGATCGTGCCCTGGCGACCGGGACGCGGATAGCTCGCGGCAATTTCGTTGGCGGCGATTCCGAGTTGCTCCGCGGCAAGTTTTGCTGTCGTACCGGGCGCAAGTCGTGCGACGAGCGTGAGCCAGTTTGTCGTGCGCTGGTCGAGCCGCTGTGCTGCCGCAGGTTGCAACAGCGGCAACTGATGCAGCGGGGCGAAGAACATCGGCGTGAGCACCGTCAACGTGCCGCGAAAATCCGGCGCGGTCACGCCGACGAGCGTGAAGCTCTGTCCGTTGATCGAAACCGGCTTGCCGATCGCGGCTTCGTCGCCGCCGAGGAATTTCTGCCAGGCCGCGAAGCTGGCGACGACGACCGGCGCAGCGCCGCTCCGGTCGTCGTCTACTGCGAGCAGGCGGCCACGATGTGCCGCGACATCGAGCGTGGTGAAGTAGTTGCCGCTGACGATGACGCCCATCGCGCGTTGCGGCTCGGCATCGAGGGCGAGGTTCATCGCCTCGTAGCGATAGGCGATGAGGTCGGCGGCATTGCGCGTGCGCGCAGCGAGATCGGCGTAGTCGGGTGCCGAGAACGCTTCGTGGGAACTGCCATCGACTTTGCTGCTGATTTCGATCAGTTGATCGGCGTCGCGAAGGCCCTGCACCGGCGTCAGCAGCAGCGCATTGACCGCGCTGAACAGGGTGACGCCCGCTGCGATCCCGATCGAGAGCGTCAACATCGTGAACAAGCTGAAGCCGGGCTGGCGAAGCAGGCGGCGTGCGGCCTGACACAGATGGGCAATGGGCGACATCGCGGCTACTCCTTCAGAGCAGCGGAAGCGGGCTGGGCGCCGATGCGCGCGGGGCGGATCAGGCGCTGGTCTTCCTCGTGGCGCAGGCGGTGCATGGTTTCCTCGTCGACGACGCGGCCGTCGAACATGAAGATCTTGCGGTCGGCGAATTCGGCGTAGCGCGGGTCGTGGGTGACCATGCAGATCGTCGAGCCGGCCTTGTGCAGTTCGTCGAGCAGGGCCATCACGGCTTCGCCGTTCTTCGAGTCGAGGTTGCCGGTCGGTTCGTCGGCGAGCAGGATCGAGGGCGCGCCGACCAGCGCGCGCGCGACCGCGACGCGCTGCTGCTGGCCGCCGGAGAGCTGCGCGGGATAGTGCTTCACGCGATGCGCCATGCCGACGCGTTCGAGCGCGCCGATCGCGCGGTCGCGTCGTTCGGCCTTGGACACGCCGTCGCGGTAGGTCAGCGGCAGCTCGACGTTCTCGAACACGGTCAGGTCGCCGATCAGGTTGAAGGCCTGGAACACGAAGCCGATTTCCTGGTTGCGGATCTGCGCGCGTTCGCTCGCGCCGATGCCGGCGACCTCGCGGCCGTTCAGCGTGTAGGTGCCGTCGCTCGGCGTGTCGAGCAGGCCGAGGATCGCCAGCAAGGTCGACTTGCCGCAGCCGGACGGGCCGGAGATCGACACGTATTCGCCGCGGCGGATGTCGAAATGCACGCCGGCAAGGGCATGCGTCTCGACTTCGTCGGTCAGGAATACCTTCTTGATCGCGTCGAGGTGGATCAGGCTGTCTTGGGTCATGGAAGTGGCCGTCGAGTGGGAGCGTCCGAAAGGAGCGGCAGGACGCCGAAGGAACGTGGATTGAATGGATGCGCCGGCGCGGCATCCGGTTGGGTGGCGTTGGAGATCATTTCAGCCGGATGCGGTCCTGCTGGTCGTAGGCGCTGGTATCCGACAGCACGACCTGGTCGCCGGCCTCGAGGCCGTTGCGCACTTCGATCAGGTTCACCGAGGCCTTGCCGAGTTGCACGGTGGCGCGCGTGGCGATGCCATCGGCCGGATCGAGCTTGAACAGGCGCACGTCGGAATCGGGTTGCCCGAACGCGGGGCGGCCGACGTAGAGCACGTCCGGCAGGCGTTCGATCTCGACCGTGCCGTCGACCGACAGGTCCGGACGCGCGCCGGGCGGCAACGCGCCGGTCAGCTCGACGTCGACCTGCACGCTGCCGTTCTGCACGGCCGGATCGACGCGCAGCACCTTGCCGTCGACGATGCCGTTGCGCGTGTCGACCTTGACCGGCTGGCCGAGGGTGATGTCCTTCGCCTGCGTCTCGGCGATGCGCAACTGCGCCATCAGCTCGCCCGGCTTTGCGACGCGGGCGAGATTGGTGCCGGCGGCGACCTGCTGGCCTTCCTCCACCGGCACCTGCTGCAGCACGCCGTGGATGCCGGCGCGCAGGTGCAGCGCATCGGCCTGGCGCTGGCGCAGCTCGCGCGTGGCGACGAGCTGGTCGAGGCGCGCCTGCTCGGCGGCCAGTTGCGCGGCGATGTTGCGCTGGAACTCGACCACGCGCTGTTCCTCGATCGACACGCGATTCTTCAGCTGTTCGAGCACCACCAATGTCTTGCGGTATTGCACGCCGGGGATGATGCCTTTCTCCGCCAGCGGCTTCTCCGCCTCTGCCTGCATGCGGTTGGCTTCGTATTCGCTCTTCGCCTGCGCGTGCGCGGACTGTTCGTCGAGCAGCTTGCTGTTGAGGTCGGTGCGGCGCGCGGCGAGATCCGACTGCGCCGCCGTCACCGCGGCCTTCGCGGCGAGCAACTGGTCGTCGACCTCGGGATTGCTGAGTTCGAGGATCACCGTGTCCGGCTCGACCTGCGCGCCCGGCTTGACCACGATGTGCTCGACGCGCGCGGTGGTCTCCGCGGCGATCCAGCGGATTTCCTTCGGCACCAGGGTGCCGGGGCCGCGCACCTCGCGCAGCAGCTCGCCGCGCTTGACGGTGCCGAGCAGGATGCTGGAGCGCTCGACCGACGGGATCGCCGGTCCGAGGCGGGCGACGCCGATGCCGGTGGCGGCGAGCAGGGCGACGACGATGGCGCCGACCAGGTACTGGCGGCGGCGCTTGCGGAGTTTCAGTTCGGGGCGGGCGATGTCCATGCCATCGATATAGCACTCATCGTGCCAAGTCGTGGCCGTTTTCCATCCTGTTGTTTTTGCGGGATTCCTTGCGAAGTGTCCGTTGCGATGACGAGGTCGCTGTCCGGAACCGAACAGTGCGTCGACCGGCGGCGAACACCGGTTCGGCGAAACGCGCGCGGCCGCCGCGGGATACGGCGGCCGCGCGGCGGTTTCACTGCAGCGCGAACGCGCGTTCGCGGCGTTCCTGCAGGCTCATGTCGGCCTGGTCGACGAGGCGCAGGTCGCGCACTTCCCACGGCGCACCGAGCGACAGCGACGCGGCGTCATAGCGCAACTCGATGCGGCCGTGGCCGGCATCGAGCCACGCGGCGGACTGCGCCATCGCGACCGGATGCAGCTTGCCGTCGTTGCCGGTGCCGTAGAGCACGCCGGAAAGGCCGTAGCGGCTGGCCGCGCCGGTTTCGACGCCGACGGAAAGCGCCAGGCCGCTGTTCCTGGAGAGCGTAGCGACACGCTCGGCGCCGCCTTCGAGCCGCGCCAGCGGCCGGCTGACCGCGAACGCCGTTTTCGCGTCGCGCGGAATCGCGTTCTTGCCGCCGGTGATGCCGAACGCGTGCATTTCCCACAGGCCGTGGCCGCCGGCGTGGGCGACGTCGGGCGTGACCTCGGCGACATAGCTGCCGTCCGGCTGACGTCCGAAGTCGACCGTCTGGCTGGCGCCGTCTGGCGCACTGACGAGTCCACCGACGCGCTCGAGCGTCGCGCCTGCGATCGTCGCGCGGAAGCGCATGCGATCGCCGCCGGCGATGCCGTCGCGCTCCGCGGCGAGGCCGAGCACGATGGTGCTCGCCGGTTCGAACACGTGCACGAGATAAGCGCCGTGCGCGGTCGGCAACGCGAGCCGCACGTCGTCGCCGGCGACCTCGTCGCCGAGGCGCAACGCGACGCTGCCTTGCGGCACGTCCATGCCGGCGCCGCGCAACGCGTCCTCGTCGGCGCCGGAACGGATCGCGCGCGCGTTGTCGAGGCGATGTCCGGCGACGAGCACCTGCACGTCCGCCATCGCGATCGCGTTGCCGGCGCCGCCGCCGTGCGGGCTGATGCGCACGACCGCTCCGGAAGCGCTGAGCGGCAGGCGGATGCCGTTGCGCAGTTCGCCTTCGTCGGCGTCGATCCAGTATTCGCGGCTCGCCGCGGAATATGCCTGCGGCCGTCCGTCGAGTGCGGCGGCCCGATCGAGGGGCCACGACAGCGACGCCGGCGCGCGGTCCAGCGAGGCGGTGGAATGATGGGTGTCGGGCGCGAGCAGGCGCGTGGCGACGAGATCCTGCGGCGCGCGGGCGAGCAGGCTCAGCGCTTCGCCGGCAGTGGCCGGAATGGCCGTGGTGCCGAACAGTGCCAGCGCGGCGGCGACGAGGGGGAACGAACGGCGCGGGAGAATGGGCATGGTCGTTTCCTCACAGGTCGTTGCGCAGGATGGTGTCGAGGCCGAAGCAGGCGCGCCGGCTCTGGTTGTGGTTGAGCACCTTGCCGCCCGTGCGCGTCGTGTCCTGGAACCACACGTTGCCGGCGGCGGTGGCGCTGCGGCATTCGATGAAGCCGTCCGAACAGCCCGACAGCCAGTTCTGCGTGATCTCCAGGCCCACGCTTTGCGAGTAGCCGCCGCAGTACGCTTCGGAGTTCCACGGCGCGCTGACCACGTCGCTGCCGGCGACGGTCCAGAAGCCTTTCGGCAACGATGGCCGGCCGCTGGTGCCGTACAGGTTGTTCTGGTTGTAGTAGGCCGTCCAGCTCAGCTGCTGCTGCCGTACGGCGTCGTTCTTGTAGCCGAGCAGCCAGCCGAGCGCGCTTTCGAACACGTTGCCGGCGATGACCGCGTCGGCGAGCGGCGTGCCGGCGCTCGACGGCGCGATCGCGTCGACCCAGCGGATCCTGGAGATGATCGCCGGGTAGCGGCTGTCGTACGTCGGGTTCGACAGGATCCAGCGCATCACGTTGCCGCCGTTGGAATGGGTGATGACGACGAGATCGGTGATGCCGCGACTGTCGATGAAGTTCTTGAGCTGCGTGGCGAGGCAACCGGAGGCGCGGCTGTCCCACATGTATTGGGTGAAGTCGCAGTTGACGACGACATAGTTGGCCTGGTTGACGAGACCTTGCCGGACGCTGTTCACCATCGCCGGCTGCCAGTAGTCGTTGTAGGCGTCGGTCTGGTTGCCGGTGCCGTGCACGAAAGCGACGCCGGTGGTCGCGGTGGCCGCCTGCACGGCGGACGACACCGCCGCGAGCAGCAGCGTCAGGACGATACGGTACATGGTTCCTCCCCAGGCCGCGTGACAGGGCGCGCGTGCCGATTCGGGCCCGCGACAGGTCGTGGCGGAACGCGTCCCTGCGATCGCCGTGCGATCGGTCGGAGCATTGAGCGGGTTACGCGCCGGCGGGATTTCCCCATCTCCGTACGGTCGCGTACTGGAGACCGTAGTCGCGTCGGCGCGGCACGTCAATTTGCAGGTGCAGCATTCTCCTGCGTCGAGCCGGCGGTGCCGGTGCGGGGCTGGATTCCGCGGCCGCGGCCGGCGAATATCATTCATCTATTGGTAATTTACTAATGTAGTATTTTCCGCTAGGATATGCGCATGGGCAGTTTCGACGCCACCGAGGAGCGCATCCGGCACACGCGCGAACGCTTCCCCGGGTTCCCGCGCGACGCCGCCGTGCTGGTTCGCCTGGTCAAGCACATCCATGCGCAGGTGCACGATGCGGCGAACGTCGTGCTGCGCGAGCACGACCTCAATCACACCGACTACAACATCCTGATGATGCTGTACGGCAGCGTGGACAACGCGGTGAACCCGTCGCTGCTCGGCGGCGCCGCCGGGGAGAAGTCGGCCAACATCACGCGCATCTGCAACGCGCTGTGCGACAAGGGCCTGGTCCATCGCGTCGCCGATCCCGGCGGCGACCGGCGCAAGGTCGTGCTGTCGTTGACGCCGAAAGGGCGGCGCCTGATCGAAGGCCTGCTGCCGACGATGGCCGCGTTGCTCGAAGGCTATATGCGCGGTTTCCGGCGCGCCGAGCTGGCGCAGCTCGAAGCGCTCCTCAAGCGGCTGCTCGACAACGCCGACGCGATCGGCTGAACACGATGTCCACTTCCGCCTTTCCCGCTCTCTCCGCCGATCAGCGCCACGAAGTCGCGGCATGGCTGCGCGGCGCCGCGCTGGATTGGCTGTTCGTGGCCAAGGCGACGTTCGCGGTGCTGCTGGCCGGCTGGCTGGCGATGGTGTTCAGCCTCGAGCAGCCGGGCACGGCGATGATGACCGTCGCGATCGTGATCCATCCGCAGAGCGGCATGGTCATCGCCAAGAGCTTCTACCGCACGCTCGGCACCCTGGTCGGTTGCGCGGTCGCTTTCGCGATCGTCGGCGCCTTTCCGCAGCAGCGCTTGCCGTTCCTGCTCAGCATGGCGTCGTGGATCGGGCTGTGTGCCGGCGGCGCTTCGCTGCAACGCAACTTCAGGTCGTACGGTTTCGTGCTGGCCGGCTACACCGCGGCGATCGTCGCGCTGCCGGTCGTGGGCCATCCGCAGAACGTGTTCGATTCGGCGGTGATGCGCGTCAGCGAGGTGATGCTCGGCATCCTCGTCGCCGGCGTCGTCAGCGACGCGGTCCTGCCGCAACGCCTCGGCGACGTGCTGCGCGAGGGTGTGCGCGGCCAGTTCGCGAATTTCATCGTGTTCGTGCGCGACAGCCTGCGCGGCGCGCTGCCGCGCGGGGAGCTCGAAAAGGCCCATCTGCGCTTCGTGCGCGAAGTGGTGCAGATCGAGAACCAGCGCAGCTCGGTCGTGTTCGAGGACGCCGGCGTGCGCCTGCGCAGTCCGCGCCTGCGCTTGCTCAACCACGCGTTCATGGCGGCGTCGACGAGCTACCAGTCGCTGCACCATCTGCTGAACCGCCTGCAGGGCGCGGACCATGCGGCGGTACGCCAGCGCCTGATGGCGCTCGCCGGCGAACTCGCCGACGCCCTCGGGCCATCCGGCAGCGAGCCGCGCACGGCCGCGCAGGCACCCGCGCTGGCACGGCGCCTCGCCGGCCTGCGCGAGCGCCTGTCCGCACGCGCGGGAGAACTGCGCGTCGGGCTGGAGGCGCGCGGCGATCGACTCGACTTCGACACCGGCGCCGAGCTGACCGCGCGCATCGCCGGCGAGCTGCACGACTATGCGAACGCCTATGCCATGCTCGCGTCGCCGCAGGCGGCGCGCGGGCTGGCCGAACCGGCGGCGCCGTTTTCACACGCCAACGACTGGGCCGGCGCCGCCGTCGTGGTGGTGCGCGCGACCCTGACGATGCTCGCGATGGGCGCGTTCTGGCTGGCCAGCGCGTGGCCCGAAGGCGCGGGCGCGATGCTGATCGCGACGATCTTCAGCGGCTTGATGGCGAGCATGCCCGATCCACTGCGCGCGATCCGCACCATGCTCGTCGGCTACGCGGCCGGCACGATCGCCGGCATCGCCTGCCTCTACGGCGTGATGATCCGCATGGACGGTTTCGTGCTGTTCTGCGCCGCGCTGGTGCCGTTCCTGTTGCCGGGTTTCTACCTCGCCGCGCGGCCGGCCTGGGCCGGCGTCGGCACCGGCTACCTGCTCGCGCTGCTCTACACGATCGCGGCGAAGAACCCGATGGGCTACGACGCGCTGCATTCGATCAACGACGGCTTCTCGCAGTTGCTGGGCGTCGGCTGCGCCGGCGTTGCGTTCATGCTGTTCGCCGGCACCTCGGACAGCCCGTGGCTGCTGCGCCGCCTGCTGCGCAAGCTGCGCATGCAGCTCGTGCACGCCTGCGAGTTGCCGCTGCGCGGCCTGCTGCCGCGCTTCGAGAGCGCCAGCCGAGACGTCGCCGCGCAGGTCGTCGCGCACACGCGTGCCGGCAGCGCGCCATCGCGCGAAGGCCTGGCATGGTCGCTCGCGGTGCAGGAAACCGGTCGCGCCGTGATCGAGTTGCGCACGGCACTGGCGAACGTCGACATCCCGCCGGCGCCGCGCAGTCGCATCGAAGCCGCGCTGGCCGCGCTGGCTGCGCTCTATGCCAGGCCGGGACGCGAACGCTACCGGCACGCGCGCGACCTCATCGCCGGCGCGATCGACGAGTCCGCCGCCAATCCATCGCTGATGGCGCCGCTGCACCTGGTCCGCCTGGCCCTGCTCGACGCGGGTTCGGTGCTCGGTGCGTACATCCCGTCGCCGTCGCCGGCGGCCGAGGAGAGCCCCCATGCCGCTTGAGATCGCCTTCTTCGACGCATTGGTGCCGGCCCTGCTGCCGATCTTCCTGCTCAGCCTGCTGTTGCAATGGGGGCTCGACTGGCTGGTCGGCCGCTTCGGCCTGTATCGCCACGTCTGGCATCCGCCGCTGTTCCGCCTCGCGTTGTTCGCCTGCGTGTTCGGCGGCCTCGGCCTGCTCGCGGCGCATTGAAGCATCCATCGACAACGTCAACGGACATTCCCATGAAACTCCAATCGATCTCGCGTTTCGTGCTGACGGCACTGGTCGTGCTCGTCGCCGCGCTGGTCGCGCACACCTTGTGGAAGCGCTACATGTATTCGCCGTGGACGCGCGACGCGCGCGTGCGTGCCGACGTGGTGCGCATCGCGCCGGACGTTTCCGGCATCGTCACCTCCGTCGGCGTGCGCGACAACCAGGACGTGCGCAAGGGCGACGTGCTGTTCGTCGTCGACCAGCAGCGCTTCCGCTATGCGGTCGCGCAGGCCGAGGCGAACCTGAAGGCAGCCGAGGCGAGCGCGCGTGCCGCCGGCGCGACGATCGACGCGTCGCTGGCCGCGATCAACGCGCGCAAGGCCGACTACGAGAAAGCGGCCGAGCAATCCGATCGGCGCCAGAAGATCGAGGGCAACGTGATCTCGCAGGAAATGCGCTCCGATGCCCTGGCCACCGCCAGCTCGGCGCGCGCGAGCCTCAGCCAGGCGCAGGCCACGCGCAACCAGGCGTCGGCCAGCCGCGAGGCGGCGGAAGCGGCGGTACAGCAGGCGTCGGTCGCGCTCGACCGCGCGCGGCTCGACCTCGAGCGCACCGAGGTGCGCGCTCCGGCGGACGGCTACGTGACCAACCTCGACGTCCATGTCGGCGACTACGCCGCCGCCGGCACCGCGCGGCTGGCGCTGATCGACAGCCATTCGTTCTGGATCTACGGCTACTTCGAGGAAACCAAGCTGCCCTACGTCCGCGTCGGCGACGTCGTCGACATCCGCCTGATGGCGGGCGGGGCGCGCCTGACCGGCCGCGTCGACAGCATCGCGCGCGGCATCGGCGACGTCGACAACCCGACTGGCTCGAACCTGCTCGCCAACGTCACGCCGACCTTCAGCTGGGTGCGCCTCGCGCAACGCGTTCCGGTACGCATCGCGATCGACGCGGACCCTCTTCCCGACGGCGTGATGCTGGCCGCCGGCATGACGGCGACGGTGATGCTGCGCGAACCCGCGGCCGTACGCTGACGGCCGCCGGTCGATTCCGGCGTCAGGGCGCGGGCGTGACGACGAGGTTGTCGATCATCAGTCGCGGCGCGGACGGCTGGCCGTTGTAGGTGGCGCGGATTTTCACCGAGTCGAACACCGCGCCGGAGACGCCCATGACCCTCGCGGCCGCATTGTCGCGGCCGCCGAGGTCGCTGATCGTGAACATGTCCGAGGCGACGACCTCGCCTTCGCGATAGGCGTCGACATGCAGTTCGATGCCGCCCCACGGCCCGTTCTCGTAGTACGCGGCATCGAAGCGGAGCGCGCTCGCCGGTGCGTCGAGCGTGAGCGTCGCACGCACGAAGCCGCCGAGCGAAGCACTCGGCCCTTCCGCGAACAGGAGGCCGAAGGTCAGCGCATTCGGCGAACTGCCGTAGCCCGGGAAGTCCGGGAAGAAATTCGTTGCGTCCTCGATCAGGAACTGCTCGCCGGGATAGGTGGCGTCGAAGGTCGAGCCACTGGGGAGGACGCCGGCGATGCCGTTGCATTCGCTGTAGGTGATGCCGTTGTAGTGGAAGCTCGTGCCGAGGTCGCCTTCGACGAGGTCGTCGTAGTGGCTGGTGACCGGCACGATTTCGAAGCCGTCGCCGAAGATGGCGTCGGTGCCTCCGGCCTCGCGATGAGCAGGAACGACCCGGGCGAGGCTGGTCCCGATCGAGGGTTGCGGACGCCTCGATGCGGCGTAGGCCGGCGTGGCCGCGACGAAAGCGCCCGCGATCAGGGCCTGGAGCATGCGAATCTTGGACACGATCAACGATTCCCCGGCAGCACGAGACGCGGGCGCAGCGCGACGTGCCGCTGCCTGCCGTCGCCCATGCGATGCGGCCGGGTGGATGCGCCGCGAGCCATTCATGCCATGCGCAGGGGGACGCATCATCGTGTTTGAGGCGGGAGGTGGGTTCTCCGCGCCGAGGTGAAGCAGGTATCGGCGAAGCGGCCGGCCGGGTCGAGGCCGCGGGCGCTTCCGCATGCGCGATCAGAACTCCAGCTCGACCGCCGCGCAGAGGTAGTCGACCATCGGCGCGATGCGCTTGAACGTGTCGACGACGAACGGCAGCAGTTCGTCCGAGCACGCCAGCGCATCCGCGAAGCCCTGTCCGGCGGCGAAGTTCTTGCGCTTCAAGTCCTCGATCAGCTCGTGCGAGGGATCGAAGCCTCGCGGCGGGCGGGAGAGGTTCTCGCCCCAGAACTCGAAGCGCTCGCGGAACGCCTTGCCCTGCGTCGCCTTCTTCCAGGCGGCCGGATTGTCGGCGAGGAATTCGCGGATCTTCTTCAGCGTCGACGATTCCGGATGCCAGATGCCGCCGCCGGCGAAGCAGTCGCGCGGCTGGACGTGCAGGTAGAACGACGGCGCCTCGATCTCGCGGCGCCGCTCGTGCGCGAAGCGCGCGCCGGCCCAGGTCTTGTACGGCGTCTTGTCGTTGGCGAAGCGCGTGTCGCGATGGATGCGGAACAGCGAGCCGCCCTGCGCGCGCGGATCGGCGCGGTAGCGCGTGCTGATCTTCGCGAGCGGTTCCTGCAGGTCGGCGATCAGGCGCAGGAACGGCCGGCGCAGCACTTCTTCGTAGCGTGGCTTGTTCGCGGCGAACCATTCGCGGTTGTTGTTCGCGGCGAGGTCGCGCTGGAACCTGAAGGTGGCGGGCGTGAAGTAGGTCGTGGCCACGGAAGCGATCGTTGTGGGGGAAAACGCGATTGTAGGTGCGCCGAGGCGAGGATGTGACGGCGCGGCGGGCACGGGGCCGGGGAAGTCGCGGCAGTCACGACGCGATGTCGCGACCCCAGCTCTCCAACGCATCCAGCAACGGCACCTGCGGATTCGGCAGCGCGGGATCGGCGCGCAGGCGTGCGATCGTCGCGAAATAGTCGGTGCGCGTCAGCGTCGTCAACGGCGTCTGCGTTTCCAGCCGGTGGCGGCGGAAGTCGCTCCAGCGGGCCGCTTCGCCGGCATCGAGCGTCTCCGGCCAGTTGCGTGCGCGGTAGCGGAACAGCAGCTCCGGATAGCGCGGATCGCGGAACGGAAACGCGTGGCGGCCGAGTTGTTCGGGCGGCGTCGTGCGCACTTCGCGCAGCAGGCGCTTGTCGGCATCCGGCAGGAAGCCGCCGTAGAGCGCGAGTTCCGGATCGACCGGCGCGTCGCGCGTGTCCGCGCGCGCGAATACCGCGTGCAGCTTGGCGACGAGGCCGGTCGCATCGCGCAGTCTTTCGAGGTGCGCCAGCGCGCGGTCCGGATCGAGCGCGATGCGCGCGAGGTCGACACCCTTCAGCGTGCTCATCGGCGCGAGCGCGGGCGACTTGTTCGCGTGGATCGTCTTCAGCGGGATGCGCTCGACGTCGTCGGGAAGATCGGCGCGCGCGGTGAACACGCGATCGGCGATGTCGTCCGCATCGAGCTCGAGCAGCGGCGCGGGGTCGACGTCGAGGTCGTAGGCGATCACGCCGTTCGGCAACGACGGGTGCATCGCCAGCGGGGCGATCAGCGCGAGGCAGCCGCGATTGGCCGGATAGCGGGACGAGACGTGCACGAGCGGCGTCATGCGCGCGACGTCGAGCAGCTCGAACACGGCCTGCTTGCGGCGCAGCTTGAAATAGAACTCCCACAGGCGCGGCTGGCGCACGCGCAGGAGCCGCGCGAGGCCGATCAGCGCCTCGACGTCGGACACCGCGTCGTGCGCGCGCGCCTGCGCGATGCGATTCGCGCGGGCGAGGTGTTCGAGCCTGAAGCTCGGCGAACCGTCGTCGCGCCGCGGCCACTCGATGCCGTCCGGCCGCAACGCGTAGGTCATGCGCGCGAGGTCGATCAGGTCCCAGCGCGAATTGCCGTCCTTCCACTCGCGTTCGTACGGATCGAAGAAATTCCGGTAGAGCAGATGGCGCGTGATCTCGTCGTCGAAGCGCAGCGAGTTGTAGCCGACATTGCAGGTCCCGGGCTCGGCCATCTGTTCGTTCACCCGCGCGGCGAACTCGGCCTCGATCACGCCCTCGCGCTGCATCCGCTGCGGCGTGATGCCGGTGATCAGGCAGGCTTCCGGATGCGGCAGCACGTCCGCGGCGGGCTTGCAGAACAGCGACACCGGCTCGCCGAGCGGTTCCAGGTCGAGCGTGGTGCGGATCGCCGCGAACTGCGCCGGGCGGTCGCGGCGCGTGTCGGCGCCGGTGGTCTCGTAGTCGTGCCAGAGGAAGGTCTGCGTCATCGCCGCAGCATAGCGCAGGGTTTCAGGGCCGCGACTGCCCGTCGGGCGCCGAGACACTTCCGGGCCGAGGCACTAGACTCGCTGGTCGGAGAAAATCAAGGAATGCATCGATGCGAGTGCGCGGCGAGGACAACCTGATCTGGATCGACCTCGAAATGACCGGGCTCGATCCGGACCACGATTCGATCATCGAGATCGCCACCGTCGTCACCGACAAGGATCTGAACCTGCTTGCCGAAGGGCCGGAATTCGCGATCGCGCATCCGGAATCGCGGCTGGAGGCGATGGACGACTGGAACCGCAACCAGCATCGCAAGTCGGGCCTGTGGCAACGCGTGCTCGAGTCGGACGTCGACATCGCGACCGCCGAGGCGCTGACGACGGAGTTCCTCAACCAATGGGTCGCGCCTGGCAGGTCGCCGATGTGCGGCAACTCGATCTGCCAGGACCGGCGCTTCCTGTACCGCCTCATGCCGCGGCTGGAACGCTTCTTCCACTACCGCAACCTCGACGTCTCCACGATCAAGGAACTCGCGCGCCGCTGGGCGCCCGAGGTCAGCCGCGGCTTCAGCAAGGACTCCGCGCACACCGCGCTCAGCGACGTGCGCGATTCAATCGCGGAGCTTCGCTACTACCGGCCGTTCATGGGGCGGGTGGGTGGGCAGATCGGGTGAAGCGACCTCCCGCGTATCGTGACTCGGCGAAGATCGACGGGCGTGGGAGGGATTCGTGGAGGACAGTAACGATCTCCAAAACGCCGCGGACTTCTTCTGGCGTCACGACGATGTCTTCGGCCGCATAGCCCAACGTTACGACATGCTCTGCGACGTCTTCAGCCTGGGAATCCACCGCTTCTGGAAACGTCGTGTCGCGCGGAAGATTGCGGATGGGAACTGGGACGTTCTGGTGGACGGCGCGACGGGGACGGGTGATATCGTTCTCCGCCTTCTCGCGCACGAGAAAGCGGTGCGTCGGACAGTCATTACCTCGGACATCAGTCCGGGAATGCTGGCGATTGCTCGGGGCAAGCTCTCGTTCGCAGAAGACATCCGCTTCATGCAACTCGACGTGGAAGCCATGACGGACATTGCCGGCGGCAGTGTTGGTGCCTATTCGTTGTCCCTGGTTTTGAAGATATGCAAACGGCGCGAAGCGCTGCTCGAGGCGTATCGGATCCTGCGCCCCGGCGGCCACATCGTCATCCTCGAAGCTTCGAATATCCGCTGGCGAGTGCTGCATCGCATGTATCTGGCCTACATGGCGATCTGCATGCCAATGCTTGGCTGGCTGGCAACGGGTGGGGATGCGGGAGCATATCGATACCTGCTGCATGGGATTCGAGACTTTCCCAGCGCCGAAGAGTTTGCCCTGGAAATCAGTGCGGCCGGCTTCGAGGACGTCGTTTTCGAAAGACTCTCGCTGGGCATCGTTGCGATCCATTCTGCACGCAAACCGCATTGATTGCCGGCAAGCCGGTAGGGCGCAGTATGATTAAATGGCGTCCTCCTTGAGGCCTCTGTGCTAAAGGCTTCGATTCAGGTCGGGCAATGATGCGGATCTAAAGATGCTCTCAAGAAGGATATGCTTTTCCAGCATCTCGGATGCGAGTCGAGCGAAATCGCCATCATCGCATCTGATTGCAAAGACGTAGATCACGAAGCTTCCCTCGGCAATCGCCGTTCTCGTTGCCTCCGGAATATAATCAAGTCCAATCCACTGGTGATACTTGAATTTTGGTACGCAAAGGGCATTGTTGCGATCTCGCTCATATTGTGGACCCAAATGGCCGTTGTCGCGGGCTCTTCCGCCGAGCGCGTAAGATTTGCCTACATACCAAGCGGGCTCGGCGTTCTCGGAGGCAGGGATGTGCCAATCCGCGTCGGTTGGCTTGGAATAGACATAGATGCCAGCATCGTTTCCGTAGGGGAAAGGATCGTGCCATGATTCCTTCGCGTGCCACGGCTCTCCTGGAAGTACGGTTATCGCCTTGAATTTGGATACTCGAGTCTCGAACTCCCTTGTCAGCTTCGCAATCTCCCGAACATTCATTGATCACCTCTATTGCATTTCGTCTTGGAAAAATTTTCCTCCGAGGATGAATGACGGTCAAGGTGTTTTCCTGTAGGAAAATAAGGGTGTTGTCGGCCTGTTTCGCCAGTTCCGTGTTCAATGGGCGACGTTCGGTGTGGAAATGAATCGGGACGCGCGCGTTCAATGAAAATCCCGTGACGCGAACGCGATTTCCGGCAACAGCGCGGTGTAGTCGTGCAATCGCTTGGCGATGACGTGGCGCACGCCGTCCTCGCTGACCTGCAGCATGCCGTCGACGGCCATGATCGCGGCTTCCAGCAACACGCGGTGTTGCTTTTCGGCGAGCGCGCGCCAGACGACGACGTTGATGAAGCCGGTTTCGTCCTCGAGCGTGACGAAGGTGACGCCCTTGGCGGTGCCCGGGTGCTGGCGCACGGTGACGAGGCCGGCGCAGCGCAGCGGTTGGTCGTGGCGCCTGGATTCGGCGACGAGGAAGGCGGGAACGACGCGGCGTTTCTGCAATTGCCCGCGCAGCAGCGCGAGCGGATGGCTTTTCAGCGACAAACCCTGCGTTGCGTAGTCGGCGAGCAGGTCTTCCTGCATCGACGGCGCGGGCAGTTCGACATGCGTTTCGTGCGTGCTTGCACGGGCGAGCAGAGGTGTCGGTACTTCGGCG
>Ga0153956_1001994_pt1 | contig 16133 bp, 8 predicted proteins | sample TSFL040MetaG_FD_104704 | JGI IMG/M metagenome (GOLD analysis project Ga0153956, IMG submission 104704) | Attine ant fungus gardens microbial communities from Florida, USA - TSFL040 MetaG | ecosystem: Host-associated > Fungi > Mycelium > Unclassified | place: USA: Florida, Wekiwa Springs... | reverse complement strand
CTGGGTCTATGAAGGCCAGACGCAGTTCTGGGGTTACGTGCTCGCCACGCGCGCGGGCCTCTGGAACAAGCAGATGGGCCTCGATGCGCTGGCCGAAACCGCCGCGGTCTATGCGCTACGTCCGGGCCGCAAATGGCGCAATGTCGCGGACACCACCAACGATCCGATCATCGCGCACCGCGCGCCCGCGCCGTGGCGCAACTGGCAGCGCAGCGAGGATTACTACAGCGAAGGCCAGCTCATCTGGACCGAAGCCGACATGCTGATCCGCCAGAAGACGAACAACACCAAATCGATCGACGATTTCGCCAAGACGTTCTTTGGCATCAACAACGGCAGCTACGTCACCGTCACCTACAAGTTCGACGATGTGGTGAAAGCGTTGAACAGCGTTGTGCCGTATGACTGGGCGACCTTCCTGCATTCGCGGATCGACGGCATCAACACCGATCCGCTGGGCGGGCTGAAGCTGGGCGGCTACAAGCTCGCCTTCACGGACAAGCCGACGGAATACATCAAGTCCAACGAGAAGATCCGCAAGATCACCGATCTTCTGTTCTCGCTCGGCGTCATCCTCAACAAGAAGGGTGAGGCGACGGAAGTGATGTGGGATGGTCCGGCGATGAAGGCCGGCGTCACCGTCGGCACCGAAATCGTGGCGGTGAACGGCAACGCCTACGATGCCGACGATCTGAAGGACACCATCACCGATGCGAAGAACGGCGCGCCGATCCAGCTTCTGGTGAAGAAGGACGATCAGTACCGCACCGTGACCGTCAACTATCGCGGCGGCCTGCGTTATCCGCATCTGGAGCGCCTGCCGAACACAACTGCGCTGCTGGACGACGAGTTCGCAACGAAGAAATAGGCCGCGTCACGGCAGTCCGGAAATCCGGACGAGCACTTCACGGATGTCCTTCAAGCTCGGCGGCTTGCCGAGCGAGAAGTCGATGTTGGACGTCATATCGTCGTCCGCCGTCATCCGCCGTCCCCAGCCGGTGAGAAGCACAACGGGCGTTGTGGCGGAGGCGGCCTTGATCGCGCGCGCGACCTGGCTGCCGTCGATATTGGGCATGCCCAGATCGGTGAAGACGGCATCGAACGGTTTGCCGGACGCGGCGGCGCTTTTGAAGGCTTCGATGCCTTCGTGCCCGCCATTGGCCTTGGTCACGCTATGGCCGTCGCGTTCCAGCGCCACGCTTGTCGACTCCAGAACTGCGGGATCGTCATCGATGATAAGAAGATTCATGGCGCGGGCGGGTTTAACTGCGCGTGGCGCTCCCGCCGGCATGACGGCGCCGGTCGATGCGGCAAATGTCAGCCGCACCGTCGTTCCGCGGCCCGGTATGCTGTCGATTTCCAGATTGGCCTTCTGGCGGTTGGCGATCCCGTAGACCATCGCCAGGCCCAGCCCCGTGCCGCGCTCGCCCTTCGTCGTGAAGAACGGTTCCATGCAGCGCTGCCGCGTGGCGTCATCCATGCCGACGCCATTATCGACGACTTCGAGGCGCACCTGCGGGCCGTTTTCGGCAGACGTCGGCGCGCGCACGCCGGTGCGCAGCACGATGGCGCCGCCTTGCGGTAACGCGTCCACCGCGTTGAACACCAGATTCGTCAACGCTTCGCGGATCTCATGCTCCACCGCCTGCACCGCCGGCAGAGACGGATCGAGATCGCAGCGCAGCGTGATGGTGAGCCCGCGTTGCTGGGGAATGTTGCTCCAGCGGGCGCGCGTCAGTTCGGCCACGTCCTGTGCCAGCTTGTTGAGATCGACCGCGGCCGTCGCGGCGCGCGGTTCATGCTCGCGGTAAAATTCGCGCAGGCGTCCCACCGTGGCGGCGACATCATCGATGACCTGCTTGACGATATCGAGATAGCTGCGGACCTGACCTTGCGAGGGATTTTCCGTCTCCAGCAGCGTCTCGGTGTAGATGGAAACTGGAGAGATGGCGTTGTTGATGTCATGCGCGATGCCGCTGGCCATCTGGCCCAGCGCGCGCAGGCGTTCCTGCTGCATCACCGCCTGCTGGGTTTGGCGCAGATCGTTGTAGGCCACCTGCAGGCTCGTATGCAGCCGCGCCTGACGCGCCGCGATGGCGGCGTGCTCGCTCAACTGCTTCAGGAATTCGCAATCGGTGCTGTCGAACGTGTTCGCGGCATACCGCGCCGTGATGATGAGGCCGAACGTTCCCTCGTCGACCAGCAACGGAGAAATCACGACAGCGCGAAGGTTCTGCTTCGCCAGCCGTTGCGGAAACGGGAAGTCCACCGCCGCGGCATCGGGTTCGTATACGAGATGGCCCTTCACCGCGCGCGAAAGGCCGTTCGCGTCGATTTCGATGTGCGAACCGGCGCGCATGTTGAGCGCACGGGCGAGATTGTCGCCGCGCGCGCTCACATTGGCGACGGTGAGAATGTGCCGCCCGGCGTCGTATTGGCATATGCATACAAAATCTGCCGGAAGCTGTGTTTCCAGGCTTCCCACAATCACCTGGAAGATGCTCTGCGAGTCCTGCCGCGCGGTGATGGCACGGGTGATCTCGTCGAGCAGCTTCAACCGTTCGAATTGCGCGCGCAATTTCAGGCCGGCTTTTTCGCGCTGGATCGCCGCCGCCTGGAGTTCGTTGTTCGCGTCTTCGAGCAGGGCGGTGCGGTCGCGCACGCGCTCCTCCAACTCGCGATTCAGCCGGGTCAGGCCGGTCTCGGCGACTTTGCGCCGCGCCGTGTCGGCCGCGCCGATCTGCATCAAGCTGAGCAGGAACATGACGTGGCCGATCAGGCATGCGGCATGGGCGAAGAGGGCGAGGGAGCCCAGATCGTCTTCCACGAAAGGCGTGGGCAAATGCGCGGCCGCGAGGAACGCGGCCGTGATCGCGAGGGCGCGCGCAATGTCGGACTGGTCGCGGATACTCCAAAACGCCAGCGCGATCGCAACCCAAAGCAGCGACACCGCGAGCAGCACAGGATGATGCAGGCCGAACAATGGATTTTCGAGCGATGGCAGCGCCTTGAACAACTCCGCCAGAACGATGTTGGCGAGCAGGAGCGAGAGCGCAAAAAGCCAACCCCATGAGCGCTCTTTTTTCCGCGCGAGGAACGCCGCGCTTACGCCCAGCACCTGAAGGAATGCGACAGGCCCCCATTCGCCGACACGCCATTGCAGATCGTTGAGATCGAAATCCCGCCTGCCGTCCAGCATGTCGAACATCGTCCACATGCGCAGGAATTCGGCCAGCGCCACAATGGAAAATGTGACCGACAACAGCAGCGGAAGCGTTTCGCCCGTGTTGGCGCCCACATCCCAGAGCAGAAGCGCGAGCAAGGCGTCGGTCAGCGTCATGCTGGTGTCGATCACCGCCTGGAAGCTCGGTCCCTGGATATGGAAGTAGAAAACCGCGATGGCGCTTGTCAGAAACGCGCCGGTCGCGAAGAGAAGATTCCGGTTGAAGTGCTCGGCGACCGGATCGAACGCTGCTGCTGGAACGGATGCTGTCGTCATGCCGGCCCCCTTGCGAGAAGCGATATTGATCCGTCTCTCGCGCGCTTCAAGGGGGAAACGCGATTTGAATACGAGCTGTTACAACTGCCCGGCTGCCGACGGCCTTGGATATGATCGTCGATCGGTCCTCGTCGATACGGTTCTTGCGATGAACGATTCGTGCGCCTTGGACTCATTCTTAAAAACGTCATCGGTCTTTTTCTTTTCGGCGGCGATGACGATCGGCAGCGCTGCTTGAATGCGGTGGTGGCGCGCTGCCCGCATTTGACAGTTGCGGGATGTGCCTTCGCGTCGAACGCCATGACGGAGGCAGCGCGCAAATAACGGATTTCGCGGAAGAAATTGCACGCAGACCGCGTAACGCCTTTTTGCTACAGTCTTGGCGGGTGGTTTGGGGGCATCATCATGGCAAAACTGACACGGCGTTCCGTGCTGGCGGGCGCGGCGGTTTCGACGGCTGCGTTGAGCGCGGAGAAAGTCGCGCGCGCGGCGGGCGTGCGCAGCAAGCTGGTGTTCATCAGCGACGTGCACATCGGCGATAACAGCCCGACCGTCTGGTATCAGCAGAAATACCATGAGCCCTATCTGCTCGCGTTGCTCGACCATGTGACCGCCAATGCGGATTCGATTCAGGAATTGATCATCCTGGGCGACTTCGTGGATTTCTGGACCTATCCGCCGGAACGCCGTCCGCCGACATTTGCGGAAATCGCCGCCGCCAATCCTGCCGTGCTGGGACCGAAAGGCGCGTTGGCGCGGGCGGTGCGCGCATTGAAGGGGCGCGTTACTTATATCCCCGGCAATCACGACATGACGATCATGCAAGCCGATCTCAACGGTGCAGGCCTGCGCCAGATCCGGCTGCTCAACACCGACGCCTATTTCCCGCTCGGCGCCGACCAGCGCATCCTCTGCGCGCATGGCCATCACGGCACCATGTTCAACGCGCCGGACGCGACCACACGCCTTGCGCCCATCCCCATCGGCCATTTCGCGACGCGCTCGTTCTGCCACCAGCTTTCGCGCACACTGAAGCCGGGGCAGACCGTTGCCGATCTGGCGGATCAGGGAATCCCCAACGGCCTCGATCTCGGCGGACTCATCCGCTCCGTGAATTCCTCGCTGATCGAAACGGTGGTGAATTACGCCAGCAGCTCGACGGGGCTTGGCATGAACGAAACCATCGTCATGCCCAATGGCGACACCACCACGCTGGAAGAGGTGAAGCACATCTACCGCTCGCTCTGGTCGCGCTGGCAACAACAGGGTGCAGACGATTCCACCGGCCAGCTCATCGCCATCAAGGCCGCGCTCGCCGACATCACCGATGGCGATTACCTGCCGTGGTTCGCGCAGCGCCAGGCGCTACCGACGGGCGCGGAGCTTGTCGTCTATGGCCACACGCACATCGCGGTGCGCGGGCTGAAGGACGGCGTCATCTCCTACATGAACACCGGCTTCGATTGCGCTTCCATGCCCGACATGCCCAGGCGGCATTTCACCTTCGCGGAAGTCGATATCCCGACGATGCAGCCGCAGATCATGAAAGTGTCCGATGCGTTGGGCGCCTATGCGGTCGAGCCGTATGACAACGCCAAGCTCGATGAAGTGGTGCCGAGCCCGGCGGAGGATTTCTCCACCTATGTCACCATCGACAATCGCGCGGGCGCGGCGGACCTCACGCTCACCTCATCGGATGCGAAGAAGGGCTATTTCGTCGTGCCGCCGCCGGCGCGTGTGCCGCGCGGGCAGATCGCGCGCTTCTGGATTCAGGATAAGATCGGCGGCGCGGGAACGGAAGGCAGCGCGGTCTATCAGGGCGCGAACGGCCCGGTGTCGCTGCGCTTCGGCTGCCCCACCGGCATGAACGGCAACATCGCGGCAGGCGCCGATTACCGCGCGCGTTCCGGCCACGACAAAACCTACGGCGCGCTGAACGATCGCCCACATTTCGGCCACCCGCTCCATGTGCAGTTCGTGACGGCGTGATGTTCTATCCAATTTTGTCATCGCCCGCTTTATGCGGGCGACCCAATTTTCTTTTTGAAAAGGAAAATGGGTTGCCCGGACAAGCCGGGCAATGACAATTTTTGGGATGAGGTAGAAGATATTTTCTTTATGCTTTCGCGCCGATGCCGTTCAGCGCTTCCATCGCGTCATCGGGCAGTTGCAATTCCGCCGCGGCGAGGTTCTCGCGCAGATGCGCGAGCGATGACGTGCCGGGAATGAGCAGGATGTTCGGCGAACGGCGCAGCAGCCATGCCAGCGCGGTTTGCAGCGGCGTCGCGTTCACTTGCTTGGCAACGTTGCCAAGAATGTCGGATTGCAGCGGCATGAACCCGCCCAGCGGGAAGAACGGCACATAGGCGATGCCGTCTTTCGCCAGCGCATCCACCATCGCGTCATCGCCGCGATTGGCGACATTGTAGAAATTCTGCACGCAGACGATGGGCGTGATCGCCTGTGCTTCCTTGATCTGCGTCGGCGTCACGTTGCTGACGCCGATATGCTTGATGAGGCCCTCGCGCTTCAGCTCCGCCAGCGCCTCCACCTGCGGCGCAATGGTGCCTTCCGTCGGCTGCATGCCGTGCATGGAGCGGAAGTTCACCGCCTCGATCACATCGAGCCCAAGATTGCGCAGATTGTCGTGGATCGCCTGCTCAAGATCGGCAGGGCTGTTCCACGGCAGCCATTGCCTCTGTTCATCGCGCCGCGCGCCCACCTTGGTGACGAGCACAAGATTCGCCGGATAGGGATGCAGCGCTTCCTTGATGATCTGGTTGACGACATGCGGCCCGTAATAATCGCAGGTGTCGATATGATCGACGCCCGCCTCCACCGCCGCGCGCAACACCTTGATCGCCTGATCCCGATCCTTCGGCGGCCCGAACACACCCGGCCCTGCCAACTGCATCGCGCCATAGCCCATGCGGTGGATGGTACGGTCGCCGAGTTTGAAAGTGCCTGAGGCGGAGACGGTAGTCATACATCACTCCGTTTTCTTTAGTTCGATACTGACGAACATTCTGATGGCTGCCGATCTTTTGGGATAAAGACGCGAACGTCGATCACAGACAATACACGCGGTGGTGACTGTCCAGGATCAAACTGTCCGTCTACGTCCCAGCCATTGCTGTATCCTATCCATGAGTGTGAAGGGCCGTTTGTATATGATGCTGCCCATCGAACCTTGGCATCGATAGGGATATCTTTCGCGCAAAGTCGCTTAGCTGCGGCGATGGCATCAGCCGCGGTTTTGATGTTCGGAATCGCACCCATGTTTAGGTTTACCCAAACAGTTGCGGCGGCGGCGAGCATCATCAAAATCTTCATGAGCCGACTACCATCCAATATGCGAACTACGCCGCCCGCTCGAACACCGCCGCTAGTCCCTGTCCGCCGCCGATGCACATGGTCTCCAAGCCGTAGCGTGCCTTCCGCCGGTGCATTTCGTTCAGCATCGTCGCGAGGATGCGGCCGCCCGTGGCGCCAATCGGGTGGCCGAGGGAGATGCCGGAGCCGTTGACGTTCAGCTTATCGCGATCATCCCAACCCCAGCCTTTCAGCACCGCCAGAACTTGCGGCGCGAAGGCTTCGTTCAGTTCGACAAGATCAATGTCGTTCCAGCCGAGCTTGTTGCGCGCGAATAGGCGCTCCACCGCCGGCACCGGGCCGATGCCCATGCGCGCGGGATCGCATCCCGCCGCCGCCCAGCCGACGAACCATCCCATCGGCTGAAGATCCAGCTCGCGCAGCTTGTCTTCCGCCACCACGATGCACGCCGCTGCCGCGTCGTTCTGCTGGCTGGCATTGCCCGCCGTCACCACGCCGTTCTTCTCGATGGCGCGCAGCTTGGACAATGTTTCCGGCGACGCATCGGCGCGAATGCCTTCGTCATGTTTGAAGAGAACCGGATCGCCTTTCTTCTGCGGCACGGCCACCGGCACCAATTCGTTGTCGAACTTGCCAGCCGCCCATGCGGCGGCGGCGCGTTGATGGCTCGCGGCGGCGTATTCGTCGCAAGCCTCGCGGCTGATGCCATAATCCTTGGCGAGATTTTCCGCCGTCTCGATCATGCCGCTGATCACGCCGAAGCGCGAAATCGGCTGGCTCATCACGCGCCCGCGCGTCAGGCGGTCATGCATCACGGCGGGGCCGCTGCGCGCGCCGCCGCGCATGTCGAGCGAATAATATTCGGCGTTGCTCATGCTCTCCACGCCGCCCGCGATCACCACGTCTGCGGCACCGGTCTGCACCATCATCGCCGCGTCGATCACCGATTGCAGGCCCGAGCCGCAGCGGCGATCAAGCTGATAGCCCGGCACCTTGATCGGGAAGTCCGCGGCGAGCGCGGACCATCGCGCGATGCACGGCGCTTCGCCATTGCCGTAGCCTTGCGCGAAGATCACATCGTCCACGCGCTCCGGATCGAGCTTCGTGCGCTCCACCAGCGCGCGCAGGATCACCGCGCCCAGATCGCCCGCGGTGATGGACGACAATCCACCCTGGAATTTTCCGACGGCGGTGCGAAGAGGCGAAACAATGGCGGCGCGGCGCATGGCGAAGACTTCCGTTTTCAGGTTCTGGAGCCAGCATACGCCAGCGCCCGCCCGCGCCGCAGGAAAAATTGGCTGACGCTGCGGTAAACCCACGCGGCAAAACGGCTTGAGAAAGCCGCGCCATCGTCGGATGGTCATTAAAGAAGCATCACCGGTCAGGCGCTATGGAAGGCCCCACATCCCAGTTCTATTTCTCGCAGGGCCTGCGCCTGCATTATGTCGATTGGGGCAACGAGGCCGCGCCGCCGCTTCTGCTCATCCATGGCGGGCGCGATCATTGCCGCAACTGGGATTGGGTCGCGGAGCGTTTGCGCGGCCGCTATCACGTCATCGCGCCCGATCTGCGCGGCCACGGCGACAGCGATCACGCCACGGGCGGCTATAGCGAAATCAATTATGTCTATGACATCGCACAGCTTGTTCTGCAGAAGCGCATGGCGCCGGTCACCATCATCGCCCATTCGCTGGGCGGCTCCATCGCGCTGCTTTATTCCGGCCTGTTCCCGGAAACGGTGAAGACGATCGTCGCCATCGAAGGGCTCGGCCCGTCGCCCAACATGCTGGCGAAGATGCGCGCAACGCCCATCGCCGATCGCCTGCGCAAATGGATCGAGGAGAAGCGCGAATATGCGGGCCGCAGCCCCCGCCGCTATGCGACTCTCGAAGATGCCATCGCGCGCATGCAGGAAGAGAACAAGCATCTCACGCCGGAACAGGCGCGGCACCTCACCATTCACGGCGCGATCCAGAACGAAGACGGCACTTATTCTTGGAAGTTCGATCCCGCGGTGCGCATGGGCGGCGGCCCCACGGGCTTGCCGCCGGAAGCGCAGCGCGAAATCTGGGAACGCATCACCGTTCCCACGCTGCTCATCCGCGGCACCGAAAGCTGGGCGTCCGATCCGGTGAAGGACGGACGCATCGGGCATTTCAAGAATGCGCGGCTGGTGAACATCGAAGGCGCAGGCCATTGGTCGCATCACGACCGTTTCGATGAATGGATGCAGGCGGTCGAGACGTTCCTCGCCTAATCGTCCGGATATAACTGCCGGCATATCCGCGTGGCGATGCAAAGGGAGCCGCCGAACGCCGTGGCGTAATAGCGTGCGAAGACATTGGCGAGCACGGGTTCGACACTGTCCGGATTGCCGCGCGTGAAATAGCCGGCGCGCTCGAAATCGCGCAGCAGGCCGAGCACATGGGCGCGCGACGTGCCGAGCCGCGCCGCAAGCGCCGCAACATTCACGTCGAGTTTGCCGGGGCGCGGGAAAGCTCCGCCATCATCCAGCGCCAGGAAGAGGTGGAAGATCATCACCATTCCGCTGCGCTTGCTGCCCACCGTGGTCAGCACATCATATTCTGGCCTGCGGCCTTTCGCGGCCTCATACATGAACTCGCCGCAGCCCGCGCATACCATCCGGAATACCTCCGGCTCGTCGAAATGGGCGAGCACCTTGCCGACCTCCGGCTCGAATTTCTCCACCGCCTCGAATTCCATGCGCAGGCGCGCCTTGAACATAGCCAGCATGGCATCGGTCGGAACATAACGCCGGACGCGGCTTTGGCTGTCGTCCTCCGGCCGCACATAACCGATCATCCGCAAGCGCAGCAGAATGGCCGTGGCGCGGCCCGTGCTGAGCACGCCCGCGCCGCCGCAAAGTTCGCGCAATTTGCGATGCGTGAGGCCGCTGGTGGCGTCCAGATAGAGCGCGATCATGCCGAGCACGAAATTGCCGATGTCGTCGAACGCGCGGTGATGCGCCGGATGGGCGTCCATTAACGCTAAAGCGCTGCGCGCGACATGGCGCATCGCGTCGGCGAAGCGGGGATGATTCAGAATTTCTGCGATAGCTTCGTTGCTGAGGTCGGCTCCGGGCGCGAGGTCCCACCGGGAAAGACTGGAAGTTGCATACGGCGACATTGTTATTCGTTTTAACACGCGCAGATGGCTGTACCAAATTTTGCCACCACGCGTAGATCGCTGTACCAGATTTCGCCGTTGTGAGGCGCGGTTGCCCGGAACAGATACGTCCCCTGTCGAAATGTTTTGCGTTCGGGGAATGGGGCGATGTCGTTCAAGGGAATGTTGAAACTCACCACGGGCGTGGCGTGCGCGGGATTGCTGGTGGCCTGGGCGGCGCAGCGGCCGGCGCTGGCGGCATCCACGACCTGTCAGGACACGACATCGGGGACCGCCAACGGCGCCACGGTCAGCGGCAGCAATGCTACCGCTTGCGGCCCGTCCGCCATCGCGAATGGCGATTACAGTGCAGCCTTCGGCAACACTGCGCAGACTTACGGCGCCGGCAGCGTAGCTTTCGGTTTTAACAGCGATGCGATCGGCAACTACAGCGTTGCAAACGGTTCCAACGCACTTGCGACAGGCTACGGTGCCGTCGCCATCGGCGGTGGTAACGGTGTCAACGGCTTCGGCTCCAGCTATGGCGCCGCTGCCTACAATCTCGGCGACATCGCCATCGGCACGAACAGCGTGGCGGGCGTGAGCGGCGGGACAACGGAATTATATGACACCGCCATTGGCTATGGCGCCACGGCCACGGGCGGCCAAAGCGCCGCTTTTGGCTATAACAGCACGGCGGCGGCGCTCGGCGGCGCGGCCTATGGCAGCCAGAGCATGGCGAGCGGTGCACACAGCGCGGCTTATGGTTCCGGCAGCGTGGCGAGCAACAATAACAGCGCGGCCTATGGCGCGAGCAGCACGGCGAGCGGCAACGGGAGCGCCGCTATTGGTTTTGGCAGCATCGCAAGCGGCGCCAGCAGCGCGACTTTTGGCGCCAGCAGCACGGCGAGCGGCGACAACAGTGCGGCTTTTGGCAGTTTGAGCACGGCAAGCGGCGAAGATGCTATCTCCCTTGGCACGAGCTTCCGCGATGACGGTTCGGGCAACAACATCGCCGGTGCGACGGCGTTAGCAGCGACCGCTGCGGGCTGGGGCGCACAGGCGAGCGACCTGTTCAGTTCGGCCTATGGCGCGCGCAGCACGGCGAGCGGCCTGTACAGTGCGGCCTATGGCTATAACAGCATCGCGAGCGGCACCAGCAGCGCGGCCTATGGCGCGGCCAGCCAGGCATTGGGCAATTTCAGCCTTGCGGAAGGTTCGAACGCACGTGCAAAAGGCGCCAATGGCATCGCCATCGGCGGCGGCGATGGCAGCGCGACCTTTGGCGCCAGCAGCTTCAATACCGGCGACATCGCCATCGGCACGAACAGCGTGGCGGGCGTGAGCGGCGGCAGTACAACGTATGACACCGCTGTCGGTTATGGTGCCAAGGCTACCAACGGCTACAGTTCCGCTTATGGCTATTCCAGCACGGCGAGCGGCAATGGCAGCGCGGCCTTTGGCTATGGCAGCGCGGCGAAGGGTGGTGGCGGTGCGGCCTATGGCTACTATAGCAACGCGAACGGCTATGTGAGTTCGGCTTATGGCTCGGGTAGCAGCGCCTACGGTATTGCCGGTACCGCCATCGGCGCCGGCGCCGTGGCGGGCGTGAGCGATGGCAGCACAATGTATGACAGCGCCTTCGGCTATCAGGCGCAGGCGACGGGCGGCTCGTCGCTGGCGCTCGGTTATAACGCGAGCGCCAGCGCCGATAGCGCCATCGCCATCGGCGCGAACTCGGTAGCCTCCGTTGCGAACACCGTGTCGTTCGGATCGGTGGGGCACGAGCGCACGCTGGTCAATGTGGCGGCGGGCGCAGTGTCCTCCGGGAGTACCGATGCGGTGAACGGCAGCCAGCTCTACACCACCAATCAATCTGTCGCGACCAACACCGCCGCGATCAGCAACCTGAATCTGGATGTCAGCAATTTGACGGCGGACTTTGGAAACCTTTCCACGGCCGTGAGCGGTCTCAGCACGGGCGGCGGAACGTCCGGCGGCGGAAGCACCACGGGCACCGGCGCGCATTCGTCCGCCGTGGGCGATGGCGCGCAGGCGACGAAGACCGATAGCGTCGCGATTGGTCACAACGCGAAGGCGACTTATGCCGGTGGCGTTGCCGTGGGCGCGGGCGCGCAGGCCACCGCCGATCCGGCAACGGCTGTCGGCAATAACGCCGTGGCGAGCGGCAACAACTCGGTGGCGCTTGGCGCCAATGCGCGCGCAACCGCGAACAACAGCGTGGCGCTGGGCGTGGGCTCTGTTGCCAGCGCGGCCAACACGGTTTCGGTCGGCAGCGCGGGACATGAGCGCACCATCACCAATGTCGCCGCGGGCGTTGCCGATACCGATGCGGTGAATGTGGGGCAGTTCGAGACCGGACTGGCCAACACGCTGAGCCAAGCGAACGCTTATACCGACAACCGCATCTCGGGCCTGCGCAAGAGCCTCTCCTCGCGCGCAGACGGCGGCGCGGCGGCGGCGATGGCCATCAACGGCATTCCACAATCCACTTCGCAGGGATTGACCATCGGCATCGGCTTCGGCGGATGGCGCAGCGCATCGGGCATGGCGATCGGCGGCTCGGACATGCTCGCCGACGGACACACGACGGTGAAAGCGGGCGCGACCTTCGACACCAATGGCGGCAGCGGTTTCAGCGCGGGTGTCGGCTATCACTTCTAGCCGCGTCACCGGATATATCGGGGCCGTGCGGCCGGGGCGGGCACGGCATGTAACGATATTCATGGCCGATAAACTTAGGCACGATTTCCGCTAAGTGGTTGAATTAAAAGGAGTCCAAGAAAGAATAATTTTTCCTATCGGACTATTGCTTTAGTCCTATCTGTTCTCTATATGTTCTTTTAGGTAATGCTGGGAGAACAGCTTTGAACACGTAGCTTCGCCGCAAGGACAGACAGGTAAGGGGCCAAACTTGCGTGGACCCCGCGTGGGAATCCTCGAACGCCGGACAACTCAGAGGCCGGGCAGACGATGAACCTTCCACATGCAAACCGGGGAGGTTGAAGCGAAAGCGCCATGTGGTGTCGGTCTGGAAGAAGGCCTTCGGCGGGCCTGCTGTGTAGCGAGAACACTGGGAGGCTTTCGCGTCGATATCCGCGAGGGCCTTTCTTTTATGGAGCGCGCGCCGCGCACCATGCTAAGACCGCAAACCGCGCGCGGGCGTAGCTCAATGGTAGAGCTGTAGCTTCCCAAGCTACTGACGAGGGTTCGATTCCCTTCGCCCGCTCCACCCTTCGCGGCGGCAAGTCATCTTCTCCCCTCCAATCCTGTGATCGCCAAGCGTTGACTCGTCTGGGCTTCAAGCAAACCATCCGCGAATATTGGAGCGCGACTTTTCATAACCCGCCGAGGGAGAACTGAATGAAGAGAATACTCGCGATTGCAACGGCTTTATGTTTTGGACTGCCCGCCATCGCCACGGCGGCGCCGGGTGACAGAGACAAAGGTCCAGGTGGAAAACCACCGATGACCAAACCGGCGTTCGGCGCCAAGCCCGTCACCAAGCCGCCATCCAACAACAGACCGCCGACGAACAGGCCGCCTGCCAACAAACCGCCCAACAAACCACCAATGACCAAGCCTGCGTTCGGCGCCAAACCCGTTGGCAAGCCGAGGCCGCCCAGGCCCGGTCATGGTCACACCAAGCCGCCGCCGAGCTGGCACAAGCCGCGTCCGTCGCAATTCTACTGGCGCGGAAAGTGGATGGGCCGCTATCGCGCCCCGGCTTACGTCTATCCGCGCGGTTACAGCTATCGCTATTGGCGCAGTGGCGATGTGCTGCCGCTGCTGTTCCTGACGGCGCAGTATTACTTCGACAATTATGCGCAGCTCGGCCTTGAGACGCCGCCGCCGGGCTATCGCTGGGTGCGTTATGGGCCGGATCTTCTGCTCGTGAACGTGCGCACCGGATCGGTGGAAGACGTGGTGTACGGCGCATTTTACTGAGCTTTGGAAATTGAATGCGAAAGGCCCGCCGAGCGGCGGGCCTTTTGTTTTGGGGCGGCCAAACGCGCTCACCAGCGCACGGTTCCAAAATTTTCCAGCGATGAAGCCCAAATGCTGTTTGAAGCGTTACACGCCTGGAGCATGCCGAGGCTTCTGCTTTGGACCAGATTATTACGCCTGACCCGCGCGAAGCATCGCCTTCGCTCTTTCAAGCGCATTATCACCGTGCGCGCGAGCGGTTGCGCGCGGCGCGCGGCGTTCACCGGCTGACGGTCGTCGAAGGATTGCGCTGGGCCGCCACGATCATTCTGGCGCTGCTCGCCGCCATCTTGATCGCACTTTACTTCCTCAACTGGAATTCGATGCGCGGTCCGATCGCGCGATATGTGTCCTGGAAGATCGGCCGGCCGGTGAAGATCGCGGGGGATCTGAAAGTCCATCTCTTCACTTTCACGCCGCGCGTCTCTGTGAACGGCCTGGCCATCGGCAACCCGCCTTGGCTGAAATCACCGCAAATGGCGGATGCGCAAAATCTCACCTTCAAGGTGCGGCTGCTGCCCTATCTGTTCGGCGGCCAGCTCTATATGCCGCTGGTAAAGATCGATCATCCGCAGATCCTGATCGTGCGCGAAGCAGATGGACGCACCAACTGGGACTTCAACGGCGAGAAGGGTTCGAGCGAAGGCATGAAGCTGCCGCCGATCCAGCGCTTCATCATCCGCAACGGTCATCTCGAAATCCACGATCTCAAACGCAAGATGACGTTCGTGGGCACCGTCTCGTCGCGCGAAGGCGGCCATCGCGGCCCGGCATTCACACTGACTGGCGATGGCTTGTTGAACGATCGCAAATTCACCGCCGATGTTCGCGGTGGTCCGCTCCTCAATGTCGATGTGACCAAACCTTATGATTTCACCGCCGACGTGCATGCCGGCCCCACCCATGTGGTGGCGAAAGGTTCGATCACCCATCCGTTCGATCTGGGCGGTATCGAGACGGCGCTGGATGTGAGCGGCCCCAATCTCAGCCAGCTCTATTATCTCACCGGTTTGGCCTTCCCGGGCACGCCGCCTTATCACCTGACCGGTCATCTCTCCCGCAACGATGCGATCTACAAGATCAGCAGCATTAATGGCACACTGGGCGACACCGATCTGCACGGCGATCTGACGGTCGATGCGTCAGGGAAGATTCCGTATCTATCCGGCGCCCTGACTTCGAAAGTCTTGAATTTCGACGATCTCGGCCCGCTGGTCGGTGCGCCGCCGGCCGCCAAGGATCGCGCCAAAGCGCTCGCGGCCGGTGCAACGCAGGCGGACGTCGCGCCGATGAAACATCTGCTGCCGGATACGCCGCTGAAGGTCGATCGCCTGCGCCAGATGAATGCCGACGTCACCTATAGCGCCGAAACGGTGAAGTCGCAGGACTTCCCGCTTCGCCATGCGTCGACCCATGTTGTGTTGAAAGATGGCGTGCTCACGCTCAACCCGCTGTCTTTTGCTTTCGCGCAAGGCAAGCTCTCCGGCTCCGCACAGATCGATGCCAGCAAATCCGTGCCGGTGACGAATATCGACGCGCGGCTGACGGATGTTCGTCTCGAGCAATTCGTGTCGAGCAAGCCGCCTGTGGTGGAAGGCCTCCTCGTCGCGCGCGCCAAGTTGACCGGTATCGGAAACTCCATTCAGAAAGCGGCGAACACCGCGAACGGTAAATTCACCACCATCATTCCGTCCGGAAAGATGCGTGCGGCGTTTGCCGAACTGACAGGCATCAATGTGTTGAACGGTCTTGGCCTGCTTCTGTCCGACGACAAGAGCGATACCGGTCTGCGCTGTGCCGTCGCGCATTTCAGCGTGGACAAGGGCGTGATGACCGCGCGCCGCTTTGTGTTCGATACCGATCCGGTTCTCATCACGGGCAAGGGCACGGTGGCACTGGATGGCGAGAGCATGGATCTGGAGCTTCAGGGCCATCCCAAGAAATTCCGCATTCTCCATGTGCGCGCGCCCATCACCATCAAAGGGCCGGTGAACAATCCGCAGATCGGCGTGGATGCCGGCAAGGCGCTGCCGCAGGGCGGCATCGCCGCGGCGTTGAGTTTTCTTTCGCCGCTGGCCGCCATTCTTCCCTTTGTTGATCCTGGCCTCGCCAAAGACGCTAACTGCGCGGCCGTCGTGGACGAGGGCAAGCAGAACGGCGCGCCGAT
>Ga0153956_1001993_pt1 | contig 16140 bp, 17 predicted proteins | sample TSFL040MetaG_FD_104704 | JGI IMG/M metagenome (GOLD analysis project Ga0153956, IMG submission 104704) | Attine ant fungus gardens microbial communities from Florida, USA - TSFL040 MetaG | ecosystem: Host-associated > Fungi > Mycelium > Unclassified | place: USA: Florida, Wekiwa Springs... | reverse complement strand
CGCCGCGTGCTCGACCGGATCGGGCTGACCGACAGTTTCGAGGCGATCCACGATATCCACGCCTGCGCCTATCGCGCCAAGCCCGATCCGGCGAGCTATGCCTCGCTGGTGGAGGCGCTCGGCATTGATGCCGAACGCGCTTTCTTTGCTGAGGACATGGCGCGCAACCTGAAGCCCGCCAAGGCGCTCGGCATGACCACGCTCTGGGTCGACAACGGCTCCGAACAGGCAGGCGATCATGGCGCCGCCGATTTTATCGACTATCGCACGCCGGAGCTCGCGCCCTGGCTCGCGGACATATTGGAGGAAATGGAATGAGCGATCTGGCGGCGACAATCGATGCGGCATGGGATTCCCGGGACGGCATCGGCCTCGATACCAGGGGCGCGGTGCGCGATGCGGTCAACGAGGCGCTGGCCGGGCTGGACGCCGGTACGCTGCGCGTCGCCGAGAAGGGGGAGGGCGGCTGGGTCGTCAACCAGTGGCTGAAGAAGGCCGTGCTTTTGTCCTTCCGCCTCAACGACAACGGCCTCGTCGCCGGCGCCGATGGTGGGCCGGCGTGGGACAAGGTTCCGCTCAAATGGGCGGGCTGGGGCGAGAATCGCTTTCGTGCTGCCGGCTTCCGCGCGGTGCCCGGCGCGGTCGCGCGCGAAGGCGCCTTCATCGGCAAGGGCGTCGTCCTGATGCCGAGCTTCGTCAATATCGGCGCCTATGTCGGTGAAGGCACGATGGTCGACACCTGGGCGACGGTCGGTTCGTGCGCGCAGATCGGCAAGAATGTCCATCTGTCGGGCGGCGTCGGCATCGGCGGCGTGCTCGAGCCGCTCCAGGCCAATCCGGTGGTGATCGAGGACAATTGCTTCATCGGCGCCCGCTCCGAAGTCGCCGAAGGCGTGATCGTCGAGGAAGGCGCCGTATTGTCAATGGGTGTCTATCTCGGCGCGTCGACCAAGATCGTCGATCGCGCGACGGGCGAAGTGATCACCGGGCGCGTTCCGGCCTATTCGGTGGTCGTCCCTGGCACCTTGCCGGGCAAGGATGGCGGCCCCGGCCTCTATTGCGCGGTGATCGTCAAGCGCGTCGATGCCCAGACCCGGTCGAAGACCGGCATCAACGAGCTGCTGCGCGACTGAAGCTGGATGCGGGCCCCTCCCTCCGTGCGGAGGGGCTTGCTATGGTGTCCCAAATTTCGGGACACCTTGATGCGCAAAGCCCTTCTCCTGCTCTTTGCCGCCGCCACGTGCGTGGCGGCGCAGACTCCCACGGCCAAGCCCAAATATGGGACGTGGGGCGTCGATTATCGCGACATGGATCGCAGCGTGAAGCCCGGCGACGATTTCTATCGCTACGCCGAAGGCACCTGGCTGCGCGATTATCCGATCCCCGCCGACAAGACCGCCGCCGGCTATAATTACGAGCTGCCCGATCTGACCGAGATCCAGGTCCGCGGCCTCGTTGAGCAGGCGGCCAAGGATCCGACCAACCCGACCGCGCGCCAGATCGGCGATTTCTACGCGGCCTGGATGGACGAGGACGGGATCGAGGCGCGCGGGACCGCGCCGCTCGAGCCCTATCTGGCGCGGATCGCGGCGGTAAAGGACAAGCACCAGCTGGTCCGACTGATGGCGGCGCCTGGTTTTTCCACCCCGGTCGACATCGGCATCGCGCCGGACGTCAAGGATCCGACCAAATATACCGCGGGCGCGAGCCAGGCGCGGCTCGGCCTGCCGACGCGCGATTATTATCTGCTCAAGGGCGACAAATATGACGCCTATCGCAAGGCCTATCGCGCCTACATCATAGAGCTGTTCGCGCTGACCGGTATTGCCGACGCCGCGGCCAAGGCGGATGCCGTCATCGCGCTCGAGACGCGGCTGTCGGCCGATCAATGGACGCCCGAACAGAATCGCGATCCGGTCAAGACCTACAATCCGATGACGCGGACCCAGCTTGCCAGGCTCGCCCCGCAATTCGACTGGGCGCCGGTGCTCGCCGACATCGGTCTGGCCGGGATGCCGATCGTCGACGTCGCGCAGCCCAGCGCGGTTGCGGCCGCGGGGCGGCGCATCGCCGACGTCAGCCTGGAAACCTGGAAGGCCTGGATGACCTTCCGCTTCGTCAGCGATCACGCGCTCTATCTGCCCCGGGCCTTCGATCGGGCACGGTTCAATTTCTATTCGAAGACGCTGAACGACGTGCCCGAACAGCGCGCCCGCTGGAAACGCGGCATGGCCCTGCTCGACGAGGATCTCGGCGAGGCGGTGGGCAAGCTCTACGTCGACCATTACTGGTCGGCCGAGACCGCCCGCCAGGCCAACGAACTGATGGCCGACATGCGCGCGGCCTATGCGGAGAAGATCAAGGGCGCGAAATGGATGGACGAGCCGACGCGCAAGGAAGCGCTCGCCAAGCTTGCCAGCTTCGACCCGCGCATCGGCCATCCGGCCCGCTTCATCGATTATTCCAGCTTCAAGGTCAGCCGCGCCGATCCGCTCGGCAATGCGATGGCGTCGGACGATTTCGAATGGCGGCTGCAGCTTTCGCGGCTCGGCAAGCCGGTCGATCGAAGCCTGTGGTACATGACCCCGCAGACGGTGAATGCCTATTACGATCCCAGCCAGAACCAGGTGACGATCCCCGCCGCGATCCTCCAGCCGCCGTTGTTCGATCCCAATGCCGATCCGGCGGTCAATTATGCCGAGACGGGGGCGACGACGATCGGCCACGAAATGGGCCACGGCTATGACGATGAAGGCCGCCAGTTCGACGCCAAGGGGCGCCTGCGCGATTGGTGGACCAAGCGCTCGGCCGATCTCTACAAGGTCCAGGCGGAGCGGATGGCCAGCCAGTTCGATACCTACGAACCGATTCCCGGCGTCCACATCAAGGGGCATCTGACGCTGGGCGAGAATCTCGCCGATCTCGGCGGGCTGGAGACGGCCTATGCTGCCTATCGCCGCTATGTCGCGCGCCATGGCAAGCCACCGGTGATCGACGGCTTCACCGGCGATCAGCGCTTCTTCATCGCTTATGCCCAGGCCTGGCAGGGCAAGCGCCGCGAAGGGTCGCTGCGCGCCTTGTTGCTGTCCAATCCACACAGCCCGGACGAATATCGCGTCAACGGCATCGTCCGGAACTTCGGGCCCTGGTACGACGCGTTCGCGGTCAAGCCGGGCGACAAGATGTACCTGCCGCCCGAGCAGCGGGTCCATGTGTGGTGACGGTTAGAGGCTGAACCGTCCTTCGATCACCGTGACGCAGCGGCCGCGCAGTATGACGCGGTCGCCCGCCAGCTCGCAGTCGAGATCGCCGCCGCGCGCGGAGGCCTGGAAAGCGGTGAAGCGCGCCCGGCCGAGCCGTTCGGCCCAATAGGGGGCGATCACGGCGTGCGCCGATCCGGTCACCGGATCCTCGTCTATCCCTGCCCCTGGGGCGAAGCAGCGGCTGACGACGTCGGCCACCTCGCCCGGCGCGGTCGCGATATAGAGCGTATCGCCGAGCGGCCGCAGCGCCCTGAAATCGGGGGCGAGCGCGCGTACCGCCGCTTCGTCGCGATAGACGATCACCGAATAATGGCCGTCATGCCACAAGGTCTCGACCGGCTCGCCCCCGATCGCCGCGACGATCTCCGGCAGCGGCCTGGGGGCCGGCGCCCAGGCCGGCAGCGACATCGCGTAGAGATCCTGCTCGCGGCGAACCGTCAGGACGCCCGCCTTGCGCGTCGCAAAGCGGATCTCCGGCGCGTCGCCGAGCAGGATGTGCGCGGAGGCGAGCGTCGCATGGCCGCACAGCGCGACCTCGACGGTCGGCGTGAACCAGCGCAATTCGAAACCATCGCCGGCGCGCACGATGAAGGCGGTTTCGGCAAGGTTGTTCTCGGCAGCGATCGCCTGGAGTGTCGCGTCGTCGAGCCACGCGTCGAGCGGCATCACCGCGGCCGGATTGCCGGCGAACGGCCGGTCGGCAAAGGCGTCGACCTGGAAGAAGGGTAGGCTGGTCATGGGTAGAGCAGGCCTTCGCTCCAATAGGTTTCGTGGCGGGTGAACAGGCGGCGTTCGTGCAGCCGATGGTCGCGGCTCGTCCAGAATTCGATCCTGTCGGGGACCACCCGATAGCCCGACCAGAAATCCGGACGCGGCACGTCGCGCCCCTGGAAGCGTTCGGCCTGGTCGGCGAAGCGCTGCTCGAAGATCTCGCGGCTGGCGAGCGCGCGCGACTGGTCCGACGCCCAGGCGCCAAGCTGCGAATCGCGTGCGCGGGTCGCGAAATAGGCGTCGGCTTCGTCCCCCGCGACCGGTTCGACATGGCCTTCGACGCGCACCTGGCGGCGCAGCGACTTCCAGTGGAAGCAGAGCGCGGCATAAGGATTGGCCGCCAGCGCCTCGGCCTTTCGGCTCTCGACATTGGTGTAGAAGACGAAGCCGCGGTGATCGTGCCCCTTGAGCAGGACCATCCGCGCCTCGGGGCGTCCCTCGGGGCCAATCGTCGCGAGCGTCATCGCGCTCGGATCGTTGGGCTCGCTGGCGGTGGCGTCGGCCAGCCAGGCGTCGAACAGCGCGTGCGGGTCATGGCTCATGAGAAGGCCTGGATACCGGTCTGCGCGCGCCCGAGGATCAGCGCGTGCACGTCATGCGTGCCCTCATACGTGTTCACCGTCTCGAGATTCTGGGCGTGGCGAATGACGTGGAACTCCTCGCTGATGCCGTTGCCGCCGTGCATGTCGCGGGCGGCCCGCGCTATGTCGAGCGCCTTGCCGGCATTGTTGCGCTTGATCAGGCTGATCATCTCGGGCGCGACCTGGCCGGCATCGAACAGCCGACCGACGCGAAGCGTGGCCTGCAGGCCCAGCGCGATCTCGGTCTGCATGTCGGCCAGCTTCTTTTGGATGAGCTGGGTCGCCGCCAGCGGCCGGCCGAACTGGCGGCGGTCGAGCGTGTATTGCCGCGCCCGGTGCCAGCAATCCTCGGCCGCGCCCATCGCGCCCCAGGCGATGCCGTAGCGGGCGCGGTTGAGGCAGCCGAACGGACCGGACAGTCCTGCCGCGCCGGGCAGCAGGGCGTCCTCGCCGATCTCGACGGCATCCATCACGATGCTGCCCGTCACCGAGGCACGCAGTGACAATTTGCCCTCGATCTTCGGCGCCGAAAGACCCTTCAGCCCCTTGTCGAGGACGAAGCCCTTGATCCGCCCATCATGCGCGTCGGACTTGGCCCAGACGATGAAGACGTCGGCGATCGGCGCGTTGCTGATCCAGGTCTTGACCCCGTCGAGCCGGTAGCCGCCGTCGACCGGCGTCGCGCGCGTCGTCATCCCGCCGGGATCCGATCCCGCTTCGGGCTCGGTCAGGCCGAAGCAGCCGATCCATTCGCCCGTTGCCAGCCGTGGCAGGTAATGCGCCTTCTGCGCGTCCGACCCGTAGGCGTGGATGGGATGCATGACGAGGCTCGACTGGACGCTGAGCACCGACCGATAGCCCGAATCGACGCGTTCGATCTCGCGCGCGACCAGCCCGTAGGAAACGTAGGAGGCACCCGCGCCGCCAAACTGTTCGGGCAAAGTCAGGCCCAGCAGGCCGAGCGCACCCATCTCGGCGAAGATCGCCGGGTCGGTCTGCTCCTTCGCATAGGCCTCGCGGATGCGCGGCAGCAGCCGATCCCGTGCGTAGCCTCGCGCCGTATCGCGGATCATCGCTTCCTCGGCCTCGATCTGATCCTCGAGCAGGAAGGGATCGTCCCACTGGAAATTGCTCATGCGGCGACCAGGGCGATGGGGTGGTCGGCGATCTTGCGATCGCGCGTCAGCAAACGTCGTCCGGTCTGCTGGGCGTGCATCAGAAGGAGCTCGTCGAATGGATCGCTATGCGCAAAGGCTGGCATGAGCTCCGCTATCACCACGTCCGCTGTCAGATCGGCGATCGGAATGCCGGCATTGGTCCACAATGCCAGCATGTCCGCGGGACTCGCGGGCAGCTTCCGCACGCCCGAGACAAAGGGCCGCTGCCATTTGATCCTCAACTCCCACAAGGAGATCACCGAAACGGCAAGCTCGGCGTCGGGAACGGCCACAAAGACCTGCTCGGCACGCGAGAGCGTCTCCGGCTCGACGACGAGCCAGAAGGCGATGTGGGTATCGAGCAGCAGTCTCACTCGTCGTCCAGGCCGAGCACCTTGCGACTGTAGGCCGGATCATCGAAATAATCGGGCAAATGCCCCTTCGCATTTTCCCAGCCCATCTGCTTCCGTGCCTCCGCCAGACGTTCGAAAGAAAATGTGTTTCGCGGTTTCGCGGGCCCCATCTCGACGAACGGCTTACCGTGCTTGGTGACGATCACGCGCTCTCCGCGCGCAGCCGCCTCCAACGCTTCGGACAACCGGGCCTTTGCATCTCGTACCGACAGTTCCACGCTCGATCTCCAGTGTGACTACAATAGTCACGCGGGTCGTCGTTCTCAAGCTTCGAGTTCGATGTCCCAGTAGAGCCAGTCGCGCCAGCTATCGTGAAGATAATTGGGCGGGAAACTGCGGCCATTCTCCTGCAGCTGCCAGCTGGTCGGGCGGAAGGGCGGCTGCGCGAGCGTCATGTGCGCCTGGCGCGGGGTCCGCCCGCCCTTGCGCAGATTGCACGGCGCGCAGGCGGTCGAGACATTCTCCCACGTCGTCCGTCCGCCTTGCGCGCGCGGCACGACATGGTCGAAGGTCAGGTCGCTGGGGGACCCGCAATATTGACAGCAGAAGCGATCGCGCAGGAACAGGTTGAACCGCGTGAAGGCCGGGAAGGCCGACGGGCGGACATATTGGCGCAGCGCGATGACCGAGGGGAGCTTGATCGCATGGGTCGGGCTCCTCACCTCGCGTTCATAGTGCGAGACGATGTCGACGCGTTCGAGGAACACCGCTTTGACGGCGGTCTGCCACGGCCAGATGGAGAGCGGATAATAGCTGAGCGGGGTGTAATCCGCGTTGAGCACCAAGCTCGGACAGCTATCGGGATGGCGTATGAGATCGGGATGATACATCGGACGAGCGCGACCTCCTTGGGCACGGAGCCCGTGATCGGCCGGTTTCCTGGTCCCGTCGCACTCGGGACGCGGACCCCGCCGGCCGCGCCTCCGTTGTCACGCTCCCTGCCAGCGGACCGTGACAATCGCATTGCAGCAAAGCCGCGACTCGCGGTCAAGTGCCGTTCGTGACGACGTCGAATCCTTTTTGGGGGATAGTTTCCCGTTTCGCGCCGAGTCCGACGGGTCGATTGCACCTCGGCCATGCCTATTCGGTGCTCAAGGCGCACGATTTCGCGCGGGCGGCCGGCGGCCATTTCCTGCTCCGGATCGAGGATATCGATCCCGGCCGCGTCCGCGAATCCTTCGTCGATGGCATCGTCGAGGATCTGGCTTGGCTCGGACTGGCCTGGGATGGGGATGTCGTCCGCCAGTCCGCGCGCCTGGAAATCTATTCGGCCGCGCTCGAACGGTTGAAGCAGGCCGGCCTGCTCTATCCCTGCTTCTGCACCCGCGCCGAGATCGCGGCCAGCGCCGCCGCGCCGCACGGCCCCGACGGACCGGCTTACCCCGGGACCTGCCGCGCCCTGGCCACGTCCGAACGCGATGCGCGGATGAGGAGCGAAGCGCATTGCTGGCGGCTCGACATGGCGAAGGCACTCGCCGCCGTCGCCACGCCGCTGGCGTGGCACGACGAACGCCGCGGCTGGATCGTCGCCGATCCGGGGCCCCAGGGCGACGTCGTCCTGGCCCGCAAGGACGCGCCGGTATCCTATCATCTCGCCGTCACCGTCGACGATGGTGCGCAGGGGGTGACCGACGTGGTGCGCGGCGAGGATCTGTTCGAAGCGACGCACGTCCACCGTCTGCTCCAGGCGCTGCTCGGCCTGCCGACGCCCGCTTACCATCACCATGCCCTGCTGGCCGGGGCCGACGGCAAACGGCTCGCCAAGCGCAATGGCGCGCAGAGTCTCGCCGATTTGCGCGCGATGGGCGCCGATCCGAAGGCGCTTGTCGCCGCGCTGCGTGCCGGACGGCTTCCCATTGCGACGGCGAACGCCTAAATCAGCGTCATGAAGACCTTCCTGTTCATCCTCATCATCCTCTGCGCGATCGGCGCGGTCGTTTCGGTGATACGGGGCGTGATCATCTGGGCGCGAACCAGCCGGGAAGAACTGCTGGGCAATGGCCCGAGCCAATCGGGTCTCCAGCAGAACAGGATGATGTGGCGCCGCATCCAGTTCCAGGCACTGGCCATCGTCTTCGTCATCCTCCTCCTGCTCGTGGCCAGGGGGAATGCCGGCTGATCCGCCGGTGATCGTCAAGACTCGCCCCTGACAGGGGCAGCGACGGAGGGGCCGATGGCCGCACGCGCCGAGCCAATTGCCGACGGGATGGCCCTGCGCGATGCGCTCCGGGCCACGCGGAACCTGAGCGCCGATCTTGTCGGCTCGTTGTCCGACGCCGATGCCACCGTCCAGCCCCATGCCGATGCGTCGCCGGCCAAATGGCATCTCGCCCACACCACCTGGTTCTTCGAAACCTTCGTGTTGCGCGATCATGTCGCCGGCTATCGCGCCTACGATCCGCGCTTCGCCTATCTGTTCAATTCCTATTACGAAGCGGAAGGCGCCCGGCACGCCCGCGATCGGCGCGGCATGCTGGCGCGGCCGGGCCTGACGCAGGTGCTCGACTGGCGGGCCGCGGTCGACGCCGCGCTCCAAAGGGCCTTGCCGGATCTGTCCCATGCAGCGTGTAGGTTGGTCGAGCTCGGCATCCATCACGAACAGCAGCATCAGGAATTGCTGCTGACCGATATCCTCGCGACCTTCGCCGCAAATCCGCTCGATCCCGCCGTCTGGCCCGGCGCGCGACCTGCGCCCGTCCCTGCGCCCGAACCGCTGCGCTGGCACGAAGGGAAGGAAGGCGAGGCATGGATCGGCCATGACGGCTTCGGCTTCGGCTTCGATTGCGAAGGCCCGCGCCACAAGGTCCTGCTCCATCCGCACGCAATCGCCGATCGTCCGGTCAGCAATGTCGAATGGCGCGCCTTCGTCGACGATGGTGGCTACCAGCGGCCGGATCTCTGGCTGTCGGACGGCTGGGCCTGGGTCAAGCGCGACAGGATCGAAGCACCGCTCTACTGGCGCCGCGACGGGGAAGGCGGGTGGCTCGCCTTCGCGCTCGACGGGCTCCATCCGCTCCATCCTGCCGCTCCGGTCACCCACGTCTCGCACTATGAAGCGGACGCCTATGCCCGCTGGGCCGATGCGCGCCTGCCGACCGAGGCCGAATGGGAAGTCGCGGCGCATGGCCTCGATCCGGCCGCGGGCAACCAGCTCGATGCGGCCGGCCCGGTGCGGCCGCGCGCGGCGGCGCGTTCGACCTCGCCCGGCCAGATGTTCGGCGACGTCTGGCAATGGACGGGCAGCGCCTATCTGCCCTATCCCGGTTTTCGCCCGGCCGAGGGCGCCGTCGGCGAATATAATGGCAAGTTCATGAGCGGCCAGGCCGTGCTCAAGGGCGCGAGCTGCGCGACGCCGCGCGGCCATTCGCGGGCAAGCTACCGCAATTTCTTCTACCCCTGGCAGCGTTGGCAATTCACCGGCGTCCGCCTTGCCAGGGATATCTAGGCGCTCTCCTGCGTTCGCGGAGGGCAATCGGGTGGAGGGGCGTAACGACCATGAGCACAATTTTGGCCGATCGGACCCCGTCCGGATCCCTGCCGCCCCAAGCGTTCGTTGCCGAACCCGCCTTCCGCGCCGACGTGCTCGCCGGCCTTCGCGCGGTGCCCAAGGCGATCCCGGCTCGCTGGCTCTATGACCGCGCCGGCTCCGAACTGTTCGAGGAGATCACTCGCCTTCCCGAATATTATCCGACGCGGACCGAGACGGCCCTGCTCGACCGGATCGGCGGCGAGGTGGCGGCCCTGGTCGGCCCCGGACGGGCCGTGATCGAATTCGGTTCGGGCTCTTCGCTCAAGACGCCGCGCCTGCTGACGGCGATCGATCCCGCCGCTTATGTGCCCATCGACATTTCGGGCGATTTCCTCCGCCAGTCGGCGGCCGATCTCGCATCGGCTTTCCCCGGCCTGCCGGTGCTGCCGCTCGAAGCCGATTTCATGCATGCCGTGACCTTGCCCAGGCGGGTAGCCGGCCTGGCCAAGCTCGGTTTCTTCCCCGGCTCGACGATCGGCAACATGGTTCCGCGATCGGGGATCGACCTGTTGCGCGGCATGATCGCGACGATGGGCGAAGGCGCCATGCTGCTGATCGGCATGGACCGCGTCAAAGGTGAAGAGGTGCTCGTCCCCGCTTACGACGATGCCGCCGGGGTTACCGCGCGCTTCAACCTCAACCTGCTCGCCCGCATCAACCGCGAGCTTGATGGCGATATCCCGGTCGAGGCGTTTCGCCATCGCGCCCGCTGGAACGATCTCTGGGCGCGGATCGAGATGCATATCGAAGCGGTTCGCGACGTCGCCTTTACGGTCGCCGGTGAATCCTTCCGGATGCGCGCCGGGGAGACCATCCACAGCGAGAACAGCCACAAATATGATCCGCGCAGCGCGCGGCAATTGCTCGTCGCCGGGGGCTGGACGCCGGTCCGCGAATGGACCGACGCGCAAGGCATGTTCGCGCTGATCTTGGCCGAGGCGCGGCCGGAGCCCATGGCGCCCTGATGGCCGGCCCGGACAGACCGGTCGGCATCGGCGGGCGCATCGCGCCGCCGCGCTTCCTGGCGTTCATCGCCATCGCGGCGATCGGCGCCGTCGTCGGCATTCCTATCATCGGCTGGCGTCCGGGTGCGATGCTCAGTTTCGACGTCGCAGCCTTCGTCTTCCTCCTTTTGTGCGCGCCGCTGCTGAGCAGCGAGACGAAGGAAATGCGCGAGGCGGCGAAGCGCAACGATGCCAATCGCGTCCTGTTGCTGGTCATCACGGCGATCGTCTCGCTCGTCGTGCTCGTCGCCGTCGCCGCCGAACTCAGCCAGGGCGGCCGGCCCAAGCCGCTGATGATCGTGCTGGTGCTCGGCACGCTGGTGCAATCGTGGATCTTCAGCAACTTCGTCTACGCGCTGCATTATGCCCATCTCTTCTACTCGAGCGGAGAAGGCGGCACCGATTGCGGCGGCATCACCTTCCCGGGCACCAAGGAGCCCGATTATTGGGACTTCATCTATTTCGCGTCCTGCCTCGGCATGACGTTCCAGGTGTCCGACATGAATATCGAGACGGGGCATATCCGCCGCGTCGTCACCTTCCACTGCCTTGCCGCCTTCGTCTTCAACCTCGGCATCCTCGCCTTCACGATCAACGTGCTCGGCAGCGGTTGAGGCTGGACAGCCGCCTTCGCACGCGCAACACGTCGGCCATGAAATATCGCTGCCTCGCGCTGCTCTCCTCCGCTTTTGTTGCCTCCGCGGCGCTCGCCCAGTCCGGCGGTGCACCCACCGGGACCTCGCAGCCCGAAGCGCTGCCGATCGTCGACACGATCCCCGGCGCACGCGACATTCCCTATCCGGGAACGATCCGCCTTTCGGTCGACGCCAGCGACGTCGAACAGCGCATCTTCCACGTCGAGGAAGTGATCCCGGTCAAGCCCGGCCCGTTGGTCCTGCTCTATCCGGCCTGGCTCCCGGGCGCCCACGCGCCGCAGGGTGAAATCGACAAGGTCGCCGGACTGACGATCAGCGCCGGCGGCAAGACGCTTGCCTGGAAGCGCGATACGGTCGACGTCCGCGCCTTCCATATCGACGTACCCGAAGGCGTGGCGGCGATCACCGCGAAGTTCAATTTCCTCTCTGCCACCGCCGATGATCAGGGCGCAGTGGTGATGACGCCCAACATCGTCGCGCTCGAATGGATTTCCAACCTGCTCTACCCGGCAGGCCATTACAGCCGCCGCATCCTGTTCGAACCGAGCGCGACCTTCCCCAAGGGTTGGACGACGGCGGGTGCGTTGCGCCCGACGCCGCAACCGGGCGTCGGCGGAACCGTCCGGTACGACACCGTCGCGCTCGACACCCTTGCCGATTCGCCGATTTTCGCCGGCCGCTACGTGCGCAGCGAGAAATTGTCGCCCGACGTCACGCTCAACATGTTTGCCGAACGCGCTGACGAACTGAAGATGACCGACGCGCAGCTCGGCCTGCATCGCGCGCTGGTGACGCAGGCGACGAAGCTGTTCGGCGCGCAGCATTACGATCATTATGATTTCCTCTACGCTTTGTCGGATCGGATCGACGGCTTCGGGCTTGAGCATCATCGCTCGTCGGAGGATCAGGCGTCGGCCGCCTATTTCCTCGATTGGGACGGGCATCTGTCCGAACGCGATCTGCTGCCGCACGAATATGTCCACAGCTGGAACGGCAAGTTCCGGCGCCCGGCCGACCTGTGGACGCCGGATTACCGGACGCCGATGCAGAACAGCCTGCTGTGGGTCTATGAAGGGCAGACCCAATTCTGGGGCTTCGTCCTCGCCGCCCGGTCGGGGCTGCTCAGCAAGCAGGATTCGCTCGATGCGCTGGCAACCGTCGCCGCGATGTACGACACGCTGCCGGGCCGCGCCTGGCGGCCGCTGATCGATACCACGAACGAGGAGATCATCTCCAACCGCCGCCCCGTCGCTTTCCAGACCTACCAGCGCGGCGAGGATTATTATTCCGAAGGCCAGCTCATCTGGCTCGAGATCGACAGCCTGATCCGTGAGAAATCAGGCGGCAAGCGCTCGCTCGACGATTTCGCCAAGGCCTTCTTTGGGGTGCGCGATCGGGACTGGGGCGAACTGACCTATCGATTCGACGATATCGTCAGCACGCTCAACGCGATCCAGCCCTATGATTGGGCCACCTTCCTGCACGAACGGATCGATGCGGTCGCGCCCAAGGCGCCGCTCGGCGGCATCGCCCGCGGCGGCTATCGGCTTATCTATACCGACACACCGACGCCCTATTGGAAGAGTCGCGAAAGCGCGAAGGAGCGGATCGACCTCAGTTATTCGCTGGGCATGCTGGTCGGCAAGGGAGGCAAGGTGACAGGCGTGATGTGGGACGGCCCCGCCTTCAATGCCGGCATCACCGTCGGCACGACCCTGATGGCGATCGAGGGCGAAACCTATTCGGACGACGATCTCAAGGCGGCGATCGTCGGCGCCAAGGGCGGCGACAAACCGATCACCCTGCTGATCAAGCAGGGCGAAGCCTTCCGCACCGTCCAGGTCAAATGGAATGGCGGCCTGCGCTATCCCCGGCTCGAACGAACCGGCAAGGGCCCATCGAGCCTCGACGCTTTGTTCGCGGCGCGGCCATGAGCACGCCCGCCCAGACGCTCCTTCTGTTCGGCGTGACCGGCGATCTGTCGCGTCGCATGCTGCTGCCCAGCCTGTTCGGCCTCGATGCCGAAGGGCTGCTTCCCGCCGGACTTGCCATCTACGGCACGGCGCGCGGCGAGATTGGCGATTCGGGCCTGCGCGAAACGGCTGCCAAGGCGCTCGACCCGATCGTCGCCGAACGCACGCTCGACGCCTCGGTGCTCGATCGCTTCCTCGCCCGCCTCCATTATGTCGCCGCCGACGCGTCGCAGCCCGAGACGCTGGCCGCGCTCGGCGACGCGATCGCCCCGCGCGCCGACCAGGGCCTTGCCATCTTCCTGTCGACGGCACCGTCCCTGTTCCGCCCGACCATCGCCGGGCTCGAGCAGGCCGGGCTGGCCGGCCCGGCGACGCGTCTCGCGCTCGAAAAGCCGCTCGGCCAGGATCTCGCCTCGAGCCGCGAGATCAACGACGCGGTCGCCGCGGTCTTTCCCGAGGACCGGACCTTCCGCATCGACCATTATCTCGGCAAGGAAACCGTCCAGAATCTGATCGCCTTGCGTTTCGGCAACGTATTGTTCGAGCCGCTGTGGAACGCGAGCGGGATCGAACATGTCCAGATCACCGTCGGCGAGACAGTCGGTCTCGAAGGGCGCACCTCCTATTTCGACGGCATGGGCTCGCTGCGCGACATGGTGCAGAACCATATGCTCCAGCTGCTCGCTCTGGTCGCGATGGAAGCGCCCGCGCAATTCACCGCGACCGCGGTCCGCGACGAAAAGGTCAAGGTGTTGCGCTCGCTCCGCCCGCTCGATGCCGCGCGCGAAAGCGTGATCGGCCAATATGCGGCGGGCGCGGTCGCCGGCCAGCCGGTCCCCGGCTACGTCGACGAGCTGGGGGCACCCTCGACGACCGAGACCTTCGTCGCCTTGAAGGCGCACGTCGACAATTGGCGCTGGCGGGGCGTGCCTTTCTACCTGCGCACGGGCAAAAGGCTGCCGGTCCGCACGTCGGAGATCATCATCCAGTTCCGCGCCGTACCGCATTCGATGTTCAGCGGGCGCGGCGCGGTGCTCCATCCCAACCGGCTGGTCATCTCGATCCAGCCGGACGAGAATGTCGGCCTGACGATCATGGCCAAGCAGCCCGGGCTCGACCGGCAGGGCATTCGCCTGCGCCAGGTCCCGCTCGACATCGGCATGCCCAATGCCTTCGCCGACGTGCGCCGGCGCATCGCCTATGAGCGGCTGCTGCTCGACCTGATCGAAGGGGAGCCGACCCTGTTCGTGCGCCGCGACGAGGTCGAGGCGCAATGGGAGTGGATCGACGCGATCCGGCGCGGCTGGGCCGACGAAGGCATGATCCCCAAATCCTATCCGGCGGGCACCTGGGGCCCGGCGGCAGCGATTGCATTGACGGAGAGAGATGGAGTGAGCTGGCATGATTGAGGCCGAATGGTGGGAGCATGACGATGCGGAGGCGCTCGCCGAAGCGGTCGCCGGCGACATCGGCTTCATTATCGAAAGCGCGCTCGACGCGCGGGCAGCCTGCCTGCTCGCGCTGTCGGGCGGCAAGACGCCGATCGCGGCCTATGAAAAATTGGCCCAACAGAAATTCGACTGGAAAAGGGTGACGATCGTGCCGGTCGACGACCGGCTGGTGCCGGTCACCGATCCTCTGTCGAACGTCGGCATGCTCGCGCGGATCTTCCTGCCCAGGGGCGCCCGGGTCATGCCGCTCGGTGCCGAAAATGCCGATGTGAAGGCGGCAGGCAATGCCGCCGACGCGCGTCTGCAGGATCTGAAATGGCCGCCCGATCTCGTCTTGCTCGGGGTCGGGACCGATGGCCATACCGCCTCGATTCTTCCCGGGCCCGACATGGAAGCCGCGCTCGATGCGCCCAAGGCGCGCCGCGCGATCGGCGTCACTCCCGATCCGTTGCCACCTGAAGCGCCCGTCGCGCGCGTGACGATGACCCGTGCCGCGATCCTCCAGGCGCGCGCCCTGATGCTGGTCCTGACCGGCGACGCCAAGCGCGAACTGGTCGAACAGGCGATCGAGGACGGGGCGGGATCGAAGCTGCCGATCGGCCGCGTCCTGGCCGAGGCCGAGCAGGCGATCGACGTCCATTGGGGGCCCTGACATGCCGATCTACGAAATTGACGGCCGCACGCCGACTATCGATCCGGCCGCCTGGGTCGCGCCCAGCGCCGATGTGATCGGCGACGTCACGCTGGCCGCGGGAGCGACAATCTGGTTCGGCGCAGTGCTCCGCGCCGATGTCGCGCCGGTCAGGATCGGCGCGCGATCGAATATCCAGGACGGCACCGTCTGCCATGCCGATCCGGGCTATCCGCTGACCGTCGGCGAAGGCTGCACGATCGGCCACCAGGTGATGCTGCACGGCTGCACGATCGAGGATGGCGCGCTCGTCGGCATGGGCTCGACGATCCTCAACGGCGCGGTGATCGGCGCGGGCTCGCTGGTCGGCGCCAACGCGCTGGTGACCGAAGGAAAGGTCTTCCCGCCGAACAGCCTGATCATCGGCAGCCCCGCCAAGGCGGTGCGCGAGCTGGACGAGGCGGCGCGCGCCGGCCTCCTCCAGAGCGCGAAACATTATGCCGACAAGGGCGCGGTTTATGCCGAGGGGCTGACCTTGATCGATGCCGGCTGAAGCCTGCGTCGTGAATCAAGGTCATAGTGTATGAGAACGCCTGATTCACGCCTCCTTCGGAGGCGATCAGGCTGACCTTGATCGATGCAGGCAAAGCCTGCGTCGTGAATCAAGGTCACATTGTATGAGAAACGCCTGATTCACGCCTCCTTCGGAGG
>Ga0153956_1001992_pt1 | contig 16148 bp, 13 predicted proteins | sample TSFL040MetaG_FD_104704 | JGI IMG/M metagenome (GOLD analysis project Ga0153956, IMG submission 104704) | Attine ant fungus gardens microbial communities from Florida, USA - TSFL040 MetaG | ecosystem: Host-associated > Fungi > Mycelium > Unclassified | place: USA: Florida, Wekiwa Springs... | reverse complement strand
TGGCGAAGATGACACCGATGCGGAGGCTCGCACTCGCCTGACCCGAAGCCGGAAGCCGCTCGCCCGCCAATCCAAGCCACAGATCAATCGTCGCCGAGGGCGACTTCTTCAACAGAATAGGCCCAGAACTCGCCAATCAGGCCGCGCGCTCGCACCGTGAACGAATGGCCGATATCGAGAAACCGATTTGGCCGTACCAACGGCCGCTATGTTGGCGGAAGCGGCTGCAGGGGGAGAGCACTTGCGAAGGGCCGATAGTGGTCAGATGCGCTCATTTAGCCATGCTCAGTTTGGGTTACGAGCAGCTTATTTTGATCAAAGACCCTACAGGACTCGAAATAGTCTCATTAAAAAATATCAATATATTCAATATGTTGATATTGATGGCACTCAACCTTCAGTTTGCTTGGAAAGCAGGAAGGAGCTGAAAAATAAAGAAAAGCCGGGCGATGCCCGGCTATGGTGACCCCTACGGGAATCGAACCCGTGTTTCAGCCGTGAAAGGGCCGCGTCCTAACCGCTAGACGAAGGGGCCATTGCTGGCGCGGCATGCCGGTTAGGGAAAGCGGGGCGCTGGGTCAAGCCGTGTCAGTCGGCCCAGGCCGCATCGTCGAGGTGGAGTTCGGCGGCGGGGCGGGATGCCCAGTCGTCGACCTTGGGTCGGCCCGCGAGCCACAATTTGCGGTGCGGCGGGGCCTGGAGCAGTGCCTGGCCGAGCGCGGTGTCGGCCGATCGGAACGCCATCGCCTTCAGGCTGCGGCCGTCGTCGCCCGCCATGATCGCGCGGACATGGCCGTTGCCGACGACGTCGACCTTGATCGCGCGGAACGGCCCGGCGACGACGCGCGGCGCTGGCCAGCCCATGCCGTAGGGGCCGCCGCCGTCGATCGTCTCGCACAGCATCGGCGTCACCCCGCCGGGCGCGAGGAGCGCGTCGACCAGCAGCGCGCGGTCGGCCGTCGATCGCGCGACCGCGGCCGCCAGCCGTTCGTCGAGGAAGGCCGCGAATTCGGCGAGTCTGTCTTCGGCGATGGTCAGTCCCGCCGCCATGGCGTGCCCGCCGCCCGCGACGAGCAGCCCCGCTTCCTTCGCCGCCAGCACCGCCGCGCCGAGATCGACGCCGGTGATCGAGCGACCCGATCCCTTGCCGACGCCCGCCTCGTCGATCGCGATGACGATCACCGGCACGCCGAGCCGTTCCTTGAGCCGCCCGGCGACGATGCCGATCACGCCGGGGTGCCAGCCCTTGCCCGCGACCACCGCGACGGCGCTGCCGTGCGGCTGGTTCTCGGCCTCCTGCTGGACCAGCGTCTCGATCGCGCGGCGTTCCTCGTTGAGGCGGTCGAGCTCGGCGGCGATGCCGCGCGCCTCGACCGGGTCGTCGGTCGTCAGCAGCCGCACGCCGAGATCGGCGCGCCCGACCCGGCCCCCGGCGTTGATCCGCGGGCCGAGCGCGAAGCCGAGATCGCTGCAGGTCGGCGCGCGGGTCAGCCGCGCGGCTTCGGCGAGCGCGGTCAGGCCGATGTTGCGGCGCTGCGCCATGACCTTGAGCCCCTGGGCGACGAAGGCGCGGTTGAGGCCCTTCAGTTGCGCGACGTCGGCGACGGTGCCGAGCGCGACGAGATCGAGCAGGTCGAGCAGCCTGGGTTCGGCGCGATCCGCGAAGAAGCCGCGCCCGCGCAATTCGCGCAGCAGCGCCGCGCCGAGCAGGAACGCGACGCCGACCGCCGCCAGATGGCTGTGCTGTCGGCCTTCGCGTTCGTCGAGCCGGTTTGGATTCACCAGCGCCAGCGCGTGGGGGAGGGCGGTCGCGCATTGATGGTGGTCGACCACGATCACATCGACCCCGGCGTCGCGCGCCATGTCGAGCGCCTCGAACGCCTGCGCCCCGCAATCGACCGTGACGATCAGCGACGCGCCGCCTGCCGCGATCCGCACCAGCGCCTCGCCCGATGGGCCGTACCCCTCCATCAGCCGGTCGGGGATATAGGCTTGCGGATCGAGCCCGAGCCCGCGCAGCAGCCGGATCATCAACGCGGCCGAGGTCGCGCCGTCGACGTCATAGTCGCCGAACACCGTGACCGCCTCGCGCGCCTGTACCGCGTCGGCGAGCCGTTGCGCCGCCTTGTCCATGTCGTTGAAGATCGACGGGTCGGGCATGAAGCCGCGAATGCTTGGGGATCGATTGGCGTCGAGATCGTCGCGCGCCACCCCGCGCGACAGCAGCAATTGCGTCACCAGATCGTCGGGCTGGAACCCCGGATCGCGCGCATCGGCGGCCAGCGCGCGCCAGCGCCATGGCTGGCCGAGGATCGATTGCGTGATGTTGAGGATCGTGTCGGTCATGCGCTATCGCAAGCCGTAGGCGCAGGGGACGCTTTCCGCCAGCGCGCACTTTTGCTTGACGCGCTCACGCGCGTAGCCGGCACCAGCCCGCTCCCCCACCCGACCGCCCAATCAGGATATTCTATGGGCGGTCGGGTGGGGGAGCGGGCTGGTGCCGGCCACATCAATGCTGCAGCCACGTGCCTTCGCGGAACCATTTGGTGATGACGTACTTGATGCCCTTCACCACCGGCATCCCCTCATGCAGCGTCAGCGTATTGGGGCTGCCGTCGGCGCTCATATTGTTCCACGCGAGCAGCAGGCCGCGCCGCGGCGCGACGCGCAAGCCGGCTTCGGGGAACCAGGTGGCGCCGCCTTCCTCGACATCGTTGAGATAGATCATCGCGGTCCAGGTCCGCTGCCCGCCGCTGCGCCGCATTTCCGGCCAGTATTTCTGGTTTTCGTGGAAGAAGTCGTGATGCGCGCGGAATTGCTGGCCGGGGGCGTAGCGCTGGCCCTGCATCGTCTCGCCGCACACCGCCGGCAGTCCCAGCAGGTCGGCGATCGCCGTGTCGATCGGCAACACGTCGGGCGAATAGCGGTCCATGTCGCAGCTTTCGCTGGTGCGGAAACCGTAATCCTCCCGCTCGGGGCGGTCGGACAGCAGGGTGGAGGGACGACGATTGCCGTCGATGATCCGGATCAGCCGGTCGCACTGCGCCGGATCGAGGAAGTCGAGATGGTAATAGGCCTGCGCCGCGCCGACCAAGGCGGGCTGCATGCGCGGATTGGCGTCGAGCCGCGCGGCGACGCTCTGGCCGATACGGGCGCGGTCCTTCGACGGGCCGCCGGCGGAAATCTTCCTGGTGCCAAGCATGGCCGCGTTTCTTCGCCGTCAGCCCGGAAAAGGCAAGGGCCCGGGAACGAATTCCCGAGCCCCGACCCTCACGTGACGACCTTAGTAGAAGATGTCGTAGACCACGTCGACGACTTCGCCGGTGTCGATGTCGACCAGCAGCGCGTCGTTGTAATACCGAACCCAGCGATACTCGCCATAGGCTTCGGGCAGGCGATAATCGTACGGATCGTCGATCCAGTAATTCTGGCCGAACAGCACCTGGTCGAGCATGAAGCCGATCGAGAAGCGGCGATAGCCGTAGTTCCAGCCATAGGGCGCATAGTAGCGCGGCAGGCGGTACAGGTTGCGGTTCGACGTGCGGTAACGCTGCCAGTCATAGCGGTTGTCGCCGCGCCAGCCGCGATTCCACGCGCCGCCCCGGTTGCCGTCATTGCCGCGCCAGCGACTGTCGCCGTTCCAGTTGCGGTTGTTGCCGTTCCAGCCATTGTTGCGGCCGTCGCGCACGCCGTTGTCGTTGCGGTTGCCGACCCAGCGATTGCGGTCGGCGCGTGCACGCGCTTCGGCCTGGGCGCGGGCCTGGTCGTTGGCGTTGGGCGTCACGTTGCCGTTGCGGCCGGCCCAGCCGCCGAAGCGATTGCCGTTGGCGTTGCCGCCGTTGCCGTTCCAGCGATTGCCGTCAGGGCGTATGCGCGCCTGGTCATTGGTGGCGCCGCCGTTACCGCCATTGCGGGCGACCCAGCCGCCGTTCCCGCCATTGCGAGCCGCCCAGCCGCCGGCGCGGTTGCCGCCCTCGGCGCGCGCGGTCGGCGCGGGTGCCGGAGCCGGGCGCGGCGTCGGGGTCGCGGCGCTGCCGTTGTCGCGGCCGCGCCAGCCACCACGATTGCCGCCGCCATTGTTCTGCGGCTGGCTTGCGCTCGAATCGCCGCCGCCCCGGCCACGCCAGTTGCCGCGATCCTGTGCCGAGGCCATCGCCGGCACGGTCGCCGCCGCCGCCATCAGGCCGAGAATAAATGTCTTGCGCATCCCTGTAACTCCATCCGCCGGCGCACGAGCCGGCCCTACGATGACGCCCTTCTGCCCGAGTCGCGCTGACACGTTGCTGAATTGGCCCGTCAGCGAAATGAAAGGAATCTAGGGCGCGGGAGTCAATGCGGGGACAATGCGCGCGGCGTCGGAAGGGTCAATGCCGGGGCGTGGGCTCGCCACCTGATCTTCGCCGCGCTGGATGCGCCCGGCGCGCTGGATCGCCTCGACGAGGCGCGGATAGACGCCGCAGCGGCAGATATTGGCGATCCCGGTGCGGATCTGGTCCTCGGTCGGGCGCGGATTGTTGCGCAGCAGGACCGACGCCGCCATCACCATGCCGGGGATGCAGAAGCCGCACTGGCTGACGTTCCCGGCCAGGAACGCGGCCTGGATCGGATGGCTGCGGTCGTGCGACAGCCCCTCGATCGTCGTCACGAAGCTGCCCTCGATCGACCCGATCGGCACCTGGCATGCCTTCCTCGCGCCGCCATCGATATCGACGACGCACGCGCCGCAATGCCCGGTGCCGCAGCCATATTTGGTGCCGGTCAGGTTCGACGCGTCGCGCAACGCGAACAGCAACGGCGTCGCCGGGTCCATGCGATATTCGACCGGCTGGTTGTTGACGGTGAATTTGGTCACCGCCCACCGATAGTCGGAAACGCGCCGTTTCCGCCAGCAGCATTGTGACCGGGGAGGAGGAGGGCGATATCGCCGGCATGACACTTCCTGCCCTCTTCATCCCGCACGGCGGCGGCCCTTGCTTCTTCATGGACGCGGACGGCGGCCCGCCCGATCCGATGTGGCGGCCGATGGCGGATTATCTTGCCGGCCTGATCGTCAACCTCCCCGAGCGCCCGCGTGCGATCCTGCTCGTGTCGGGACATTGGGAAGAACAGGCGATCACGCTGCACGTCGGGGAGCGCCCCGGCCTGCTCTACGATTATCACGGGTTTCCGGAGCATACCTATCACCTGCGCTGGGACGCGCCGGGCGCTCCCGACATTGCCCGTCGCGCGGCCGGGTTGCTGCGGGCGGCCGGATTCGACACGCGCGAGGAAAGCGAGCGCGGCTGGGATCATGGCGTCTTCGTGCCCATGAAGGTCGCGGTGCCGGAGGCGGACATTCCGTTGGTCCAGATGTCGCTGCGTGCCGACCTCGACCCCGCCGATCATATCGCGATCGGCCGCGCGCTGGCGCCGCTGCGCGACGAAGGCGTGCTGATCGTCGGGTCGGGCATGAGCTTCCACAACCTGCGCGTGCGCGGGCCCCAGGCGGTCGCGCCGAGCACGGAATGGGACGCCGCGCTGATCGCGGCGGTCACCGATCCCGACCCGGCGCGTCGCGCCGGGCGGGTCGCCGCATGGGACACGTTGCCGCACGCCAGGTTCGCGCACCCGCGCGAGGAACATCTGCTTCCCCTGATGGTCGCACTCGGCGCGGGCGGGGATGACCGCGCGGTGCGCGATCACGCCGGCAACGTGCTGGGCTGGGCGGTATCGGGCTATCGCTTCGGCTGACGAAAGCGGATTGCGGGCGGCCGCGCACTGGTCCATCAAGCGCCTGAGAAACCGGTTCCAGTCGGTCGCAGGGAGGGTTTGCATGGTGATGGACACAAGCGCGGCGGCAGCGGAAGGCGTGGATGCCACCCACGAAGGGATCAACGCGCCAGGTCTCCAAGTCTTTGTCTTCTCGCTATTCTTTATCTTCGGCGGCATCACCAGCCTCAACGATGTCATCATCCCCAAGCTGAAAGAGCTGTTCACGCTCAACTATACGCAGGCGATGCTGATCCAGTTCTGCTTCTTCGCGGCCTATGCCATTATCGGCATTCCAGGCGCGATGCTGATCAAGCGGATCGGGTACATGCGCGGCGCTGTACTCGGCCTGATCACCATGATGGCGGGCTGCTTGCTCTTCATTCCCGCGTCGGGAACGGCGATATACCTGCTATTCCTGCTGGCCCTGTTCATCCTCGCGACCGGTGTCGTGCTGGTTCAGATCGTCTCGAACCCGTTGATCAGTCTGTTGGGTCCGCCGCGTACCGCGCATAGCCGCCTCACCTTCGCGCAGGCGTTCAACTCGGTCGGCACGACGATCTTCCCGTTCGTCGGATCCATCCTGATCCTGGGCGGCACGGCCCAGTCGTTCTGGGACGTGTCTCGCGTCGTCGATCCTAATTGCAAAGGCGCGGCGAACGCGCCCGTTGCGATGACCGATGCCTATCGCATCGCCGAATCCCAGATTGTCGCGCATACCTATCTGGGACTGGCGATCGCCTTGGCCGTGATCGCTGGCGTGGTGTGGATGTTTCGCAACAAGTTGAAGGGCGAGCATCATCAGGTTACCAGCTTGCGCGCCAGCATTGACTTGCTCAAACGGCCGCGTTTCGCCTTCGGTGCGCTGTGCATTTTCCTTTATGTCGGCGCCGAGGTCGCGATCGGTTCCACTATGATCAACTATCTGAAATCCGACCACACGCTGTGTCTGACCGATCAATCCGCTGGCAAGCAGCTCATCTTCTATTGGGGTGGGGCGATGATTGGCCGCTTCATTGGTTCGGCGGTTCTTCGTGTCGCCAGCCCGGGCAAGGTGTTGGCTGGCGTGTGCGTTGGTGCGATCACGCTCGTGCTGATCTCGATCTTTTCGCAAGGCGCGATCTCGGCCAACACGCTCCTGGCGGTCGGGCTGATGAATTCGATCATGTTCCCGACGATTTTTGCGCTGGCGTGCGAAAAACTCGGTAGTCGTGCGGCTGACGGGTCGGGAATCATCAACGTCGCGATCTGCGGCGGCGCGATCATACCGGTCATTACCGGGATGCTGGCTGACTCGATCTCGCTACCGCTCGCCTTGTTCCTGCCGATCGTCTGCTACGTGATCATCGCGGCGTTCGGTCTTTATGCGCGCAAGCCCGCGGAGGATTTCGCGGACGCTTAGGACGGATCGCCATTCAGATTTGAGCAGGTTGGTTGCAGTCTTATTCTTCGTCACCCCGGCCTTGTGCCGGGGTCCACCGGGAGGCAGGCGTGGGACAAGAGGCTCAAAGGTCCAGGCGCTGAGGCGTAGTGGACCCCGGCACAAGGCCGGGGTGACGGGGGATTGCTGAAGGGCGATCCGGCCTAGCGTTCGATCCGGTTTGGATCGATGTACGCCGCGAGGCGAAAGGTCACACTTGGGTCACACTAGCGCGGCGTCCCCGCCAGAGCGCGGACCTCCGCCGAAAAAGACCGCAAGGATCGCGCCGATCGCGATCACGATCGAGCGCCCTTGCCCTTGCGCGCAAGGGAGGGATGACGACGATGAGAAAGAGCGCGTCGATAGCTGACGCGCGAAATCCAACATTGCAAGCGGCGTCCGTTCCGAGCGGGCAGGGTTCGATCCTGCCGAATGGATGCCTTGCCGCCGGGGGCGCGATCCTGTTCGGCTGAATCCGCCCTTAGTCCTCTTGCGCCTCGCCCAGACGCGGCGCTGGGCGGCCCAGCGTGAGGTCGGCGTCGGAGAAGCGGATCGGGGTGCGCAGGCCGTCGATCCGCTCGCCCTTGATCACCATGCCGCGCGCCCGGACCTGTGGATCATTGAGCGCCTGCTCGACGGTGTTGATCGGGCCGACCGGCACGCCGACCGCCTCCAGCTTCGCCAGCAGGTCGTCGCGGTCGAAGCGTTGCGTGGCTTCGCGGATCGCGGCGAACAATGGCTCGCGATGCACGATCCGGCCGGCATTGGTCGCCCAGCGGTCCTCGGGATCGACCCCGACCACGCCGCAGAAGCGCTGGAACTGGCCGTCATTGCCGACCGCCAGGATGAACCAGCCGTCGGCGGTCGGGAAGACCGCATAAGGCGACACGTTCATGTGCGCGTTGCCGACGCGCGGCGGGGTGACGCCGCTCGCGAAGTAATTGGCCGCCTGGTTGGCGAGCACGCCGGTCATCGTGTCGAGCAGCGCCATGTCGATATGCTGGCCGCGCCCGGTCCTGTCGCGCTGGATCAGCGCCGCCTGGATGGCGATCACCGAATAGAGGCCGGTCGCGATGTCGGCCATCGCCACGCCGATCTTCTGTGGCGCGCCGTCGGGCTCGCCGGTCAGGTCCATGATGCCGCCCATGCCCTGGATGATGAAGTCGTAGCCGGGGCGCGCGGCATAGGGGCCGTCCTGCCCGAAGCCGGTGATCGAGCAATAGATCAGCCGCGGGTTGAGCGCCGACAGGCTGGCGTGATCGAGCCCGTATTTGGCGAGCCCCCCGACCTTGAAATTCTCGATCAGCACGTCGCTGGCGGCGGCGAGGCGGCGGACTTCGGCCTGCCCCTCGGGCGTGGTGAAGTCGAGCACCACCGACGATTTCCCGCGATTGCAGGCATGGTAATAGGCCGCGTCCCTGGTGCCGTCCGGATTCTCGACGAACGGCGGTCCCCAGGTGCGGGTGTCGTCGCCCGCCGGGCTTTCGACCTTGGTCACTTCCGCGCCGAGATCGGCCAGCACCTGACCCGCCCACGGCCCCGCGAGGATGCGCGCGAGTTCGAGGACCTTGAGGCCTTTTAGCGGAGCATCCTTCTTCACGTCATTCCCGCGAAAGCGGGAACCCATCTCCCGCACTTTGCCAAGAACAGACCGTCGGTGATGGGCCCCCGCTTTCGCGGGGGTGACGGTAGACTAAAACGCCGCGATTCCCGTAATCGCGCGGCCGAGGATGAGGGCGTGGACGTCATGCGCGCCCTCATAGGTGTTGACCGTCTCCAGGTTCATCAGGTGGCGCATGACCTGATACTCGCCTGAAATGCCGTTGCCGCCATGCATGTCGCGGGCGGCGCGGGCGATGTCGAGCGCCTTGCCGACATTGTTGCGCTTGACGATCGAGATCATCTCCGGCGCGAACTTGCCTTCGTCCATCAGCCGGCCGACCCGCAGCGACGCCTGTAGCCCGAGCGCGATCTCGGTCGCCATGTCGGCGAGCTTCTTCTGGTAGAGTTGCTTGCTGGCGAGCGGCACGCCGAACTGCTTGCGGTCGAGCCCGTATTGCCGCGCCGCATGCAGGCAGAATTCGGCCGCCCCCATGCTGCCCCAGCTGATCCCGTAGCGCGCGCGGTTGAGGCAGCCGAACGGGCCCTTCAACCCCTGCACGTCGGGCAGCAACGCGTCCTCGCCGACCGCGACCTCGTCCATCAGCACCATGCCGGTGATCGACGCGCGCAGGCTCAGCTTGCCCTCGATCTTGGGCGTTTCCAGCCCCTTCATGCCCTTTTCGAGCACGAAGCCGCGAATGCCGCCGCCATGCGCGTCGGACTTGGCCCAGATCACGAACACGTCGGCGATCGGCGCGTTGCTGATCCACGTCTTGGCGCCCGACAGCGAATAGCCATTGGCGGTCTTCGTGGCGCGCGTCGTCATGCCGCCGGGGTCGGAGCCGGCATCGGGTTCGGTCAGCCCGAACGCGCCGATGAACTCGCCGGTCGCGAGCCTGGGCAGGTATTTCCGCCGCTGCTCCTCGGAGCCGTAGGCGTGGATCGGATACATGACGAGGCTCGACTGGACCGACATCATCGAGCGGTAGCCGCTGTCGATCCGCTCCACCTCGCGCGCGACCAGGCCGTACGCGACATAGCTCGCGCCGACCCCGCCATATTCCGCCGGGATGGTCGGGCCGAGCAGGCCGAGCGCGCCCATCTCGCGGAAGATCGCGGGATCGGTCGTTTCGTTGGCGAACGCGTCGATCACGCGCGGCGCGAGCTTGTCCTCGGCATAAGCCCGCGCGGTGTCCCGCACCATCCGCTCGTCCTCGGTCAGCTGATCCTCCAGCAGGAACGGATCCGCCCAGTCGAAATGCCCCATGCCGGCCATCTTGGTCTCCTTGGTCGGACCCGCATTGTCGCGGCTGGCGGCTTGAGGCAAGGAAAAGCGATGAGCGATCATCGTCCCCGCCGCAGCGCGCTGTTCCTGCCCGCCAGCAATGCCCGCGCGATCGAGAAGGCGCGCGGGCTGGCGGCGGACGTGGTGATCCTGGACCTTGAGGACGCGGTCGCGCCGGATGCGAAAGCGGCGGCGCGCGACGCGGCGGTCGCGGCGGCGCGTGCGGGGTTCGGCGACCGCGAATGCGTGATCCGGGTCAATGCGATCGACACGCCTTGGGGCGCCGATGATCTGGCGGCGGTGGGGTCGACGGGAGCGACGGTGTTGGTGCCCAAGATACGCAACACGGGCGACGTCCAAACCTGCCGGGACCGTTTGGGTTCCGCGGCATTGCTCTGGCTGATGATCGAAACGTGCGAGGCGCTGGGCCGGTTGCAGGACATCGCGGAGGCGGGCGCGGCGGGATTCGTGCTCGGCGTCAACGATCTCGCGCTCGAACTCGGCACGCGCCCGGGGACGGAGCGGGCATGGCTGGCGCCGGTGCAGGCGATGGTGCTGGCCGCCGCGCGGTCGCGCGGGCTGGTCGCGCTCGACGGGGTCTGCAACGATTTCAGCGACGACCAGCGCCTTCGTGCCGAATGCGACGCGGCGGCGGCGATGGGCTATGACGGCAAGTCGCTGATCCATCCGCGCCAGATCCACATCTGCAACGCGGCGTTCAGCCCGAGCGCGGACGAGATCGCCTGGGCGGCCAAGGTGCGCGCCGCGTTCGCCGGCGGTGATGGCGGCGTGATCCAGGTCGACGGCAGGATGGTCGAGGCGCTGCATCTGGCCCAGGCCGAGCGCATCCTGGGGATGGCGCGATGACCCCGATCGCCGGGGTCGAGCTGGGCGGGACCAAGTGCCTGTGCGTGCTGTCGCGGGATGGCGAGACGATCGCGGAGGAGCGGCGCATCGCCACGACCGACCCCGAAACGACGCTGGCGGCGATCGAGGACGTGCTCGACGGCTGGCGCGGGTTCGCCGCGATCGGCGTCGCCAGCTTCGGGCCGATCGGGATCGATCCGGGCGCGGCGAGTTTCGGCTTCGTCACGTCGACGACCAAGCCCGGCTGGGCGAATACCGATGTCGCGGGCCGCCTGCTCGACCGGTATGAGGTGCCGGTCGGCTTTCACACCGACGTGGTCGGCGCGGGGCTGGCCGAGGGGCGGTGGGGCGCGGCGAAGGGGCTCAGCGACCATGCCTATGTCACGATCGGCACCGGGATCGGCATCGGCTTGATCGGCGGCGGCAAGCCGGTCGTCGGGCTGACGCACCAGGAACTCGGCCATATCCGGCCCGTTCGCATGGCCGGCGACACATGGCCTGGGATCTGCACGTTCCACGGCGATTGCGTCGAGGGGCTGGCGTCCGGCCCCGCGATCAAGGCGCGCGCCGGGATCGGTGCCGACCGGATACCCGAATACTCGCCGATCTGGCCGCAGGTCGCGCACCCCATCGCGCAACTCTGCCACACGCTCGTCCTGACCGGCATCCCGCGCCGGATCGTGTTCGGCGGCGGCGTGGCGCTCGGCGTGCCGTGGCTGCTGCCGATGGTGCGCAGGCTGCTGGACGAGAGTATCGGCGACTATGGCGACCGCTCGCTGCTCGGTGATCTGGACGATTATATCGTCCCGGCCGCGTTGGGCGGGGAGGCCGGCCCGCTCGGCGCGATTCTGCTTGGCCGGCAAGCGCTTGGCGACTGACTCGCTCCAATTCGTTTACGCGCTCTTAACCCTGTCCGCTTACCCCTCGACAACAATATCGGGGCGTCGTGTGCGCCTCTCGCCAACGAAAGGGTGGTCGAGTGCGCATTCTGATCGTCGATGACGAGCCGGCCATGCTCGATTCCTATCGGCGCTGCTTCGCGCCGGTGGATACGACGCGCGCCGATGCGCTGAAAGGCATGGCGGCCGAGCTGTTCGGCGACGACGCGCCCGTGGCGCCGGGCGGCGACGGCGAGACGGCGCGGTTCGACGCGGTCTATTGCCACCAGGGCCATGACGCCGTCGCCGAGGTCGAGGCGGCGATCGCGCAGGACGCGCCGTTCGCGGTCGCGTTCATCGACGTGCGCATGCCGCCGGGGATCGACGGCAAGGAAACCGCCGCCCGCATCCGGGCGCGCGATCCCGACATCAATATCGTCATCGTCACCGGCTATTCCGATTTCGCGCCGATCGAGATTTCGAAGGCGGCGGGGCCGGCCGACAAGATATTCTACATCGCCAAGCCGTTCGAGATCGCCGAGGTCGTCCAGACCGCGACCGCGCTCTGCCATCGCTGGCATGCCGACCGCGAGCTGGCGGCGGCGATGGTCAAGCTCAACGAACAGGCGATCGAGCTTGCCGCCAACGAATCGAAGGCACTGCACCTCGCGACCCACGATTCGCTGACCGAGGCGCCGAACCGGCTCGCCTTCGTCCGGGCGCTGGCCGAGAAGGCGCGCGGCGGCGGCACGTTCGCGACGGCGATGGTCGACCTCGACCGCTTCAAGATCGTCAACGACACGCTCGGCCATCTTGCCGGCGACGAACTGATCCGCGCGATCTGCGGCGTGCTGCACCAGAACGTTCCCGAAGGCGCGGTCGTCGCGCGGCTGGGGGGCGACGAATTCGGCGTGCTGTTCGACACCGCCGGCGACCAGGCCGCGGTGATGGCGTGCGACCGCATCGTCGCCGCCTGCGCCGCCAGCTTCCGCATCCTCGGCCATTCGGTCCAGGGCGCGGCGTCGGTCGGCGTCGTCGTGTCGTCGGACGAGGCGGCGCGCAATCCGGTCGACATGATGCGCCGCGCCGATCTGGCGCTCAACGACGCCAAGAAATCGGGGCGCGGGGTCGTCCGGCTGTTCGACGAGACGATGGACGAAAGCGTGCGCTTCCGCCGCCGCATCGAAGGCGGGCTGAACCAGGCGATCGAGCGTGGCGAATTGAGCCTGGCCTATCAGCCGATCGTTCGCGGCGACGGCGCGGAAGGAGTCGGGGCCGAGGTGGTCGGGTTCGAGGCGTTGCTGCGTTGGCAGACCGAAGAATTCGGCCCGATCAGCCCGGCTTTGTTCGTGCCCATCGCCGAGGAATCGAACCTGATCCACGACCTCGGCGACTGGGTGCTCGACGAAGCGCTCAAGGTGCTCGCCGACTGGCCGGGCCAATATGTCTCGGTCAACTTCTCGCCGCGTCAGTTCCGCCGCCAGAAATTCGTCCCCTATGTGATGGAGCGCGTCCAGCGGGCCGGGATCGCGCCGTCGCGCGTCCAGATCGAGATCACCGAAACCGCCTTGTTCGACGATGCCGAACGCGCCGCGGCGACGCTCTACAAGCTGCGCCAGATGGGCTTCCGCATCGCGCTCGACGATTTCGGCACCGGCTATTCGTCGCTCTACAACATCCGCAAGTTCGCGCTCGATTGCCTCAAGATCGACAAGAGCTTCATCGACGGCATGGGCCGCGAGCGCGAAAGCGCGGCGATCGTCCAGTCGATCGTCCATCTCGGCAAGGCGCTGGGGCTGGGCGTGGTCGCCGAAGGGGTCGAGACCGAGGCGCAGGTCCAGGCGCTGCGGGTCGCGGGGGCGAGCCACCTCCAGGGCTATTATTTCTCGCGGCCCGTCTCGGCATCGGAAGCCAGGCTGCTGGCCGAGGAGCGGTTCATCGGCGGGGAAGACGATTTCGCCGGTGACGAATTCGCGGTGCGGGCCAGCGGCTGATGCGCATGTTGCGCGCCGCGATCGCGCGGGGGCGAGGGGCCTCGCTGGCCGGCAAGCTGTTGATCATCCTGGCCGGTGTCGGCGTGATCGGGTCGATCGCGCTGACCCTGTTGCTCGCCGCCGTCATCACCCCCAGCTTCAACGCGCTCGAGCGCCAGTCGATCGACGGCCATGTCCAGCGCACCCGTGCGACGATCAACGATTTCGCGACCAAGGTCGAGAATTCGGTGCGCGACTATGGCGATTGGAATTCGAGCTACGACTATATCGTCAATCCGACCAGGGCGTTCGAGGAGGAGAGTTTCTCGCCACTGGCGATGGCCAATCTCGACGTCGACGGCATGGCGTACCTGCGGCCCGACAAGAGCCTGGTGATCGCGCGCTGGATCGATGCGCGGTCGCGGGCCGAACGCAACGACCTGCGCGACGCGATGGTCGCGGCGATCCGCGCGGCCCCGCTCGATGCCGCGATGAAGGGCGGCAATTCGGGGTATTTCTACCTGCGGCTCGGCCGCGTGGTCGCGGCGGTGGGCGTCGCGCAGGTACGTCGCAGCGACGGCAGCGGGACGCCGCGCGGCTATGTCGTCATGGTGCGGCGGATCACCTCGGCGCAATTGGGGCAATTGCTCCAGGTGCCGGCGCGGCTCGATCTCGCGGCGGCGGGGCGGGCGGTCGTCACGACCGGCTGGGACACGATGCGGATCGCGGTGCCGATCGCCGGCGCCGACGGCAAGGCGGTGGCGGCGGCCAGCTTCACCGTGCCGCGCGACGTGTCGCAGCTTGGGCGTCACATGCTGTGGCTGGCGGTGCTGGGATCGACCATCCTGCTCGCGGTCGTGCTCGCGGTGCTCAGCCGGATGACGACGCGGCTGGTGCTGCGCCCGCTCGGCCGGGTCGAGGAGCACATGCAGCGGGTGCGCGATTCGGGATCGCTCAGTGTGCTCGACGACGATGCGGCGCGGCAGGACGAGATCGCCTCGCTCGGCCGCAGCTTCAATTCGATGCTGGTCCAGCTCAAGGATCTGCGCGAGCAGGTCGAGGTGCAGGGTTTCGAGCTTGGCCGCTCCGAAAGCGCGGTCGCGGTGATGCACAATGTCCGCAACGCGCTGACCCCGGTATCGACGATCCTCGGCGCGGGGATCGACCAGGGACCGCCGATCGACCGCGCGACGCTCGACAAGGTCATGGCCGAACTGGCGGGCGACGATCCGACGCCGGAACGCCGCGCCCGGCTGGTCGCCTTCGCCACCGCCGCGCTCGACGCGGAGGATCGCCAGCGCGCCGAACGCCGCGCGCAGCTCCAGGTCGGCCGCGACGCGATGCGCCAGGTGCTGGAGATCATCGGCGCGCAGCAGCGCCTCGCCCACGAACGCCCGCCGCTGGAGGAATGCGACGCGACCCAGATCATCGCCCAGAACGCGACGATCGCGCGGCATGCCGGCGGGGCGGCGTCGATCATGTTCGGCTTCCCGGCGAAGCCGCATCCCGTGCTCGCCAACCGGGTGCTGCTGAGCCAGGTGGTCGGCAACCTCTTCTCCAACGCCGCCGAGGCGATCGCGGCGGCGGGCGGGTCGGGCAACATCACCGTGACGATCGACGACATCGCCGACCACCAGGTCGAAATCGCGATCCGCGACACCGGGGAGGGCTTCGCCCCCGCCGACGCGCCCAACCTGTTCCAGCGCGGCTTTTCGACCCGCGCGCACAAATCGGGCGGACTGGGGCTGCACTGGTGCGCCAATTCGATGACCGCGATGGACGGATCGCTGCGGCTGGAAAGCGACGGCGTCGGGCTGGGCGCGGTGGCGCGGCTGGTGCTGAAGGCGCCGGCGGCCGAGGTGGTGAAGACCGACGTCGCGGCATAGGCGCGGCGCTTAAGTTGACACTGGATTCACGCTTGGGTGGTTAACTACCATCATTCGGATCGATGCGACGGCGTGGCCGTCTCGGCCTCCCCTCCCTGGAAGGGAGGGGCTGGGGGTGGGTGCCGCCGAGGCACTCGGCGGCTTGCAACAGAATGAACTCGGCGGCCCCGTCGGGATTGGCGGGAACGTCCGAATTCCAGAGCCGGACGACGCGCCAGCCCATCGCTGCGAGATATACCGACCGTCGATCGTCATAGGATGACCGATCGATATGCTGGCTGCCGTCGAGTTCGATCGCCAGTCGCGCATTGCGACAGGCAAGACCGACGATGAACGGGGCGATGACGAGTTGGCGGGTGAAGGCTAGGCCGGATCGACATTCAGAAATCCCCCGTCACCCCGGCCTTGTGCCGGGGTCCACTACGCCACAGCGCCTGGGCCTTTGAGCCTCTTGTTCCACGCCTGCCTCCCGGTGGACCCCGGCACAAG
>Ga0153956_1001991_pt1 | contig 16153 bp, 13 predicted proteins | sample TSFL040MetaG_FD_104704 | JGI IMG/M metagenome (GOLD analysis project Ga0153956, IMG submission 104704) | Attine ant fungus gardens microbial communities from Florida, USA - TSFL040 MetaG | ecosystem: Host-associated > Fungi > Mycelium > Unclassified | place: USA: Florida, Wekiwa Springs... | reverse complement strand
CTGACCGTCATCATGAACCGCTGTCCCAAGATCGAATACGGGCGCCTTTCCGGCGAGATCGGCTGGGCCGGCGTCAACACGCGCACGATATCGGCCAAGCGCACGCAGCGCATGGAGGGCGGCGCGCAGCGGCTCAGGCTCGACGAGGAATAGCTACACGCGCTCCCACACGATGCCGTAGTGATACGGCGGCACCTCGACGGTCTTCCCCAAGGGAGCTTGACGCATTCCCCAATCCAATACACGAAATGGTTTGCCAGCCTGAAGGACGAGGACCGAAGACATGAGCACTCGCGAGCCCGGCTTTTCGACGCTTTCCATCCACGCTGGCGCCCAGCCCGACCCGACCACCGGCGCGCGCGCAACCCCGATCTATCAGACGAGTTCTTATGTTTTCGATGACGTCGACCAGGCGGCTTCGCTCTTTACGCTGCAATCCTTCGGCAACATCTACACCCGCATCACCAATCCGACGAACGCCGTGCTGGAAGAGCGCGTCGCCGCGCTCGAAGGCGGCACGGCCGCGCTCGCCGTGGCAAGCGGCCACGCCGCGCAGGTGCTCGCCTTTCATTCGCTGATGACGCCGGGCGACGAGATCGTCGCGTCGCGAAAGCTCTACGGCGGCTCGATCAACCAGCTCACGCACTCGTTCAGGAATTTCGGCTGGAACGTCGTCTGGGCGGATCCCGAGGATATCGAAAGTTTCGCCCGCGCGATCTCGCCGAAGACAAAATGCATCTTCGTGGAATCCATCGCCAATCCCGGCGGCATCGTCACCGATCTCGAGGCCATCGCGAACGTCGCGAAGAAGGCGGCCGTTCCCTTCATCGTCGATAACACCCTCGCCTCGCCCTATCTTTGCCGCCCGTTCGAGCACGGCGCCGACATCGTCGTGCATTCGGCGACGAAATTCCTCGGCGGCCACGGCAACTCCATCGGCGGCGTGATCGTCGACAGCGGCTCGTTCGACTGGTCGGCGACGGACCGCTATCCGATGCTCTCCGAGCCGCGGCCGGAATATGCGGGCATGCGCCTGCATGAAACCTTCGGCAATTTCGCCTTCGCCATCGCTTGCCGCGTCCTGGGCCTGCGCGACCTCGGCCCCGCGCTCTCGCCGTTCAATGCGTTTCTCATCCTGACGGGCGTCGAGACATTGCCGCTCCGCATGCAGCGCCATTGCGACAACGCGCTCAAGGTCGCCGAATTCCTGCGGGGCCATCCGGCGGTTGCCTGGGTGAGCTATGCGGGCCTGCCCGGCGACAGATACCATGCGCTCGCGCGGAAATACTGCCCCCGGGGCGCGGGCGCGGTGATGACCTTCGGCCTCAAGGGCGGCTACGATGCCGGAATTGCCCTCGTCTCGAACGTGCGGCTCTTCTCGCATCTCGCCAATATCGGCGACACGCGCTCGCTCATCATCCATCCGGCTTCCACCACGCACCGGCAGCTTACGGACGAGCAGAAAACCGCGGCAGGCGCGGGACCGGACGTGGTGCGGCTCTCCATCGGCCTCGAGGATGTCGAGGACATCGTCGCCGATCTCGATCAGGCGCTGGGCGCTTAGGCGCGCGTCATCAGCGCCACATGCCGCGTCGCCGCGGCGAGCACGATGATGGCGCCGAGCTGATGCAGCAGCGCCAGCGTGAACGGCGCGACCCAGAGCAGCGTGACGATGCCGAGCACGGCCTGCGCCGCGACCAGCCCGAACAGATGCCGCGCGCCGAAGCGCGTCATGCGCCCCTCGCCGCGCACGTCGAACGCATGCCACGCCGCGAGTGCGAAAATCGCATAGGCCGCCATGCGGTGATCGAACTGCACGGTCATCACGTTCTCGAACAGGTTCTTCCACCACGGGCTCATGGCGAAGAGCTGTTTGATCGGCGGAATGAAGCTTCCGTCCATCAGCGGCCAGGTGTTGAACGTCAGTCCCGCGTTGGTTTTCGCGACGACCGCGCCGAGGAAAATCTGCACGAAGACGAGCGCGAGAACGATCCGCGCCGTCATGCGCGTGCGCTGCGCGACCTTCTCCCGCACACGCATCTCAAGGCTTGTCGCGACCGCGACAATCGCCGCCAAGATGAAGCAGGCCGTCGTCAGGTGAATCGCCAGCCGGTACTGGCTGACATCGGTTCGCACCGAGAGGCCCGATGCCACCATCCACCAGCCGATTGCGCCCTGCAAACCGCCGAGCACGAACAACCCGCCGAGCTTCCAGCCCAGCATACGGTCGACAAGCCCCTTCCACGCGAACCACAGGAGCGGAAACAGGAAGACGACGCCGATGATCCGTCCGAGCGCGCGGTGCGACCACTCCCAGAAATAGATGAACTTGAACTCGGAGAGGCTCATCCCGCGATTGATTTCCCGGTATTGCGGGATTTTCCGGTAGCCCTCGAACTCCGCCTGCCACGCCCGTTGCGAAAGCGGCGGCACGATCCCGGTCACCGGCTTCCATTCGGTGATCGAAAGCCCCGAGCCCGTGAGTCGCGTGGTGCCGCCGATCACGACCATCAGCGCGACCATCGCGGCGACGATATAGAGCCAGATCCGCACCGGGCGCATGCGGTCTTCGGATTTCTGCAAGGGACGGTTTCCGTGCACGGGCGGGCTTTCGAGTTCCGTTTTCCGCCGGAGGGATATAGAACCGGAGCCCGTCCGGCAAATCGCCTAAAGTCTCGGAAACGACATGTCCCTGCGCACCCGCAAATTGATCGGCACCGCCCTCCTGCTCGCCTTCGTCGTGTTCTGGGCGCTCCTGTCCATGAGCATCGCGCAGGCGCGGCTGCCGAACATGTCGAGCCTCGCGGGCGGACTGCTTGTGGTGTTTCTCGGACTTGTCTGGGTGATCCCGGCGGGCCTCATCATCCGGTGGATGGCGAAACAGAAATCAGACACCTGATGCCGTCATGCCCGGCCTTGTCCCGGCCGTGACAAAAAAGAAAGCTATGCGACGTTCAACCGCCGGAAGCGGTTCCACAGCGCGAACGGCGCGCCCGACAGGAACACGTCGACAAAACGCAGCGACTGGAAGTTGCCGTTCAGCGAGACGCGCGGCAGCGCGAGCAAATGCTCGCTGTGTTCGGGAAAGAGAACGCCGGGGCGCGTCGTCACGCCCGTCTTGAATCCCGCTTCCCGGGCAAGCTCGAATTCGCGCGCGCCCGCCGACGTCGGATCGCCCACCGGATAGGCGAAATGCTCGCACGGCTTGCCGAGCGAAGCCTCGATCACCTCGCGGCTCTGCCGCATCTCGGCGGCGGCCTTCTCGCGCGACCACTTCTTCAGCATGATGTGGTTGACGGTATGCGCGCCGATGGTCGCGAGCTTCGAATCCGCCATCCGGCCGATCTCCGGCCAGGTCATGCACAGTTCGCGGCACGGCGCCTGCGTGTCGACGCCATAGCGCTGTCCGAGATCGCGCACGATACGGCGCAATTCGCTCTCGTCCTTCAGGCTCCGCAGCCAGCCGTAGATCTGCGCGAAGGTTTCGTTCTTTTTGTCCGTGCCCTCGCAGTCGAAGAAGCGCTCCTCGCCTTCGATCGGGATCACGATGCGCCCGTTCTTCGCGATCACGCGCTCCAGCGACACCCACCACAGCTCGCCGAGCCGGTCGGGAAAACTCGTCGCGACATATTGCGCGAACGGCACGCCGTGCTTCTCGAGAACGGGCAGCGCGAATTCGAGGTTGTCCTTGTAGCCGTCGTCGAAGGTGAAGGCAGCGAAGCGGCGCGCGTAATCGTGCTCGGTGAGGCGGCGATACGCTTCGTCCATGCCGACAAGATCGATGCCGCGCTTCCGCAGCCGCAGGATCGTGCCTTCGAGAAAATGCGGCGTCACTTCCAGCAGGCGGTTCGGCTGGAAGCGGTCCTTTCGCGCCGGACGAACGTGGTGCAGCGTGAATACAAGCCCGACGCCCCCGCACAGCGTGGAGAGCACGCGGTGCGCGCCGCTGAAATACAGCGTTTCCAGACCCGCCCGGAAGACGGTGTTTCGCAAGCTCGCCATGGCCCGACCTGACTGCGCCTTACGGCATCAGGTCATGTTCTGCCAGCCGAACCTTGTCTTTTCGTTTCTCCCGGACGGGCCGCCGTTAACCCTAGGCCGCAAAGCCCGGCGGGTGGCTGTGCAACCGCCAAAGCTCCCACGCCGCGAGGAGCGCGACGGCGATCCCGATCACGACATGGGTCTGGGTCGCGGCCGCGCTGACGGCGGTGAAGCCCATCGCCCAGGGCGCGATCAGCACGCCCAATCCGAAGATCAGGTTCGCCCACTCTTCCCATTCGGCGAAATTGTAGAGCGCGAGCAGCGCCGAACCGGCAATCAGGATGCCGCCGATCCAGCCCGCGCGGGCGATCGTCCCGCCCGGGAAGCCGTTCACCCACGGACTCACGAACAACGCCACACCGAGGATCAGGTTGATCACATCGATGTACGAGTCTTTTCTCCAGTGGAACATGAGACCCTCCTTTTCATGGAGAGGACGAGAATCAAACGATGAACCCGTTCGCGGGTTCCCGCCAGCGCCGGCAGGCTGCGATGCCAGATGGCGCAATCCGCCCCTCGCGCGGGCAACGGAATCTTGAGGTTTGTTTGCGAGGCTGCCGGTTAACGGATTTTTACGAAAATCGGTACGGAAATAGGCGCCATGGCAGTGCAAACGATGGTCCATGCAAGAGAACGGGTGACGCAAGCCCCAATCCTGGCCTCTCCTTCCATGCCGCAAGCCCTTTCCGCCTGTGGCATCCACCGGCTGGAGCTGTTCACCGATTTCCCGGCCGCCGAGCCGCACTGGCGCGCGCTCGAGCAAAACGGCGTCTTCACGCCCTATCAGCGTTACGACTGGATGGCGGCATGGCAGCGTCACATCGGCGCAGCCGGACAGGTGACCCCGCTTCTCCTCACCGGCTTCGACCGCTCCGGCCAGCCGCTTTTCCTGCTGCCGCTGGGCTATGCCGCGAACGAGCGCAACAAGATCGCGCGCTTCCTCGGCGGCAAGCATTCGAACTACAATTTCGGGCCGTGGCGGCGGGATTTCGCCTGCGGCGCGGCGGCGCTGCGGGCACTGATCGGCTGGCTGCACGGCGCGAGGCCCGAACTCGACGGGATCGAGCTTCTGGCGCAGCCCGAAAACTGGAACGGATTCCAGAATCCTTTCTCCGCGCTGCCTCGCCAGCAGTCGCCGAGCGACGGTTTCTGGCTGTCGCTCGAAGGCGACGCGAAGGATGTCACCGCGCGCATCTTCACCTCGAGCCGGCGCAAGCGCATGCGCTATCGCGAACGCAACCTCCAGGAATTCTGCGGTTACCGCCATGTGCGCGCGACGACCGCTTCGCAGGCCGATCGCTTCCTGAAGGCCTTTCTCGAACAGAAGAGCGCGCGTCTCGCGCATCAGGGCATCGAAAACGTTTTTGCCTCCGCGGAAGCGGAAGCCTTCATCCGCGACCTTTGCCTCGCCGGGATTTCCGAGGGCAAGGCGGTCGTCGAGATGCAGGCGCTCGAATGCGACGACGATATCCTCGCGGTCTTCGCCTGCATCAACGATCGCGAGCGCTACGCCTCGATGTTCAATTCGTTCACGTCCGGGCCTGCCTCGCGTTTCAGCCCCGGCGTCGTGCTCATCAGCTACATCCTGAAGGATTGCATCGAGCGCGGCGTTCGGTCGTTCGACCTCGGCGTTGGCGAAGCCGAATACAAGATCTATTTCTGCGACCGGCGCGAAACCCTGTTCGACAGCCATTTCGGCCTGTCCGCGCGCGGGCATGCCTACATGGCGGCGCTTTCCGCCCGGGCCACGCTCAAGCGCTGGATCAAGCGCTCGCCGTCGCTGATGAAGCTCGTATCCGCGGCGCGCCGGCTGCGGGCCGGCAAGAACGCGCTAGGCGGCGAAGCGGCCTGACGCCGCGCCCGCCGGCGGTTCGATCCCGGTCGCGATCACCACGACATTCGAGAACCCCTGCGCCCGCAGCGTGCGCTGCTCGCGCTCGCCCGCTTCCTCATCCCCTTCCGCCGCGATGATCGCCGTCGCGCGCGCAAAACGCGCGAGCCGCAGCGCGCCGCGCAAATTCCCGAGCACCGGCGTCGCGACGACGACGCAATCGTAGGTCTGCGAAACCGCGCCGAGCACGATCGAGAGCCGGTCGGCCGTCAGAAGCTGCGCCGCGTCCTGCACGCCGTGCCCGTGCGGAATCACGTGCAGGTTCGACGCGGACTCGCGCTGGATCGCTTCCAGAAAGCCGGCGCCCGTCGACAGAAGATCCGACATGCCCGGCCCGCGCGGATCGGAAGCAAGCGCGGCGGAGGGCGACGTTTCGGGATCGAGGTCGAGCAGCAGCGTGCGCATGCCCGTCGCCGCGAGATCGCGCGCGAGATGCACGGCGACGCGGCCCGACATCACGCCCGCTTTCGCGCGCGAAACGAGGAAAATGCCGGGACCGACCTTGCGCATGAAGCCGAGGAGTTCGGCGAGCCGGTATTGCGCGGGCTTCGTATTGGCCGCGAGATTGACCGGGATGTGCACGGTTTCCTCTGCGATCTCCTGCAGAGGCGCCCGCACGTTCTCCCGCACGGCTTCTTGCGCGGGTTCCGGCGCGGTGAATTCCGCCTTCGGCTCGACGCGCGGCGCGGCAGCCGCCTGCGCGCGATAGACATCGCCGCCGAGCAATTCGCCCATGGCGATCAGCACCGCCGAAACCATCGCGGCCGCGAAGCTCACGACCATGACGATCGGCAGTTTCTTGGGAAAATAAGGCGTCCCGTTCGCGACCGCGTTCGAGATGATGCGCGCATCCGGGGAGACGGCGTCCGGCTTTTCGCGCGCCATCGCGTCGCGGTACCGCGCCAGGTAATTTTCGAGAAGATCGCGCTGCGCCTTCGCTTCGCGCTCGAGCGCGCGCAACTGCACGTCCTGCCCGCCGAGCGTCGCCTGCTGCTTCTTCTGCTGGTCGAGGCTCGCGATCATGTTGTCGAGCTTGGCGGCCGCGACCTGCGTGTCGTTCTCGAGCGCGCGCGCGAGCTTGTCCGCCTCGAACCGGATTTGCGAATCCAGGCTCGCGATCTGCGCGTTCAGTTCCTTGATGCGCGGATGCAGCGGCAGCAGCGTGGACGACTGCTCGGCAAGCTGCGCGCGCAGCGCGGCGCGCTGTTCCGAAAGCCGGCGGATCAGGTCCGAATTCAGGATGTCGCTGAATTCGAGCGGCTTGCCGTTTTTCAGCATGCCGCGGATAAGGCGCGCCCTCGCCTCGAAGTCGTTCTTCTGCGTGCGCGCCGTCACGATCTGCGTGTTCAATTCGCCGAGCGTCTGCGCGCCGAGCTGGTTGTTGTTGTTGCCGACATAGAGGTTCGAATGCGCGCGGAACTGCTCCACTTTCGCTTCCGCCTCGGCCACGCGGCCGCGCAGCTCGTCGATCTGCGCCGAAAGCCACTGGCTCGTCTGCTTCATCGCCGCCGCCTTCGACGTGCGCTGCAGGAGAAGATATTCGTTCGCGACGGCATTCGCGACTTTCGCCGCGAGTTCCGGATCGTTCGCCTGAAAGTCGATTCCGATCACGCGGGACTTCTCCACCGCGTAGACCGAAAGCCGTTCCGTGAAGCGGTCGATCGAGCGCTGCTCGACGCTGGCATTCGAGGGATCGCGTCCGAGGCCGGCGATCGAAAGCAGCGCGTTCAGGATGATCTTCGGGCCCGTTTCCGAATTGAACTCGCGCATTTCGTTGAGCTTCAGCGCGTAGACGACCTTGCGCGCGAGATCGCGCGACTGGATGAGCTGCACCTGGCTCTGGATGGCTTCCGGATCGACCAGCGCCGGATTGCGGTCGCCGCCGCGATCGGCTTCGGGACGGTTATAGGCCGTCTCCTGGTTCTCGATCAGAACGCGCGCTTCCGAGCGATAGCGCGGCGCCACCATGTTCACGGCGAGGAATGCGATGAAGCCGGCGAGCAGCGTCGGCAGGATGATCCAGCGCTTCTTGCGCCAGAGCGCGAGCCCGAGCGCGCGAAGATCGAGTTCCCCCTCGGTCTCGCGCTGGGCGGTACTCATGGAAAGCGCCCTGTCGCGCATGGCCGGGTTACTCCTTCACGCGGATTCCTGCGCTCGAAACGCCGCGCGAATCCGTGGCCCAATAGGAAATCATTAGGGTTGCCATCGGGTTAACCCGTTTCCGGCCTTGAGAATTCGTTAACCATGCGGCCGTTAGAAATTAACGGAGATTCACGCCCTCCGGTGGGTCATGCTTGTCCGCCTCGTATTGTTGCTCGCGCTCTCCCCGCTCCTCGCAAGCTGCGCGGGAAGCGTGGCGGGCGAGCGAGTCGACCCGGCTTTTGAAGCCCCCTACACGCTCGGTCCCGGCGACCGCCTGCGCGTGGTCGTTTTCGGCCAGGACGGGCTCTCCAACACCTACGCCGTCGACGGCTCCGGCCGGATCACGATGCCTTTGATCGGCACGGTCGACGCGCGCGGCAAGACCACGAACGAACTCGCCGTCGCGATCGGGACGAAGCTGCGCGCGGGCTACGTCCGCGAGCCGCATGTCGCGGTCGAGGTCGAAACGTTCCGCCCCTTCTTCATTCTGGGCGAGGTGACGAATGCGGGCCAGTACGCCTATGTGAACGGACTCACCGTGCAGTCGGCGGTCGCGATCGCGGGAGGATTCAGTCCGCGCGCGCTGAAAACCGGCGCGCATGTCTCGCGCATCGTCAACGGGCAGACGGTCACGGCGGCCGTGCCGCTCTCCTATCCGCTGCGGCCCGGCGACACCGTCACCATCGACGAGCGATGGTTCTAGGACATGATCCCGAAAGGCGGCGACCGGTTTTCGGAAAAGATCATGCCCGAAGATATGCCCTTGCGGATTCTTCACGTCCTGCGCGCGCCGGTCGGCGGACTCTTTCGTCACGTCGCCGATCTTGCCCGCGCGCAAGCCGGGCGCGGCCACTTCGTCGGCGTGATCGCCGACTCGACGCACACGAACGATGCGGTCGAAGCGCGCTTCGGCGAGCTTGCCGATGTCTGCAAGCTCGGCGTGTTTCGCGTCCCCATGGGCCGCCATATCGGCCTCGCCGATAAAAACGCCATCCGGCACGTCACCGCGCGCGCGATCGAAAGCCACGCCGAAATCCTGCACGGCCATGGCGCCAAGGGCGGCGCCTATGCGCGGCTCGCGAAAGCGGACGCCTTGCGCGTCTATACGCCGCATGGCGGCAGCCTGCACTATTCGCGCTTCTCTCCGGCCGGGATGATGTATCTGCGCCTTGAGCGAATGCTCGCGAAGCGCACCGGCCTTTTTCTGTTCGAGAGCGAATACAGCCTCGAAACGTTCCGCCGGAAGATCGGCCAGCCGAGAGCGCTCGCCCGCGTCGTCCATAACGGCGTGACCCCGCAGGAACTGGAGCTGACGCCTCCCGACCGGGATGCGAGCGACGTCGTCTTCGTCGGCGAATTGCGCAGGCTGAAAGGCGTCGATGTCCTGATCGAGGCGCTGGCCAATACGGCTCGCACCGCGACCGTCGCCGGCGACGGTCCCGATGCCGAAGCCTTCCGGGCGCTCGCGGCGAAACGCGGGCTCGCCTCGCAGATCCGGTTCGTCGGCGGCATGCCGGCGCGCGCAGCCTTCCGCCGCGGGCACGTACTTGTCGTCCCGAGCCGGGCGGAGTCCTTCCCCTATATCGTGCTGGAAGCGATGGCCGCAGGCATGCCGGTCATCGCGACCAAGGTGGGCGGCATCCCCGAAATTTTCGGCAGCGACGCCGATCAGCTGATCCCGCCGGGAAACGCCCCGGCGCTCGCCGGGGCCATCGACGACGCCCTGAAGAAGCCGCCGCGCGAGCGCACGGCCCGCCTGCGCGATCGCGTCGCGCTGACGTTTACCGTGTCGGCCATGGCTGACGGCGTCCTGAAAGCCTATGCGGAAGCCCTGTCGAAGCGGGTTTCGGGCAACTGTTAAAACTTTCATTAAACCTTCCGACAGAAATTTTCCCTAATTTTGCCAGTTGCCGTCCAAGCCTGAACCGCGGGCCTGTATAGGGTTGCCGGTAAGGGGCCAATTGAAAGCCGCAAGATGAACCGGAATTTCGAGGGAGGCCTTTGGGCCGATCGGGTGCGCGGCAACGCCGCCGCCGCGCCGCGTGTGAAGCCTGCCGCGCCGCGCGAGCTCGGGCCCCTCGCCCGCATGATCGCCGCCGAACCCGCGCCGCCCGCGATCTCCGCGGTCGTGCTCGCGGGCATCGTCCGGCTCTACGAATTCCTCACGATCGCCGGAACCGGCCTCGCCATTCACCGCATCTATGTCGGCTGGCAGGCGCACGAGCCGCTCTCGTGGCGTTATTTCCTCGCGGTCTGCGGCATGGCGCTCGCGAGCGTCGCCGCGTTTCAGTTGAGCGGCCTCTACAACATTTCGATGCTGCGCACGCGCATCGAACAGCTCGGCCGCGCGGGCGTGCTCTGGACGATGATCTTCGCCGCCGGCGCGTTGTTCGCGTTTTTCATCCGCCCCGCCGGCGACTTCTCCCGCATCTGGGCCGCATCGTGGTTCGCCAGCGTTCTCCTGCTGCTTTATGCCGGCCGCCTCGTGATCGCTTCCCTCGTGCACCGCTGGACGAAACAGGGCCGTCTCGTCCGCCGCACCATCATCGTGGGCGGCGGCAGCGCCGGCGAGAAGCTCATTCGCGCCCTCGAAACGCAGGCCGGCTCCGATCTCGACATTCGCGGCGTGTTCGACGACCGCGGCGACGAACGCTCGCCCTCGCAGGTCGCGGGCTACGCCAAGCTCGGCACCGTCGACGATCTCGTCGAATTCGCGCGCCGCACGAGGATCGACCTCCTGCTCGTCTCGCTGCCGATCACCGCCGAGGAGCGCGTCCTCCAGATGGTGCGCAAGCTCTGGGTGCTGCCGGTCGACCTGCGGCTCGCCGCGCATACCAGCAAGCTCCGTTTCCGCCCGCGCGCCTATTCCTATATCGGCAACGTCCCGACGCTCGACGTGCTCGAGCGCCCCTTGCGCGACTGGAATTTCGTGGCGAAGTGGCTATTCGACAGGATCGTCGGCTCAATTCTGCTGCTGTTCGCCCTGCCCGTGCTCGCGGTCTGCGCGATCGCCATCAAGCTCGACAGCAAGGGTCCCGTATTTTTCAAGCAGAAGCGCTACGGCTTCAACAACGAGCTGATCGAGGTCTACAAGCTGCGCTCGATGTATGCCGAGCAGGCCGACGAAAAGGCCGCCCAGCTCGTGACCAAGGGCGATCCGCGCGTCACCCGCGTCGGCCGCTTCATCCGCAAGACCAGCCTCGACGAGTTGCCGCAGCTCATCAACGTCGCGATCAAGGGAAACCTTTCGCTCGTCGGCCCGCGCCCGCATGCGCTGCACGCCAAGGCCGCGAACCAGCTCTATGACGAGGTGGTGGACGGATATTTCGCCCGCCATCGCGTGAAGCCGGGCATCACCGGCTGGGCGCAGATCAACGGATGGCGCGGCGAGACCGACACCAGCGAGAAGATCCAGCACCGCGTCGAGCACGACCTCTATTACATCGAGAACTGGTCGGTGCTGTTCGACCTTTACATCCTCGCGAAGACGCCCTTCGCGCTGCTGAAGACCGAGAACGCGTATTGAGCGCCGTCGCCGGATACACGATCGAACGGCCCGCGCCCTATGCGCGTCTCAAGACGCGCTTCCTGCACTTCGCCCTCTACGCGACGGTCTTCGCCGGCCCGTTCGTGATGATCGAGCCCGCGCCCTATGAAGGGCTGACGGCGCTCCTCGTGCTCGCCTGCATCTTCGCGAACGTCACCATCGATCGCAGGCTGATGCTGCCCCTGCTGTTGATCCTCCTGTGGAACGTCGGCGGCCTGATCGCGCTGATCCCCGTCGTGAACGACAGCGATGCCGTCACCTTCGTCATCATCTCGATCTACATGGGCATGACGTCGATGGTCTTCGCCTGCCTGTTCGCGCACGATTCCGTCCGCAGGCTCGAAATCATGCGCTCCGCCTATATCCTCGCGGCGGTGATCGCGTCGATCGTCGGCATCATCGGCTATTTCAATCTCGTCCCCGGCGCATGGGACCTGTTCACCCGCTACAACCGCCTGAAATCGACCTTCAAGGACCCCAACCTTTTCGGCCCGTTCGCGATCCTGCCGCTCCTGCTCATCATCTCCAGCGCGCTGCTGAACGGCCTCAGGCTGCGGCACATCGTGTCCGGCTCGATCATCCTCGTCGCCGTGCTGCTCTCATTCTCGCGCGCCGCCTGGGCGCATTTCATCTTCTCGTCGATGCTGATGGTCGGCCTGATGTTCGCCGCGACATCGAGCGCGCGCTTCCGGGCGCGGATCGCGACCGCGACGGTGCTTTCAGTCGCGGGCGTCGCCATTCTCGTCGCCGGGATGCTTTCCGTCGGCCATATCGGCAACGTCTTCAAGGAACGCGCGAGCCTGATCCAGGACTACGACGCCGGCGAAGGCGGCCGCTTCAACCGGCAGCTCGAAAGCATTCCGCTCCTGCTCGGCGATCCCAACGGCTTCGGCCCGTACCAGTTTCACAACCGCTACGGCCAGGATCCGCACGAGGTCTATCTCAACGCCTTCGCGTCCTACGGCTGGCTCGGCGGAGTTTCCTACGCGGCGCTCGTCCTCATCACGCTATGGGCGGGCTACGCCACGGTGCTCAAGCGAACGCCCTGGCAGCAATACCAGATCGCCGCCGTCGCCACCTACACGGGCGTCGTGCTCGAAGGCTTCGTGATCGATACCGATCACTGGCGCAGCTATTATCTCGTGATGGGGATCGTCTGGGGGCTCGCCATCGCGACGCTCAACGACGAGCGCCGGAACCGCTACTTGCGCGCGGCGATATAGGCGTAGCTCGCGAAGAAGCGCCAGTCCTTGTCGCGCGCGAGCTTCGTGAACCGCGCATGGATGTCGCGCACGACCGGAAACGGCCGATAGTATTCGTGCCCGTAGAACGGGACCACCATGACGTCGCGATAGCCGATCCCTTCAAGCATCGGCCCGAGCTTCCTTTCGCTCGCGACCGTCCAGCTATAGCGCGCCGGAAACACCGGATCCTCGTCGTCGGTGCGGTTCTTGTAGAGCATCTGCACGACGGAGGCCGCGAGCTTGTCCGGCATCAGCCAGTTCACGACGAACGGAAACGCGTAGAGCGTCGGCACGAAGGCGAGCCCGACGCCGCCCGGCGACAGGATTTCGTACAGGTTCTTCCACGCCTGCTTTCCGTCGGCGACGTGCTCGAACACCATGCGCGAAAAGGCAAGATCGTAGCCCGAGCGCACGACTTCCGCGGCGGCAAGATCGCCCGCGATGTCGAAACAGGCCGTGCGGTAGCCCTTCGGCAATTCCGCGAGTTCCGTCTCGGAGATGTCGTTGACCGTAAGCTCCGCGCCCATATGCGCGAGCGCCTCGCGCCCGAACAGCGGATCGCGGCCGCCGCCGATCTCGATCAGCCTCTTCGCGCCGAAAGCCGCCGTGAGGTGCCGCACCACGCGCTCGTAATTCTCCCAGGCCCAGGATTCCGTGTGCTGCACGCCGAGCGGCCGGAAGGCGTCGGCGAGCGACGCCGCGGCGGGCTGCGAAGCGGAAGCGGTCTTGAGAAGTTCGGCGGCCGGCATGTTCGGTTTCCCTGAATACGGGGCGACCCTAGACCGGCAATTCTTAAGGACGTGCGAAGGGAACCCGCGACAAATCGGGAAAAATCCCCGTTTCGGCTGCCTTTTAGGCCAGTTCCAGCACCCGCGCCGGGGGAGCCGCGATCCGGGGATCGCCCTCGTTGCAGGCGGTCGAGAAGATCTCCCAGGCCGCGTTGATCTGCTGGATCTTCACCGTCCGGCGCTCGCGCTCGTCGTCGTTCGCCCCGGTATCCGGGTGCCAGACCCGGCGGAGCGCATCGACGACGGCCTTCGCCGTCTTGAGCGACGTGTCGCTCGTGACATTCAGCATCTGGCAGGCCTGCCCGAAAGAGACCGGCAGGTCGCTGCCGCCCGCGGCAATGTTGGTGATCATCCTGAGGTCGAAGGCGATCTGGTCGAGCCGCTCCTGCAGCCTCGCCCACTGCGCGCCGTCGAAGAAGAAGCGGATGTCTTCCGAGGCAAGCTCCTCCTTCAGCCGGTCGAGCTCGGCGAGCAGCGTCGCGCTGCCGCGATCGATCACGAGATTTTTCGCGAACTCGAATTCGCGCACGGTCTGATGATATCCCTCGAGATGCGCGCCGACCTGCGAGGAGAAGCGGCGCAGCGTCTTGATCGCGCGCTCCAGCCGGTCGCGGATTTCCTGCGCGCTGCCCGTCGTCGCGCGCTCCAGCAGGATAACCTTGCTGATCTGCGCGACGTGAATCGTCGTGCTGAGATCGACCTCCGAATACATTTTCTCGATGCGGCCGCCGAGCATGCTGAGCCTGCGCAAGAGCAGGCTCTGATGCCGGCTCAGGGTCGAAAGCCGCGAAACGAGCTGGCCGCGCACGAACCGCAGGATCGGGCGGTGAAAAAAGAGATAGAGGCAAAGCGGCAGCGCGAAAGCCAGGATGGAATTGACCGCGCCCGCCGCGAACCACACGCCCTGCACCATCTCGTCCTGCGCCACCGAAGCGACCGGAACGAGAATGGCGAGCATCGCCGCCAGCGCCGCCCATTCGAGCTGCATCGCCGGCCATGGAATTTTCCTTTCGCCGATCGACCAGACCGCGTTATGCGCGACCAGCCGCATTTCGAGCGCGGATTGAATCCGCTCGCTCTTCAGTAATTTGGGAATTTCGTGTCCGACCAGAAGCGCAAACGCCGCGGTCCCCACGAGCAAAGGAAACGCAAACAAGACTAGAGTGGCGAGCACCCCAACATCGAACGCCGACATGCCATACCCCCGCTACGCATAACTTTCCTTTCTTCGCCGCTCCATTTGGATGGATGTTGTCGTTGAATTTTACGATCCGGCACCGGCGACGATCCGGAACGGCGTCAAGAATCCGCCTCGGGGAAGCGCCGGGTTTGAGAAAATTGAGTTCCAATTATGGTCTTTGTGGGATGTGCACAGCCTAACCATACCGGCCCTTTGGGAGTCTTGATTTGCAAGGGCTCGCGCGCGGGCGCCGCAGGTAGAAAGCCACCGCGCCCAAAAAACGAGCGCGCATGTCACGAAAGTTTTGCTGAAAAGAAATGGTCGGAGCGGCGAGATTTGAACTCGCGACCCCTAGTCCCCCAGACTAGTGCGCTAACCGGGCTGCGCCACGCTCCGAACGGGCGGGACTATAGGTATGTGAATTGCGCCGCGCAACGCATCCGGCGCGGAAAATCCCGTTTAATTTCCATGCCTTCGCGCGATTTCCGCGAATTTCGCGCCCGAAAGACGCCCTCGCCCGGGAATCACCGCCGCAATTTGTCGAGCGTGATCGGCAAGTCCCGCACCCGTTTTCCCGTCGCGTGATGGACCGCGTTGGCGATGGCCGCGGCGACGCCGACGATGCCGATTTCGCCCACGCCCTTCATGCCGAGCGGATTGATCTTCGCATCCGGCTCGTCGACGAAGATCACCTCGATGTCGTGGATGTCGGCATTCACCGGCACGCGATACTCGGCGATGTTCGCGTTCATGACGCGGCCGAAGCGGTGGTCGTAGACCGTCTCCTCGTGCAGCGCCATGCCGATGCCCCACACCACGCCGCCCATCACCTGGCTGCCCGCGGTCTTCGGATTGACGATCCGCCCCGCCGCCGTCGCGTTCACCACGCGCGTCACGCGGATGATGCCGAGTTCCTCGTCGATCTTCACTTCCGCGAAGACGGCCGCGTGCGTATTGCGCGCGAAAGGACCCGGGTCCTTGAACGCATGGCTCTTCTCTTTCTCCACGCGGTCCTTGCCGCCTTCGCGCATCGCGTCGGCGATGGAGAAGAAACGGCTTTTGTCCCGCTTGTCGACGATCTTCCCGTCCGCGAGTTCGACGTCTTCCGCTTTCGCGCCGGAAAGCGGCGAATCCTTCGCCTTCTTCGCAAGCCCGAGCAATTCGCCCCGTATCTCCTCGGCGACCGCGATCACGGCATGCACGGTCGAAGCCGCCATCCACGAACCGCCTTCCACCGGCGCGCTGGGAAGCGTGGAATCCCCCAGCCTTACCGTCACGCTCTCGATCGGCAATCCGAGCGCCTGCGCCGCGGCCTGCGCG
>Ga0153956_1001990_pt1 | contig 16157 bp, 19 predicted proteins | sample TSFL040MetaG_FD_104704 | JGI IMG/M metagenome (GOLD analysis project Ga0153956, IMG submission 104704) | Attine ant fungus gardens microbial communities from Florida, USA - TSFL040 MetaG | ecosystem: Host-associated > Fungi > Mycelium > Unclassified | place: USA: Florida, Wekiwa Springs... | reverse complement strand
TCGGTATGGTATCCGCCGTTATCGGGCTGTCTGTATAGGTGCCAACGACAATGAAATGGCCCTCGCTGCCTAATAGGTAAGCGCGGCTCGGAGGGGCGCCGGGCAACAGAAGCCCCTCCACTTAATTCAGAAAAGCGCCCCTCCCATAATTTGTTGGCGAACGCGCTACGCGCGCTTCGCATGGGGCGCCGGGCAACAGAAGCCCCTCCACTTAATTCTCCACTTATTCCGCGGCGACCTGTTGCATCTTCCAGTCGCCTTCACGCCGGTCGAACCAGCCGGCGAATGCGGCGAGGATGCAGATGATCCCACCAATGGTGACCGCGCCGCCGACGCCCAACCGTTCGCCGATCCAGCCGAGGATCAACGATCCCCACGGCATCATTCCCATGAAGCCCACCGTGTACAACGCCACCACGCGCCCGCGCATGTGATCGCTGGCGACGGTCTGGACGATCGTGTTCGTCGAGCCGCCCAGCAGCATCAGGCCGAACGCCGTCGGCAGCAGCAGCGCCAGCGACAATGGCAGCCAATGCGAATGGGAGAACAGCACCAGCGATATGCCGAAGGTCGCGGCGCTGAGAACCGGCGTCATCGAGAGATGACGTTCATGCAGGCGCGCCAGCGTAAAGGCCCCGACAAGCGCGCCGCAGCCGATGGCGCCGTATAGCAACCCCAATCCCTCGCTGCCCTCATGCAACACGTCGCGCGCGAAAGCGGGCATCATCGGCATGTAGGACGCGCCGAAACATGAGCACACCGCGATCAGGATCAGCGACACCCGTATCTGCCGCACGCGCCAGGCGTAAACGAAGCCGTCCTTCAACTCGCGCAACGGATGGCCGGCAGGACGGCGCGGCTTCGGTTGAAACGTCATCAGGATCAGGCTGACCAGAACCGCGCCGTAAGAGAATGCGTCGATGGCAAAGCAGATGCCCTCGCCCACTGTCGCCACCAACAACCCGGCGATCGTCGGCCCCACGACGCGTGCGAGATTGAACATCACCGAATTGAGCGAGATCGCATTGCGCAGATCTTCGCGTCCCACCATGTCCACGGTGAAGGCCTGGCGTGTGGGCACGTCGAAGGCGTTGACGAAGCCCTTGAACAGCGCCAGCGCGACGATCTCCCACACCTGAATGACGCCCGTCAGTGTCAACACGGCCAGCGCCGCCGCCTGCAGCATGGCCAGCGCCTGCGTGACGACGAGCAGTTTGCGCCGGTCCACGCGGTCCGAGATCATCCCGGCAAAAGAGGAGATGAAGAACACCGGCACCTGGCTGGCGAACGACGTGACGCCCAGTAGCAAGGTCGAATGGGTGAGCGTGTAGACCAGCCAGCCCTGCGCCACGGAGGTGATCCATGTTCCCATCAACGAGACGAGCTGGCCCGAAAAGAAAAGACGGTAGTTGCGGTGGCGAAAGACCTGGAGCAGCGCCAGCGCGCCGGACTTCTCGGCAAGAGGTGCGGCTTCCGCTTCGGAAGGTGGCAGCTCGCGCGGGGTGAGAACGTCGCCGGGCCCTTCGCTCAACGGACGGCCCCGCTTGTCTTCCAGGCGTTTGGCGTGCTTGCGTTCAGGGAACCGCTATTCGAACTTGAGGCATGTTTCATGACCAGCACCGACCTACTCTTCACACCTTTCAAGCTCAAGAACCTTTCGCTCCCTAACCGCATTGTCATGGCACCCATGACGCGATCGAAGTCTCCGGGTCAGATTCCGGGTGCGGATGTCGCGGCATATTATCGTGCGCGCGTAGAAGGCGGCGTCGGGCTGATCCTCACGGAAGGCACGGTGGTGGAGAAATCCGCCTCCAACGATCCCAACATCCCGTCCTTCTTCGGCGAGAAGGCGCTGGCCGGTTGGGCCAATGTGCTCAAGGAAGTGAAAGCGGCCGGCGGCTATATCATGCCGCAGATCTGGCATCAGGGCGTTGTGCGTCATAACGGCAGCGGCCCATATCCCGAAGTGCCGAGCAAGAGCCCTTCGGGCCAGTCGCGCCCCGGCAAGAAGATCGGCGAGCCGATGACCACCAAGGACATCGACGAAACCATCGAAGCTTTCGCCAATGCCGCGAAGGCTGCGCACCAACTCGGCTTCGATGGCGTAGAGATCCACGGCGCGCATGGCTACATCATCGACCAGTTCTTCTGGGATGGAACCAACGAACGCGCCGACAAGTTTGGCGGCGACCTCGCGCAGCGCACCAACTTCGCCGTCGAGATCGTCAAAGCCGTGCGCGCGGCCACCTCGCCCGACTTCCCCATCCTCCTGCGCTTCTCGCAATGGAAGCAGCAGGATTTCTCCGTGCGCCTCGCGCATACCCCGCAGGAACTCGAAGGCTTCCTCGATCCGCTGACCAAGGCGGGTGTGGATATGTTCCATTGTTCGACACGCCGATTCTGGGAACCGGAATTTGCCGAAACCGGATCGGACATGAATCTTGCCGGATGGACCAAGAAAATTTCCGGTGTGCCCACGATCACAGTGGGATCGGTGAGCCTGAACGGCGATTTCATCACCAATGGATTCACCGCCAATGCCGAGCTCGACACCGGTGCGCATCTGGCGGGTCTCGTCAAAATGCTGGAACGCGGGGATTTCGATCTGGTTGCCGTGGGACGCGCGTTGATCGCGAATGCGGACTGGCCCAAGAAAGTCCGCGCCGGTCATGTGGATCAGCTAACGCCTTGGTCACCACAGGCTTTACAGACGCTCTGACAATTTGCGCATCGCAGCGTTGACTCGTCACTCGCCCCTATTAGTGTCCGCTGTATAGGAGCGACATGGCGAAGGACTTCATCGGCTATCAGGCTTTGGCGGATTCCGCGTTGCGCGGCGTCGTGCGCGAAGCGCTGCGCCGTGTCGAGAAACAGGGCCTCGTCGGCGCGCATCATTTCCGCATTACCTTCAAAACGGGATTCCCCGGCGTCGAGATTCCGGATTTCCTGCGCGAGCAATATCCCGAAGAGATGATGATCATTCTTCAGCACCAGTTCTGGGGACTGAAGGTGAAGGAAAATCATTTCGAGGTGACGCTATCTTTCAAGAAGGTGCCCGCGACTCTCGTCATTCCCTTCGCGGCGCTGACGCAATTCGCCGATCCCGGCGTCGCCTTCGGCCTGCAATTCCGCGAAGTGGATGAAGACGGCGAACTCAAGCCGCTCACCGCGCCCGCACCGACTCCGCTGACCCCGCCAGTCAAAAGCGAGCATCCGCCCGCTGCTCCTGCCGAACCGGGCGAGGAAAAGCCACCCGCCGCACCGGGCGAAGTCGTCAGCCTGGACGCTTTCCGCAAGAAATAGCTTCAGCCACCATTTGTTCTCTCCGAACAGGCTGATACAGTGGCTTTCCGATGAACAAAGGCCTTAACGATCCGACCCGTGCCTACGCGGCGAAAACGGCTTCCAAAGACACAGGCCGTCCGTCGACGCACGCGCGCTTTGCGCCCGCGGACAACCTGTTCGACGCGATTAGACTGGATATCGGGCCCGCAGGTATCGAAAATTTCGAGCCGCTGTCTCGCAGCTACGACCGTGAGCCGCCCTTTAGTGAGATCGACGAAGACTGGTTCGACGACGAGACCTACAAGCCGGAATGATCATTCTCGATACCAATGTGCTTTCGGAAGCGGTGCGGCCGCAACCGGATCAGGCGGTTTCGCGCTGGCTTCGGTTCGCACCCGGCGATGATCTTTTCACAACGGCAATCACAGAAGCCGAGATGCGTTACGGCGCTGCAAGGTTGCCGGCAGGCAGAAATCGCCGCGAGCGCGAAGCACAGATCAATCACATCTTTGCCATTCGCTTTGCGGGGTGCATTCTGCCGTTCGATAGCCATGCCGCGCAGGTTTTCCCGAACGTGATTCTGTCGATGCAGAAGCAGAGGCGCTCCTATTCTCTTTCCGATGCGCAGATTGCCGCAATTGCCCTTGCACATGGCGCCACGGTTGCTACACGCAATGTCGGACACTTCGAACATTCCGGTGTTCGCATCATCAATCCCTGGAACGCACCACCATGACCAAGACCCGCACCGAAACCGATACCTTTGGCCCCATTCAGGTCGATGCCTCCAAATATTGGGGCGCGCAGGCCGAACGCTCGCTCAACAATTTCAAGATCGGCTGGGAGAAGCAGCCTGTTTCCATCGTGCGGGCGCTGGGCATCGTGAAGCGCGCGGCCGCCGAAGTGAACATGAAGCTCGGCCACCTGGATCCGAAGATCGGCGAGACCATTGTGAAAGCCGCGCAGGAAGTGATCGACGGCAAGCTCGACGCGCATTTCCCGCTGTCGGTCTGGCAGACGGGTTCGGGCACGCAATCCAACATGAATGCGAACGAAGTGATCTCCAACCGCGCCATCGAGATGCTGGGTGGCGAGATGGGATCGAAGAAGCCGGTCCATCCCAACGATCACGTCAATATGAGCCAGTCGTCGAACGACACCTATCCGACGGCCATGCACATCGCCTGCGCGGAAGAGATTGAGCACAATCTTCTTCCCGCGCTGAAGACCCTGCACAAGGCGCTCGACGACAAGGCGAAGACGTGGAAGGCTATCATCAAGATCGGCCGCACGCACACGCAGGACGCGACGCCAATCACCTTGGGCCAGGAATTCTCCGGCTACGCGCAGCAGATCAAGAACGGCATCGAGCGCATCGAACAGGCCATGCCCAAACTGATGGAGCTGGCGCAAGGCGGCACCGCCGTCGGCACTGGCCTCAACGCGCCGGTCGGTTTCGACAAGCTGGTGGCCGAGCGCATTGCCGCGATTACCGGCATGAAATTCACCTCCGCGCCGAATAAGTTCGAGGCATTGGCCGCGCATGACGCGATGGTGTTCAGCCATGGCGCGATCAACACGGTCGCGGCGTCGATGTTCAAGATTGCGCAGGACATCCGCTTCCTGGGATCGGGCCCGCGCTCGGGCCTCGGCGAGTTGTCGCTGCCGGAGAACGAGCCCGGCTCTTCCATCATGCCGGGCAAGGTGAACCCGACGCAGTGCGAAGCCGTCACGCAGGTCTGCACGCGCATCTTCGGCAACCATGCGACGATCACCTTCGCCGACAGCCAGGGCAATTTCGAACTCAACGTCTACAACCCCGTGATGGCCTACACCTTCCTGCAAAGCGTGCGCCTGATGGCGGACAGCGCGGTGAGCTTCACCGAACATTGTGTCGTCGGCATCGAGCCGCGCCTCGACAACATCAAGGCCGGCCTCAACCGTTCGCTGATGCTGGTGACGGCCCTCGCCCCCAAGATCGGTTACGACGCCGCCGCGAAGATCGCCAAGACCGCGCACAAGAACGGCACGACTTTGAAGGAAGAAGCCGTCGGCGGCGGTTACGTCACCTCGGAAGAGTTCGACAAGATCGTCCGCCCCGAAGACATGATCGCGCCGAAGTGAAACTGGGCAACCGCCGCCTCCATCCCGACAAAGGCGATGCTTCGCTCGTCATCGAGCAGAACAATGTCAGCGGGCGCGTCTCTTATTGGTATGGCGGCGCGCATCAGAGCGTGGCCGACGCTCATGGTATCAGCCTCGCCGATTACATCCACGCGATGTTCGCCTTCCTGCGCCAAACGCGCGCGCGCAATGTGCTGATGATCGGCTGCGGCGGTGGCACACTCGCCACCATGCTGGATGGCGAAGGCGTAAACGTCACTGTGGTGGACATCGATGCGCGCAGCATCGAACTGGCGCGGCGCTATTTCAACCTGCCCGATACGGTGACCACACACGTCGCCGACGGCGCGGAATTCCTGCGCCGCACGCGCGGCCGTTACGACGCCATCGTGCTGGACGCCTATAATGGCGGCGATTTTCCCGACGTGTTCAAGAAGCCGTCTTATCTTGCCGCGGTGAAAGCGCATCTCTCCGGTGCGAATGCGATCTATCTCGAAAATATGCTGGTAGATGATGACGACGACCGCGCGCCAGACAATCGCGCGCGCCTGTTGCAGCAGGTCTGGCCGGATGTGCGCTTGCTCGATTGCGATGGGTGGGTGGATCGCAATGCCGTCATCGCCGCCGGCGCGGTGCGCGGCTTGCGCAAGCCCAAGCTGCTTATGCCGCCTTCGCGTGGCGTGAAAAAGCTGGAACGCGATCTGGAGTCGCTGCGCTTCCGCAGGCTGCGCACATAAACTGCAATCAGGCCACGGCAGGCGCCACGAACCAGCGCATGATCGCGGCAAGAACCGCCGCGACAGCCGAAGCGATCCACAACGCCTGCAATCCCAGCACCGGATAGACGAGTGCGCCCATGACGGCGCCAAAGACGAGTCCGATCCACAAGAAGAGATATCCCGCCCAGGCGAACCGGTCTCCACCCAGAAGCGCAGCGGTCAGACGCTGGCCCAGCTTTACGAGGGTACCCGTCATGTAGGTGAGGCCGATCTGCACTTCGCCATCGCGCTCGAAAATCGTATTCTCCGCGCCCATCGCGAACGCCATGGCGAGCGCCGCGCAGAACGGTATGCCGGCGAGACCGAGGCAGGCCGCCACGGCGAGCGCGGCCGATACCAGGACGAGCACGAAAGCCGGCCGGTCGTGACGCGCGATATGGCCGGTGACCGACCCCGCCATGACGCCGAGTACGAAGATCGTGATGAGCATTCCAGCCGTGAGCGGCGCCGGCACACCGCGCACGATCCCGACTGCGAGCCGGGTGGAATTGCCGCTCATGAAGGAAACGAAATAGCCGCCCAGCGTGATGAAGCCGATGGCGTCGACAAAGCCTGCCAGCATGGACAGGCTCACGGCGAGAGTTTTAACGCGGCGGCCGGAGCGGATCATTGCAAACGCCTAGCGCCTGCCACACTCTTTGTCGAGAAACGCAAGCGGCGATGCGGCAGTCCGGCATGTTGAAGAAGAAATCCTTCTCCCTCTCCGGCCATCGCACTTCGGTCGCATTGGAAGCGGAGTTCTGGACTGTTCTGGAACAGGAAGCCGCGCGCGGCAAACAAAGCTTCGCCGGGTTCGTCGCGGGCATCGACAAGGAGCGTGGCACCCGCCCGCTCGCCAGCGCCTTGCGCCTCGCGGCGCTGGCCGCCGCCGCGCGCTATCACTAGACTGCTGCCAAGTCCTGACAGCATGCTGACATGATGCTGTCAGCAGCACCGGGCTACAAGCGGGGCGGACTTAGAAGAGGCCACCATGATCACGCTGTTCCACTATCCGCAGACCCGCTCGTCGCGCTTTATCTTCCTGCTGGAGGAATTGGGCGCGCCCTATCAAATCCACCAGATCACCAATCTCACCGAGAGCAAGGATCCCAACAATCCGCATCCGCATGGCAAGGTGCCTGCGATCCGCGATGAGGACACCGGCGAAGTGATCTATGAATCGCCCGCCATCGCGCTTTATCTCACCGACAAATTCCCCAAGGCCGGCATCGGCCCCACGGTCGGCGACAACAAGCGCGGCGCCTATCTCTCGTGGCTCGTCTATTACGGCAGCGTTCTGGAACCCGCCTTCATGTCGAAGTTCACCAACACGCCGGTGCCGCGTCCGCAAGCGGGATGGGTGGAATTCGAGCAGGTGATGGAGCATGTCATAGGCGCGTTATCCAAAGGCCCGTATCTGCTTGGCGAAAAATTCTCGGCGGCGGACGTTCTCTACGGCACCACCTTCGCCATGTTCGGCCGGTCACCGATGATGCCAAAGTCGGAAGTGATCGATCTCTATGTGAAGCACATCACTGAGCGCCCGGCGCTGGCCCGTGCGCAAGCGAAGGACGGCCAAAGATAAGATGGCGGAGATCGTCAATCTCAAACGCGTGAAAAAAGCGAAGGCCCGTGCGGAGAAATCGCGCGAGGCCGACGCCAACCGCACAAAGCACGGCACGCCCAAGGCTATCCGCAACCTCGCCAAGGCGCGGGACGAGAAGGCCGCGCGAGACCTCGATGCGCGCAAGCTCGATGGCGAGGATAAAAACTAGCTGTCATCCCCGGCCGAGCGCAGCGAGGGGAAGGGGACCCAGGCGATGAAGCTTTGTCCCTCTCAAAGACATTTCTCGATCTGTCTTTCGAAACCGCGTAATTGTCACCGCCTGGGTCCCCTTCCCTCGCATCGCTGCGCGATGCTCGCCGGGGATGACAATTGAGGTTTGAATTGAGCACCGTCGTAAAATCTTCCGGCCCCTTCGCCGGACTTCTCGTTCTCGATCTTACTCGCGTGCTCGCGGGGCCCTATGCCGCGCTCATGCTGGGCGAGATGGGCGCGCGCATCATCAAGATCGAGCCGCCGGTGAAAGGCGATGACAGCCGCCACATCGGACCGTTCGTGAAAACAAAAGCCGGAAAAGTGAAGTCCGGTTATTTCATGAGCGTGAACCGCGGCAAGGAATCCATCGCGCTCGATCTGAAAGCCGATGCCGATCGCAAGATATTCGAAGCTCTTCTCTCCCGCGCCGATGTGCTGATCGAGAACTATCGCGGCGGCACGATGGAAAAGCTCGGCTACGGCTATGACGCGCTGAAGGACAAGCATCCGAAGCTGATCTACGCCGCCGTCTCGGGCTTTGGCCATACCGGGCCTTATTCCAAACGTCCCGCTTACGACATGGTGGTGCAGGCGATGGGCGGCGTGATGAGCCTCACCGGCCATCCCGGCGGCCCGCCCACGCGCGTGGGCACGTCGACCGGTGATCTCACCGCCGCGCTGTTCGCCACCATCGGCATCACCACCGCGCTTTACGATCGCGAAAAAACCGGACATGGACAGAAAGTCGACGTCGCGATGCTGGATTCCCAAGTCGCGGTGCTGGAGAACGCGATCTCGCGTTACGTCGCCACCGACGAAGTGCCCGGAAAGCTCGGCTCGCGCCATCCGTCCATCGCGCCGTTCGCTGCCTTCGCGACGCAGGACGGCCACATCGCCATCGCCGCCGGCAATGACGACATCTGGGCGCGCGTCTGCAAAGTGATGGGCCGCGAAGAACTGGCGCGCGATCCGCGCTTCCTCACCAATCCGCTGCGCGTGCAACATGTGGATGCGATGGCAGCAGAGATGGAGAAGTCTCTCGCGGCCAAGCCATCCAAAGAATGGCTCGCCGCGCTCGAATCCGAAGGCGTGCCCTCCGGCCCCATCAACACGGTGGCCGATGTGATGGCCGATCCGCAGGTTCTCTCCCGCAACATGATCATCGAAACACAAGATCCGGATCTCGGTCCGATCAAGATGCAGGGCAATCCGGTGAAGCTATCGGCGCATCACGATCCGAAGACACGCAACGCCGCGCCCGATCTGGACGCGGATCGTGCGGCCATCCTGAAAGAGTTCGGGCTGTAATTTCCTCCCCCGTTTTACGGGGGAGGGGGACCGCGAAGCGGTGGAGGGGTGGCGATAGCAGCAAACATTCTGCTCCGTCACAGCCGCCCCCTTCGTCACGCGCTGCGCGCGTGCCACCTCCCCGCAAAGCGGGGGAGGAAAAAACATTCATTCTTCAATCAAACTGTCCGGCAGGCGATTTTCTTTGCCCGCACCCGGCGGGAAATGCGCGGCCAGTTCCGTGCCGCAGATTCCGATGGCAGCAACGAAACCGTCACCCGCCTGATCCCGGCCAAGGGCTTCACCCAAGGTGGACGCCGCTTTGTGCCACGCTGCGTCATCGCAGGCTTTGCCCGCGCTTTCGCTCACCACGATCTCCACCATGCGGTCGAAGCGCGAGACATAGATCATCGCATAAGCGCCTTCCGCCAGCCGCGCGACCAGCGTGGCAAAATGATGCCGCGCCATGCGCCGCACGCGATGGCGTTTCACGAAAGACGGCGTCATCAGGCGCCGCACCGCCGGGATCGAAACAATCAGCGCAACGGCGGCGAACAGAATCGCCTGCGCAATGGCGTAAGACCCCAGCGCCAGAAAAACCTCGCGCGCAGCATCGGTGGATTGCTCCGCCGCCCAGCCGGAAACCATCTCCTGCAACGCGAGCGGATGGAAACCGAACAGCAGCGCGACGGGCGGCAACACCAGCGCCGCGAGCGCGGCCCATGCCAGCGGCACTTCGCGATACTCCGATGCTTCTTCGGTGAGCACGCAGCAGACTTCGCCGGAGGTTTTCGTTTCGGCCCGCGCCACCGCGTCTGCGATGCGTTGCCGGTCGTCAGGCGAGAGCGTCACCATGACCCGGACGAGCCTCCGCCGCCGAACCCACCACCGCCGCCGCTAAATCCACCACCGCCGCCGAAGCCGCCACCGCCGCCCCAACCTCCGCGGCCGTTGCCCATGCTGCCAAGAATGATCCACGGCAACACGCCCAATCCGCCGCCACGGCCACGGCGGAAAATGCTGCCCACCACGATCATGATGACGATGAAGACGAAGATCGCTGTGAACGGATCATCGGAATCCTGATCCGCCTTCACCTGCTTCTCCGCTTCGGCCACGCGCGCTTTCGCGGCGGGTGCATCAAGCAGCAACTGACCCACGATCGCGTCCGTACCATCCACGATGCCGCCCGACATATCGCCCGCCTTGAATTTCGGCAGCACTTTGGATTGCAGGATCACACTGGAAAGCGCGTCGGTGAGGATCGGCTCAAGCCCGTAACCCACCTCGATGCGCACACGCCGCTCATTCGGCGCGATGATGAACAGCACACCGTTGTTCAACTTTTTCTGCCCGATGCCCCAGGCGCGGCCGAGCTGATAGCCGTAATCCTCGATCTCATAACCCTGCAGCGACGGCAGCGTGACGACCACAAGCTGCCGCGATGTGCGCTGCTCCAGATCGGCGAGTTTCTGCGTGAGCTGCGCCTGTACATCCGGTGACAGGATATGCGCATCGTCCACCACCCGTCCCGTAAGCTTTGGAAAGGTCGGCCCGGCAAACGCCGCACCCGCAAAGGCGAAGACTATCGCCAATGCGAGTGCGATACGCTTGAACAGCGAATGCCCCATCAGGGCTGCTGCGGCGGGAAGCTGACCTTCGGCGCCGATTGCGCGGAGGCGCTCGCCGCGAAGGGCTGTGCTTCCTTCTGGCCGCTATAGAGCGTCTTCGCCCAGATGATCGTCGGGAACGTCCGAAGCGTCGTGTTGTATTGGCGCACAGCCTCGTTGTAGTCGCGCCGCGCGATGGCGATGCGGTTTTCCGTTCCCTCAAGCTGCGATTGCAGCGCCAGGAAGTTCTGGTTCGATTTCAGGTCGGGGTAATTCTCGGTGATCGCGAGAAGCCGTCCCAGCACGCCGGACAACTGGTCCTGCGCCGCCTGATACTGCTTGAACTTCTCCGGATCGGTGATGGTGGACGCATCCACCTTCACCTGCGTGGCAGACGCGCGGGCTTTCACCACATCCACCAGCACCGTCTTTTCCTGCTGGGCATAGCCCTGCACGGTGGCGACGAGATTGGGAACCAGATCGGCGCGGCGCTGATACTGGTTCTGCACCTCACCCCAGGCCGCCTTCACCTGCTCGTCCTTGGTGGGAATGTCGTTCACGCCGCAACCGGCAAGGTAAAGCGGCAGAAGAAGGATCAGGAGCGCGCGCCCCAAAGTGCTGCGCCCAATCGCGAGATTCATAGGTGTTCCCCTCCAAGGGTGGCCTCGATAGCGGTGAATATAGGGATTCCCCACGCGCCGCGCAGGGGTGAAAAACACCTTGGGACAGATTACATTGCGCTAATGCCTTTCGACTCAGAACTGTCATGAGCGGTTACGGAGACCGCTACCGCGATCCTTTGGACGATGCCTTCGGTGAGGAAGCCGAAGCAGCGCCGGTCGTCCAGCGCGAACCGCCTTACCTTGCGGGCCTGAACCCGGAGCAGCGCGAAGCCGTGCTCGCCGTGGATGGGCCGGTGCTGGTGCTGGCCGGCGCGGGCACCGGCAAGACGCGCGTGCTGACCACCCGCCTCGCCCATATCCTCGCCACGCGCCGCGCATGGCCCGGGCAGATGCTGGCCGTGACCTTCACCAACAAGGCCGCGCGCGAGATGAAAGAGCGTATCGGCGCGCTGATCGGCGGCGTGGTCGAAGGCATGCAATGGCTCGGCACGTTCCACTCCATCGGCGCGAAGATGCTGCGCCGTCATGCGGAACTGGCCGGTCTCAAATCCAATTTCACCATCCTCGATGCGGACGATCAGTTGCGCCTGATGAAGCAACTCGTCGAAGCCGAGGGTATCGACGACAAGCGCTGGCCGGTGCGCACGCTGGCCAGCCTTATCGATGGCTGGAAGAACCGCGGCCTGCGTCCGGAAGACGTGCCGGATGGCGAAGCGCATGGCTTTGCCTTCGGCAAAGGCAAATCGCTCTATCAGCAATATCAGGACCGGTTGAAAGCGCTGAACGCGGTGGACTTCGGCGATCTGCTGCTCGAAGTGCTGACCATCCTGCGCAAGAACGACGATATCCTTGGCGAATATCGCGACCGCTTCAAATACATGCTGGTAGACGAATATCAGGACACCAATGTCGTGCAGTATCTGTGGCTGAAGCTGCTGGCGGGCAGCGCGGGCAATGTCTGCGTCGTCGGTGACGACGATCAATCCATCTATGGCTGGCGCGGCGCGGAGGTGGAGAACATCCTGCGCTTCGAGCGCGATTTCCCCGGCGCGAAAGTCGTTCGCCTTGAACGCAATTACCGTTCGACACCCGCGATCCTTGGCGCCGCGTCCGGCCTCATCACCGCGAACAAGGGCCGTCTCGGCAAGACGCTGTGGACCGAGGGCGATCAGGGCGAGAAGATCAAAGTGCAAGGCGTGTGGGACGCCGAAGAAGAAGCGCGCGGCGTTGCCTCCGAAGCGGAGAATTTGCACAGCAAGGGCGATACCTTCGGGCAGATGGCCATTCTGGTGCGCGCCTCGTTCCAGATGCGCGAGTTTGAAGACCGCTTCCTCTCGCTCGGCCTGCCCTATCGCGTCATCGGCGGCCCGCGCTTTTACGAGCGCGCGGAAATCCGCGATGCCATGGCCTATTTCCGCCTGATCGCGCAGGGCGATGACGACCTCGCCTTCGAGCGCATCGTGAACAAGCCCAAGCGCGGCATCGGCGATGCGTCAGTGCAATCGTTGCACACCTTCGCGCGCGCGCAGCACATGCCGCTGCTCACCGCCGCGCGCGAAATCGCGCAGACGGACGAATTGCCGCCGAAAGCGCGCAAGGCGCTGGGCGAACTCGCCGCGAATTTCGCGCGCTGGACGGAAACCGCGAAAGTCTTGCCGCACACAGAGCTTGCCGAGATGGTGCTGGATGAATCCGGCTACACGGACATGCTCAAGAACGACAAATCGGCGGAGGCGCCGGGGCGGCTCGACAACCTCAAAGAGCTTGTCCGTTCGATGGAGCAATATGAATCCCTCGCTGGCTTCCTCGAGCACGTCTCGCTCGTGATGGAGCTGGAGCAGAATGACAGCGGCGACCGCATCAATCTGATGACGCTGCACGCCGCGAAGGGCTTGGAATTCGACACCGTGTTCCTGCCCGGTTGGGAGGAAGGTCTTTTCCCGTCACAGCGCACGATGGACGAGAACGGCCTCGCGGGCTTGGAAGAAGAACGCCGTCTCGCTTATGTCGGCCTCACCCGCGCGCGCAAACGCATATTGATTTACTTCGCCGCGAACCGCCGCGTGCACGGCAACTGGCAAAGCGCCCTGCCCTCGCGCTTCATCACCGAATTGCCGGAAGAACATGTCGATACGATTGTCGATGAAGGCTTCTACGGCGGCAGCGTCGGCTTCCGCGACAATGCGCAGGCCGCGAATTTCGGCAGCACCTATGACTCGCCCGGATGGCGCCGCGCCCAAGCCAACCGCGCCGCCGCCGGCACCATGCGCACGCGCCCGCCGATGATCGAAGCGCAAGCCTACACAATCCAGACCAGCGATCCCGAAAGCTCGCAATACAAACGCGGCGAACGCGTCTTCCACCAAAAATTCGGCTACGGCCGCGTAGCCTTCGTGGAAGGCAACAAGCTGACGGTGGATTTCGACAAGGCGGGCGAGAAGAAGGTGATCGACAACTTTGTACAGCGGGCGTGAGAAAATGCGCGCAATATTGATTTCGCTCTTATTGATGACAGCACCAGCCGCTGCATCGGATCACGCTATCGCCATCCTTCATCCGCATAACGCAAAGATCGAAGGCTATCCTAATGACAACGAGATCCATATCGGGGCGCGCTTCGTTGGGACCGCGCATGTGAAGCGGTGGCTAACAGGCTTTATAGACGTGAGCGAAATTGAATTTGATCTGGACATACCTGACGCACGACCGCTCGGTGATTTCTATGCGATCGTGGACAAGGACCAATATGGCCATCTGGATATTTGGGACATTAGCGCCGTAACGAGCGGGTTCTGTTTAGACGCAAAAGACGCTACGGACTTGGCAGAATCAATTGCCCGGCTCAAACGCCGCTTTCCTTGCGTTCGGAAGTAGCCGAACCTTGACATTCGGACGCAACTCAACATATTCTAGCTAGAATTTCTGGCTAGAAAACCTCCCCATGGAAGACCCGCGCTGGTCCGTGCAGGATGCCAAGAACCGCTTCAGCGAAGTGGTCGAGGCTGCGCGCGAGAAGCCGCAGACCGTGACCAAGCATGGCAAGCGCGCCGTCGTCGTCGTGGCGGCGGAAGAATATGACCGCCTCAAGACGCTGGAGAAGCAGAAGGTGGTCAGCTTCAACGAGCATCTGCTGAACATGCCGAGAGACAACGGCACGTTCGAGCGCATGAAAGCCTCGCTCCGCAAAAGCAGCTTCTGATGTATCTGCTGGACACGGACGTCCTGTCCGAGCTGCGCAAGCGAAAGCGCAATTCCAACGTCGTGAAATGGATCGGCACGGTGGCGGAGAGCGATCTGCACATCAGCGCCATCACCGTGGCCGAAATTGAGCGCGGCATCGAACGCCAGAAGAAACCCGATCCAGCCTTCGCCAACGATCTCGCCGCGTGGCTCGAATTCACTCTGCGCGCGTTCGGTGAGCGCATCCTGCCGCTGACCGTGAACATCGCCCGCCGCTGGGGCCGTCTGTCCGCACAGATCGGCAACACTGAACTCGATCTCGCCATCGCCGCCACCGCGCTCGAACATGGCCTCACGGTCGTGACCGGCAACACAAAGCATTTTCAGCGGAGCGGCGTGAAGCTGCTCAATCCATTCCAGGCGCAAAAGTAATGCCCACATCACCGCATTGGTGATAAGATTTTGACCCTCACCGCTGAGTCATAGCGGCGTTTTTGTTCCAACCACATTGGGGGCCAACATGAACGCACTATCCCTTCTCAAGATCGCGCTTGTCGTTTTCGGCGTGACCATGCTTTTGATCTATCCGCTCTCCATGGTCTGGCCGTCCGGCTGGGCGTGGCACATGGGTGCGCCCTATGAGTCCGACTACTTTATGATGATCGTGGGCGTTTACTTCGTGCTCGGCATCTTCCTCATCCTCGCCGCGCGCAATCCGCTGGCCAACAAAAGCCTCATCTGGTTCACCGCGTGGTCCAGCCTGGTGCATGGCGCGCTCATGGCGCAGCAGTCTTTCGGCATGACGGGCGGCATGAACCATATGGGCCACCTGATGGGCGATGTTCCGGCACTCATCGGCGTCGCCGTCATTCTCGGCGGCCTGCTGTGGAGCGCCGAAAAATCCGCCGCTTGAGGAAGTGATGGCGCTGGCGTAAAGCCCAGCGCCATGACCGCCGCCCCGCCCCTCTGGAAAGCTTCCATCGTCGTCGCCAAGGAACAGGCGGGCGATATTTCTGCCGCATTCGAACTTGGCACCGCGCCGCAGGCGGTGCTGATCCACGAAGAACCGTTCAAGCCGGACGCGATTGTCGAGGCGCTCTACACGCAGATGCCGGATGGCGATCTGCTGTCCAAACTCGCGGGCCGCGAGGTGCATGTTCAGCTTCTGCCCGATACCGACTGGATCAAGCTTTCACAGGAAGGCCTGCCGCCGGTGCGCGCGGGGCGCTTCTTCGTCTATGGCGCGCATGATGCGGGCACCGTACCCAAAGGCGTCATTCCCATCCGCATCGAAGCGGGCATGGCGTTCGGCACCGGCCATCACGAAACCACATCGCTGTGTCTCGCCGCGCTGTCCGATCTGTCGAAGCGCAAGCGTTACAACAACGTGCTGGATCTGGGTTGCGGCACCGGCCTGCTCGCCATCGGCGCTGCGAAGCTGTGGCGGAAGAAAGTGCTGGCGTCCGATATC